>Ga0116125_1000052_pt1 | contig 40455 bp, 39 predicted proteins | sample June2015DPH_16_1_2_FD_89729 | JGI IMG/M metagenome (GOLD analysis project Ga0116125, IMG submission 89729) | Peatland microbial communities from SPRUCE experiment site at the Marcell Experimental Forest, Minnesota, USA - June2015DPH_16_10 | ecosystem: Environmental > Terrestrial > Soil >...
CCCAGTCCGTCACCGGGTCTTTTGTGAAGAACCAGGTGAACATTGAGCCTACGCGGTTGTAGCAGAGGGGAATGCTCGCGTCTGTTGCGGCGGATGCAACGCCTTCGACGAGTTGTGCGCTCAACTTGTCAATTCGCGAGTAAATCTCCTGCTTGTTGTCGCGCAGGTGTTTTAACTGGGCGCAGCCGGCCGCCATGGCCAGCGGATTGCCCGAGAGAGTGCCCGCCTGGTACATGGGGCCTAGCGGGGCTACGAGATTCATGATTTCGTTGGGCCCGCCGTAGGCGCCTACTGGCAGGCCTCCGCCGATGATTTTGCCCATGGTCGTCAGGTCGGGACGGATGTTGTACAACTCTTGCGCCCCGCCGAAGGCTACGCGAAATCCCGTCATCACTTCGTCGAAAATGAGCACGCTGCGTTCGCGTTCCGTGATCAAGCGGAGGGCGACGAGATAATCGTCGGCGGCGGGGACGCATCCCATGTTTCCGACTACCGGCTCGACGATTACGCAGGCGATTTGATGTTTGAACTTCTGGAAGGCGTACTCGACTGCTTTGATGTCGTTGAAGGGCAGAGCCAGGGTAAATTGCGTAAATTCTTCGGGAACTCCCGCGGAGCCCGGAATGCCGAGAGTGGCCACGCCCGATCCAGCTTTTACGAGGAGGGAGTCGGAGTGGCCGTGGTAACAGCCTTCAAACTTCACAATGTATTTGCGTTTGGTGTAAGCGCGGGCCAGGCGGATGGCGGACATTGTGGCTTCGGTGCCGGAACTCACGAAGCGGATCTTTTGCACATGAGGAAAAGCCGAAAGGACAAGTTCGGCGAGATCGGCCTCGGACGGGGTGGACGCGCCGAAGCTTGTGCCGTTCACGGCCGCGCCCAAAATGGCGTCGAGGACATCCGGGGCGGCGTGGCCGAGAATCAATGGACCCCACGAGCCGACGTAATCGACGAACTCGTTTTCGTCGGCGTCCCAGATATGCGACCCTTTGCCGCGCACGATGAACGGTGGGTCGCCTCCGACGGAGCCAAAGGCACGTACCGGCGAGTTCACTCCACCGGGAATCATACTTTCGGCACGCTGCTGCAGACGGCGCGACTGCTCAGCCTTTCGAGACGTTGTGGACGGCATCGTGGCTCCTATACACAAGACTCAAATGTGACTGCCAGCAAATACAGCGCGCGGCAAGGGATGTCGCGCGCTCGACTCACATCTAATGATTGTGCGACCGATTAATATAACAGCGTCCCTCCCTCTTATTGCTACCCACGCAGGATCGATCAGGCGGCGCCTTTGGCCGACTCCTTAAGGTAAGCCAACACCTCGACGGCGTGCCCGTCCGGCTTTACTTTGGGGAAGATGTGCTGGATTTTGCCGTCGGGACCGATCACGAAAGTGGTGCGGGCGATGCCCATGACTTTTTTCCCGTACATATTTTTTTCCTGGACTACGCCGAAGGCTTCCGCAACTTTCTTATCTGCGTCGGCGAGGAGGGAAAACGGGAGATCGAATTTATCCTGAAATTTCTTTTGTGCTTTCGGCGTGTCGGGGGAGATGCCAAGCAGCACGGCGCCGGTTTTTTGAATCTGTTTATAGGTATCGCGGAAGGCGCAGGCCTCGATGGTGCATCCAGGAGTATCGGCGCGGGGGTAGAAAAAGAGGACTACGATTTTGCCGCGCAAACTCTTTAGCGAGACTTCGTTTCCGTTCTCGTCCTGTAAAGTAAAGTCGGGAGCTTTATCATTGATGTTCATGAGTATCTCTCTTCCAAGGAAATCAGGGTTAAGGGCGTGTTTGGCAGCTTCGGGCTTCTTTACCCCGCTGATCGCAATTTTAATCCTGTTTGCCGCACTTGCGGTGCAGGCTGTGGGCCAAGATGAGCAGCCGCTAATCGTTCCGCGCAAGACTTTGCCACAGGCAAATAAGAAACCCAGGGGGAAGGAGCCACGGGCGGTCGGCGTTGTGCAGCTGAATGGCAGCAAAGGAACGCTGATTCCGATTGCCATTTTGATCAACGGGAGGTTTTATGACGCCAGCGCTTATAAGGCGGACCCGATCCCGATGGCGCTGGGAACCGGGATTGTTTACGAAGTGGAACAGGGGGGCGATTCGCAGGGGATATTTACCGTGAATGGGGCGCTGCATAGCAAGAGTCCGGGGAGCGCACATCCGTGGGTGGGCACGGGCAGTTATTTGCCTCCGGGGACGGAGGCGGCGAAAGATAGGCGCAAAGCTGAAGACGTGCCGGTTGGGTTGAGCAGCGATAACGGAGATGAACCGCCGCGGCTTACGAAAAAAATTTCGTCGAAACCGGGAGATTCCAGTGCTGGGGGTGGTTCGACTGCAGGAACTGGGGACAAGTCGAGTGGGACGGGTACGGCGTCTTCTGGATCCGGCAGTGGTGGTTCGACTACTGGGTCGTCGGGGGATGCGTCGAAGCCGAGCGCAGCCCCGGCTGGGGACAAGGGTTCCGATGGAAAGCCAGCGTCGGCTCCAGTTTCGGCGCCGACATCGGCCGGTCGGCCGACTTCTGGGAAGCCAACTAGCACCCAGCCAACTGAAGCGGCGCCTTCTGGCGGTGGAGCGGGGGAGAATTATTACCGGCCGACGTTGCGGCGTGGCAAACCAACTACGCAGGCGCCGCCCGATGAGGCAGATACGGTTGCAGCGAAGAAAGTTGCGGAGGGAGAGGTTGCGAATTCTGCGGCTGGGATGAATGGTGAGGCTGTGAAGTTAATGACGGCGATTTCCGATGCCGCCGGCCCGGAGCCGCAGTCGTACAAGTTTTTTTGGAAGGAAGGTGAAAAAGAGGAGCGGCGCGATCAGATGGTCAAGCTAGCGCAGGGTGAGGTTCGAGCATACGCGGTTGCGCTGGTGAAGAATCAGATTGTGGCGCGGCCATCAGGGTCGAAGACTGTTGCGGTCAAAGGAAAAACGACGGCCAAGCAGGCGGAGCCGGTATTGGAGAACGTTCAGTTTCGCGGGTTCGATATGTGGCTTACCAATCAACTGGTGATGATTTTGAGTGCGGAGGCGCACCTGCCGGGAGCGGCTTCAACTGCGCCGGAAAGTTATAGCGTTACCGTCGTGGCTCGGACTGACATCTACGGCAATTTGCAGAAACTCTATTCCGGAGTTACCGACAGGTTTCATTTGGATGTGACGCCGCGGCTGGAGCTGATTGATGTTGTCGATGCGGATGGAGATGGGCGAGGGGAGTTGTTGTTTCGCGAAACTTCGGATGCGGGAAATGGGTATTTGATTTATCGGGCAACGGCAGACAGGTTGTGGAAGATGTTTGACAGCTTAAATGCGGAGTGAGGATCGAACGTTCACCTCAGCGGTTGAAGCCGCAAGTGAAATGAGATTGAAATGGCAGCGCTGAAGCACTGCGCCAGCCAAAATCAAATCGCCGCCGAAGGGACCGCGGCGGAAATAAACAAGCCGCCTGAAATCGCGACGCTTCTTAGATAACTTCCAGCAAAGTATCTAGGTTTCAATGCCAACATAACAGATGCGACCGACGAGATAGTCGGAAACGGACTTATCCTCGTCCATGGTCAGCACTTCGATGGGATAGGCGTGGTTATGCGGGCGCAGAACTAAATGATTGCCGGCGGTTTCCACATACTTGACGGTGCAGGTTCCGCCCTTGAGTACGGCGTACATATTGGATTCGCCCTTACGGTAGGGTTTGAGGGAGTTATAGTGGCGATCGATGAGTAGCGTAGCGCCGGGTAGAAGGCGGGGGTACATGCTCATGCCTTCGCGGCCATCGGCTTTGATGACTACAAAGCGCTCCCAGTTTTCGCGATCGCCATCGAGTTCGGGCTTCAGCTTCTTGAGAAATGTCTTCTTGAACTTCAGGATTTCCTTCACGTGCATGCTGGTGATGAGGGGTTCGGTCGCGGCGATGGTTCCATCTGCGAGAATCACGTTTTGAAATTCGTCATTGCTGGGAGGCAGAATAGACGCACGTTTGTTGACCTCGGAGGGATCGAGCAGATCGAGCACGGAAAGATGCTGGACAGCGAGAACCTTATCCATCCCTTCGATGCTGAGACCACGCTTGCGGTTGAGGAAGTTGGAGATGTGCGCCTGCTTGAAACCGGTTTGCTGGGCCAGGCGCAGACCGGTGAGATCGCCTTCCTCGATACGCTCCCAAAGAGCGTTGCGCAGATTCTCTTGCAGTAACCTGAATTTCATAGGTGGGAGTATAGCATGGGTTGTATAGCATTTCGCTAATTTCATTAAGATTTCCACAGCCGCTTAGGTATTACAACCTTGACCGCAAAAATCGGGAGCTATACTATCGGCCCATCGTATAACTTAACTTTTGTTTTCGGGGGATTGACGCAATGTCTGGCTCGGATAGTGCGAACGATGGGGAAAATTTTGTCGAGTTTCGGAGAAAGGTGCAATCAGCTGAGGTACTTTCGAGCGCAATGGAGCGCCTGCTGAAGTCGTTAAAGTTCAGCGGGCGAGTCAGCGTGGTGGTACAGAATGGACGCGTCTTGAAATCCGGCTATGAGGAGGGATTTTTTCGGCACCGGGATTCAGTGTCGATGTCGGTTCGCGATTCTTCCAGTTAAGCGGAGAGCGATCGCGTTGTTCTCATTGAACTAAATAGCACAAGCAGGTCATCGTAAGAGAAACGAGCCCTGTGTCCGGCCTTCGCTGTGATGGCGAGAACCGGGCGCAGGGCTTTTCTCTGCTCACATTCAGTGGCGTATCAACCAGCCGGATTTAAGCCGGAGTTTGGGGGAGTAATGAAACGAAAACCCGAAGGGGAAGAAAAGCTAAGTTTCGAGTTGAAGTATTGCGAACGGTGTGGCGGACTGTGGCTGCGGCCGATGGGCGGGGCGCAGATCTATTGCTCGGGTTGTGCGCGGCAGATTGCGGAAATGCCGCCCGTCTCGCATCGTTTGGATGCGTCCTTAGCACATCAAGAGGAGGGTTACGGAGCAATTAGTGACCTCGAAGAACTTCTCAGCGACGAAGAGTTGCAGGATATCGCCGGGGAGGAGGCATGAGGAATGTTGTGGCATGGATCGCGGCGGCGGGTGAAGAGCCGAAATTCTGGCCCGTCGACGACAGAGGGGGTCATGGGATTCCGCAGGACGTCAAATGGCCGCAATCGCCGGCACATCAGCCTACGGGCGTGACAGACCCAGAGCCAGCGCGGTGGGCTGAGAATGCAGTGAGCAATCCGGAGTTGTGGTTTTATCGCAAGCGAACGATTCGATTGCTGCATCGGTATCAGCGATTCTCACTGGAGACGGGAAGGTTGCCCTCGATTGTGGGACGAGAGTTCTTCCGCGCTACGGTCACATCCTACCGATCGGTAACATTTGAGGATCGGGTGATTTTTGTGAGAGATGTTGAAAAGGTGCTGGAGCGGTTAGAATATTGGGATCAGCAGTTGGTCGCGCGGGTGCTCTTGCAGGAGCATAGCTATGACAAGGCAGCGTATCTTCTGCACTGCTCGCGAAAGACGATCCAGCGCAGAATGCCCGAGGTGCTGGACCTGCTTAGCGAATACTTCCTGGGGGTTGGGCTGCTGATGGAGTTTCCGGACTAAACCGGTGGGCAGAAGACGGACCATTTGCGAGGCGCGCTGAAAACGGCGCGCCTTGTTTTTGCTAGCCGGAACCTTGCGTGGGGATTGAGTGGGCGAGAAATTTATGTTCAAAATGTTGTCAAGAGGCAGAGCAGGGCGTGAAGAGGTTAAGTGATTGATACGATGGCGAAAATAATTCTGCAAAAATGTCCCTTTGACCCATTGCAGAATGCTATTCTGAATATATAGAGTAAAGAAAAAAGAAATACTAAAACAGACGCGCTGACCGGCGCGTCTTTTGTGTTTTTGGTCGAGCCTGATCACGCGGCTCGGATAAAGATTTAGGGGAGGAATCCTATGAAGAAGAAGCGGAGACCCACACGCTTGGCGAAGAGGACCTTGAGGAATAGGAGCATAGTTCGGGAGATCTCGCCGAGAATCGCCGCGACCGTCCCGAAGGATTTTGCAGAGGCGCGAACGAATATTTCCGATCTGGTGCGCGGGTCGGCGATTGAGATCGTGGGTAAGCTGATCGAGTTGGCGATAGATGGGGAACTGGCGCCGGCCAAGTATTTGTTTGAGATGGTGGGATTGTATCCCGCAAGTGCGGAGACTTCATCCAAACCGGAGGAATCATTGGCATATACATTGCTGCAGCGAATGGGTCTGCCTCCCGAGCCGGAGGGTCTTGGAGACGAGAACCTCGGCGGCTAATGCCGAATTGACTTCGCGCCCTTCCCGATTGTCTCGTTAAGCGACTGAAGAACCCGGGGCTTTCTCAAATTTTAGCAAGTGGACTGCTCCTTCTATATGGACATGTAAAATGAAGCGCGAGACGGAGAATTGGAAGTGCGCGGCCATCTCGATTTCGCCGCCGATGGAATCACAAACCGCGTTATTGAGAAAATTGTGGACTGAGGCGTTTTCGGCGGGCGGGTTCGATGCGAAGCGCGTGGCAAGGAGAAAGCCGCAGGTCAGGCGATTCAGAATGGGATTGGATATCACGTGGGTGACGGACCGGATTGGAGTGGGTGGAGGAATCTGGACGGCGGAAAATATGGCGGCGGTGGCGAGGAACGGTATTACGCACATTATTGATATGCAGATCGAGTTCGATGACACGCCGCTGGCTGAGCCGCATGGGATTGAGGTGTGTTGGAATCCGATTGACGATGATTTTGAGCTGAAGCCTCCGGAGGTTTTTGAGCGCGGGGTGAAGTTTGGACTGGCGGCGCTGGACGAGGATGGGTCGAAATTATATGTACACTGCGCGGCGGGAGTGCATCGGGCTCCGATGATGACTTTGGCGCTGCTGGGAGTGATGGGCTGGAAGATGGAGGACGCGCTGGATTTGATTGAGGGGCGGCGGCCGGTGGCGGATTTTGCGGATGTCTATGTGCGGAGTGTGGAGAATTTTTTGCAGGGACGGCGGGTTTGAGATTTTCTATTGTACGGGCTTAGCTGTTGGACTATGGGTTCGCGGTGGCGCATGCAGGTTTCATAGGTCCTTCGCTTCGCTCAGGATGACAAGTGCCGATGACAACTTTACGCCGTAGATGAGCGGGGCGTCCTATTGGTTTCCCTGGAAATGACAAAGATGGAGTTTTAGGAGGGGAGTATGTTTCACGGGTGCCGTCCGGCGGGACGGCTTTTTTATTTGGTGCTGACGGTGGTGACGGTATGTGGCGCGTTGAAGACGGCGCGCGAAGCTTCCGCGGGTGAACCACCCTCCCCCAAGGCGAGGCCGCGCGCGGGAGAACCCGCGGCGCGCGCGGCTTCGCCAGCACCGCAGAGCGGACCCGCGCTGACGAGCGTGATCGACACCGTTTACATGGCGGACGGAACTCCGGCTCAGGGGATGCTGCTCATTAACTGGCCTGCGTTTGTGGCGGCGGACGGGACCGCGGTGGCGGCGGGAAATGTGGACGTCACGCTGGGAACGAATGGCGGGTTGAATGTGGCGCTGGCGCCGAATGCGAGCGCTACGCCTGCGGGTGTGTATTACACCGTTGTGTACCAATTGCAGCCGAGTGAAGTGCGAACTGAATACTGGGTAGTGCCAACCAGTTCGCCTGCCACGCTGGCGCAGGTGCGTACGACGCCTGGGTCGGGGACGGCGGCGCAGCCGGTTTCCTTGCAGTATGTGAATTCGCAGTTGGCTACGAAAGCGAATGACAATGCGGTGGTGCATTTGGCAGGGGCGGAGACGGTGACGGGAGTGAAGACTTTTGACGCGTCACCGAATGTGCCGACTCCTGTGAATACCGGGGACGTTGCTAACAAGTCTTACGTCGACACCTCGATTGCGGCTGTGGGAGCGGGGAATTATCTGCCGACGGCCGGCGGGTCGATGACTGGGCCGTTGACTCTGAGCGCGAATCCTACGGCACCCTTGCAGGCAGCGCCTAAACAATATGTGGACACTGGCCTGGCCGTGAAGGCGGATTTGATTAGCGGGGTCGTGCCCACGAGCGAGTTGGGGACCGGAGTGGCTTCAGGATTGAATTGCTTGCTTGGGAGCGGATCGTGGGGGCCTTGCGGATCGAGCGCGAATGCGACCGCGATTCAGAGTGTGCCGGTGGCATCAGCAGCTCCGGGAGACGGGCAGGTGCTGACTTATTCGGCGAGCGCCGGGCAGTATGCGCCGGTCACGCCTAGTGGAGGAACGGGCAGCGTGACGGTGACGCCGTCGGCGAGCCAGAGCATCACACAGCCACTGGGGACGCAGTTCAGCGTGAATAATCTTAGTGGGGCTCGCTATGTTACAGCGAGTGATAACTGGAGTGTGAATCCTACTGGGAGTCTGACTGCGGGAACACAGGCTACGGTGACGCTGACGCCGTGTCCGGTGGGAGTTGATACTACAGGTTTCTCGATGTACTACGTGTACTTGAGTGTGCAGGGAACGCCGGAGCCGGTAATCGTGACCGGAGGTACCTGCACGCCGGGAGCGGCGTCTGGGACGATTGTATTTACTCCGAGGAATTCGCACTCTGCGGGATACAAGCTGAGCAGCGCGTCGAGCGGAATTCAGGAGGCGATCAATGACGCGTGCGGATTGCCGACGGGGTCAAATGTTGCAAATCCGAATGCGAAGGTGATTCTCCCCGCAACTGGATCTCTTGCGAATGCCTTGCCGGTCTACGGATCGATTTACGCGCACTGCAGCCGGGCGTTGATTGAAGGGAATGGGACGCTGCTTTCGTGTTCGACGCGGGACCGATGCATGGTCCTGGGCGATCTGGTGAATTCGAATCACTACGGCGGGATCACAGTGCGCGGGGTTAACTTCACTTCGACGGTGAGGCAGGATGGGTGCCAGATTACGAGCACGCAGCGGCAGTCGAATGTGGTGACCATTGTTACGGCTTCAGCTTGCGGCACGATTCAGAACGGCGACATCGTGAATATCAACTTCACGGATAATCCGGCATATTGGGGAAATCATGGTCCGGTGACGGTTGCGGGGACTTCGATCACCTACAGCCAAAACGGCGCCAATATTGCGGCGGTGTCGACACCGGGGACGATTGCGATTGAGAATGCGGCGGTTGAAGATAATGCGACGCCTGGAACAATGGAAGACATCAAGTCGTCGAGCGGGGGCGGAGGGAATTTCAATCAGTTCCTTGTGATGGACGACGATGAGCAGGCGACGATCCGCAACTTCGACGCCGATGGTACGCAGGGACTGCTTTGCACGGCGAATCATTGCGGCTCGTATGTGTATTCGTGGGGAGGAAGTTCGGGAGCGCCGGTGATTTCTATCAGCAATGCGAACATCAGTCCACAGTGCAACGGCAACGGGGTGACGGTTTACGGAAATAACACAGTGCGGATTAGCGATAGCGTGATTCAGGGATTCGGGATGTGGGCTGTCAACACGCAAACATTGTTGGGGAACTTTGGCGGGACGACGCTGGAGAATGTCTACATGGAGGAGGGAGGCGGCCCTTGTCCGCATCCTTATGAAGGGAACTATTTCGGCGCGACAGGAATTATTTTTGAAGGGAATGTGCAGCCGCTACTGGTGCGAGGCGGGGAGCAGCCGGGCGGCCATGTGCCGGGATTTGGGGCACAGAATCCGGGAAGCGTGCAGTACAACTACTACGTGGTGGCGAACGACACGACTACAGGCTGGCACAGCGCTCCGTTCTTTGCGGGATTTGCGCTGACGAACGGGACGGGATCGGTAACCGGACAGTTCCCGCATATTCCGGCGGGGAATGCGGGGGATACGGTTACGTACGATATTTTGAGGATGGAACCGGCGATCTCACTGGCGGCGAATACGCCCAGCTTTCCGATGAAGGGCGCTTGCACGGGCGGAAGCGCAACGGCGTGCGGAAGTGTTATCACGGGCCAGGCTCAGTGCTCGGGATTGGTTTGCACCTTTACGGATTCGTCGACTTCCGCAAGCACTGCGAGCTACACAATCAACAGCATAAGCTGGACGCCAATCCTGCCATTCTGGCCGGCAGCAGTTGTACTGGCAGGCGGGGGTGGACAGGGCTACATTTCGCCGACAGCCAGTTTTGACACTGAACCTTCTGACGTGGTCGCGGTGAACTGGAACCAGTTTCCCGAGGTTTACGTGCGTTACTGTCCGGGAGTTTCTCTTGGCGGCGGACTTTTTGGCGGCGCCTGGGAAGAATGTCAGGAAGGAAATCCCAACAGCACGACCATGGTGGGCACCTTGTTGGACGATGGTTCTTCTGGAACCGGAACGCCAAACGGAATTAAGGGAAGGCTGAACTTCGAATCGATCGCTTCGGCAGCGCACCATATTGTTACGCTGGTGGATTCGAACCTGGCGAAGACGACAGCGACGATCAACTTCCGGCCGCCGAACGATGCGAACGATACTTACATCGGTTTGGATAATGCAGTGTCAGGCGCGGCGAGTTCGGCGCAACTGGCTTTCGGAGCACCGGTCTCGATTTCCAACTACATCGGAAATAAAGGGGACAACACCAGCTATCTCGAGAGATTGACTGCGGCGGCGAAGACGTTCAATGTACCGGTGACGGTGAATGGAAATCTGACGGTGACTGGTACTTGTACGGGTTGCGGCGGAGGTGGTAGTGGATCGGGGACGGTGAATAGCGGCACGGCGACGCAGGTGGCGCTGTACGCGGCGAATGGAGCGGCGGTGAGCGGGGACAGCGGGCTTACGGATAACGGATCGACGCTGACTTATGCCGGCAGCAATGGGATAGCGGCGGCGGCGGGAGCGTTCAGCGGCAACGTGACGGTGAACGGGCAATTGCTGGTGGCTGGGCCGTGGACGGTGAGTTCGCCGATTCCGGGTACGGCGATGGCGGCGGCGGGAGCGGGGACTTCGGCTCTGGGGATTTCGAACGACGGAAACTTTTATGTTTCGGCGAATGCGGGAACTCCGCAGAAGATCGCTACCACGGCAACGAGTTCGTTCTTCTCGAATCTGACGCAGGAAGACACCTATGATGTCGGGCAGTTTGTTGTCGGCGAGACGACGGCGAACCCGCAGAATCTGCACGTTTACTCGAGCTATACAAACAGTTCGACATGGCAGCGAACTTCGCTGGGGTACGACGCAACGGATAACTACGCGGTTGTGCGCAGCGAGAGTTCGACTTCGGGCGGTGCGCCGGGGCTGGGATTTTGGGTAAATAGCGGATTGAAGTGGGTGGTGGATGCGAGCAGCAACTTCAAGCCGTGGACAGATCAGACTTACAACATCGGGTCTTTCAATAGCTCGGGGAGCGGAAGCGGTTTGAGGCCGGCGACGATTTATGTTGCGGGAAATTCGACGAGCGGAAGCGGATTTGAGTTGGGGAAGTTTGCTAATCAGAGCTATGAGCTTTGCAACGACGCTACGAACGGGACGATTGTGAACGGACTGGCGGTGCTTACCACTGGAGGATGCGCTTCCAAACCCATGAGTCCTCTGGCGAGCGGCGCGATTGGAGTGGTGATTGCGAATGCGGGAACGTCCGGGGTGGTTACCATCGCGAGAATGGGATCAGTGTTTTGCAGTTTTGATGGGACGGCAACGGTAGTGGGAGATTATGTTGTGCCGTCGACTGTGGCAAGCAGCGGGAGTTATCAGTTGTGCCACGATGCCGGCGCGACGCAACCCACAGGGGTTCAGGTGCTGGGGAGGGTCTTGCAGGCGACCTCGGGCAGTACGACGGTGCAAATGTTCCTGGATATGCCGGGGTCGAATGTGAGCACCAGCGCGGGATTCTCGATTCCGTGGCTGACAACCAACACCACCGGCACATCGATTGGCTTTTCGAGCACGGCGAACAAGGCGGAGCTGTGGGGTGTGGTGCTGACGTTTCCGCTGAGCACGACGCAGGTTACATATTTTGTTGCGACGGCGGACAACACAACCAATACCTACGATATTGGAATACTGAACAGCTCGGGAAATATTGTGGCGCATATTGGGAGCACGGCGGGGACTACGTTTGCGCCCAGCACCGGATGGAAGACTTTGAGTTGGAGTTCCAGCACGACGTTACAGCCAGGGAAATACTATCTCGCGATCACGAGCAGTTGTACGACTTCGTGCGCGCAGGTTTATGGCGGGAGTTCGGCGGGGTTCACATTCGTAGGTGGTAGCAGTGGAACTGCGGAGAGCGTTACGGCCGGTGGGACGTTAAATAACGGGATCACGATTCCGACGGACAATCCGACGGAAGCCACGATTATGTCGTGGGAGATTCATTAGTCGAGTCGGGAGCGAGGCCTCGAAAAGGCCATCGGCGTGAGCCGGTGGCCTTTTTGATTTCGTGGTCTGCGTGAGCGTCTTATCTCGACACTGAGTGAGAGTTACGGCAGGAAGATTAAACACAGAGGGAACAGAGGGTCAGAGAGGAGGGTACAGATTATGAGTGCGATTAATCCAGAGGCGGCACAGCCTACGACAACCCAGTCGTTTGCGTATAGCGATAGAAATCCGGTGGTCACGGAGTTGGGTGGTGCGCCTGCCGAAGGCGGGCAAATTCCGGCGCCGCCCGCTTCGGCTAGCCGAGTGACGCCGGACGGAGCCGCGGTGTCACCGAATGCAGGTTTGCAAGACTATGACATAGCGGACAGTGCAGACGGAGTTCAGGAAGAGGCGGAACGGGAGAGTTAGGTCGGGGAGACGGAGGCGCTGTACAGGCCATCGGCGAAATGCTGGCGGCCTTTTTATTGAAGTCATCAAACCGCAGGAGAGTGTCGTGGTCGAAATTCATATCGAAGCCATCGAGAGCGCAAAGGGAAAAGGGATTCCTTCGGCAACCTCAGGGCAAGCTCTTCGGCTCGCTCCGCTCAGGATGACAGAGTGGCTGGCCGCGTTTCTTCTGTCGGTATTCGTGGCGCAGGCTTCTGCGACGACTTATTACGTGAGTTCGAGTACCGGTAACGATGCGAACAACGGCACCTCTTCGACGAGTGCATGGCAAACCATTGGGCACGTGAACGTGCAGACGTTCCAGCCTGGGGACTCGATTCTGTTCAAGCGGGGAGATGTTTGGAACGAGAGTCTTACACCGCCTGATTCGGGAGTTTCAGGGAATCCGATTGCGTTCGACGCTTATGGTTCGGGTGCGGCGCCGAATTTAACCGGCTACTATGCCGTGCCCGCTTCGACCTGGGTGCACGTTTCTGGGAATGCGTGGAAGGCCCCACTTCCCGCTACTTACTCGACGATTAATTTTTGCCTGTTCGGATCGATCTGGGGACAGAAGGTCGCGGCGTCAACGTCGAATCTTACAGCGCAGCGGAATTTTTATTTCGCCAATGGTTATGTGTACGTTTATGCGACAGAAAATCCGTCGCTTTATTACAACGAAGCGATTGTGCCCATGGCATTGAGCAATGTGCCGGTAATTAATACGAACGGGCAATCGTGGCTGACGTTCCAGCATTTCCTGGTGAACTGGTTCGATCAGTACGGGGTGTACGTGCAAGGCGCGAGCGATCATCTTGTCTTCGCGAATATGGAATCGGATTCCATGATTCCGCAGGGAACGCAGCCTCTGGGATTTTATGTAAATGAGAGTGCGCCGGGACCTGGAGATATCAAGTTCTACGACGATGAGGGGCATCTGAATTACGATGCGTTCCGGTTTGATGGGGCGGCGACGGCGATCACGATGGTGAATGACAAAGCTTATGGAAATCGCGATGGGGCTTTGGTCGACAACACGTCCGCGGCGTCTTACAGCTACTGTCATTTCTACGCATCGAGCCTGGCGGTGGCGGGATCGACCGACGTGGAGTGGACGAGCGGAACTGGTCCGATTCCGGGAGCGGGGAACATTGCGGCGGACACGGCGCCGGCGGTACAGGTTTGGAAAAGATATCCGGCGGAAATTACGTTGACTGTGGACGACGCGGGAATGACTCCGGGGGCGGATACATATTACGCGAGCACGGTCTTGCCGGTGGCCGATGCGGCTGGGCTTCCGGTGGGGGCGGCGATCACCGTTGGATATCCGCTGGCGAATACGTTGATTTCAGAGTTTCAGGGATGGATTAATGCGGGGCGGGATGTGACTTCGCATTCGATATCCCACACCTACTATACGAATACCGACGCGATCGACATTCAATACATTGGGAGCGGGACAGCCGCGACTTTGAGCATCAGCGATAAGACGCTGACGATCACAGTGACGGGTGCGAGCGATAGCGTGACTTACAACCTGGCGCAAGGGCAGCCACAGGGAACGATGCTGGGATTGGCCCAGGCTTTGGCGGCGACGGGGAAATATACATATTCGTTTGAGACGCCATGCCAGGGACCGTATGGGACGGGGTGTGCGGCCTATACTGCAGCGGCGCTGCTGACGCAGGATCTAGCGGATATCAGTGGACAAGATGTGCGATCGGCCGTTTATCACTTGCAGCTCGATGTGACGCGGCTTACGACCGATGAGATCACGCTATCGCGGCAGTGGATGGCGACGAATTTGACCGGGCTTCCTGCGACGCCGGTGTATGTGTATCCGGGCGGATACGAGACCACGACGCTGCAGGGAATTACCGCGGGTGTGCCTTACAGCGGAGCTCGTGGCGCGCTGAAGGAAGACTTCGGAGTGAAGGACACTTACGCCGACGGATTCAACGTGCAGAACATCACCAGCTTTGGAGTGAATCCTTCATGGATGGGAATCCCGCCCGCGGAGCTAAATCAGAAGATTCAGGCGCTGGTATGGAAAGAATCGGTATGGGGAGTACCGTGGGGAATCTTCTGGCACTTGAACGAATTGACGCAGGACGATCCGGTGGGGGGAACGGAGATCACGAATCTCATTCAGGATTTTAAAGCGAGCGGGGCCGCGGTCCAGACAAATACCGGGCTGGTGAATTGGCTCATGGGCGGGACGCAGGAGACGGGAGCGGACGGTAATGCTTATTACGTATCTCCGGCGACGAGCATGGCTCTGGATTTCCGGCCGACAGAAAGCTCGCCCGTGGTGGATGCGGGCCAGAATTTAGGATCGGACTATGCGCTCGACATTAATGGAGTCAACCAGAACAGCTACGGAACTGGTTGGGAAATCGGGGCGCACGTTTATGAAGGTTATTCGGTGTACGGTGGCGGTGCGGGGAGTTGGTTCAGCGTGGGCGGCCAGCAGCCGGGAACGCCGCAATTGCCGCAAGCTTGGGTGGATAACAACGAAGCTACGGACGGGCTGTTCGCAGCGGCGCCACAGTACGAGTTGAATCTGGGAACACAATCGTGGGTAAACGGTCCGGTTGCAGGATGTACGTTTCATCTACCGTACTGGACGATTGGATCCCCTACGGCGAGCGGATTGCAGTCGGCGGTTAACGACATCGAAGCATGCCGGACAACGCAGGCCGGGAATGTCGGGATCATTCTCGATATCCCGGCATACGCGAATACCGCGGGGAACACTTTCGCCTTCGGTCAGTACGGCTTAGTCATTCCACAAAGTAATACTGCGGCATCCAGCGTCTTTAATGTTCTGCGATCGACGGCTGACTCTAGCTTGCCGAACGGAACTATCGTATGTGCGCATGGCATGCAGGACAATATCTCTGAGGCAACCGACATTGGTCTCGATAATCCCGACTGCACCGGCCAAAATATGTACTATGAGCTGGGAGCGCAGAATGCTTTGCCGACTGGGACAAGCGGTGTGAGCGCATCGATGTCAGGAACAACGGCTACGTTCACTCTGAGCAGCGGAACTTTTCCGCCTAACTTCACCGTGGGTCAGATTGTCATGGGTTCCGGCTTTAGCGTGACGGGGTACAACGCTGTATGGCAGATATTGAGCGGTGGAGCTGGAACGGCGTCCTCAACAGCCATGGCCTGCATCAGCGGTAGCTGTCCGATTATTGCTTTGGCGACTGCGACCGGTGGCACCCTGACTCCGGATGGAACGATTGCCGGAATCACTACTCTGTCGTCAGACACAACAACACTTCTGCCTGTGAGTTCGTCGATGCTTGGGGAGAATGTGCTGGTTCCTCTGGCGAATGGGTACGTCTCGCCGGGAAATTCGTACACGGTTGATACGGGAACGAATCAGGAGAGCGTGGTCGCGCAGAGTGGAGAAAATCAAAAAGGCCTTTATGCCACATTTAGCAAAGTGCATGCCGCGGGTGTTCCGGTAAGTTACAACGCAGGCGCATTCACACTGCAGAACGGCGCGGCGGCGAATACCTCGAGCTATGACGACCTGCAATACCTGTGGCAGGTGACCGGTGGAGGTACCAGTCCGAGCGCAATCGCATTCTGTGAACCTTCTACTTATTCGCCTGCTCCTCCAGTTGCACTGACCTGCGCGAGTTCAGCGGGGAATGCACCAGACCATTGGCTGATCCAAGACTTAGCGGCCAGTCCGGCAGTGGGAAACAAATCCGACACGTTCGTGATCACCACCGGCGACGATGGCGACACCATTGCGACTTCGCAAATGCCGACTCACATTCATTTCCGCAAGGTCTGGGCACACGGCGATTGGAGCTCCCTTTATACGGGATCGAACTCGATCATCGATGTTTTTCATATGCACTGTCTGTATTGTTCCTTGACGGATAGTCAGGTGAGCCAGCACTTACGTCCTGGAGCGGAAGGACACGGATTTGGGTACGGATACGGCAGCGAAGAGAAAATCGATCACAACTGGGCGGAAGGTGGAGCGATCGGTTCGATCTGTGGCGGATTTGGAACCACTGTTACCGTTCCGAATCTTGTAGCCTGCCAGGACATGGAGTGGCGGCGCAATCGCTTCACATATCCCTACGCGTGGTTGGGACAAAGCCCGATTGGAGCCAACAGCAATCCGAATTGGGCCGGGAACTTCAGCACTGTGAGGAAAAACGGTTTTGAGTTGAAAGAAGGCAATCGCTACGTGATCCAAGGAAACATCATAGAGAACGTGGACAACGCCGGAGCGCAATTCGGAAAGGCGATGCTTCGGCGTGTGGCGAACTCGTCCGGCGGGGGAGATGGAACGAACTACTGGAACATAAACGCAAACGACTACGAAGTTGGAAACATTTATCGCAATGACTGCACCGGGCCCGGCATTCAAGGAAGGTCGGATGCGATATCGAATGGACAAGGGGCATCCTTTGGATTTTCCAATCTGCTCTTCCAAAACGACCTTGCCTATAACATCAGCTACGACAATAATCCGGGGTGTTTGGGGGCGAACGCGGAAGGCTGGGCAGCGGGATCGGGCGTGGTCGAGTGGCAAGGAACGATTACGGAAGATGCCACGGGACAGATCGCGACTTTTGTGGCGACCTGCACTCCGCAGGTGACGGGCAACTGCCCAGCGGGACCGTTGCCGGCGGGCTATCAACAAGCTTCCGCGAGCCCCGGGGATCTGGTGCAGATTTCCGGCTGCACGCTTTTTGCAGGCTTCAACACGCCGACCGTCACGAATGGTTCCCACACGATGCCAGGCCTTGGCGTGGCGGCGCTGGTGGGCACAATCCCGACGAGTCAGCCACCCACGATCGTGTTCCCCAATAACATCGTGCCGGCGGGATCGGTTGATAACAGCGGAAATTGCACGTTCAACTACACGCAGGGTTGGCCGAAGAATTTGCACATCGACCATGTCACTTCGATGATTGGCGATAACTATGCTCTGGGCTCGGGTTCCGATTACACGTCCGGGCCGCCTTACTGGCGTGACACACTGATTCGGGACTCGATCATGATCGGGGCGGGAGGGTTTGGCAGCACCGAAGTCGGCGAAGGAAGCGTATTTGAAAAGTTCTGCTGTGATACGACCACGATGAGCAATGACCACACGGTTTGGCCAACGCGCCCGGGGGCGAACTACACCGAATACGGGAACGGTCCCGGGTATCCGGATTCGGCGGGATGCGGCGGGGCGGGGTGCAGTCCACCGTCAACCATGTATTTCCCGAGCAGTTCCTGTATTGGCTGGGTCGGCGCGTGTACAAGTTCGGTTCCGCTTACCTACGCGGATTACCACAACTTTGCGCTCTCGCCTTCGAGCAGCTTTTTCGCGGGCAATTCCCAGGCGGCGAGCGATGGGAGTTCGATGGGGGCAAACATTTCCACGATTGATGCAGATCAGACGCTCAATCAATTCGTCTGTCCTTATCTGTGCGGGTCGCCCGGGCCGTATGCGGACGTAAGCTCGAAATAGGATGCAGGGAGCGCTGGCGCTCCTCGCGGTAAGTTGAGGCACGGTGAAAGCCGTGCCTTTTGTATTTCGAAAGAGAGTTTTCTTAACTGGGGAAACAGTAATGAAAAAAGCATTGGCGATGATAGTGATTAGCAGCGCGCTATTTTGCAGTGGCTGCTCGACGGCGTGGATTGGCGAGGCCGAGCAGATTGTTTCCGTGTTGGTTCCGGCTTCCACAAATCTTGTGACGCTCGCGGCGACATTGCAGGGAAGTGTGTCACCTGCGGATCTGCATACGATTCAGGCCGCGGATACGCAGGTTGAGAGTGACTTGCAATTGATGCAGTCGCTGATTGCGCAGTATCAAAAGGCGGAAGCGGCAACGCAGCCGGGGCTGTTAGGTCAGATTCAGGCAGCGACGACGGGGACGCAGTCGGAATTGAGCGGAATTTTGCCGTCGTTACATATAAAGGATGCGGCCACGCAGGCGAAGGTCTCGGCGGTAGTGGGGTTGTTGCTTTCGGAAGTGCAGTCGATGGCGGCGATTGTGCCGCTGGTGAAACCGGGTCCGTCGACGGCGAGGATGAGTTTGGCACCTACACAGATAAGGCAGCAGCCTCCGCTGACCGCCGGAGAATTTGTGAGTTCCTATAACGCGCTTATGACGGCAAAGACAGGGAATATCGAGTTGGACCGCGCGACATCTGGATTACGAATTCATGCGCATGGGAAACTCGCGCGCTGGGCTAGCGCTGGACTGTTGAAGTGACGCCTGGAACACTTTTCGCGGGTGTGAATCCCATGTCTCGCAAAGAAGCGAGACCCTTCGGCTTCGCTCAGGGCAGGCTATAGGGCACCGAGCTATGAGGCACCCCAACCACTGGAGATGAATTTGTGAATGACGATTGGAAGATGCAGCATCATGCGCCGTGCCAGTACGCAAAGGCGATGGATCATCCTTCGCAGGCTAAGCCGGGGATTCATGCGTTCCCCGACCAGTTGCATGTGGTGACGATGTTGGAGAATCCACTGCGCTGGCGGTCGCGGTACTGGAACTACTGGATGTTCGAGCGCGAGTGCGAGGCGGCGGGAGCTGTTTTGCATACGGCCGAGGTGGCGTTTGGCGGCCGTGATTTCGAGGTTACGCTGCCGGGGAATCCGCGTCATTTGCAACTGCGGACTACAAGCGAGATTTGGCACAAGGAGAATGCGCTGAACTTGCTGATGCAGCGATTGCCGGCAGATGCAAAATACGTGGCCTGGATCGACGCCGACGTGAAATTCAACCGGCCGGACTGGGCGCAGGAGACGATGCAGCTTTTGCAGCATTACGATGTGCTGCAGATGTTCAGCCATGCGCAGGATGTGGGGCCAAACTACGAGCCGCTGAACACTACTCCCGGATTTCTCTACAAGTGGGTCACGGACCGGCCAAGTCCGCATGAGCCGACGTTTATGCAGGCCAAGCAGGCGTATGGATATTACAGCGTGAAGAGCGGGCAGTTCTGGCATCCGGGCTTTGCGTGGGCGGCGAAGAAAAGCGCGCTGGAAAAGACCGGGATGTTGATGGACCACGCGATACTCGGGTCGGGCGATTGGCATATGGCATCGGCGCTGGTGGGGCAAGTTCATCGGTCACTGTATTCGGGATATTCGCCGGCGTATGCGCAGTTATGCAGGCAGTGGCAGGATCGGGCGGAGCAACATATCCGGCGCAATGTCGGCTATTTGCCTGGATTGGTCAACCATCTTTTTCATGGAGCGAAGAAGAATCGCGCGTATGACCAGCGCTGGAAATTTCTGGCGCAGTCGGGATATGACCCCAGCCTCGATTTGAAGCGGGATTCGCAGGGATTGTATCAATTGACGGATCGGAGTGCGACGCTGCGGGATGGGTTGCGGCAGTATGCCAGGATGCGGGATGAGGATTCCACGGAGGTGTGATGGGTTTTGGGCGGCTGGCGCTTAATCACAGAAGACACCAAGAGGCGCTGGAATCACTGCGTGGGGCCACGCTTGACGGCATAAAGGCGGTTTGTGGGGGACGATCTTTTTTTATTGCGGCGGTTAGGCAGAGATTTGGATTGGAAGTTCGAAGGACGAAATGTACGCGACTTTCTGATTGAGAGCCTGCTGCAGATTCGCCCGAAAGCGGGTGGCATTGAGTTCATCCGTCTGAATCGGGCACAACGGGAGTATTCACGAACCTGCGGCAAGCAGAACATTATTTTGAAAGCTCGGCAACTTGGGATCACAACGTATGTAGCGGCGCGATTTTTCGTGCAGGCCATCACGCGGCCGGGCACGGTTGCGGTACAGGTGGCGCACACGCAGGAATCGGCCGAGGCAATTTTTACGATCGTGCGGCGCTTCTGGGAAAAACTGCCCGGCGGGCTGCGCAGGGGCGCGTTGGTACCTTCACGCGCCAACGTACGTCAACTTGTGTTTCCGCTGCTGGACAGCGAATACCGGGTTGAAACGGCGGATGCGAACGCGGGGCGCGGGATGACCATCCATTACTTGCATTGCTCGGAGGTCTCCCGCTGGCCCCGCGATGCGTCGGAAACTTTGGCTTCGCTTCGAGCAGCCGTTGTGCCGGGGGGTGAGGTGGTGTTGGAGTCCACGCCTAACGGAGCTGCCGGTCTGTTCTATGACGAATGGCAGAGGGCAGCGGAGATAGGGCAGAAGCGGCATTTTTTTCCGTGGTGGTTCGACCGAAATTATCGCCAGGCAGTGAACGGCGGCTTGGGAGCTTTGACGCCAGACGAAACACATTTGAAGGTCGAGTTCGATCTCGACGACCAGCAGCTTGCCTGGCGTCGCAGTCAGTGGGCTTCCTTGAGTAAACTGGCGCGGCAAGAGTATGCAGAAGATGCGAGCGCATGTTTTCTGACGTCGGGAGAGTGCGTGTTCGATCTCGAGGCGATTGAGAAAGCGGCAGCGCTAGCGGCAAAGCTTGTGCAGTCGGAGGACAACGAAAGGTTATTGATGTGGTTTCCGCCGCAGCAAGAAAGAGGGTACATCATTGGAGTGGATGCGGCGGGCGGCGGAGCAGACGGCGATTATGCCTGTGCGGAAGTGATCGATCGGGAAACCGGAATGCAGTGCGCCGAATTACGCGGGCATTTTCCACCGATGGAGTTGGCGCAGCGTGCGGCTCAGCTAGGGCGGACTTATTTCAAGGCCTTGCTGGCAGTTGAGCGGAACAACCACGGCCACGGCGTGCTCGCTCACTTGCAGGGTTTGAAATACGAGAATCTCTTCCAGAAGGGGGAGGAACTTGGCTGGCTAACCTCGGCGGCAAGCCGGCCGATGATGATCGAGAATATGGTCGCGGTGATGGCGGCGGAGCCGGAATTATTCCACAGTCCCAGATTGCTGCAAGAGTGCCGGACGTTCGTTCGTCGAGCCGACGGTAATGCAGCCGCGGCGGATGGTGCGCATGACGATTGTGTGATGGCGATAGCAATCGCGCTGCAGGTGCGGCGGCAAGTGGCGGGTGGGGGACGTTAGTTGGCCGAGGAAAATCGATGTTCAGATGTCACAGACGGAGGCTCTCTTGATGAGTAACATGCCGCCCTTGCTTCAGAGAATGATTTCCGTTGGTGGAAGCCGTACAACACGTTCGGAGAATGCGGGGCGGGGCGCAGAGCCATTTGATGCGCTGCTCCGACGGGCAATTTTACGTAGTGAAGTTCCTGAACAATCCGCAACATCTGCGTGTGCTGACGAATGAGATGTTCGCGACGAGGTTAGCAGAACGAGTTGGGTTGCCGGTGCCGGTGACCCAGGTAGTCGAAGTCGGCGAGTGGTTGATTGAGCATACGCCGGAGTTGCATGTTCAGCTGGCGCACAACGTAATCCGGTGCCAGCCGGGATTGCAGTTTGGATCGCGGTATGTGGTCAGCCCAATCGAGGGGCAGGTGTTCGATTACATCCCGGTCGAGATGCTGGATCGCGTAAGGAACGTCGAGAAGTTCGCTGGAATGCTCGCAATGGACAAATGGACAGGAAACGCGAATGGAAGACAGGCGGCATTCTGGAGAAAATTACGCGACAAGAAATATACGGCCGCTTTTATCGATCAGGGGTATTGTTTTAACGCGGGAGAATGGACGTTCCCCGACTATCCGCTTCGCGGCGTGTATGCGCGCAACGAGGTTTACGAGAGTGTAAAAGGATGGGAATCGTTTGAGCCGTGGCTCGCGAGGATCGAAAAGATGGACGAAGATGTGGTTTGGAGCCTGGCAGATGGAGTTCCTCCGGAGTGGTACGCGGGCGCGTGGGATGAGTTTGAAAAATTAATTCAAACTCTAATCGGCAGGCGCGAACGCGTGCGAGAGTTGATTGACGCGTTTCGAGCTTCGCCGAGGAGACCTTTTCCGGCGTGGGTTGAGCACTGATGTATCTGCGGAGAGTTCGCCCTTTGACACTGCGGTGATGGCGGAGAAAAGACATTTCGAGTTTATTGTGCTGCGGTACGTTGCAGACGCGATCCGGCAGATCACTGTTCCCATCGGAATCGTGATGCATGAGCCGGATATCGAGGGAGGATTCGGCGATGTGCGGTTTACTCGTGATTGGAGGCTGGTGCGATGTGTTGATCCGCAAGCTGATGTGGAGATGTTTGCGGCGATGGAGAAAGAAATCCGCGCACAACTGGCCTCGCCGAGCGAACGGGCAGCTTTGTTGCGCCGGCTTCAAGATACGTTTTCAAACGTGATTCAGGTTTCATCGGCGGCGGGATGCCTGGCGGAAGACCCGGCGAGCGAGATTGAAGCGATGGCCTCGATGTATCTTGAGGTCGGGAGAGTGGGCAGCGCGCGCGCAGAGACCGGGCGTCAGAAGATTCTGACTACAATGGGAGACTCATTCAGGAAGATGGGAATTGAAAAGCTCATTGTTCCTGTACCGGTGGCGCCATACACAAGGCCGGGCGACCCGTTTCGGTTTGACTTTGGATATCGCGTGCGCGACGAGATCAAACTGTTTCATGCAGTTTCGCTTAAGGCAAGCGTGGACAGCGCGATCATGCTCGCAGGGAGGTATCCGAAGATCGCGCCTGTTATGTCGGCAAAGACGGATGCGGCCTTGGCGCTTACGGCGGTGATTGATGATGACCTGGACCGCGGGCAGGATAGAATTCAGTTCGCACTTAGCATGATGGAAGAGGAGAGGATTCGGATCGCGGTGGCGGCGGAGATGCCGATGATTGCGGAGGTGGCGAGGAGGGAGTTGAAAGCGTGAGGAGGGAGAGAGGGATGCCTGTAACGGATGGAACGAATCGACCTCGGCGTTTGGATTGGGTGTTGGGAGGGCTGACGGTTGCGGCGATTCTGTCGACGGTGCTGGGCCATCGGTTCTCCGGGCTGGTGGTGGAGAATGTTGGCTTCGTTGTGCTGCTGATGCTTGCAGTACTGTTCCTGGTGATGTCGTGGTGGCGATTTGTGCGGGCACTGATTAGTGGCAGGGCGGACCGATGGCGGGCGTGGGTGTCGCTGGCAGGGTGCATTGCCCTAACGCTGGCATTCGCGCTTCCGTTGATCCCGTTTTTTTTTGCATTGTTCTGCTTTGGGGATTTGGACCGCGGTGGGATTTCAAGTTGCTGATGCTTGCTTTCAGTCTGGGCTCGTTGCTGGCCGGCACTCTCGCGGCGAGGCGGGTGCGATTTCCGCTGGTCGCTGGTGGTTTTATAATCGTCATTGTTGCCCTTATCCTTCCGCAGGGAGTGTGAATGCAGTACTGATCCTTTGCGGGTACTGAGGGCGAAGGCAAAAGTTCATCATCGTGAGGCTCCGCTGCGGCGGGGCTTTTTTATTGGGAGAGTCTCGCGGTGGTAGATATTTCGCGGGCGAGGGCGCCCGCGCCACACAGGCTGAGTCGAGCTGCACTCGACCGGACGGCAGGGGCGGCTGTCCCCACATGAGTTTCTAAGAGACAAAATCTTATGAAGATTACAGAAACGTTGCGCGGCGCGATGCGCCGGATTGCAGGAGTGTCTGCGGCTTCATCTTCTGCCACGGCTGACAAGAAACGGCGGACGTTGCCTTTGCCGTCCATCTTCAACTCCTATGGGCCGCCGGGCGACATTATGCCGAAGCCGACGGCCTACAACTTGCGGCGGTTTTCGGAGATTCCTGTTGCGCGACGGGCGATTAACACGATCAAGGACAGAATCGCTGGCATGCGCTGGCGGATTCAGCCTCGCCAGGGGATTGCGCTGGAAGGAATTCCTGAGGGAGCGGAGAGAGTACAGATTCTCACGCAAAACTTCCAGGCGCCGAATCCGGATGATTCGTTCCGGTCATTCTCCGAACAGGTCTTGGAAGACATCATCGTCGGAGGTTATGGGGCGATCGAAGTTCAGACGTCGGGCAATGCCAAGGATCCGCTTTTGTTGTGGCCTGTGGACGGTGCCTCGATTCGAATGAATCTGGATTGGAATGGGTCACCGACCGGGCAACGGTATTTACAGGTTACGGATCAATCCGGGCCGAAGAGTCAGATCAAGTTGACTGATGATGAGCTGATTTATATCCGGCTGAACCCTCGGACGCATACTCCGTTTGGCTTGGGGCGGTTGGAAGTTGCGTTTGAAAGCGTGAACGCGTTTCTTGGAGCGCATCGGTATGCATCGCGGCTGGCTTCAAATTCTGTGGTGCAGTATGCGCTGTGGCTGCAGGATTTGACGCCGGATCATCACGAGCGACTGATTCGGTGGTGGCAGGATGAAATTGAGGGCACGGGGCGCGTGCCGATTATGGCGGTCGAAAGCAAGCCGGAAGTGCTGCGATTTGGTGGCGGGACTGACGCGGATCTACGTTTGCAGTGGCAGGAATTTCTGTTGCGCATTATTGCGGATGCGTTTGATCTGCCTCCTTTCTATTTAGGCGTCGAGGCCGATGTGAACCGGTCGACTGCGGAGGAATACAACGATCTTGCTTTTCGCCAGGCGATTGCTCCGACTGCGCGATTGCTGGCTGAACATTTGACGCGAGACGCGATCCACAAGAGATTGGGATGGAATGATTTGGAATTTGTGTTTGCGGAGTTGGAGACACAGGATCCGCTGGAGGAGGCGCAGATTCAGCAGATTCTGTTGCAGAACGGAGTGTTGACCGTGAATGAGGTGAGAAGGATGAGGGGGTTGCCGGAGTTGGGGGTGAGCTGAGTCGAAGCTGTGGCTCGCGGCACAAGGTACGCGGCCGTGGTCTGGAAGCGAGATGCAGAGGTCCTTCGCTTCGTTCGGGACGACACGTTTGGGGAGAGGAAACAGAGAATGATTGATTTGAAAAGTATGTCGGTTGAGATGCCCGAAGTTGTGGGGCATCCCAATCGTGCGGCGTTTCGGGGAGTGTTGACCACGGTCGATGTGCCTTCGCAGCGTGCGCCGTCGGGAGCGAAGGGGCATCTGGTCGTGCTGACGAAACAGGCTGCAGAAGCCGCGCTCCCTTCGTTGCTGGGAATGGCTCTGGATTACTCGCCCGCACTTGACCGGCATGATGTACGGCGGAAAGTCGGTGTGATTACTCGCGCCGAGATCGTGGGACGGAGTTTGGAGTTGGGCGGGTATTTGTACGCGCGGGATTGTCCGGAGATCGTGAAGGAGATCGAAAAATCACGACGCGGAACGACCGCGGTTTCGGTTGTGCGCTCTAGTGGACAAACCGTTTTCTCAACCACCTTACATGCGGGCGCCAGTCAATCCAGAGCGTGGGCCGAGGGATACAGGCTTGGATCGTCGTTGCGACGCGCGGCCACGGAGATTCTTACGTTGACCGAGACTCTCCAGCCGCGTTGGAAGTCTGCAAGTTATCGTCCGACTATACGCGCGGAGGCCAGCATCGCGATGCCAGGAACGGCCGGGCTTGGGCTGTCTTACGAAGTGACCGACGTACAGCTGCGGGACGCGGGGGCGCAGGTCTGGATGTTGGAGAAAGTGACATTTACTGGCGCGGCGATTTTGCGCCGCGACAAAGCGGCGTATCAGGATACGTGGATTGAGTTGGGCAGGTAGCGAGTGTTCGCATCAGGGCAGTTCTACGAAAAGATCATCACGGAGGAAAAGGGAATGAATGAAGAGATGATGCAGCAGTTGACGGCGACGGCGGAGCGGCTGGCGAATGCGGCTGAATCGTTGGATCGCGTGTTGGAACGGCTGGATGCGCAGCAAGAGGCGCTGAACGCGAAAGTGGAGCGGATTGCGGCGGCGGTGGAGGAACGGCCGGTGCATGAAATAGCGGCACGCGGAGAGAGTACGCGGCAATTACAGGAAAGGATGGCGGAACTGGAAAAATCCAATGCGGATCTGAAGGCGCAGGCAGCACGGATGGCGCGCAAGACGCTTCCTCCGATGATTTCGGCGATTCTGGCGAAGAGCTGCGGAGAGCCGGGTGCTGAAAAGCTGGACAAGGGCGTGCTGGACAAGACTCTACAGACCCTAAGTGTGGAGCAGAGGATTGCAGTGAAGTCGGAATTGGCGCGAGCGGGAATTATCGAGTAGCGCGGCGGACGTCGTTTCGTGTGGGCACGACTTTGGTCGTGCCTTTTGCTTTTTGGAGAAGAGAACTCCTGGCCGGCCGCGGTGCTGGGAAATAGGGATCCTTCGACTTCGGAGTTGCTTCACTTCGTGAAGCAACTCCTGCGTTCAGGATGACAAGTATTCAGAAAGTTTCTTAACACGCAAAAATTAAAGGAGAAAACATGCAGGGAAAATTTGTAGATTTGTACGCCTCGGCCGACTACCTTGGGCCGGGCGCGATTGAGGTCGACCGGTATCAGACGGAGATTTTCGACATCGTGCGGCGGCGGGGTGTGTTCGGGCAGAGAATCAAGCAGGTGCCCGCGACCGGGCATCCATCGCGATTCTTCGAGGAGACGGCAATCAATGCGCCGACCGCCACGCAGGCATTTGTTGATCCGCGCAACATCACGCCGACGGTGGGATCGCCGACCCGTGTGGAACTGGCGGTGCCCTTGAAGGCGCTGGTTTCGCAAATCAACTACAACCTCTTCGACCTGGAAGTGACGGCGCAACAGAGCCAATTCGCCTACCTGCAGGCAAAGGACCTGGCGGATTCGGTGGACGGACTGCTGCGCACGCACGATGTTGCGCTGTGGAACGGCAACGACACGTCGCTCAGCTCTCCGACAACGCTGCAGTACTTCGGCGTAATCGGGCAGATTGTGGCGGGCGGGAACACGACCACGTGCACAACCAGTGAGTTGATCGTTGATACGCTCAAGAGCACGATCGCGCAAATGGTGGCGAATTCGTCGTACGCAGTGCGTCCGACGGCCATCTATTCCAACCCCGTTCTGTTGGACCTGATCGACCGCGAAATGAAAACGGAATACAACGTGGTGCTCACTACTGTGGAGATCACCGGCGGATTCCGTGTGAAGGCGTTGAGTACGCAAGCTGGAGACTTGCCGCTGATTCCCGACTGGACGATTCCTTACACGGGGACGCCGGGTACCGGGACGGCGGTGTTGCCGGCCTACATCGTGACCGAGGATCTGATCGAGTATCACTGGCTGAGCGATCCGAATCCGCGGGTGTTCAAGCTTGGGCTGCCCAATGCATTGACACAGCAGATGGTCGTGGTGAAGTTCGGCGCGCCAGTAGTGAAGGGTGCGAACTTCGCGCACTACCAGGTGAACATTCAGAGGTAAAAAGCGGTCGTTGGTCGCCGGTCGTTGGTCTTTGGCCTTGAGAAGGGCCAACGGCTTGACTGGCGATCAGCGACATTCCTTTTTCAAGACGAGAACTGAGAATTTCATTATGAATTATCTCGCTGCATCTGACTATGCGACTTACGGACTGGACCCGACGACCGACGCCTCGTGGGTGACGGCAGCCTCGGCCATCATCGATTCTCACTGCCGGCGAACCACGCTGGGTGTGAATCAGTACGAGGAGCGCCTCAAACTGCCGCCGGAGTTGAACACGGTGCGGCTGAGCTATTTGCCGCTCGTGACAGTAACGCCTTTGCCGACTCCGATTGTGACATTGCTGGGGCGCTATGGAATGCCTCGTCGAGGCGAGTGGCCGTTCCCTGAGATGAACCTTGAGTTCGCATTAGTGTTTTCGCTTCCCGGAATGTGGACAACAATCGATCCGACGACGATCGATATATGGACGGACAGCGGGGAACTCACTTTCCCCGTGAATGCGCTGGGTTTGTTTTTTAACGAAGTGGATGTGACCTACAACGCGGGGTGGAGCACGATTCCGACCCCGGTGCAGGTGGCGTGCGCGCAGATCATCAAAAATGCGCAGGCCACGCCGGGGTTGAATGTGCAGTCGAGCCAGATCAACCAGATGCGGTTGCAGTATTTCGGGCCAACATTGCTGGATGAGATGGTGCGCAGCTTGTTGTCCCCGTACGTCGCAATCAAGGGCTCGTAAGCGCAAAGAAAAGTTGTTCATCGGTGATTGGTGATCGAGTTCAGATTTTCAAGCGGAGGACTCATGGGTGGCGGGATTTGCGGAGATGCGTTGGTGCGCGCGGCAAATGCGATGTTGGCGGCGCTGGGCGGCGACCAGGTGAGCTTGCTGTTGCCAGGTACGGCGCTGGCCAGCGATGCGGCGGGTCAACTCGGGTTGGTTGATCCGGGAGTGCAGAACGTTATCGTTACGCCCGTGGCTACGCGAAATCTGCCGACGGAGAACCAGGGACCCACACGGAGGATTGAGTTTACGCTGCCGGCTTCTGCGATTGAAGTTCAATTGCCGACGCTGGGAATGGCGTCCGCCGAAGAGCTGTTCGCCGCCGCGCTCGGGTTGGTGTATGACGGCGATCTGTTTCACATCGAGACAGTGGTAACGGAGAATTTCGCCGGAACCGCGTACTTCTATGTTTTGACTGCGGTGGAGTGAGAAGCAGGAGCTGACTTCCATGCAATTTGCGAAAGATAGTTTCCTGCTCGCGCTGCAGCAGCGGCTTGCGGGACTGAATCCGGCGCGAACTGTCACCATCAATGGCGCGACCGTTCCGGCAGTGGTGGCGGTCGAAAACTTGCCTCCCGCTACTGCAGAGCCTCAACCGAACGCGTTTTACATCGAGTGGGGATCCGCGGGGGTTGTTGACGGGCACGCTGGCAATTCTCCGCTGATGAGTTTGGCATGCGTGATCTCTTATTACACGTTGGGAACTGTGGCAAGCATGGTCGATCGCGGGCGCGTGTTGGGCGAGCTCGACAACGAACTGCTTGGCATATGCCAGCCCACGAATACCGAGAAGTTCGATTACACGCAATCGCCGGCCGCGGACTTGGGCACGACGGTGTTCTGGAATCAGCCCGCGCTGGCCGAGGCCTCGACGAGCGGAGTGGAAGACAACCTCGTTTCTTATCAGTCCCGCGCGGCGAAGCGGGCAATGTACGAGCAGGCCTATCAGGATGGGCGCGTGGAGCGGCGGGCGACGCTGACAGTTTTCTTCTTCGCGGAGGTAACTCTGTTATGAACACTACTCCGTTACGCCCCGCGATGGTTCCGTTCACGCGGCAAATGCGCGCATATTTTGCGCCCGTGAATCGAACTACGGAGACGCCGACCATTTTTGATCCCTCGGTGAGTGGAGCGTTTCCGCTGAGTTCGCCTCCGGCGCCATGGCTGGATTTGGGATGGATCGACGGATTCGAAAGATTTTATGACACACCAACCGATGCAGTGCGGTCGGGAACGAAAGCGCTTCCGGCGTTTCAGTTTCGCGGGCCGCTTGAGGCCAGAGTTGAGTTCGACTTCAGGGAATGGGGAAAGCTGCAGATGGCCTTGGCGGGAGGATCAGAGCACATGAATGTGCTGGCCACCACTTCGGGCGCGACGCCTGCGCCCTCGGGGGGAACGCCAGTCTCGGCAGTGGCGGTGCTACCCGGCTCGACAGCGAGTCAAATTGTGCTTGGGGCTGGCGCTGTTAGTGGGTTTGCGGTGGGAAACCTGGTAGCGGTGGATTTCGATTATCAGGAACAGATCGGATATGTGGGATCAGGGATCTCGGCGGCCTACGTCAGCAATCCGACCGCCGTGAACAGCGATGCCAATTATGTTCGACGCGTGACGTTCAATGTGGGGCGGGTTGTGGAAGTGACTTCCACGTCTTTAATTCTCGCGCAGCCGTTACTGGCAGGAGCGCCCGCGACCGGAGCGTCCGCGCAAGTTGTTGCGGCATTCGTGGACCGCGAGGGCGGATCATTCTTTCAAGAGTGGTCAGCGTTGTTTGTGGTGGAACCGGAGTCAGGCGGACGCGTGTGCTTCTACTATCCGCGGTTGAGTCCCAATCCAGGAGCGGGTCACGGAGTGGGCGTGAAGTCGAGCCGGGGATGGACTCCGCCGAAGAGTGGTGGCATAACCAAGACGAGCGTCGGAGTGAAGGGTCAAGGAACGAGTGCCGAAAGTTCCATGCAGAAATTCCTGCGGGAGGATTCCGCGATCATTGAACCACCGATAAGCTCACTTTCGCTACATGCCGCGTTCGTTGCTTTGCCCTACACCGACACTAATGACGGGCAGACGGTTTTATGTTATCGGAGCTACTTTCCCGCGGCGATGGCGGCGGTATATTGACGACTAAGTAACGAGAGTCGGCTTGCAGATATCTTGTCACTACTTCCCACGTCGGGAAACCGGAAGTGCTCGTTTAATATTTGACATCCGAAATTCGCCGAGTATGCCAATCTAAACGTAGAGCCCTCCCCCGTACGTTCAATGGAAACTTTTTTTGCGGAACTGCGCTCGCTAGGTCGCGAGTGAGCGAGGTTGTGTCACTAGCGAGAAAGGCGCGATTCGAAAACCCAAATGAAGCTAATGATCGACAATCTGCAAGGGCAGGGACCGCAGGATTACACCACAGCACTGGACCCGACAAGACCGCCAAAAATTCAGCGCAAGTTAAACCAGCCAGCGGAGTTGCAGTTCAGCCTGGTCGCGAATGTGCCGGGATTTGTAGTGCCGGCTGTAGGCGCCAGGGTGACGCTGGGAAAAACGAATGGCAGCGATGTATTTACGGGATATGTGATTGGCGCGCCGCAATATGAATACCTGGGATGGGGGGAACAGGGTCCGGTTTACCGCTACAACATAGCGGCGCAAAGCGACGAGGTTTTGCTGAATCAGAAAGCGCTGCCAAACCGCTCCCCTTTTGTGGACCGGAGCGCGGGTGACGCGCTCCGGCAGTTAGCGCAGGACCTGTTGCCGGGACAGTTCGACACGTCGGCAGTGCAGGATGTGGACACGCTTGCCACCTATGCGGTGAATCCGCAGAAGAGTTTTTCGTTTCACGCGGCAGAAATTGCGGTGGCATGCCGCGGCAGCTTTCGGACGATGAATGGAGCACTGATCCTGGCGCCCGTGGGGGCGTCCGCCTACACCTTGAATGAAAGCGACCCGAACTTTTCACCGCAGGGACTGTGGCTGAGCAGTCCGAACCAGCTGATGAATAACGTGACGGTGATTGGCCAGCAGGAACCACAAGCTTATGTCCGAGACTACTTTGTTGGAGACAACCTGAGCCTCAAGTTTTATCTCTCCCAGAAGCCGTTTGCCGAGACGAAACCGGCGATGATCGATGAAGAATATCTGGGACCTGGCCTCGATCCGACGACATGGGTGGTGAACGATCCCTCGTCGGTGGTTTCCGTGGGCGCGCAAACACTGCTAATTGCGGGCGGGACGGGAATCGACGGGCAAACCACTGTCAGCTTCATTGAGCAGATCGAGCTCGGCGGCGCGCTGGAGTTGCAGCACGGAGACGTGAGTTTCGCAGCGGCTTCTAATGGAGTATTCGGCGGGTTGTATGCGGGGCCGATATCTGCCCCCGGATGCCTGGCCGGATTTCAAATCTCGCCATCAGGGAGCGGTTCCACGATTCAGGCCTTAATTACTGGTTCGCCGACGGGACCAGTCGTCGCAACTACGCCGGGACATCAATACTTCTTCACGACGTATCTGTACTCGATGGAAGTCTATCGCAGCGGACAGACTTATCACTCGTCGTTGCATCCGGCAGGAAGCGGGTTGGGTGGTGCTCCGGTTGCGGCGGATGTGCGTTTTGTGCTGGAGGTGCAAGATATCAATCCTGATAATCCAGCGACAATGGTCGCGCCAGCTACCGTGCTATACGACGACGTGATTTCGGATGCGCCTGGCTTTTGCACTTACGCGCTGGTGAACGCCGTGAGCATGGAGTGCAGCATCGCGTACACGTATGTGGCGCATATTTCTTTAGCGGAGGTAAGAACGGCAGTGCAAACTTCGTCCTCGCCGCCAGAGTACGCGCCCTACGTCACGCAACTCGTCGGAGCACTTTCCGATGGCGCCGGGTGTGAAATCACCAGCGATCCGTCGCTGGACTTTTATCCGCAATATGTGCCGGCGCTCAATGAGCTGATCGTCGCCAGTTATCGGGGATCTGGAACAGCGGTGGCCGAAGTGGAGAACGCCGCAAGCGTAACCTCGCTGCAGAACGGTCCGGACGACGGCACGAGGGGCGCAGTACGGGTTGCGAAGAATCCGGCCGCTCGCACCGATCTCGACTGCGAGAATGCAGCTCTGGCGATTTTGAATGACGCGGTTGGAGCCGCGTGGATAGGGACATATGAAACGTGGAGCGATTTTCTCCCAGGCGCTGCTGCGGATATTTTTCCGGGGGATGCGATTACGCTGAATGTGCCTTCACGCACCGCGTCATTCACCGCGATCGTACGGCAGGTGGAAATCGAGGTCGCGGATCCCGCTGACGATCGAGGTCTCTACACGATCGGGTTCGCCAACGATCTGGCGGCCGCGTTGGGACTGGAACTCGAAGCTACTACCACCGTCATTTCTCTTCAGGATATGCCTCCGTTGCTGCAGACCACGCAGGTTGGCAGCTACTACCAGATCGATCTGACGGAGGCGCAGATCACTTCGGTGTCCTCGACCACTGTAGCGATTGATATCGGGATAGCCTTGCCCAGCGGATGTGCGGTAGAGGTTCGGGAAAATGACTATGGCTGGGGTCAGGCGAACGACCGAAATCTGTTCGGAAGATTCAATACGCAGACATTTAGCCTCACACGATTAGCTCAAACGCAAAACTACTTCCTGAGGCTCTACGACAGCTCTTCTCCACCAAAATATTCGCGCTACTCCGCGGCGCTGTACGTGGACTACCCTCTCTAGAAATTTTGTTCTCAAGGAGCAGTGGGCATGGCGAGCGAAAGAGAACTCGCGCTGCGGACTATCGACTTTGAGTTTCAGCGCGAAGTGTTGGACAAGTTGGTCCGGTTGGAGACGAAGATGGACAGCCTGATTGGGAACGGCCAGCCGGGACGAATGAAGATAGTAGAGGACAAGGTTGCGATGCTGGAAAAAAATGATATGCGTAACACTCTTCACAACCGGCTGGTGAATGGGATGATCAGCGCCGGAATCAGCATAGCGATTGCACTGCATAAATACTGGGCCAAATAAGCACTTCAATTCGAGACTAAAGGAGAACCATGAGCACTGTACCGAGCACGACAATCGTCACCAACCTAAAAAACGTAACGCCTCCGACGGCGAATACTCTAGCCGACGCCACTGCCGGAGGAACGGACATGCCAGGCATGCTTGCTCTGGCGCTGGCCAAAGCGTACGAGCTGAAGCAATGCCTGACGCTGATTGTAGGAAAGACAGACAGCGCCGATCCCAACTTGACTACGCTGAACGATGTGTTAGCGAGCCTTACCTAATCGGGTGTGCGGCAGCCGGCCTGAGATGGTGTGACTGTCGCATATTTCATTCGTAGAACGACGAATACAGGGGGAATGTCATGAACTTCGTATCTGAATTGCTGCGGGGAATTGCCTTCGTTCCCGCGCTGGTCAATGGGATTGAGGGCTTATTCGCGAACAAATCCGGAGCCGAGAAGAAGGATGCGGCAATGTCGTTTTTGCAGAGTGCGCTGGCCATGACCGATGCCGTGGCGGCGCGGCAGATTGTCGATCCCGAGAGATTCAAGATTGGGATTTCTCAAATCATAGACGGGACCGTGCAGTGCCTGAATGCTTCCTCCTGGGCTAAAGATCGAAGTTAAAAAAATCAGTTCCGCGAGATACATGTGCGGCATCACAGAAAGAGTCACTCACATTCCCGAAACGGTCAAGGCTCGCATGGCTGTCGAACGTGGGAAACATCAGTATCGCACCCAGGGCCGTACGTTCAGCCCCTGACCAGGGATTGACGTACAATGGTTGAAGAACGGATTTGGCCTAAGGTTCTGTGCCTCCTTGCCGACAACCATTTGGATGGGCTGCGAACCTGACACGTTGGTAGTTGGGGCGTAGTTTGAGTTATCTAAGTGGTTACTATTGGACTTGCCCGTGACATTAGTAATCTTGCAACGGGACTTATGGCAGCTTACGCTGTCGTAATTTTCTCCGCGTGACAAGGCCGTCGAGTTGAAGATATGGTGGTTCGAAAATTAAAACCCGCCCGCAGAGGAATTATGGGCAAAAGTTCTCTGGCCACGGTGCAAGTTGAGGAAGTTGTTTCCGTTCCGAAACGCATCATATCTCGCATTCGAGTCTCCGGGCGGGCAATAAGCGCCGGAAAAACACTGAGCGTAAGTGACGTTAGAAAAGCGGTAGCAGATGCAGCGAGGGCCCATGGTAAAAAGCACGCACGTGCCTAGTTCATGCCGCCCGAAGCACCGGAAATTCGATGGGCTGAGCCGGTCCTAAGGCATTTCATTCGCCATCTCCATCCTACTCTGGAAGATTTGAACTCGATCCTTTCTCGTCTTGAGTACGTGCGGGACCACCCCGGCGACGTGCGTGTCCGCGAGATCGTTGACCATAGGCTCGTTGAGCAACTAGAAGGGATTGAAGGGTACGTATATCGCAGCACGAGCGTAAACGAACTTTGGGACGCCTATTACACGTGGGTCCCCGATCTCATTTTAGTGGTTCATGTAGAACCGAACAAGAAATGATCGGACTTGAGACGATCCACACCGTCTTTTCCGTTGGTGCCCCGGTCATTACCCTGATCGGTGTGGCTGTTTCTGTTTTGGGAACTTACTTGCTGACCAAAAAATATCATCCCTGGCGATTTGCCGACTATTTACGGCACCTTGTCGACTCGCCTATGTTCGCGATGGTTCTTTTTAACAAACAGAGTTCGATGCCCGGCGAGGAACCTTTGGCCGCCCCCAAGCCTGATCCGAGACTCGAAGAACTTCGTCTCATCGTAAGGGCCAGCGAGGTAAATCCCGAGCGCGGAACCGTCTCACTTGTGGGCATCGATTTGATATTTATAGGATTCGTTCTGCAAGCCGTTGGTGCCGTGTTTTCCTTAGTCGATGTGGTCTGGAACCGCGTCGGGTGCTCGTGAGACTTGAAGCTTTCAGAAACAGGAATGGCAACTGATGTCTCCTATGCCCTTCGTGTGGGAATTCAGATTCTCCGGGAAACTATCCCACCTCTTCGTTCCAATTCTCCAGAGTCTTCTTCACCAAGGCCATAAACTGATCGGCCACGGCGCCGTCGATAAGGCGGTGATCGTAGCCGAGCGTGAGGTGAACGACGGAGCGGATCGCAATCGAATCGTTGCCGTCCTTGTCCGTGACTACGAGCGGCATCTTCGTGATGCCGCCGACGCCCATGATGGCGGAGTTCGGCTGATTGATAATGGGCAGGCCGAAGACCGCGCCGAACTGGCCGGGGTTGGTGACGGTGAAGGTTGAGCCTTCGACGTCCTCGGGCTTGAGTTTCTTGTTGCGCGCGCGTTCGCCGAGGTCGGTGATGCCGCGCTGCAGGCCGAGGAAGTTAAGGTCTCCGGCATTCTTGAGGACCGGAACAATCAATCCCCAATCGAGAGCGACGGCAATGCCTACGTTAATGTGGCGGTGATAGCGAATATTTTCTCCCTCGATCGCCGCATTGATAATAGGCCACTGCTGCAGGCCGATAATCGCCGCGCGCACGAAGAACGGCATGAAGGTGAGGCGGACACCATGGCGCTGCTCGAAGCCGTTCTTTTGTTTCGCGCGCAGGTTCACGATGCGCGTGAAGTCGACCTCGTACATGCAGTGAACGTGCGCACTGGTGCGGCGAGACTCGATCATGTGCTTCGCGATTAGTTTGCGCATGTTCGTCATGGGGACGAGATCGCCGGGGTAGGCTGCGGGAGTCGGCTGAGGAGTCGGCCGGGAAGGCGGAGAGGACGGAATTGCGGTCGTTTCCGCCGGCGGAGCCGAAGCGGGGACGGCGGGGCTTGAAGCGGAGGACTGGCGCTCAACAAAAGAGAGAATGTCCTGTTTGGTGATGCGGCCGCCAAGGCCCGTGCCCGAGACTTGCGAGAGATTGATTCCGTGTTCGCGGGCGATCTTGCGAACCAGCGGCGACGAGCGCGCTTCTTCGTCCCCCGCAGCCGCAGACTCAAGCGTGGGAGCGCTGCCAGCCGCAGACTCAGCGGCCTTCGTGTCTTCGATTTTCTCAGGTGCGACCTGAGTGGGCGCTGATGGCTGCGGAGCGACGGGAGGAGCAGAAGGTTTGGGCGGAGCCGCTGATTTAGGGGCGGATTCTCCATCGGCAGCGATGGTGCCCACCACCGTATTAACGCCAACCGTGGTGCCTTCGGCAATCTTGATTTCCTGGAGAACTCCGGACGCCGGGGCGGGAATTTCGGCGTCCACCTTGTCGGTAGAGATCTCAAAGAGCGGTTCGTCGCGCTGAACCTTGTCACCCGGCTTTTTCAACCACTTTGTAATAGTGCCTTCCACGATGGATTCGCCCATCTGGGGCATAACGATGTCAGTTGGCATGAGTTCCTTCCACGCGTCCTCAGTTCACCCACGAAGCGGGACGCAACCGGATATTATAACGAGCCGTCGATGAACTGCGCTGGGAGCAACGCTTTCCGCGTCCCTGACGTGCGGTAGGTATGGCCACTAGTTCTGTTTTGGCATCGGCTTCTCTTCCTCTTCTTCGCCGGTCGGAGCGGGCACGCCGAAATTCGTTTTCCAATAATCCTGTACTGCGGGAGGAAGTTTTTCCATGTGCGATAGAAAGCTGGTGAGCTTCCATATATCCTGCTCGCTCAAAGTTTTGTCCCATGCGGGCATTCCCGTGTAGCGAACTCCTGTGCGGATCGTGAAGAAGGTATGCCATTCGGGATCATCTGGCGGATGGGAAACCAGGTTGGGAGCCGGCGGATAGAAGGATTTTCCCAGGCTCGGGGGTTTGCGATCGAGACCTCCATGACAAACGGCACAGTTCATGGTGTAGATCTTCATCGCGTCTTCATAATTCTGATCGCTGGCAGCCAGCGGGTTTGTGACCCGCGGAGCGTGACGCTCCATAGATGCGTCCACGGCGCTGTTGGCGATGTGAAACTCCCACTGTGGGGGAGCGACGTTCGCGTATGTCGGTAAGAAACCAAGCATGGCTGCGCCGAGAACGCCGAGTGTAAGGACCGCCAAAGTGACAATCACGCCCAGTACGAACTTACCCATGAATCCTCCGTTTGAGGTTACTATTTGTGGCCTCAATGATCGCGAAGAGATATTGTGTCAGATGGAGCGGGTAGGGCGCTAGTTTTGGGCAACGAATATGCCCGGGCACGCCGCTCCGCACGGACAGCTGAGGGGCTGTTCCCCGACGTTTTTCCAAGACCTCTCGATCCTTCAATAAGCTTTGAGTTTGCGAGCCTTCCGAACGATGTCGCTTACTTTGGGCAGGTAGTGTTCCTCCTGCGGCGGAGAAAACGGAATCGCCGAGTCGAGGCCCGCGATGCGGACAATGGGGCCGTCAAGATCGTCGAAAGCTTCTTCGTTGATGATGGCGGCAATTTCGCCGGCCAGGCCTCCGGTTCGCGAGTGTTCGTGCAGGATGATGACCTTGTTCGTCTTCTTCACAGTCTGAGCGATGGCTTCACGGTCGAGCGGCGAAACCGTACGCAGGTCGAGGATCTCGATTTCGATTCCGTCTTTGCTCAGGATCTCGGCGGCTTCGAGCGCGAAGTGGACCATGGCGGCATAAGTGATCACGCTAAGATCGCGGCCTTCGCGGACGAGGTTTGCTTTGCCGATTGGGACGACGTAATCTTCCGCCGGAACTTCACCCTTGATTCGGCGGTACAAATATTTGTGTTCGAAAAACACACAGGGATTGTTGTCGCGGATGGCGGCTTTGATCAGTCCCTTGGCGTCGTACGGCGTCGCCGGGCAGATGACTTTAAGGCCGGGATTGTGTACGAACCACATCTCGGGATTCTGCGAGTGGAACGGACCGCCGTGGACATATCCGCCGCTGGGTCCGCGCAGGACGAGCGGCGCGGGCGCGCCCCAAAGATAGTGCGTCTTAGCAACCATGTTGCTGATCTGGTTGAAGGCGCAGCCGATGAAGTCCATGAACTGAAATTCAGCGACCGGCCGCATGCCGGTGAGCGACGCTCCGAAGGCCGCGCCCACAATGGCGGATTCGGCGATGGGCGTGTCGATGACGCGCTCGGGGCCGAAGCGGTCGATAAAACCGTCAGTGACTTTGAAAGCCCCGCCGTAAATGCCGATGTCTTCGCCGAGGCAGAAGACGGAGGGGTCGCGGTCCATTTCTTCCCAGATTCCCTGGCGGATGGCTTCGAGATAGGTGAGTTGCATAGGGTTCAGTTTGCCTTATAATAGCGCTTGATTACAAATTGTACAAAATGTTACTATGTTACGATACGTACAATAATCAAGCGGAGGAGACTCGAAATGCTCGACAAGATTACCGCCAGCGAAGCGCGGCAGAACTTCTCCGATATTCTAAACCGTGCCGCATTTGGGCGGGAAAGAGTGATCATCCATCGTGGAAAAAAGGCCGTGGCTGCAATCATCCCGATCGAAGACTACAACTTTCTTGAGCAACTCGACGATCGTATCGATGTTCGGGAAGCGCGCAAGCGGCGGAATGAACCCACGATCCCCTGGACGAAAATAAAGAAGGACCTCGGCCTGTAGAGTGTTTAAGCGCCCATGCGCTATGTTCTTGAATTCACGACGTCCGCCAGCCGCGAGTTCCGGGATCTCGACAAGCAACTGCAACGGCGCATCACCGAGAAGGTTACCGCGTTATGCGAGGATCCGTTTCCTCCTAGCAGCAAGAAACTCAAAGCGCAACCAGACCATTTTCGGATTCGAGTCGGCGACTATCGCGTGATATACCGAATCGACGGCAAACGGGTAGTGATTGTCATTGTGAGGATCGGGCATCGGAGAGAGGTGTACCGATAACGTTCCTCGACAAATAATTCATTCGTCCTCAATCCAGATGAGCCTTGCAGAATCAGCCGCACAACAGGGGCGACGGTTCTACCTGTAAAATCTTCGAGGGCCGAATTCTGGGTCGGTATTTTCCCAAATGGCCCCACATCCCCAGATGGCTCTCAGCGCCGACAAATCGCACGTGTAGTGCACTTGGACGTCCCAGTTCAATCCAACGCCTGCCCAATTCGATCGCGGCCTCTCCCTGAGGTTCAAGCCAGTATGGCGACGCCGAACAGTTTCCGCGCGGATAAAAATCCGATTTCTCAAATCCATGCTGCAAGACGCCGTCGTACGTACGATTCTTAGCGCCAGCGGCCCAATAAGCCAAAACAGCCAACAGAAGAAACCCGGCCACAAGGTAGCGAAGCGTATGAAAAGTTTTCATTTCAAGTGTACGGCCGCCTCAGTCTCCTTGAACCCACCCGTCCCCTTCTTTACTTTCGGCATCCCATACTTCGGCTTGATCTCGTGGCAGCCATCCTCGCAGAACACGCCACCTTCGGCCGACTCTGGCGTCGGCATCGGCGAGTTCACCGCGATTTCGCGCTCGGCCTCGATCACGCGCTCGACATCTGAAATCAACTCAGCGCTTTCTTTCGCCGTCAGCCACTTCTTTTCTTTCACCAGATAATTTTCAAATCGCGCGATCGGGTCGCGCTTCTTCCAGTACTCGAACATCGCCTTAGGCACGTAAGCGGCGGCGTCGTGGATGGCGTGGCCCTTCATGCGCATCATCTTCGCTTCAATCAGAGTCGGCCCTTCGCCGCGGTGGGCGCGTTCGACGGCTTCCCGCGCCGCATCATAGACCTGGCATGCGTCAGTGCCGTCGACGATCACGCCAGGAATGCCGTATCCGATGGCGCGCTCAGCGAGATCTTTGCAGCGGTACTGCATTTCCGATGGCGTGGAGTAGGCCCACTCATTACTTTCAACAAAAAGCACGAGGCCGAGATTCTGCACGGCGGCGAAGTTGATGCCTTCGTAGGTGACGCCGGTGGA
>Ga0116125_1000060_pt1 | contig 39808 bp, 36 predicted proteins | sample June2015DPH_16_1_2_FD_89729 | JGI IMG/M metagenome (GOLD analysis project Ga0116125, IMG submission 89729) | Peatland microbial communities from SPRUCE experiment site at the Marcell Experimental Forest, Minnesota, USA - June2015DPH_16_10 | ecosystem: Environmental > Terrestrial > Soil >...
AATCGGAAGGTGAGGACGTCTTCCGGACAGCTCGCCCCTCGCCCGCGCCAACTTCGATCTCACCCGAGGACGCTGCTCGCCCTGCTGATTTGGCGGAACCTGCCAGGGACTCCACACTTACCAGTTCCCTGCTTTCTTTTTCGTGCTTTTGGGCGGCCTCGGCTTCCGCGGCTTTGATCATGCGCGGCGTCACCGCATCGAAAGTTTCCGTCACCGTGGCCGCGCGCTTCACGTGGCGCGTGCCATCCACAATGGCTTTGACTTTGTCTAGATTGCCGCTTGATTCCTTAATCGCGATGATGTTCGGGTGATTGGCTAGCTCGATGACAACCTCGGCGGGAATGTCGTATCCCGTGGCGGGCGGAAAGTTGTAGATCACGATGGGCAGCGGAGACTGGTCGGCGACCGTGCGATAAAACGCGAGCAGGGTTGGGGGATGCATCTGCTTTTTGTAGTAGTGCGGGGTGCGAACCATGGCGGCGTCATAGCCCAACGAGGCGGCGTATTCGGTGAGCCGCAGAGTCTCAATGGCAGACTCGATACCGGTGCCGGCAATCATAACTTTGTGGGGCGCAGCCGCAGCGATGGCACTCTTGAGCACGTCGCGGCGCTCCTGATCGGATAGAAGGATTGCTTCTCCGGTTGAGCCCTGAACGACAATGCCCGCCACTGGCGTGCGGGAATATCGTTCCACGTTCGCCTCGATTTTCTTGTAATAGACGGCGCCGTCGGCGTAAAAAGGCGTGGTGATGGGCGGGAAGATTCCTTGCAGCTTCATGGGGAAATGGGGCAGCCCAAGAAAAGGCTGCCCCGAAGTAACTAGCCGTGTGACGGCACGTATCTGGCGATGAACGTAACCACCAGCGCATAGAGCGCCAAGGATTCAATCAGCACCAGTCCGAGAATGAGAGCGAAGCGGATGCCGGCCTGAGCTCCTGGGTTTCGTGCCATGGCTTCCGCGGCGGATGCGGCGACCTTGCCTTGCCCCAGCCCGCAAAGGCCGGAAGCGATGCCCACCGCGAGATAGGCGAAGGGCAGATTGAGGTCAGTTCCCCCGCCACCAGTCGGTTGCGCGAAGATCGGGCTGGCCAGCAGCAGGAACGCTACGGTCAGAAAGATCATTTTACGAGTCATTCGAGTGTTTCTCCTTGTGTGGAATTGTTCGCGAGGAGGTGGTTCCCAATCTGCCCTGGGGGACGACGGGCTCACACTCGGAACATATAAAGCCGTTTCGGAACGGATAAAGCCATTAATGTTCTTGCGCAACTGCTCCACCCAAATAGATCATGGTGAGCAGCATGAAAATGAATGCTTGTAAGAGTGCGACAAAGACATGCAGTCCCATGAAGGCGGCCGGGACCGCGAGGAATGTAAGCGAGAGGAAAGTTGCTGTAATTTTCTCGCCCGCGAACATGTTCGCGAAAAGACGAATGGTCAATGATAGCGGCCGCGCGAAGTGGCTGATCAGTTCGATGGGCACCATGACGATGAACAGAGCGGGCATGGGGCCCGCGAAGTGCACTAAGTATCTCCCGACGCCCTGGGCTCGAAAACCCATCCAGTGGTAGTAAAGGAATACGCTGACTGCGAGACCCGCGGGCACTGCAGGCGTCATGGTCGGTGACTCGAAGCCGGGGATAACACCGATCAGGTTCATAAACAGAATAAAAATAAAAAGAGTACCGAGGAACGGGACGTATTTGCTGGAACCATGATCGATGGCGTCGTGCGCTTGGCCCGCCACGAAGTTATAGATTGATTCGAAGGTGAGTTGCAACTTGCCGGGGTTTTCGACCGACAGACGCGCCCGCAAGAACGCAAACAGGAAAAGGATGATTGCCACTACGAGAATCTCGAAAACGATCCAGTTCTGCCAAGGGTGCGCGGGGTCCGCGGGTGGATGGCCGATCGCGGTCAGGAAGGACGTCAGCGCGCTTCCCAAGTACTCGTTGAAGAGCCGGGTCAGCCAAAGTTGCGATTCATGTTCCATGGATAAGCTCGTAGACTATTTCGCAGGTAACCGCGGCGCCGGGTAGCAAAAGACCCACAACTGCAGCCGCCTGATTCACCCCAGTAATCCTGATTATAACGTAGCCGACTGCGATTATCACCGCCATCCGAAGCGGGAGCAGCCAGGCTGAGCGGCGCACTTTCCCCGGTCCAATGGATTCGACCACGTGCTGCCAGCGCCAGAAGCTCAAGTACGAAGCCGCCGCCCCGATCAGGAATCCGCCACCAGCGCGAGGGCCCTGCCAGATGGCTAGAACGATAACGCCCGTCGCACCGAGGACCAGGATCATCCCTCGGATGCGGCGAACCACTCTCTCATAGAACGCTTGGTCAATTTGCGGCATCGTCCCGGGTCAATTCGCGAATGACTTCAATGATGCCCGCAGCGACACCGAGAAGCAGAAAGATGATCTTGAGGTATCCGGTTCCGAAAAGCTTGTCGAGTCCGTATCCAATGCCGAAACCAACCAGAATACAGGCCGGGAGCAGGAAGGCAATGTGATAGTATTTGCCGAGATCCCGGAAGAGATTGTCTTTAGGCATGCGCGGCTCGCTTGCGTTCCAGAACCGCGCCCGCCTGATCGGCGGTTTCTTTCACCAGGAAACCCATTTTGGGGTGGCTGGGGACGATGTCGGGTACGAGGCCGAATTCCTCCAGCGCTTCCGTTGTGGTGGGTCCGATGGAAGCGATCACCATGCGGCGCAAGTTGTTGTGGACAGCTTCTTCCATGCCGGCTTCGGCGGCGATGCGGAACAGATGCGTCAACTGGATGGAGGTGGTGAACATTGCTACATCGGCGTGACTGTCGGCGATGCGGCGGACCGCTTCGCGTAGCGGAGCCGTATCTTCCGGCAGATCCCATTGATAGACGCGAACGGCGGTTACTTCAGCGCCGCGCGCACGAAGTCCGGCGAGCAATTCCGGATTCGATTTTCCGTATTCCTGAATAGCAATGTTGCGCTCGGGCCGCGCTGCAGTCGCCGCCAGCAGCTCACGCCAGGTGTTTGGCTCGGGGACCGCGACGGCGACTGGAACCTGCATTTCGCGCAGCACGGCGAGCGGCTTGGGGCCGCGCGCAACTACGGTGATCTTGCGCAGTGCCTCCGCAAAAGCCTGCCGCGGGTAGCGCGAGGCCAGCACTTTATCCAAGGCTCGCGTGCCGACGCCCGTCAGCAGGATCATCATGTCGAATTCGCCGCGAAAGAGCCGCTCGGCAAATGCGAATGCCTCGGGATTGTTTTCGATGGGCGCTTCTCGCATGGATGGCGCGACAAATGGATCACCCCCCTGGCGGCGGATGAGTTCGGCGATTTCCATGGCGCGCCGGCTCTCGAAGGAGACGACGCGGAGGCCATCGAAGGGCATTTGTCCCAGAGTAACAGCTACGCTTTGGAATGGGCTTTGGGATGAGCCTTATCGTAGACGGCCATCAAATCCGTTAGCGAGACTTGGGTGTATTTTTGCGTTGTTGAAAGCTGGGAGTGGCCCAGCAATTCCTGGATGGCCCGGAGATCGGCGCCGTCGCTGAGCAAATGGGTGGCGTAGGCGTGGCGCAGGCTGTGGGGATGGATGGACGAATCGCCGGTGACCATTCGCGCGTAAAATTTGACGATGCCGCGCGCGCCGCGGTCAGTCAGCCGCGTGCCACGATGGTTCAAAAACAGGGCACCGCTCGATGGGCGGTCCTCCAAATAGCGCGAGAGCGCGGCTGCGGCTTTCGTTCCATAAGGTACCTGGCGTTCCTTGCGGCCCTTGCCGCGCACGCGGATCCATCGTTCGGTGAAGTCGAAATCTTCCAGATTTAGTCCCACCAGTTCGCTGATGCGCAGTCCGCAACCATACAGCAGCTCGAAGATCGCGAGGTCGCGCGCCGGGTAGGGACGCTCGAATTTGTCGGCCGCGACGCCTTCCACCAGCGTGTTGGTTTGCTCGGCGGTCATCACCACCGGCAGCGACTTGGGAGCCTTGGGTGTGCGCACCAACCTGGCTACATTGGTCACGATTGCGCCTTCGCGCACCAGGAATTTGAAAAGCGATCGCACGGCGGCCAGTTTGCGCCGCATGCTCACGGCAGTAAGCCGCTGCGCGTACAGATGTCCCAGCCATTCTCGAATCGCGAGCACGTCGATTTCTTCGACTGTGACTTTCTCTTTAATGCTGAAGTAATCCAGAAACTGGCCCAGATCCGAGGCGTAGTTTCGAAGCGTATGCGCTGATGCGTTGGCGCGTTTCAGCTCGGCGAGATAATTTTCGATTTGTGCTCCCAGATCAGGCATAGACGGAGCGGTACTCGTCCAGCTTTTCTAGCGCTCGCCGGCACACTTCCGCGTGACGGGCGCGCTTGTCGTGACGAAGGCGATGGCGGGTCTCTTCGTCGAGCGAAGGCAGCAGATCGAATGTGATGTTCGCAGGTTGGTAATCCGTGGGATCGGCTCCGGAAACATAGGCGCAAAGCGATCCGATGGCGGTTTCGCGTGGAAAAATCCGCGCCGCGTCTCCCAATGCCAGCTCCGCGGCACGGCGCCCGGCGACCAGTCCCGTTGCGATGGATTCCACGTAACCCTCGACGCCTGAAATCTGGCCGGCGAAGAAGACCTCCGGTCGGGGACGAAGTTGCAACGTTGGAGTGAGCAGCGCGGGCGCGTTGATGTAGGTGTTGCGGTGGATCTGCCCGTAACGCAGGAATTCGGCGTGCTCCAGGCCTGGAATCATGCGGAACACGCGCGCCTGTTCAGCGAAACGCATGTGGTTTTGAAAACCAACCAGATTGTAGCTCTCCGCGCGAAGATTTTCCTGGCGAAGCTGCACCACGGAGTATGGACGGCGGCCAGTTCGCGGATCCACCAGGCCCACCGGCTTCATAGGACCGAAGCGTAGTGTCTCGCGGCCGCGCCGGGCGAGCTCTTCGATGGGCAGGCAAGCTTCGAAGAACGGGGTTTGATCTTCTCGGATGTGCGCGGGAACGGGTTCCGCAGCGAGAAGTGCATCGACGAAGCGTTCATACTGATCGCGATCGAATGGGCAATTCAGGTAATCGTCCGTCGAGTCCAGCGACTTGCCGTAGCGCGATGCACGAAACGCGATGCTGGTGTCCACCGAGCTAGCGTCGACGATAGGGCTGATGGAATCGTAAAAGAACAACCGTTCGGCGCCGGTGATGCGAGAGATCTCTTCTGCCAGCGCGCCGCTGGTGAGCGGGCCAGTAGCTACGATCGTGATCGCGTCGGCGGGAATCGAAACCACTTCGTCGCGCCGAAGTTCGATGCGCGAGTTCTGTTCGATGGCGCGCGTGACTTCTTGGGCAAACAATTCACGGTCCACCGTAAGCGCGTGACCGCCGGGGACTCGTGCTTGTTGCGCCAGGCGCAGCAGCAGCGAATCCAGGCGGCGCAATTCCTCTTTCAATAGCCAGGGCGCGGTGTTTTCCGATTCACTTTTTAACGAATTACTGCAAACGAGTTCGGCCAGTTGGTCGGTTTTGTGCGCCGCCGTGGATTGCGACGGCCGCATTTCATGCAGGATGCAATCCAGGCCGGCATTCGCGATTTGCCAAGCCGCTTCTGAGCCCGCGAGCCCGCCGCCGAGGATGTGGATGGCCACCTACTCAGGATACAGGTGGCTGGTGGCTGGTTGCTGGTTGTTGGTGGCTGGTGGCTGGCACACGAAACCGGTAAGCTGGTTCCACGGTATGAAGAAAGCTTTCGGCGACAATTTGATTCCTGACGGGTGGTCTCTCGAAAAAGGCCTGGATCTTATCAAGAAGACTGGGTGCGACGGCGTGGAGCTGTGGCTGGGCGGCAAGCCCTGGTTTCAGATGAACACAACCGATGCCGGCGTCCACGACCTGTTGCGCAAGGTTCGCGACGCGGGACTGGTGGTCTCCGATGTCTGCAATACGCTGGATTGGGATGAGAATCTCTCGGCGCGCGATCCGAAGCTGCAGGCGGCCGCGATCCGACATGTCGAGCGGCAGATCGAAACGGCACGGATGCTGGAAACCGACGCGATTCTGGTGGTGGCGGGCTTAGTTACGGAAGAGATTCCCTATAACGAGGTGTACGCGCGAACTCGAGAGAATCTCCAGAAGCTAGGAGAGACTGCCGCTAAGGCGAAAGTGAAGATCGGTTGCGAGAACTGCTGCTCGGAGCAGCGCTTTCTGATATCGGCGCGCGAGTTCTGGCAATTCTTGAATGACGTGAACCATCCCTATGTCGGGTTGCATATGGATGTGGGAAACATCCATGACACCGGATTCCCGGAGCAGTGGATTGAAATTAACGGGCCGCGCATCACGCGCGTTCACGTCAAGGATGTCCTGAGGCATAGGGGCCGCTGCGGGCAGGAGAGCGTCTACACGAATCTGTTCCTCGGGAACAATAACTGGCCGGCGATCCGCGCCGCGCTCGATAAGGTGCATTACGACGGCTGGATCATCGCTGAGATGGAAGCTGTCTACAAATACGCTCCGGACCAGCAGTTTTACGACACGGCTGCCGCGATGGATCGGTTCATTCACGGGCGGATGTGAGGATGCGCGTTTCACGGCGGATTTTTCTGGGTGCGGTGGGTGTGGCGCCGGTTTTTTCGAGGGTCGATGAACCTCGGCCGCGCTGTGAGGTTTTCGATCTTGGATGTGTTTTGCCGGAATCCCTGGCGGGGTTTAAGAGGCAAGTCGGAGACTTGCCCCACAGGGATGTATTGATTGTTCCGGCAGTGCGGGCGTTGACGGAAGCGGGTAAAGAACGGATCCAGGGGCGGCTCGAACGCGGGGCTACCGTGCTGCTGGAGGACGTTGGCGGTACGCGCGTCGAACAGAGCGTATACTTTCCGTACGTCGATTATCTCTGGCCGGTGCGGGTGAAGATCCGGGAGTTCGCGCCGGTTCAGCTTACGCCCGCTCCGGGAGACGAAATCATCGCAACCTTTGCCGGCCAGCCCGTCGGATTGCGACGCAGCGTGGGCGACGGCATGTTGATTACACTCGGTTCGCCGCTCGGGCCGATATTTCTCGCTGGCGATCCGGACGCGCGTCGCTGGTTGAACGGAATCGCTGAACGAGATCGTTAGATGATAGTCTGCACGACCGCGCTAATGGCGAACTTGGCAACCGCTGGATTCGTCAACTTTTCGAAGTAAGCGGTGTGCATATGAATTACATCGCGATGCGTGCCGGCATTGAAGGCGATAAACTCCTGGTTGTCCACGCTCGCGTCCACAATCACGGGAAGATTAAACAGGTTTCCGAACGGAGGCATGGCGCCCAGTTCGCATCCGGGGAACAACTCCTCAAGCTCGCGCTCGGTGCCCAGGCGAATGAACGGGTCGTTGACGAATGCACCCAGCGTCGCCATGTCAATCAGGCAATCGGCGGGCAGCACGGCCAGTCCGTAACCCTGGGCACCGGCATACACCACCGTTTTGGCGAGCTTGTGCGGCGAAATGTGCTCCGCAAACGCCACCTCCATGGCCGTGAAGGCCAGGGAGTGTTTGGTGTGGGCGTAGCAAACGTGATTTCTATCGAGAAATTCCAAAACACGTTCTAACGTGGTCATAAACACCTCTCCAGCTCATAAGTTGCAAGGCAAGGGCCAGAACGCGCCCACTGGAAACAGCTGATTTGCGTGTCGATTTCATCCGAACTGCGTGAGAGCACCCAGCGCAGGGTGGGGCATGCCTCCGGCTTGCCTTATAATTCTGAAGTGCCACGCCGCGCGTTACTCTTGGCTCCGCTGGTCTCTTTCGTAATGAACGCGGCGGAGCTAGATCTCACGAATGCGCATATTGTGGCGCCCACGCCGCTTTCCAAACAAGAGTCCAAAGCGATTGAGATGTTGCGGGATGAAGTAGAGAAACGGACGCTGATCCGTTTTCCAATCAGTGATCCCGGCGATGGGCCGGCGATTACAATTTCGCGCGTCCATGGTTTGGCGGAAGGATATTCGCTCAAAACCAGCGGCGGCCGCGTGTCTCTTCTGGCCAACGATGCACGGGGCATGTTGTTCGGTATCGGCCGGCTGCTGCGCGAGATGCATATGCGGCGCGGGCACATTACTATAGCCGAAGATTCGAACATCACCACCGCGCCGAAGTATGCGCTGCGCGGTCACCAGCTCGGTTATCGTCCCAAAACCAACTCTTATGACGGATGGTCGGTCGCGCTGTGGGAGCAATATATCCGCGACCTGGCCGTTTTTGGAACCAATGCCGCTGAGCTGATTCCTCCGCGCTCGGACGACGCGCGCGACAGCCCGCTGTTCCCGCTGCCGCCGATGCAGATGATGGTGGAGATGTCGCGATTGTTGGACGAGTATGGTTTGGATGTCTGGATCTGGTATCCGGCACTGGATAAAGATTACTCCGACCCGAAAACAGTGGAGTTCGCGCTGAACGAATGGGGCGAAGTGTTTCAGAAGCTGCCGCGCATTGACGCCGTGTTCGTGCCGGGCGGCGATCCGGGGCACACGCAGCCGAAGTTTCTGATGGCACTGCTCGAGAAAGAAACGCAGGTGTTGCACCGGTATCATCCCAAGGCGCAGATGTGGGTTTCTCCGCAGGGATTCGATCAGCACTGGCTGGACGAATTTCTCGACATCCTGAATCGCGAGCAGCCGGCGTGGCTGACGGGCGTTGTGTTTGCTCCGCAAGTGCGGATCAGTTTGGCCGAGCTGCGCGCCAAGGTCCCGAAGCAATATCCAATCCGGCATTATCCGGATATCACACACAGCCTGCAATCTCAGTATCCGGTGCCCGATTGGGATGTAGCATATGCGGTCACCGAAGGGCGCGAGGTGATCAATCCGCGTCCGATGGACGAAGCGGCGATTTTTCACCGTTTGCAGCCCGACACCATCGGGTTCCTCACGTATTCGGAAGGTTGCAACGACGATGTCAACAAGTTTGTTTGGAGCGCACTCGGCTGGGATCCGGACGCAAGAGTCCTCGACATTCTGCACCAGTACAGCCGCTACTTCATCGGCGATGAGTACGAAGATTCGTTTGCGCAGGGGTTGTTGGCGCTGGAACGGAACTGGCGCGGATCACTGGCGGTGAACACCGGCGTGTACGCAACGCTCGCGCAATTCCAAGACATGGAGCGCGCTTCGTCGCCCGCGACCAGGCTAAACTGGCGCTTCCAGCAGGCGCTCTATCGCGCCTACTACGACGCTTACGTCCGCCGAAGATTGTTGAACGAGACTTCGATCGAGGAATCCGCCATGGACCAATTGCGTTCTGCGAAGACGATAGGAGTGAGCGCCGCTATGGAGCGGGCCCGCGCGATTCTGGACCATTCGGTAGCAGAGCATCCCGCCGAAACCTGGCGCGCCCGCGTGTGTGAACTAGCCGAAGCGCTGTTCCAGAGCATCCGGATGCAATTGAGCGTGGAAAAGTACAAAGCCATTTCGGTGGACCGCGGTGCCACGCTCGATACCATCGATGTTCCGCTCAACAGCCGCAAGTGGCTACAGTCGCGCTTCACGGAGATTAGCAAGCTGGAATTCGAAACGGACCGCCTTGGCGCGATTGACGAAATTATCAACTGGACCAACCCCGGTCCAGGCGGCTTCTACGATGACCTGGGCGATCCGGCTGCGCAGCCGCACCTGGTTCGCGGCGCGGATTATGCTTCCGATCCGGCGTTTCTGCATTCGGCGTACATGGGTTTCGGGACGCCGCGTGCCTACCGCAAATCGTTCTGGACCTACGCAGGATCATTGAATGACGAGCCGCTCCGTATGCACTACGCCGATCTTGACCCCAGCGCGCAATATAAGATCCGGGTGGTCTATGCTGGTGACAGTCCGCGGCAGAAGATCCGGCTGGTGGCGAATGGCGAAATTGAGATTCACCCGTTCATCGAGAAGCCAGCGCCGTATCGGCCGATGGAGTTCGATCTGCCGCGCGAAGCGACGCGAAATGGCGAGTTGAATCTGGCCTGGACGCGCGAGCCGGGGCAAGGCGGCAATGGCCGCGGCTGTGATGTTGCCGAGATCTGGTTAATCAAAAAATGAATCAAGAGAAATGGTGCAATCCCGTTAAGAAGAAACTGCAGGCCGGGCAGCCGGTGCTGGCAGTCACGATGACCGTGAACAGCATCGATGTCGCGGCCCACGCCGCGAAAATGGGCTTCGATTTTCTGTGGATCGAAATGGAACATTCGCCCATCACGCTCGAGACGCTGCGCAATATGGTGCTGGCGACTCGGGGCCTTCCCGCCGTGCCCTTCGCGCGCGTGCCAGTGAATGAAATATGGACGGCCAAGCGCGTGTTGGACGCCGGTGTATTCGGAGTGATGTTTCCATTCACCAGCACGCCGGAGCTGGCACGGCAAGCCGCGGCCGCCTGCCGCTATCCACCGCTTGGCCGTCGCGGATCGGGCGCCGGTCTTGCGATGTTCGCCTGGCCGGAAGTGGAAAGCTATCACGACTGCGCGGATGAAAACGTGGTGGTAATTGCAATTATTGAAGAGGCGCGCGCGGTGGAGAACATCGACGAAATCGCCGCTACGCCGGGCATCGACGTGTTGTTCATCGGAACCAGCGATCTTTCATTCTCTTTAGGCTTGCGCGGCAAGCAGAAGGAACCGAAGCTGCAGGAAGCCATCGCACGCGTGGTTGAGGCCGGCAAGAAGCACGGCAAATTTCTTGGCCGTCCGGCTGGAACAGCGCATCAGATCGCCGAGTACCGGGAGCAAGGCTTCCAGCTTTTTCAAACGGCCACCGATATCGGGCTGATGGCGCAAGGCGCGAAGAGCCTCTTTCAATCGCTGGGAGAGCTGAAGGTTGCCGACATTTGACGCCTCGAATTCGCAGGCTGAAGCCTGCGCCACCTACAAATGGTACGCGGTCGCCATGCTGTGGTGGATCGCGTTTTTCAACTATGCCGACCGGCAAGCCGTCTTCTCGGTCTTCCCGCTGCTCAAAAGAGAGTTCAATCTCGATACCGTGCAGCTCGGCCTGCTCGGCTCCTCATTCGCTTGGGTCTATGGGTTGAGTGCGCCGTTTGCGGGCGCCATCGTCGACCGTTTGCGCCGCAAACCTGTAATCCTCGGCGGACTGCACGTCTGGAGCCTGATCTGCATGGCCACGGCGTTCTCTCGCAACTTCGGCACGCTGCTTTTCTTCCGAGGTGCGGAGGGTCTGGGCGAGACATTTTATTTTCCGGCGTCGATGTCGCTGCTGAGCGACTATCATGGCCAACCCACGCGTTCGCGCGCGCTGGGCTTGCATCAAACCAGCGTTTACATCGGGACCATCGCCGGTGGATTCTTCGCCGGCCTGATCGGTCAACGCTACGGCTGGCGCTGGTCATTCGTGGTATTCGGTGGACTTGGAATTCTGCTAGGCCTGGCACTAAACAAGTGGCTGATTGAACCCAACCGGTCATCAGCCGAGCCGCGACCAACCGAGCCGCGACCGGAAGGGAGCGCGTTCCTCAACCCCACAGCGCTCCTCCTAATGGCGGCTTTTCTCTGCGCCAACTTTGTGGCCCTCGTGCTGCTCTCGTGGATGCCGTCGTTTCTGCACGACAAGTTCAATCTCGGACTCGCTGCGTCGGGCCTAACCGCGACGCTTTTCGTACAACTAGCCAGCATGGCCGGCTCGCCCGCGGGAGGTTGGTGGGCGGACGCCCTGCGTGGCAAGATGCCGGGCGGCAGGATGCTGGTGCAAGCCATCGGATTAGCCGCCGGCGCTCCATTCGTGGTGCTGTGCGGCTGGACGCGATCTGTCCCACTGCTGATAGTGGCTCTCACCGCCTGGGGATTTTTCAAAGGCATCTACGACGCGAATATTTTCGCGTCTATCTTCGACGTGATCCCCGCCGAAGCCCGCGGACGCGCAGCCGGCCTGATGAATATGGTGGGTTGGTTAGGCGGCGGCATCGCGCCAGTCGCGGTAGGATACGTCGCGCAACGGTCGAGCTTGAGCGCGGCGATTATGTTGACTGCCAGCGTGTACGTCCTAGGCGCGCTGCTGCTGGCTGCCGCAGTTATCCGCGTTCATTCGCGTTCATCCGCGGCCTAGAAAGACCTATTTCCAATCAGCCGTGAAAATATTGAACTCGTACCGCTGCTTCGCATCTTTATCCGATGCGAAAACCAGCTTCTTGCCATCCGGCGAAATTTCCGGAAACGCCGTGAACCCGCCGAAATTTGTCACTTGCTCGAGCCCCGAGCCATCCAGGTTGATCATGTACAGTTCGAACTTGCGGCCGTCGCAGTCGTGTTTGTTCGATGCGAACAGAATCTTGCGGCCATCCGGCGTGAAGGTGGGCGCAAAGCTCGCGCAGCCATAATCGGTGATCTGGCGCGCGTGTTTGCCGTCGCCATCCGCGAGAAATAGCTCCATCTTCATGGGCGATGTCAGATTTTCGTTGAGCAATTCGCGATATTTTTTGTCGGCCTCCGGCGTCGCAGGATGATTAGCGCGCCAGACCAGGTGCTTCCCATCGCGCGAAAATACCGCGCCGCCGTCGTAGCCCTCTGTTTTGGTGATTTGCTTTTTGCCGGACCCGTCGGAATTCATGGTCCACAGATCGATGTCGCCCGCCTCAATGGACGTGTACACGATCTTGCCGGTCTTCCAGTTGACCGTCGCCTCGGCATCGTAACGAGGCGCGCCCGCCAGCTTCTTTTCGATCTTGCCATCGTCCGACGCGAGATAAATGTCGTAGCCGGGATAAACCGCCCACAGGTAGCCCTTGCTGCGATCGGCCGCGGGCGGGCAGGCATCCCCCGCCTCATGCGTCGACGCGTAGAGAATGTGCTTATTATCCGCGAGAAAGTAGCCGCAGGTGGTGCGCCCTTTGCCGGTGGAGACCATGTGCTGGTCAGATCCGTCGGCGTTCATGATGAAAATCTGATCGCATTCCAGCCTGTCGCGCGTGGTTTGGAAGATCAGCCGCTTCCCATCCGGCGCCCAGTATGCTTCGGCGTTTTGACCGCCGAAAGTGAGTTGCCGGATGTTATCGAGATGCGATGGGGTTTGCGCTAGCAACGGCGCTGCCATCAGAATGTAGAGTAAGTGTTTGCGCAATCTTTTATGTTAACTCAGGTTCTGGCCGGCACACTGCTCGCTGCTCCATTCGAATTTCGCGAACATACCATCGCTACTGACCTCAAAGGCGGCTATCAAGTGGTGCCTTGCGATGTGAACCACGATGGCAAGATCGACCTCATCGCGCTGGCCAGTGGGATGACGGAGTTAGTGTGGTTCGAGAACCCCACTTGGGAACGGCACATCATAGCTCGTGATCTGCACGGCATGATCAATCTGGCCGCCGGGGATATCGATGGCGACGGTATTCCCGAGATCGTGCTGGCGCATGAGTTTTCCATGCGAGCGAAAGAAAGCATCGGAATCGTATCGGTTCTGAAGCACAACGGCGATCCGCGCCAGCTTTGGAATATCCGGGAAATCGACCGCCTGCCAACTTCGCATCGCCTCCGGTGGGCCGATATTGACGGAAGCGGCAAGAAAGTGGTGGTGAATGCGCCGCTCACTGGCGCGCATGCCGAAGCGCCCGATTATCGCGATCGAGTGCCGCTGGTTTTTTACCGGCCCGGCGATTGGAAACGGCAGATCATCGACGATTCGAGCGAAGGCCTGGTGCACTGCATCACGATTACGGATTGGGATCGCGACGGCCGCGACGAAATCCTGAGTGCGGGGTTCAATGGGATTCAGCTATATAAGTTGAGCGCCGATGGCCGTTGGATTCGCACCGAAATCGCGAAAGGAGATCCTGCGCCTTGGCCGAAGGGCGGATCGAGCGACGTTGCTGTGGGCAAACTTGGCAAAGAGCGATACCTCGCGGCCATCGAGCCCTGGCATGGCAATGAAGTTGCGGTTTATCGATCGATCGCTGGCGTGTGGCAGCGGGAAGTGATCGATGCTAGCCTCGTGGATGGACACACCATCGTAACGGCTGTTCTGGCGAATGACGGCGCGGATCAGATCATCGCCGGATTCCGCGGCCAGCCCCAGCGAGTTTACATTTACAGCTTCGATGGGAAGCGTTGGAACCGTCAGACGCTGGATGATGGTGGAATCGCGGCAGCCGCCTGCGCGGTTGCGGATCTGAATGGAGACGGCAGGTTGGACATCGCCTGCATCGGCTCCGCAACTCACAATCTGAAATGGTACGAGAATCTGGGGTCAGCGAAACGAACCCAACCGTGACACCCGCAGTGACGGTGGTTGTGCCAACGCTCGCCGCTGATGAAACGCTTGTCGCATGCCTGGATTCATTGGCTCACCAAACCTTCAGGGATCTCGAGATCATCGTGGTGGATAATAGTGGACGCAAGGCGGTAGGCCGGCGGGAGGGCGTCCGCGTCATCTCGAATGAAAATAATGTGGGATTCGGCGCGGCATTCAACCAGGCCTTTCATGCATCAACCACCCCGTTCCTCGCAATCTTGAACGACGACGCCACGGCGCACCCGGAATGGTTGGAATCTCTGCTGAGAGCGGTAGAAGCGCGTCCGGACGTGGGGATGTGCGCGTCGCGAGTGCTGCTGGCTGATGACGGCCGGCTGGATTCAGCGGGCATGCTGCTCTGCGGGGATGGCAGCAGCAAACAGCGCGGTCATCTGGAAAAGCCCGAAACGTATCCTCGGCGGCAGGAGGTTTTGCTGCCTTCCGGATCCGCCGCATTCTATCGCCGCGAGATGCTGGAAGAGATCGGCTTGTTCGACGAAAGTTTCTTTCTATACTGCGAGGATACGGATTTGGGCTTGCGCGCGCGCTGGGCGGCGTGGGAGTGTTTATATGTACCAGACGCCGTGGTGGAGCATCGTTACTCGCACTCGGCGGGGAAAGCCTCGGCGCTGAAAGCATATTACGTGGAGCGGAATCGCCTGTTTCTTGCTGTGAAGAATCTGCCTTGGCCGGATCTGTTGAGCGTGCCATTCTACACGCTAGCCCGATATTTCTGGCATGTGGTGTATGCATTCGAAGGCCGCGGAAAGGTGGCTGATTTCCAGGACGCCGGGAACAGCGGCGGACAATTGCCCATCATCGTCATTCGCGCGCATTTTGCGCTACTGGCGCGCTTCCCCGCGTTATGGAAGGCACGGCGCAGCATGAAGCGGCGCTTCACGCCCAAGCAGTTCCGTCGATTGATCCGCCGCTATTCCATCAGCCCGCGCCAGGTGGCCGCTCTGTGAGCGGCCCTGTGAGAAAGGTGGAGCTGTGAAGAGGGCCACCCAGCCGGATCAGGTAATGATTCTGATCCCGGCATTTAACGAAGAAGGCGCTGTCGCGGGCGTAATCCGTGAAGTGAATCAGGTAATGCCCCAGGCTCCGGTGCTGGTGGCGGATGATGCATCGCGCGATGACACGTACACGCAAGCAAAATCCGCGGGCGCCGACGTGCTCCGGTTGCCGCATCACCTGGGCCTGGGCGGCTGCGTGCAGGCTGGATACAAGCTGGCTTTCGAGCTGGGGTACGACTACGTGATTCGCGTGGATGGCGACGGCCAGCACGACCCCCAATATATTCCGGCATTGTTGGATGTGCTGCGCAAAACCGGTTGCCACATGGTGATCGGCTCGCGCTTCTATCAGAACAACGGAGCGCACACCAGCACCGTGCGCGCCATCGGGATCTGGGTTTTCCGCCTCCTGCTGCGGCCCATTCTGGGAAAACCGGTGCATGATCCGACATCGGGCTTCGTGGGCGTCAATCGAGACACGCTGCGAGTCTTCAGCGGAAGTTTCCCTCTGGAATATCCTGAAATCGAAGCTCTAGTCGTTTTGCAGCGCAAGCGCTTCCGCTTTGAAGAGGTGCCGGTGCGGATGCGCAAGCGCAAAGCTGGGCGCAGCAGCATCACCGCGATAAAATCGTTGTATTACATCATTCACGTTCTACTAGGCGTGTTTGTGAACATCCTGAAGTTTGAAGGCCGCCGGAGGAAAGAGTAAGCATGGATCGCCTGTTGAACGTGATGACCATTCTCAGCCTGATATTGATGGCTGTCGTTCTGTTTTCCGTAAGGCGCTCGCACATTCGCGTGGAATACTCGGTGAGCTGGTTGGGGGCGGCTTTCATCCTGCTGGTGCTTTCCCGCTCGCCCGGCGCGCTGTATTGGATCGCCACCGAACTGGGTCTCACCGATCCTCCACTGGCGTTGCTGATCCTCGTTTTTTGCATATTCCTGGTGGTGATTTACCGGCTTTCGGTGGTCATCTCCGATCTGAAGGACGCCAACATCGCCATGGCGCAGCGGATGGCCATTCTTGAATTTCAGCTCCAGAGTTTGAATGAAAAGCAGTAAAACGGCGAGTAAGCCAAAACGTCCCGCGGCATCCGTGGTTCAAGCCGCGCCCGCCCGCGAGATCCAGCTTTGGCACTACGCGCTGGGCTTCTTTATCGCGTTCTGCGCGGTCTATCGAGTGTATTCGCCGTCAATGAATGGTCCGTTCCTGCTGGACGATTCCTACCTGCCTTACGCGCTGCCGAACTTCGACACTTTGCCGATCGATGATTGGATCAGAGGCTTTCGCCCGCTCCTGATGTTCAGTTACTGGCTGAATTTCAAACAATCCGGCAACGAAGTCACGTTCAGCTATCATCTGACGAACGTCGTGCTTCATTTCTTGAACGGAGCACTGATCTACTTCGCCATCCGCAAGGTGCTCAGTTGGATGGACGCCGACCGGCCGCACCGGGAGATTCTTGCGATATTCTCGGCCGGGCTGTTTCTGTTCCATCCTATGCAAACCGAATCGGTCAGCTACGTTGCCAGCCGGTCGGAAACGCTTAGCGTGTTCTTCGTGCTTGCGGCTTTCGTAGTATTCCTCTATCGCAAGAGCGCCAGCGCGGGGGCGGGAATCGCCGTAACCGTTCTGATTCTCTTTGGTGCCGCTGTTGTCTCGAAAGAGCACAGCGCGGTGCTCCCGGCGCTCCTGTTGCTTACGGATTACTACTGGAATCCCGGATTCTCCTTCGCAGGCATCCGGCGGAACTGGCAACTGTATGTTCCCATCGTGATTGGTGGAGCGCTAGCCGTCGTATTCGTATTGCGAATTTTGAGCCGTTCTCCAAGCGCCGGATTCGGCATGAAGGATTTCACCTGGTATCAATACTTTTTCACCCAGTGCCGCGTCATTTGGGATTACGTAAGGATGTTCTTGTTTCCGTTTGGCCAGAATTTGGATTACGATGTTCCGATCTCCCACAGCGTACTGGATCACGGCGCCATCTTTGGATTGATCGGATTATTGGCGGTTTCGGTACTTGCGTGGATCTACCGGCGCCGCTTCCCCTTGGCTTCTTACGGCTGGTTCACGTTCCTGATATTGTTGGCCCCGACATCATCTTTTGTTCCCATTCGCGATCCCATCGCCGAGCGCCGCTTATACCTGCCATTCATCGGACTGCTATTCATGACCGTGGAATTCCTGCGGCGTTGGAAGACTGGCCGGACTACGTTGATCGCGGTGCTCGGTCTGGTGGTGCTGGCCGAAGCCGCGCTCTCTTATCAACGAAACCAGTTGTGGAACAGCGCGGTGGACCTCTGGAAAGATACTACGGACAAATCCCCCGCGAAATGGCGCCCGAGATTTCAACTGGCATTCGCCTACTACCACGTGCAGCGCTGCGGTGAGGCCGTCGACGAATTCGCGAAGACGGCGAAACTTCAGCCGCCTAATTTTGAACTGCTGGTGGATTGGGCGCTAGCCTACGACTGCGCGGGAAACACCGACGAGGCCATCAGCAAACTGAGACAGGCAGCATTTATGAATCCGAACGCGCATGTCTACTCGCAACTGGGAAAAGAGCTCGCCCAGCAGCGCAAGTATCCGGAGGCCTTGGAAGCTTTGGCCACGGCCGAGCGGCTTAATCCAAACTTCGAAATGACCTATGTGTACCGCGGCGGCATCTATGAGCTCGAAGGCGACAAGGTGCGGGCGGCCGCGGAGTATCGGCACGCACTGGCGATCAATGATTTGCAGTTTAATCAATCCGCTCGCGACGGCCTGACGCGCCTCGGCCAGTAGATGCTCCGCATCGGAGTCAATGCGCTTTATCTGATTCCTGGAGGTGTGGGCGGCACCGAGATCTATCTCCGGAATTTGCTGGCGGCTCTGGCGGAGATTGATTCCGTCAATCAATACTTTATTTTCACGAATCGCGAGACTGGCGCCGATTTGGTTCCGGGGCCCGCAAACTTCCTGAATGTGCCGCAGCCCGTGAATGCGCGATTTCGGCCGGCGCGAATTCTTTGGGAGCAGTTCATTCTGCCATTTTCCGTGCGGAAGCATCGTCTGGATGTGCTGTTCAATCCTGGCTTCACCGCGCCGCTTGTGTGTGGTTGTCCCATGGTGACGGTGTTTCACGATTTGCAACACAAGCGGCATCCGGAATATTTTCGCTGGTTCGATCTGCCTTTTTGGAATTTCTTTCTGTGGGCGTCGGCGTGGCGATCGCGTGGGTTGATTGCGGTGTCGGGGGCTACGCGGGATGATTTGGAGCGGTACTACGGGGTTGGGGCGCGTGTGATTCATCACGGCGTGGAGCGGGCGTTTTTTGAAGTCGCGTCCAAGCGACAGCCAAAAGACTATTTGCTTTGTGTTTCTACTTCGCATCCGCATAAGAATTTGATTGCGCTCTTGCGAGCGTTTGGGCAAGCCGGAGGCATGCCCCACCTGGTCATCACTGGCGTGCGCGGATTTGCGGCGCGTGAGGTGGAGCGGGGGGTGGAGCAGATCGTTGGGGATTCGGTGAAGATTACGGGCTGGATTCCGCGCGGGGAGCTGTACGAGCTGTTTCGCGGGGCGCGTGGATTTATCTATCCATCCACCTTCGAGGGTTTTGGGATGCCAGTGCTGGAAGCGATGGCCGCAGGAGTGCCCGTGGCCTGCTCCGATATTCCACCGCTCCGGGAAATCGCGGGATCGACGGTCCATTATTTCGATCCCGCGAGTGAAAACGAAATTCGAGACGCACTGGAGAAGTTGGCCGCGAGCGCCATCCCGACCGAAGCGGCCCGCGAGCGGGCCCGTGAGTTCACCTGGGAAAAAACCGCACGCGAAACGCTGGACTATCTCAGCAAGTCTTCGAGCTGAACTTTGGTGTCGGTCTTTGAATCGCGATACTTCACAATGATGGGTGCGGCCAACGAGAGGCCCCAATCTCTTCCAGGACCGATGGTGATGGCGCGCGATCCTGGCACCACCACGGCGCGCTCAGGGATGATCAACGGCTCATCGTCATTGGCTCGATAAATTTCGCCGCGCACAACGTCATAAACCGCGGTGGACCGGTTCAGGATTGTCCCGCTTCCCAACACTGCGCCGCGCTTAACGATGGTACCTTCATACACGCCGCAATTTCCTCCCACCAGCACTTCGTCTTCAATGATCACCGGCATCGCACCCACCGGCTCCAGTACTCCCCCGATTTGCGCGGCCGCTGAGATATGGCAATTTGCGCCCACTTGCGCGCAGCTTCCCACTAGCGCATGCGAATCGATCATGGTGCCGTCGCCCACCCAGGTTCCGGTGTTGATGAACATGGGCGGCATACAAGTAACGCCCTGGCCGATGTAGCAACCGTCGCGAATGCTGGATCCGCCGGGGACGATCCGAACGCCGTCGCCAGGGCCGAACCGTTTTACTGGAAACGTAGCTTTGTCGAACCAGGGTTGCCGCACGGCGTTGATGGACATGTCCACCGTAACGCCCATGCGGAAGCCAATCAAGATGCCTTTTTTCACCCAAGCGTTCACGCGCCATCCGGTGCTGGCGGATGCGTCCGGCTCGGCTGCGCGAATCTGGCCTGCGTTCAATGCCTGTTTGAATTTCTGAAAAAGCTCAAAATGTTCTTCGCTGTAGACTTGTGGGCGATCGTCAAAAAGCTTCTCGATCTCAGCCTGCATGCACGCTCCGGCCGGCCAGCAATCCGAGAGCTTCCAGTGCCTTTTCGATCTTCGCGAGATTCGAGTCGCTCGGTGGACACATCGGCAGCCGCCACACCGGTTCGAGCAATCCCATAAGCGCTAGCGCTGCCTTCACCGGAATCGGGTTCGACTCCACGAAGTTCACATCCATCAGTGCCAGATACTTTCGCTGCAGGTCGCGTGCGGCGGCGAAGTTGTTGGCCAGTGCGTATTGTGCGAGCGCGGTCATCTCCCCTGGAATCTCGTTCGAGACCACCGAAACCACGCCGCGCCCGCCCAGCGCGATCAAGGGAATGGTGATGGCGTCGTCCCCTGAGAGCACGGTGAAACTTGGAGGAACCAGGTGCAGCACCGCAGCCATCTGGCCGATGTTGCCGGATGCTTCCTTCACGCCCGCGATGTATTCGATTTCGGAGAGCCGCTTCAACGTACCCGGCTCCACATTTACGCCCGTCCGCCCTTGCACGCTATAGACGATCACCGGAAGTTTCACCGCCTGCGCAATCGCTTTATAGTGCTGGTACAATCCCTCCTGCGTTGGCTTGTTGTAGTAAGGCGTCACGGAAAGGATGCCATCCGCTCCCATGGCCTTCAGCTCTTTTGCAAGGTCGATAACTTCTGCGGTGTTGTAACCACCCGCGCCTGCCAGCACCGGTACGCGGCCCTTGGCTTCTTCGAGCGTAATCTCTACCACGCGGAGATGTTCCTTGCGCGTGAGCGTGGGGCTTTCGCCCGACGTACCGCACGGAACCAGAAAGTTGATACCTTGATCCACCTGGCGCTTCACCAGCGATCGCATGGTGGATTCGTCGAGAGATCCGTCTTTGCGGAAGGGAGTAACCAGCGCGGTGCCGCAGCCTTGAAAAGATAACATGTCAACCTCCAAACAGGACGTCGCTGAATTCGAAGCAGCCTTTACGCCCGATAATCCATTGTGCCGCTTTCAGAGCGCCACGGGCGAATCCCTCGCGGCTACGCGCGGTGTGCCGCAGCGTGATGGTGTCGGCGCTGGAATCGAAACCGATTTCGTGCGTTCCGGGATGCGCGCCCGCGCGGTTTGAGCTGGCATCGATAGGGCGGCTGAATCCGGAAGCGTGCATCCGTTCCACCAGCTTTAGGAGCGAGCCCGAAGGCGCGTCTTTCTTGGTGCTGTGATGGATCTCCCAGGCCCACGCGCCATATTCCTTCTCGTTTTGAAACAGTCGCGCGGCTTCCGCCACCAGCCGCGAGAAGATGTTCATGCCCACCGAGAAGTTCGGGCTCCAGACCAACGCGGAATTATTTTTGGCGACGATGGCTTTTACTTCTTCGAGATGTTCCAGCCAGCCCGTAGTGCCGACCACCATCGGAATTCCAAGCTCTGCAATCCTGGCCACGTTTCCGACCACGGACGAGGGCACGGAAAATTCCACTGCGGCATCCGCGCCCTGCAGCGATTCGTCTCGATCGACGTCCACGCGCGCGGTAACAGTGAATCCATACTCGGGCGCAAGTTGCTCGATGAGGCGCCCCATCTTCCCGTAACCGACGATGGCGAGATTAGGCATCGAAAACTGCTGGGTCCAACTCCGTGAAAAACTCGCGATGCAGCGCCTGCACTGCCGCCGACAAGTCCTCGCCCGCGACAACGAAACCCAAATTCAGCGCTGAAGCCCCTTGCGACACCATGCGCACGTTGATGCTCCCTAGCGCGTTGAAGATTCGCGCCGCCACTCCCGGGGTATGGCGGATGTTCTCGCCTACCATGCAAATGATAGCCTGATTCTCATCCACTGAAACTTCGGCAAACTCGCGCAGCTCTCCCAGGATTTTCTCCAGCCGCCCAGTTTCATCGATCGTCAGCGACACGCTGACTTCGGATGTCGCCACCATGTCCACGGAAGTTTCGTAGCGATCGAAAATTTCGAAGATCCGCCGCATAAAGCCATGCGCCATGAACATCCGCGTGGATCGTATGTTCAGCACCATCACCTTGCTCTTGCAGGCGATGGACTTGACGGCATTGGTGCTGGCCACGCCCTCGGATAAGATCCGCGTCCCCTCCACCTGCGGCCTGCGCGAATTCAAGATGAGCACCGGAATATTGCGATCGATCGCCGGCAGCACGGTGGCCGGATGCAGCACCTTAGCGCCGAAATAGGCCAATTCCGCGGCTTCGGTGAAAGAGATGACCTTCACGCGATGCGCGTCAGGACAAACCGTGGGATCGGCCGTCAGCATTCCGTCCACGTCCGTCCAGATCTGGATCTCTTCGGCGCCGATGCCCGCACCGGCCAGCGATGCAGTGAAGTCGGACCCGCCGCGACCCAGCGTCGTAGTGATCCCGTCCTCCGTCGCAGCGATGAAGCCGCCCATTACCACTACGCGTTGTTCGGCGAGTGGCGGAATTACCGTGGCCAGCTTCGCATAAGTGGCCTCTAAGAGCGGAGCAGCTTGCGTGTGCCGCCGGTCCGTGACAATCAGCTTGCGAGAATCCACATGAACAGCATTCAGGCCGTTGTGATTGAAAAAATTCGTAACAATCAAGCTCGACAACCGCTCGCCGAAACTCGAAATGGCGTCGATGGAGCGCGGAGTGAGTTCGCCCAGCACGGCCAGTCCCTTGACTAACTCAGTGAGCTCCTGAAAATGCTCGTCCACGGTGCGCTCCATGGCAGATTCGCGCAGATGGAAATCGCGCAGGGCCACCAATTCCCGCAGCGCCTCTTCGCGCTGTCCGCTTACCGCCAGATTCGCGATCTGGAGCAAGCGGTTGGTGGTTTTTCCCATGGCGGAAACCACTACAACTGGCTTGCGGGGCAGCCGAGATTTTACGATGCCGGTTACGCGTTCGAGAGCCGTCCGCGATTCGACGGACGTGCCGCCGAATTTCATGACGATCATCAGTCCAGCAGGCCCTCAGAATACATCAGCTCTGCGTTTAGGACAGCCGCGCCGGCCGCGCCACGCACAGTATTGTGACCCAAGGCGATGAATTTATAATCCAGTACCGGGCATTCGCGCATGCGGCCGACGAACACCGTCATTCCGCGTTCGCGCTCCACATCCCGGCGCGGCTGCGGCCGGTCATGCTCCGTGAGATACATCAGCGGGCGCGGCGGCGCGCTCGGAAGCTTGCGTTCCTGCGGCAAGCTGCTAAAAGTTTCGATGGCGTGGATGAGATCGGCCGTTCCAGGTTTTTGCTCCAGCTCCACGCTGGTAGCCACCATGTGGCCGTCCACCACGGGCACGCGATTGCACTGCGCGCTCACTTTAGCGGCCAGAGGGCGGATGCTGTCGCCGGTGAAATCACCCAAGATCTTCTGTGTCTCGCGCTGCATCTTTTCCTCTTCGCCGCTGATGAACGGAATCACATTGCCGTTGATATCCAGAGACGCAACTCCCGGATAGCCTGCGCCCGAGAGAGCTTGCATCGTGGTTGCCATCACGCGCGTAATCCCGAACTGCTTCAGCGGCGCTAGCGCCATGGCCAGCACTATCGTCGAGCAATTGGGATTAGTTGCAATCTGCCCTTTCCATCCGCGCAGGCGCTGCTGCAGCGGAATGATCTTCAAATGCCCCGGATTCACCTCTGGAATCAAGAGCGGAACATCCGCATCCATGCGATGATTGCGCGAGTTCGACACCACCACGTGGCCGGCCTGCGCAAAAGCCTGCTCGATCTCAGTTGCCACGGACGCATCCATCGCGGAAAAAACCAGGCGCGGGGCATTGCCGGGCTTGCATTCTTCGACATGCATGCCTTCGACACCCGATGGCATGGCTCCGTCCAGCCGCCAGTTAGTTGCCTCGCGATACGGCTTCCCAGCCGAGCGGTCGCTCGCACCCAGCCATGTAATGTCGAACCACGGATGGCCTTCTAGGAATCTAACGAATTCCTGACCAACCATCCCGGTGGCGCCTAAAATCCCAACTTCAATTCTCGGGTTCACTGTATTAACTGCTTGACCATCCTCTTGTAGATTTGGATCGCTTCCAGTATCTCGCGCTTTGGAATACGTTCTTCGGACGTATGGGCCACGTGAATGGTGCCCGGGCCCAGCAGATAGGGCTGGCCCCAACTTCCGCCGAATGATGGAATGTCGGTGGTGTACGCAACCACTGTCGTTTCGAAACCCGGCAGCGAGCCGAGATGAACTGCCGGCACCAACAGAACTTCGTTCAAATCCACTTTGCCATTCACTGCATTTTTCGCTGCCGCGCGTGTCGCGCTGCCGTCGTCAATCAGCCGGATGAACACTTCGGCTCGCGCCTGATCCGGAATTACATTGGGGGCGCGGCCGCCGCCGATGGTCCCGATGTTCAGAGTGCTGGCGCCTAGGATCGGATGCGTTGGGAGCGGGAGCTGACGCAACGCGCTCAATGCGTCGAGCAATTTCAAAATAGCCGAATCACCCAGCTCTGGGTAAGCCGAATGCGCCATGCGGCCGCTCGCAACAACTTCCAGCCGAAGCGCGCCTTTCGATCCCAGCGCCAGCTTGTTCTCAGTCGGCTCGCCGTTGATCAGAAATTTCGATCCGCGTGGATGCTGCGCGGCTGCCAGCGCCCCCGTGCTGTTGCGCTCTTCGCCCACTACAAATAGCAGCGCCAGATTGCGCTGGCCCTCCGCCAGCAATTCTTCGACGGCAAAGATCATGGACGCGATGATGCCCTTGGTATCGCAGGCGCCGCGCCCCCAGATGTGTGTTTCGTCCTCGCGCGACGTGAAGAAGGGCGGCACCGTATCCATGTGCGTGGAGAGCGTCACCACCGGATCGCCCCACCAGGCCAGAACATTGAAACGGTTCGGGAAAAGGTTCGCCTCAACCGGGATGCGCTCCACATGGCCGCTATGGCGCGCGGCGAGTTCCGAAAGATGCGCGAAAAGCGCGTTCCCGACACGCTCCTCATTCTCTGTAATGGACTCGATGTCCACCAACGCCCGCGTTAGTTCGAAAACATTCATAACCAGAAGGGAACGATGAAATTCGGGCGCCGCGCTCGAGAGGATCTTTTTCAGAATAACAGTTTCTGGCTACCGATTGGCGCGCTAACATCAGCAAAGCTGAAGGTTGTGACGTCCACTGGTTTAACACCGCTGCCGATCGTGCTGGGGCCCACGGGATCCGGCAAAAGCGAACTGGCCATTCATATCGCGCTCGGGATCGGCGGCGAGATTGTTAATTGTGATTCTTTGCAGGTGTACCGGCGCTTTGACATCGGGACGGCCAAGGTGCCGGATGCTGCGCGGCGCGGGGTTCCCCATCATCTCATCGATATCATCGAGCCTGGCCAACTCTTCACCGCAGGCGATTATGCACAGCTCGCGCGAGCGGCGCTCGGCGAGATTGCGGCTCGCGGACGCGTACCTATCGTAGTGGGCGGCACCGGATTTTACTTGCGTGCACTGTTGGCCGGACTCTCCGAGGGGCCGGTGCGGAATCCAGCCCTGCGCGACCGGTTAGAGCGCCGCGAGAGGAAGCGGCCCCTCAGCCTTCACCGGATTCTCTCGCGTCTGGATCCCACGGCTGCAGCGCGCATGCACGCGAATGACACGAAAAAAATCATTCGCGCCCTGGAAGTTCGGTTATTGGAAGGCCGACCCATCTCCGAATTGTTTTCGCGCGGGCGCGATCCGCTCACCGGCTTCCATCCCATCAAGATCGGCTTGAATCCACCCCGCGCGCTGCTTAACCAAAGGCTAGACACGCGTACAGTTTGTATTTTTGAAGCCGGCCTGGTAGAAGAAGTGCGCGCGCTTCTTTTGAGCGGGTTACCTCGGGATGCCAAACCGTTCGAATCGCTCGGCTATAAACAGGCCTTGCAGGTGCTGGAAGGCCGCCTGACATCCGACCAGGCCATCGAATCCACGCAACTGGAAACGCGCCGCTACGCAAAGCGCCAAGCCACCTGGTTTCGAACGGAGCCAGATGTTCGATGGCTGGAAGGTTTCGGCGACAATCCGGACGTGCAAGCGCAGGCGCTCGCCATTGCCCGTGAAACTGAATTCTAACTTTTCTTGACATTTTCTTGATATGTTTCTTGGGAACCGAAACCACTTTCGAGCGTATTAGGAGGTGTTGTTAAAGACATCTCTACGTTGAGGAGCCAATAAAGTGGTTAAGAAATCCATACTCGCATTCGCTACATTTGCGCTCGCAGTCGCGAGTGCAGCATCCAGTTACAGTGTTACTTTCTTTCAGCCCGTGGTGGTGAACGGCCAGACGTTACAGGCCGGTGACTACAAGGTGCAATTCGCCGGCGACAAGGCCACCATTAAACAGGGCAAGACCGCGACCGAAGTGCCGGTCAAGGTTGAAACCAGCGACAACAAATATGCCACAACCACTGTCCGGTTAAATGGGCAGCAGGTTGAGGAAATCCGTCTGGGCGGCACGAAAACAAAGCTCGTCTTTGAAAAGACGGGTGCTGGCACTAATTAACCCAGGCTGTAAACCAAGTGGGGCAGGATGGCATCCTGCACGCGGTTGTTAACCGCGCAAGTTCGGCTTGAGCAACCTGCCCCGTACTTTCACCCGATAGAATGGTTCTGTGCGTCGTGTTTTGCTGTCGATCTGTTTTTTCCTGGCCCTCCCTTCGGCCAGAGCCGATACTTACTTAGTCCTGCCTTTTTTCAACCTTTCCAAGAGCGCCAATCTGAATTGGATCGGCGAAAGCTTGGCCGAAACTTTGCGCGAGGCGCTGTCGTCCGAGGGGCTGATTACGCTCGATCGCGACGATTGCGTGGAAGCGTATCGGCGCCTCGCCATTCGCCCCTACTCGCTGCTAACCACGGCGTCCGTGGTTAAGATAGGCGAAGCGGTGGATGCCGAGCAGGTGGTGTTCGGCGGTTTCGACCTGAAACCGAGCCCGGATGCCTCCGTCAAAAGCCGGGGCTCGCTCCAGATTACCGCCCGAATGCTCGACCTGAAGCATATGAAGCAGGGTCCCGAGCTGCGCGAAGTCGGAGCCTTGGAGGATCTGGCGGCTCTGCAGGGCCACCTGGCTTGGCAATTGCTTCGATACCTCAAAAAGGACGACGCGCCGTCGGAAGCGGAGTTTCGCGAGCGGCACCCGGCGGTGCGCGTGGATGCAATCGAAAACTATGTCCGCGGTTTATTGGCCGCCAATCCGGACGATGAGCATCGCTTCTTCACGCAGGCGGCCCGGTTGGATTCCCATTACTCGCAGCCGTGCTTCCAGTTAGGGCGTCTGCTGTGGAAGAAGAAAGAATACAAATGGGCTGCGGACTGGTTCCAAAAGGTGGCGCCCGCGGACGTACATTATCACGAGGCGAATTTCTTTCTCGGGTTGTGCCGCTATTACACGGGAGACTTCGCCGGCGCGCAAACCGCTTTTGAATCGGTGGCGCGCATCGTTCCGCTTAATGAGGTGTACAACAATCTGGGCGCCTCCGAATCCCGGACCAATCTCCGGGATGCCCTGACGAATTTCCGCAAAGCTCTGGAGGGGGATGAGAGCGATCCTGTTTATCGTTTCAACGTTGGGTACGCATTGTGGAAGCAAGGCGATTTCGAGGCCGCCGGCGAGTATTTTCGCGTTGTTTTGGAACGCAACCCCGATGACGAGCAGGCCAGTCTCCTCGCGGCGCGTTGTGCCAGCCGGACAGGATCGCGTCCGGGTGACGCCCACACGGAGGGCCTGGAACGCCTGAAGACGAACTACGAAGAGAGCGCGTACTGGCAATTGAAGGCCGTGCTTCAGCCGCACCAGCAGTAGAACAAGCCTCCGGCTTGTTTAGGCAAGCCGGAGGCTTACCTACGGCTACGGACCGGCATAGTCAAATTTGAGAATCCCATCGCGATAATCGATGGTGATGGTAAAGAGGCTGAGCACCGGCAAACCCAGGAAGCCTGAGATTTCAGTTCCAATGCCGCGGCTCTGCGCCCACATATCGAACGCTGTCATCCCCAGGTTCTTTTGCCGGAACCCAGCGAATTGCAGATACAGATTACCCGTTTGATAAACATCCGCCACCTGCCCGTTGATTCCCCGGAGACCCATCTTATCGTCGCGGTCGAGTTTGCTCACCTCCGCGGCCATGTCATAAGAGATCAGCGTCCGAACGGCGCCTGTATCCACTACGAACAAAGCCTCCCGCGATTCGCCGACCCGCGTCGGGATCAGCAGCAGATGCCCAAATTGATAAAAGTGCGTCCAGCCCTGCATATCGGCCCGCGCGGTTGCATCCAGAGGCTCTTCAGTGCCGGGATGATAACCCGCGAGCGGTTCGAGGCGCAGAATTTTCGCTCGAAAATCTATGGTGACCACGAACTCGGAGAACACGTTGGTTCCGATCAAACCGTCCTGGATGTCGACGAATTCCTGGTTCGAAACATTGACCAAGGCATTCTGAAGCTCGAAGCCTCCAATTCCCACGTGGGCCGCCAGTCCAGTGTAGCCGCTGCGCAGCTTTGAGTTATCGCCGAAACCGTTCAGAGTTACATCCGTGAGCCGCTCCACTCCCGCCCTCTCGGCCGCGCTCCGCTGGATGACAATGCCCCCGGCGCCCGTGTCCAGCACCAATCTCAATTTTTTCCCGTTCACGTCCACTTCCACTCCATAGGAGCGAATATGACTCGAGCTGATCAGCGCCAGGAGCGGAATCTCCATCTTTTGATAGGGGCTGGTTAGCGCTGTAATTTTCTTCCCACGCAGCGATTTATCCAGGCGGATGTGCTGGCGGATGCCATCCAGTTCCTGCTGCTCGCGGTTGGGGTCCGTCATGGAGGCGTAGGTTTCCAGTGCATCGATATGCTCGGCGCCCTTTAGCCGCATGGCCCAAGCCAGGAAAATCTGCGGATCGCTGGGGTTCAGCTCATGGGCGCGCCGGAAGTACTGATCGGCCGTCTTATCCATGGAACTGCACGCGGCAACGCGTGCCAAGCCCCACCAGGCTCGCGCGAAATTTGCATCCAGTTTGGTGGACTGCTTGAATTCGGCTTCCGCGCGAGCGAAGTCGCCGCGCCGGAACAGGACCTCGCCGGCAAACTCATGCGCCGCGGCCGAGTCAGGCGCATCGGCCAGAGCTTTTTGAGATAACTTCCACGCCGTCGCGACGCCTTCGTTCAGCAGAGCTTTGCGTCCTACGGTCAGCGTGTTCTCAACCGGCTCCCCCGCCCGGGCGCATGCGGCACAGACCAGAACGATCAGCAATCGGAGCGGAGCTTGGCTCATTTGTTACTTCCAATCTCAACAATAGCAGCCGACCATGGGGCAGGATGGCATCCTGCGGCGGGTTGTTGACCCGCCCGGGGTTTGCACCGATTGGCAACCGGCGCGGAGGATTTCATCCTGCCCCACAACCTGAACAAAATGCGAAACGGTATAATCCATAAAGCTCATGCTCGAAGCGTTCGGATTATCCGATCCGGGTTCTGTCCGCCCAAATAACGAAGATTGTTACTTACTCGCTCCCGAGATGGGGCTCTTTGTCGTCGCGGACGGCATGGGTGGCGCGCAGGCGGGAGAACGCGCCTCTAAGCTCGCAGTCGACACCCTGGCTGGCTTCATCGCCAAGTCCGGACGAGCCAGCGCGGAAGTACTAGCGCAGGCTTTCCAGGAAGCCAACGATCAGGTGATGAACGCGGCATCGAACGACGTGAATCTGGAAGGTATGGGCACTACGCTGGTAGCCGCGCTCGAAGACGGACCCGAAATTCTGATCGCGAGCGTGGGCGATAGCCGCGCTTACGTGTACCAAGGCAGTGAGTTGATCGGTATCACCGAAGATCAAACCTGGGTCCACGAAGTGGGGCGGAAACTCGGGATCGATGAGACCAGCCTGCGTTCGCATCCCATGCGCCACGTGCTGACCATGGCCATCGGAGTGAGTCCGGAGCTTCGGCTGCACTCCTACGCGCTCAAGCCGCAAGCTGGAGCCGAGGTTTTGCTTTGTAGCGACGGTCTGCACGGCGTGGTGGATGAAGACGTAATCGCGGAAGCGCTGGCCGGAAACGGCAGCCTGGAATCGAAGTGCCGCAAGTTGATTGAGGCCGCCAAGGCCGCGGGCGGACCCGACAATATAACCACAGTCCTTTTGCGGGCTAAGTAGCAATGGTTTACGGTCTTTTACACCTTTGCAGGTAACTTCTTGTCCCATCCCGCCACCAAACAAGCAGTGAGTCGTGTATTTCTTCCCGGTTTTGTCTTGCTACAGTGGCTAACCATCTCTCTGTTGATGGCCGCTGAGTATCAGGGCACGGTTCGATCCGGTGGGTTGCCCATCCCCGGCGCGGTTGTGACCGCGACCCAAGGCGAAAAGAAACTCACAACAACAACGGACGAGGAGGGAGCTTATAGTTTCCCGGAGTTGGAGGATGGGAATTGGACGATCACAGTGGAAATGTTAGGATTCGGCAAAATTAGCCATCCCGTTACTATCGCGCCGTCGTCGGCTAGCGCCGAATGGGACTTGAAGCTGTCGCCGTTGCAGAGTGTCAAGCCGGAATCCGCAGCCGCTCCGAAGAAGGATCAAAACGCTACGGCCACACCGGCCGCGCCAGCCAAAGGCTCCGCTCCATCGCAAAGCACAGCGGCCGCGAACCAGCCAAATTCCGGGGGACGCGCCCGCGGTACGCAACAGCCAGGCGGTCCCGGCCGGGCTTTTCAACGCCTGGACGTGAACGCATCCGGAGATTCCGCGGCGCTAGCGGGCGAAACCGGTTCCGAAAACGATTTGACATCCGGTAACTTGAACCAGAATGCCGCTGAGGCCCTGGTTGTGACTGGAAGCCTGAGCAACGGAGTAGCTGCGCCGCAACAGAATGATTGGGCGCCCTTCAGCCGTGGTCCGGGCGGCGACTTCGGTCCCGGCGGTCCTGGTGGACCGGGCGGTCCTCCGGGTGTTGGACCGGGAGGGCCGGGTGGTCCGGGTGGATTCGGAGGGCCAGGTGGTCCTGGCGGACGTTTCGGCGGCGGCCGTGGTTTTCCGGGTGGTCCTGGTGGACGCGGAGGGCCTCGCGCTGCTGGCGCGAACGGACGCACTTCGTTTGGAAACGCCCGCCGGCGCCGCAGACAGTTCAACGGCAACCTCGCATTTATCCTGGACAACTCGGCGCTAGATGCCAAACCGTATTCGCTTACCGGTCAGGAAACACCCAAGGCCGCTTACGACCACTTCCGCGTCAACGGCACCTTCGGCGGCCCTCTGAAAATTCCGAAACTGCTCAGCGGCGAAAACACATTCTTCTTCGTCAATTTCCAATTGACACGCAACCGCAATGCCAGCATCGCCACGGGTCTGGTGCCTACTGCAGCCGAGCGCTCGGGCGACGTTCCCGGATTCAGCGGACCACTCAGCCCCCAGGCGCTAGCGCTGTTGAACTTCTATCCGGTGCCAAACTTCCCCGGCAGCTCACGCTACAATTACCAGACCGAACTGACGGGCATTGGGAACCAGAGCAACGTAAATGCTCGCGTCAGCCACACCATCAATACCAAGAACCAAATAAGCGGCGGCTTTGCCTGGCAGGACAGCGACAGCACCAATCCGAACTTGTTTGGTTTCGTGGATCCGACCACCATGACCGGCATCAACAGCAACGTGCAGTGGACGCATCACTTCAGCCCCTATGTGATCAGCAACCTGCGCTATAGCTTCAGCCGTTCCGCGGGGCAAACCACGCCCTATTTCGCCAACACGGAGAACGTCTCAGCAAAGGCGGGAATTCAGGGCAACGATCAGTCGCCTCTTTTCTGGGGGCCTCCCAGCATCTCGTTTTCGAGCGGGATTACCGGCCTTTCTGACGGAAATTTTTCGCTGAATCACAACAACACAAACCAGGTGGGCGAGAACCTGATCTGGGTGCATGGAAACCACAATTTCACCTTCGGTGGCGATATCCGACGGCTCGATTTCAACCAGTTGTCGCAGCAGAATCCGCGCGGCAGTTTTCTATTCAACGGCGCATTCACCGGCAACGATTTCGCCGATTTCCTGGAAGGCTTGCCCGCTACCAGCTCCATAGCCTATGGAAACGCCGACAAATATTACCGCGCCTCCTGGGTGGATTCATTCGTGAACGACGATTGGCGCATCAACAGCAGCCTGAGTCTCAATATCGGCGTGCGTTGGGATTTTCAGGCGCCCGTGACCGAGCTGTACAACCGCTTGGTGAATTTGAATATCGGCCAGAATTTCACTACGGAATCGCCGGTTTGCGCCACCGAGCACGCCGGCTGCACGCTGGCCAGCCAGGTGGGCTATCCCGACTCGTTGGTTCGCCCGAATTACCACGAATTCCAACCGCGGATTGGGATCGCATGGCGGCCGTTCCCGCAACGATCCACGGTAGTTCGCGCCGGATATGGGATTTACTACAACACATCCGTCTATCAACCGCTCGCCAATCAGATGGCGCAGCAATCGCCGCTCTCCTATAGCGTGACCCAGGCGAATCCGCTATCGAATCCTTTTACGCTGGCCAATGCATTCCTCGCGCCCGCCATCACCGAAACGCCGCAGACCTACGCGATCGATCCGAATTTCCACATCGGGTATCTGAATTACTGGCAGGCCTCGGTTCAGCAGAACCTGGCGTCTTCGATCGTCCTCACGCTCACCTATCAAGGCGATGAGGGCACGCACCAGTTGCAGGAATTTCTGCCTAACACTTTTCCATCGGGATCGGCGCCCAGCCCATATCCTTCCGGGTACGTGTACATCACTTCGAACGGAAACTCCAACTACAACGCAGCCAGCGTCCAACTGCAGCGCCGATTCCGCAGCGGATTTTCCTGGAACGGCCTGTACGTTTTCTCGAAACCCATCGACGATGCGCAGGGCATTGGCGGGCGCTCCAGCCCCGGCACCGCCTATGCTCAGAACTGGTTGGATCTTTCCGCCGAGCGCTCGCTCTCGAGCTTCAACCGTACTCACACATTTACTTTGAGCGTTCAATACAGCACGGGGCAAGGCACCAGCGGTGGAACTCTGCTGAGTGGCTGGAAAGGAGCGCTCGCCAAAGATTGGACCTTTGCGACAACACTAACGGCGGGGAGTGGATTGCCAGAGACGCCGATTATCCTGCAGCGTATTGCCACTGGAACTGGCGTGACTGGCACGGTGCGCGCGGACTACATCGGTGGCTCGCTCGACCCCACGCTTCCCGGTTACGGCTTCAACATCGACGCTTTCGCCAATCCCCTTCCCGGCCAATGGGGCAACGCCGGCCGCGATATTATCACCGGCCCGATTCAGTTGAATTTGAATGCATCCGCGGGGCGGGTTTTCCGAATCGGTGAGCGGCGCAGCATTGACATACGCTACGATGCCACCAACGTTTTGAATCACGTGACATATACGTCCTGGAACACCACTTTAGGAAACGCGCAGTTCGGATTGCCGGTCAGCGCCAACGCCATGCGCACCATGCAGCTCACGCTGAGGATCAGGTTCTAATCCATGCTACGTTCTGCGATTGCTCTTTTGTTGTGCGGATTGCTGACGGTTTCCGCGCAACAGCCGCCATCGGCAGAAAAAAAAGACCTGGTGATCTCCACGACGACACAATTAGTCGTCGAGGATGTCCTGATTAAGGGTAAGGATGGCAAACCAGTACTGGGTCTAAAGCCATCCGATTTCACCATCACCGAAGATGGTAAGCCGCAGAAGATCAGCGTTTTTGAATTTCAAACGTTGGAGGAAGGGCCTTCGAATGCACCAACGCCTTCCACTCCGCCAGCGCGGGATGTAGCTGCCACCAAGCCTGCGGAAAAATCAGCCGTCAGGTCCGTCACTTCTATTGAGATCGCGCCCGAGACTCCCGGAAATCTCAAATATCGCAACCGCCGCCTGATGGTGATGTTCTTCGATATGACCTCCATGCCTATCCAGGACCAAAAGCGCGCCCAAACCGCTGCGCTCAAGTTCCTGCACACGCAAATCACGCCGGCGGACATGGTGGCCATTATGACTTTCTCGAGCGACGTAAAGGTAATGGAAGATTTCACAGACGATCGCGATCAACTGGAGAAGGACATAAAGAGCCTGGTGATCGGCGAAGGGCAGGGATTCGAGATCGACAACCAGGACGACAGCACATCCGACACTGGACTTGCATTTCAGCAGGACGATACCGAGTTCAACATCTTCAATACGGACCGGCAGTTGTCGGCGCTCGAAACCGCTGTCAAAATGCTGGCGTCGTTGAACGAAAAGAAATCGCTGGTCTATTTCGCGAGCGGCATCCAGCGCAACGGCCTGGACAACCAGGCGCAGCTGCGATCGACCATTAACGCCGCCATCCGCGCCAACGTTTCCTTTTATCCGATTGACGCGCGCGGTCTGGTGGCGCAGGCTCCGCTCGGCGATGCAACCAAGGGATCGCCCGGCGGCCAGGGTATGTACTCCGGAAGCTCTGCGCGCGCTGTGACCAGCAATTTCCAAAATCAGCAGGAGACGCTCTACACGCTGGCCGCGGATACCGGCGGCAAGGCGCTGCTCGACAACAACGATCTTTCGATGGGCATCGTGCAAGCGCAGAAAGACATGACCAGCTATTACATCATCGGCTACTACACCACCAACGAAGCCCTGGATGGCCGATTCCGCCGAATCAAGATTACGGTGAATAATAGCGCCGTGGCGCGCACGATATCGAAGCTGGATTACCGGCAGGGATATTACGGCGGAAAGACGTTCAAGAAATTCAACGAAACCGACCGGGAGCAGCAGTTGGCCCAAGCCCTGGCCCTGGGCGACCCGCTCACCGACATGAACATCGCGATGGAGATGGATTATTTCCGGTTAGGGCGCGATCGCTATTTTGTACCGATGGTAGTGAAGATCCCGGGTTCTGAAATTGAACTCGCGCGCCATGGCGGTGCCGAGAGCACGCGCTTCGATTTCATCGGCGAGATCAAGGACGCGAAGGGCGCCACTGTGGGAAATGTCCGCGACAACATTGAGGTAAAGCTGAAAGGCGAGAGCGCCCAGCAACTGGCGAAGACTACGCTCGAATACGATACCGGCTTCACTTTGCCTCCGGGCGCCTACACGGCCAAGTTTCTGGCGCGAGAAAATGAAACCGGAAAAATGGGCACGTATGAAGCTAAGTTCGTGGTGCCCGACCTGACATTGGAGCAGAAATATCTTCCGATCAGTTCCGTGGTGCTGAGCAACCAGCGTGAAAAACTGGACGCGGCCGTAGCCAGCGCCGAAAAAGACAAGAAACTTCTGGCAGCCCATCCGCTGATCCAGGACGGGATGAAGTTGATCCCGAGCGTCACGCGCGTGTTCCGCAAAGATCAGAACCTCTATGTGTATCTGGAAGCCTACGAACCATCCGCCGATGCCACCGAGCCGCTGATGGCGAATGTCAGCTTCTACCGTGGAAAAGTGAAGGCCTTTGAAACTGATCCTCTCCAGGTGTCCGATGGTTTGAACGCGAAGACCAAAGCGGTCCCATTGCGTTTTAGTGTCCCGTTAGGGAAGCTGCAAGCTGGCAGGTACACGTGTCAGGTGAGCGTGCTGGATCCGAGCGCGCAAAAGTTCGCGTTTTGGCGGGCGCGGATCGTGGTTCTTCCGTAGGGAAGAACCGCTATGAACTCAAGGATTCAAGAATCCGAGAAGTCGACGAAGGTGGAAGGGCTTTCTTACTCAACCTCGGCAACATGTTGCCTTCATGGCGCACTCGGCGCTCTAGGCGATGATAATTGAAAGCCCGAATGGCACCTGCAGATCGATAAACATCTCAAGGGATTTCGCAGGCACTTCGACGCCTGCACTGTCAGAGCTGGAGCGGTAACCTAAAAAAAAGTCCACTGTGAACTCCTTCTTGAGCTGAAGCAGGTCGTGCTTCCGGCTCTTGAAAACACCTCACAGCTCATCAATATGAACGTGGAGAGGTTCGGTGCTGGGCACCGCAGCCTTGTACAACCACATGTCGTATTCGTATGGTTGCGAGTGCGGACCGCGCCTCTCGCCTTGGCGGTGTGCATGAGTTGGGGAAACGCCGAGCCGTTGGCTGAGTTCGTCAATGTTAGGAATGTTTCCAAAGATGCGTAACGACGCCGAGTAACGAAAAAATGTTCCGTCGCCTGGCTACTCGATTCCTGGGCCGTCGGTGGGAGCATGACCCTTATAATGCCTTAATACTGCGCACGACCGCGTAGAAGGTTCGCCTTCTGGGCGAATCGCGGTTCTTTCGTAGGCGATCAAGAAAGAAGCCCCTCCTTCTTCCTCGACTTCCTGGATTCTTGAATCCCTCGAATTCTTCTTTATTTCACGTTGTACTTGAATGAAAACTGCAACCGCACCTCTCTCCCCTTAAAATCCTTAGGGAGTGGCGGGAAGGGAACCGAGGCCTGAACGCCGGCGACCGCCGCAAGATTGAGCGATTCGGTTCCCGAGGGCACTGCAATTACGAGCTTCGGTACCTGGCCGTTGCGATCGATGATGAACTGAAGCAGCACTACACCTTGAGTGCCCATGCGGGCGCTCTCCGGAAATATCGCGAGCCAGTTTTTCCGAACGCGCGCCAGAATCTGAATGAGATATGGCTTGAAATCCACGCCCATGGGATCGCTGAGCATATTCAGACTGCTTCCAGGTGTTCCTGGCACCTGAGGCAGCCGCTCGGTCTCGGGCAGGTTCGGCGGCAGCTCCGCGTCTCCCACCGAAAGATTACCCTGCCGGCCGGCGCGGGCCACGTCGTGGATGGCATCTTCCACCGTCGTCTTGGGAAGCGGGAGCTTCGCCAGACTATGTACCGTGCCCGTCCCCTGCTGGCCCGGCGTTTCAAAAGCGAGCTTCGGCTTCTCCTCCGGCTGGATCTCGGGCGGCTTAGGCTGCGGCACTCCGGCGGCGGGCGGAGGCGGAGGGGGCGTCGTAACGGCTGCTTCGATCTTAGGCGGATCGGGAGTGCCAACCTTTTGCGTCTCCGTCTTTTGCGGCGTTGGTGTGGGTGGGTGAAAAACCCGCGCAGCCGGGGCCGGAGGCAGGCGCTGCTGGGATGCCGGACGCGGCTTCAGATCCTCAACATTCACTTCCTTGATCACCTTGCTTTTGTTGGGCGCCTTTTGCGTGAGATCGGATGGGACCTCCAAAGTCACGCGCTGAATATTGCTCACGATTTCGGGGACGCTTCTGGGCGTCGGCGCGTCCAAACTACCGATCCCGACCGCAATCAGCAGAAGCAGAATGTGGACCACAACAGAACCGGCGCCGGCACGGAACCAGCGGCGCGAGTCCGTGGACTCGTGCCAGTCCATCAATAGATTCGGACCGGAATCTGGAGCTAAATCCATGATGACGAAGTAACTAAAGAGACGCTCGCTTGAAGCCGGAAGTTGCTACGGAAGCGATTGAATTTGCTGGGCGACCACCTTCGCGTGCTCTTCAATTTTACCAAGAATGGCCAGCGCAATTTCGAGCGCCCGCAGCCCTTCCTCACCCGAGCCAGGCGGGCGGCTGCGATTCCGGACGGCGTCAACGAAAGCCTCAATTTCCAGGCGTAACGGCTCGTCTTTGGCGACGGATAACGGCTGGAATCCGATCTGCTGATTTCCGGAAACGGTGAAGACCACGGCGTCCTGTTTTTGGTAGTCGAGCGAGACGTATTGATGCGGTTGAAACAGCCGCAATTTGCGAACCCGCTCGGTGGAGACGCGGCTGGCCGTCAGGTTCGCGACGCATCCGCCCGGAAAAGCCAGGCGCACGTTCGCGATATCCACTTTGTCGGAGAGAATCGAGATTCCGGCGGCGCGAATCTCTTCCGGCATTTTGCCCACCAGGTCCAGGACGATATCCAGATCGTGAATCATCAGGTCCAACACCACATCCACATCCAGGCTGCGCGGGCTGAACAGGCTCAGGCGGTGAATCTCGAAGAACAGCGGCAACCGGACCATGGTTTTCAAGGCCGCAACGGCGGGATTGAAGCGCTCCAGATGTCCAACCTGAAGGATGCGGCCGCGGCGAGCAGCAGTTTCGACCAGGCGCTCGGCGGAAGCGAGGTCGTGGGCGATGGGCTTTTCCACCAGCACATCGATGCCTTTTTCGAGCAGTGCACATCCAACTTCGGCATGCGCGGAAGTGGGGACGGCGACCACTGCAGCGTCGATTTTGCCAGCCAGTTCCGCGGGCGTTGCAAAGACCGGGCAACTGTACTCCGCGCCGGCAGCGGCTGCACGATCGGCGTTGCTGTCAACTACGCCTGCCAGTTGGGCGTTCTCAGATTTGCTGAGAATCCTTAAATGGTGGCGTCCGAAAGATCCGGCGCCGATTACTGCCACGCGGGGTTTGGTCAAAGTCTAAATTAACATGAGCCACGGATGGCCGCGGATTTTTTCAGTCTTATCCGTGTGCATCCGAGGCCAATTCGTATCCCGCTACGCTGATACCATGATCATTCGCCCGCGCCAGCATCTCATCCCGATCCAACAGCAGCGTCCGCCCGGCATCCACGGCCAAGACAGTCGCGCCCGTCTCCTGCATCACATCGATCGTCCCCGGACCGGCCACCGGGACATCGAACAGCAAGTGACCCCGGCGGCGCGAGACTTTCACCAGGCGCAGCGGCTTCCCGTTCACTAGCGACGCGGCGCGGCGCAGCATCGCGTCCGTTCCTTCCATGGCCTCCACCGCGACACAAGCACGGTCGCAGATGGCGACACTCTGTCCGACATCGTGGTTGGCTAGCGCGTTCGCAATCCGGCGCCCGTAGGCGATGTCCTGCTCCTCGTCCTTCGACGGCTTGCGTTTCGTCAGCACGCCAACTCCAGCAAGCAACGGCTTCAGGAGCAACGTGGAATCCGCTAGCTGAATGCCTTCATCGGCCAGCACCTTCGCCACAGCGCCGATCAATCCATCCGTGTTCTTCTGCTTGAGCGCGCCCAGCAGTTTTAGCAATCGCAAATCCGGTTGTATGGCGGAAAAGATGCTCACGTGCTTCACCTGCCCGGCCATGATGACTTCGGTGATCTGTTCCTTCTTCAGGATTTCGATCAACCGGCTGAGCTGGCCGAGCGAAATCCAATAGCAGCGCGCGGCCAACTGCTCGATCTCGGGCGAAGCTTCTTCCTGGATTCCGATCGCGACCACTTCGTCGCCTAAACGGCGTGCGGTTTCGAGCGCCAGCAATGGAAATCGGCCGTTGCCGGCGATCATTCCGTAGCGGCTCACTTCACAAAACCCCGCTCCGACGCAGCGATGAATGCCAGAAGTTCCTCAATCTCGGGCCCAATCTCTACTTCACTCGATATCCGCTCCACGGCTTGCCGCGTGTTCAATCCCGATTTGGTCAGCAGGCGAAAGGCCTTGTGCAGATTCTCGATGGCTTCCTTGCTGACTCCGCGCCGCTCCAGTCCCACTTTGTTTTCGCCAAAAACTCTCGAATCCCGCGGGCTAACGGTCAGCGAGAACGGCAGCACGTCGCGCGTGATCACGCTGTAGCCGCCCACAAACGCGTGCCTCCCCACGCGGCAAAACTGATGCACGCCACTGAACGCTTCTATCACAGCCCAATCCTCAACTACAACGTGGCCGGCGAAGGTGACGCTGTTGCCGAGTACAATGTGGCTGCCCACGCGGACATCATGCGCGATGTGTACGTAGGCCATCAGCAGGTTGTCGTCGCCGATTTCAGTGATCAAGCCGCCCGCTTCTGTGCCGCGGTGAATGGTGATGAACTCGCGAATCTTATTCCGGCTTCCGATACGTGTCTCGGAGCGCTCGCCCTGATACTTCAAATCCTGCGAAGCCACGCCCACGGTGCTGTAGGGATAAAAGATGTTGTCCTCGCCGATGTGCGTAATGCCCTCGACGAAAATATTGGCCATCAAGCGCGTCCGCGCGCCGATTTCCACCTCGGGGCCGATAATGCAATACGGCCCGATCCACGCGCTCTCCGCGACGCGGGCGGCAGGGTTCACGAGGGCCGTCGGATGGC
>Ga0116125_1000061_pt1 | contig 39394 bp, 36 predicted proteins | sample June2015DPH_16_1_2_FD_89729 | JGI IMG/M metagenome (GOLD analysis project Ga0116125, IMG submission 89729) | Peatland microbial communities from SPRUCE experiment site at the Marcell Experimental Forest, Minnesota, USA - June2015DPH_16_10 | ecosystem: Environmental > Terrestrial > Soil >...
GAAGCTGCTGAGCTCGAGCTTATAATCAGCGGTAAGCTCCCTGAAGATTGGAGCGTCGATCTTCCCAAATGGAAACCTACGGACAAACCGGCCGCTACCAGGGCGGCGGGCGGCGAAGCAATTAATGCCCTTGCCAAACACATTCCCAACCTCGCCGGCGGATCAGCGGACCTGAATCCGTCCACCAGGACCGCACTGAAGGGGTTGGGAGATTTCCAGGCACCAGAGTTGTCGGGGCCAGGAACCCTGGGCGCCGTCGGCGGCGAATGGAGCTATGCGGGCCGGAACGTCGCATTCGGCGTTCGTGAACACGCCATGGGCGCGGCGGTGAATGGGATGGCCGCACATGGCGGTGTGCTGCCGTTTAGCGCGACATTTCTAACGTTTTCCGACTACATGAAACCTGCCATCCGGCTGGGAGCGTTGAGCGGCCTCAAAGCTATTTACGTATTTACGCACGATAGCATTGGACTTGGAGAGGACGGCCCCACTCATCAACCAATCGAGCAACTCGCCGGTCTCCGCGCGATCCCGCACCTTACGGTCATCCGTCCCGCCGATTCCACCGAAACCACGGAAGCCTGGGCATTTGCTGTTCAGCATAACGGCCCAACGTTGATGGCGTTCACGCGCCAGGCGGTTCCCGAACTCGATCGCAGCAACGCGAAAGATCCTGGCGTCGCACAGGGCGCCTATGTACTCGCCGAAGCCGACGGTGGTGTGCCGGATGTCATCCTGATCGGCACCGGGTCTGAGGTGAGTCTCTGCGTGACCGCACGTGAGAGGTTAAAGAGCCATGGAGTGAAGGCGCGCGTGGTTAGCATGCCGAGTTGGAACCTGTTCGAAAGCCAGGCTGAGTCCTATCGCGAAAGCGTTCTTCCGCGAGGAATCAAAAAGCGCGTCACCGTTGAGGCGGCCTCTACGATGGGTTGGTCCCGCTGGGCCGGCGACGAGGGAATCGTTATCGGGATCGATCGCTTCGGGGCGTCGGCGCCGGGGCCGGAAGTTCTTGAACATCTGGGATTCACGGCGGAACACGTCACCGCGGCCGCCCTACGTGTCTTGGGCAGGAGTGACGAAGCAGATCGGGAGTACAAAGTCGAGACTGCGCTAGTGCCAGCGTAGGCCGCTGGAATCGAATTGTAAGTCGAAATCCTTGGGAGGTGGTGCCCAAGCAACTCTGTCCTATCTTTGGTGGAAAGCGCCTTCTCGCCCACGCGCTGGATCACCCGGATCCGGTGTTCCGTGGGTTTCGGAACCCGCTGCGCGCGCCATTGATACATTGGTCCGCGAAGGCATCGAGCTGGCGTGGCTGGGCCAGTTACGGCATTGCGCGCCGCACTCGCGCCGCTCAATGGAGCTGACTAAAAACGAATCCGTGCGCTTTGGCGTTCGTATGGCATTCAAAGCACGAGGTCCCGGAGTCGTGAACGGCATCCTGCAGTTGGTCGTTACCCATGAACCGTTCGAATCGCCATCCTCCCGTGCTTTTGTAGAGGCGCGAATCTTTGATCATCACGTCGACTCTTCGGCGTTCGCCTTCGAAGATGATCCCGTTCTTCTGTTGGGCTTCGCGCAATTCGTACACAATTATCGAGCCATCGGCGAAGTCGCCGGACGCATAGCCCTCGGTTGCCTTTTGATTCGCAAAAATGTGGTGCATTCCTTGTTCGCTCTCTGGAAGCGAACCGCCGGGTAGGATGACTCCGGTCCCCACATGAACCCAGCGTCGAAAGTTGTCGGGGTATTGCACAGATTCAGCCCCGTACAAGACGCTCAGTAATAGTGCGGCCAAAGTGAGCAGTATCGCGGCGCTCCGGCGGAAGTAACTCTGGTGGGGATTGGAAGTGTGAGTTGGCATGAGCCCATTCTTCCAAGTAACCACGGGCCCGTATTGGAAAAAATTCAACTCTCAATGGATGCGAGGTCTGATTCGGGCATCGCGCGGCTATATTCGACAGGGGTGATGCCGGCGAATGCACGAAAATCACGGATAAGATGTGCCTGGTCGAAGTATCCGCAATCGGCCGCAAGCTTTGCCCAGTTCACGGGCCGGCCCTTCGTAATCTGATCCAGCATCGCGCGGAACCGCCGAACGCGGCAAAACAGCTTCGGCGTGAGGCCAACGTGCTCGCGGAACAAGTGAATGAACCTGGTGTGGCTCAAACCGGTATCCAGCTGTATTTTTCGAATACTGCGAACTCGGCCCTCACGCGATAATTGCTGCACTGCATATCTGACCGCGGGATGAATCGGAGCAGCGTTCGCAAGTTTTCGGATCAAATATTGCTCCACCGCCAGGAACTGCGCATGCTGGCACGGAGCGGAGCACACGTCGTTGAGTAAGCGCTCGGCCGCGCCCGGACAGAGTTCGCTGAGCGCAATATCGGTGTTATGTAGTTCATGCGGCGCGATGGGGAAGAACACGCGGGCCGCTCCTGGACGAAAAAGAACGCCAATGACTGCGGTGGATTGAGATGGGTCGATCTCGAATGACCGGGAGTAGGGGCCGGCGAGGAGCGGCACTCGGACGCTGAGGGGTTCGTTATCAATAAAAAAAGTCGCCGTTGGCTTATTCAGATGAATCACCAGGGCCATAGCACCGTCCGGATAGACACGCTGGCGTGAGGGCGCCGCCCCGGATTTTGCTACCCGCCAGATGTACTCGACATGTTGTGACAGCGGGAAAGCCGGCTTATGGACGCGGAGTGACATAGCTACCTCCTAACATAAAATTCCGCCATCCGGAGTGATCTTGAGCTTCTCGGCCATCCTGACCAAATCGGCCAGGGAATCCGCGCGCATTTTGCGCATCACGCGCCCGCGGTGGACCTTAATGGTCATATCTGTGGTCCCCAACTCACCGGCAATCTGCTTGTTCAGAAGGCCCTTGGCAACTAACCCGAGAACCTCGCGTTCGCGCGGTGTCAAGCTTCGGAGGCGTCGCCGAAGCTCGTCCACTTCCGATCTGATCTCTCGGAGTTTGCTGTTCCGAGCCAGCGCCTGTTGAACAGCCAGGATCAGTTCCTGCCCGCGAAACGGTTTAGTCAGAAACTCCGCGGCGCCCGCTTTCATCGCCCGCACCGTCATCGGAATATCCCCGTGGCCGGTAATGAAGATGATGGGGATTTCAATGCCGGCATTCGAGAGCGCCTGTTGCAGATCGAGGCCGTTCAGATCGGGAAGTTCAACATCCAGAATCAGACACGCCGGGACATCCGGCCGGTTGGCTCGTAGGAATTCGCTGGCCGATGCGAATACGCGCACCGCAAATCCGGCAGAACCGAGCAGATCGGCAACGGAGTCGCGAACCAGTGGATCGTCATCCACCAGGAACACCATGCAATCCGGATTGTTCATGCGCTGGCGGTTTCGACTGGCAGCGCGAACTGGAAGACCGCGCCGCGAGGTTGGTTCGGCGTAACCCACAGCCGGCCGCCATGCGCTTCGATGAGCGAGCGGCTGATGGATAATCCCATTCCCATCCCTTGCGGCTTGGTGGTGAAGAAGGGATTAAACATTTTGCTCATATGTTCCGCCGGGATTCCAGGTCCAGTATCCGAAACAGACACAAGAACATCGCTGGGCTCTTTCCATGCCGACTGAATGACTAACTGTTTCGGTTGCGAGTCCGCTGCCACCATGGCGTCCATGCCATTCATTATCAAATTGAGAATCACTTGTTCCAATTGAACGCGGTCGCCTGACACTTTCGGCAGATGCCGGTCCAGCTCCGTCTGCAAGGACACGTCTTTTCTCAGGATCTCACCGCGTATCAATTGAAGGGCTTCTTCAATGGCCTCATTGATTCCTAGCGACACCTTCGCCGAAGATGTCTTCTTGAAAAAGGCGCGAATCCGTTGAACGATGTCGCTGGCCTGGGTAGCAGCTTGGATCATCCGAGCCGAAGCGGCGCGAGCTTTGTCGAGGTTCGGCGGCGAAGCCGCGAGCCAGGCCGTACAACTGTCACCGCTCGCAATAATGGCGGCCAGGGGCTGATTCACTTCATGCGCGATGGAGGCCGTCAGCTCGCCCATGGTCATCACCCGCGTCATATGCGCAAGCTCCGCCTGCGTGTTGCGCAGATCTTCCTGCGCCTGCTTCCAATCGTGCATGTCTACAACTGTGCCGTACCACTTTAAGATACGCCCTTGTTGGTCGAGCAATGGCAGCGCACTCGTTACACACCACCGGTACATGCGATCGGCGGCCCGGAAGGTGCGAACCTCGATTCGGTATGGCGCTCCAGTGCTGACCGAAGACATCCATTCTTGAGCCGCCTGATCGGCGTCGTCGGGATGAAAACTTTTCATCCAGCCGTTTCCCATCAGTTCTTCAGCCGAGAAGCCAGTGTAATCGAGTACGCGAGCATTGCAGTAATCGATCGCCCCTTCCCCTGTCGCGCTCCAGAGCATCTCCGGAATGGTTTCCGTCATCTGGCGCAGGTGGAGTTCGCTCTCCCGCAGTTTTTCTTCGGCTAGTTTGGCGTCAGTTATGTCACGAATGAAGGCACTAAAGATCCAATCCTGGCCCAGCCGCATGGGCACTACTTCCAGCTCAACCGGGAACTCAACACCGCCGCGCCGGATAGCGGTAACCTCGATACGCCGCTGCAATATGGGCCCATGACCAGTGTTTAGGAAGTGACGTAAGCCGCGCGCGTGAGCCATGCGGTGTTGCTCCGGGATAATCATGTCCGCCATGCGCCGGCCGACGGCTTCCGCGGGACTCCAGCCGAAGATGATTTCAGCCTGCTTGTTCCAACTGGTGATCATTCCCTGGGCATCCATGGTGACAACCGCGTCGAGAGCGGTATCGATTATCAACCGGGTACGTTCGTCGGCCCCGCGTAAGTCCTCTTGGGACTGTTTCAACTCCTCAATGTCAGTGGACGTGCCCACAAATCGAAGGATTTTCCCATCGGCGTCGCGCAACGCCACAGCTCGATTGAGATGCCAACGATAGGTCCCGTCATGCACCCTTCGAAATCGGGTTTCCATCGTAAAGCCCTGCCCGGAACGCACCCCGTCCCAAAAGCTTGTTGCCGCTTCTTCCCGATCCTCGGGGTGCATCGCCGACATCCAGGCCTCAGGACCTGAACGGACGTAATCGAGTGACTGCCCGGTATACTTCAGCCAGATTTGGTTGACGAAATCCGGTGTTCCATCCGGCGCGAGCGTCCAGGCCGCTACGGGAAGTTTTTGCAGCAGGCCAACCTGGACCTGCAGCTCAACGTTCGCTTCGGCAAGTTCTTTGGTTCGTTGTGCCACCCTTCGATCGAGTTCGCTCGCGGCCCGCTTCTGTTCGCTCCGGCGCCATGCCTCTGGCAGCCCCATGGATGCCTGATTTGCGGCTACGCTCAGAATAAGTCTCTCGGTCTCTTCCGGAAACGCCGGTCGCTCGGACCCCGCTACGATTACGCCGATTTCACCGTGCACCCCCAGTCGAAATGGCGCCATCGAAATGTCTCCGTCTCCAATATGGACGCGTACTTGTGGAGGCCATTTCGCCGGGTCATCTGGGAAACAGTGGTTGATCACTTCCGGGAGCTCTTGCGGCCCTGGCTTGGGTGTTTCCGAGTGCGTCACCCGTACGGTTTCGATAGGCGCTTCGCCGAGTGGATCTTTCAACCGCACATAGATGAAGTCCAGGCGGAACATATGTAGAAGCGTGTCGAGCAACGTATCAATAATCTGGGACGCCTCGCGGCCACTCCAGACGGCCGGAAGAGCGAGGACACTGACCAAATTATTAATCGAGCGCCGAAGGTGCTTGATCTCCTCGGCGGGATCTCCGGGTTGCATTTCCGTTCCTACGAGGCCGCCGAGCGTGAGGCTGTCCCTTTGACGCGGCGCGCGCGGACTTCCCGCAAGAACTCCTCCGGCGGTACATAGAACGGATTCTGTTGAAGAATGCCGCCGATAATCACCATCGGATGCGTCCGCATGATGTCAATCACCGTGTCTCCTCCAAATTTCCCAAGATGGTAGGTGCAGATGACCGCGTCTTCGTGGTGACGCCACACGTGATTTACACGCGACTCGAACTCAACCAGGTTGTCGACATGCGATCCGCCTTCAGCGGCCCAGTCCATGCGGCAGACAATGCGGCTGAGCGGAAATCCTCCCTTGGCATTGCCGCTGGCCAACTGCTCGAACGCCTCTAGCATCCGATCCTGGTCGAAACGGCCGTCGCGAAGGTACGTGTCGGTGTTGGTTCGAAGCTCGAATTGGCCCCGCTGCTGGGCGGCCGCCGAGTCGATCCCCACCGCGGCCAAGCGCTGTAAATGGTCGCCATGTTGACCCGGATTAACAACGTGAATCGCTTTGTCGCCACACTCGAACCCTCCCTTAATGAACGGAAGCAACACGCGATACTCTTCCTCGTCGCTCGTGAAAAACGCGCAGACATGACGTTCTTCGCCGAGCTGGGAGCCGGCGAAGGAAATAGGCGCTGTCTTCTTCATGGTGCATTCCTCCCAATGGACCTGTGTAAACCGGGTTTCCGCGCCGCTCATAAATCGACGCAGCATGAAACTATCAAGTTAGAGGCGCGGCCACACCGGCTAAGGTTTCACATTTTCTTTGACATATGCTTTGCCGGTACCGAGCCTCGGTCTGATGCTCTGCATCTCGTTGAGATACAAGGGGAAGCTTTTAACAGTGTGAGATATCCGGGCGTTACACCAAAGTAGAATAGACCCCCGTTCAGAACGCTGTTAGCATTTCAATTAAGGGGGAGCATCCCTCTAGGTAGGTGGCCAGTTGGATCAGATGAGCAGAGGAACGAAGCGCCACATCGCGATCGTCGATGATGACGCCTTGGTGCAGGAAGCGCTCGGAGACTGCATGGAATCGGCGGGATACCCGGTTGAGAGATTCGGTTCGGCCGAAGATTTCTTAGCTTCGGACTCAACCGAGAGCGCTGCTTGCTTGATCGTTGATATACAACTGCCGGGCATTACAGGCTTGGAGCTTCAGGGCAGGCTGGCCGGAGCTGAGAATCGTGTCCCAATCGTGTTTGTCACCGCGCACGGAACGAACGCGAATCGGGACCGGGCGGTCCAACACGGAGCATCCGGCTTTCTTTCGAAGCCCGTCCGCCGCGAAGAACTGCTGAATGCTGTGAGAGCGGCGATCCAGGATTAATCGTGGCCTCTGAAATCTACGCATCGCCGGCCTGGCTACATCTGTAAGAAGCCAAGGCTCGGGCTGCGCATCGAGAATTCCAGGGCGTGTTGGACCAGATAAACATGGTTGCCCCGGCGGACTGCGCTGTCTCATTCAAGGCGAAACGGGTACCGGCAAGGAGGTGGTTGCACGAGCGATTCATGCGGCCAGTCCTCGCCGGCAGCAGCGGTTTGTGACAGTCAACTGTGCGGCCATCCCTGCGACGCTATTGGAAAGCTAACTTTTCGGGCATGAGCGAGGCGCGTTCACGGGAGCCGTGATTCAGAGACTGGGACGCCTCCAGGCTGCCGACCGGGGCACCCTCTTTCTGGATGAAATTGGCGAATTGCCCATCGAGCTTCAGCCCAAGCTCTTGCGCGTGCTTCAGGAACGGGAGTTTGAGCGGCTCGGCAGTTCGCAAACCACTCGAGCGGATGTGCGGATAATCGAGGCCACCAATCAGAATCTCAAGGAAATGGTAAGTGAACGCCAATCGCGCTGCCGCGGCTGCGCGAACGATCGAGGAACTAATCAGCCAAGAACCCCCAGCCGCGGCGGGTATACTCTCAGACTCAGCCGACGCATCGCCGAGCGCGTCATCGATCCGACATGACATGGAAGTGGGAGCAGTGGCAGGTTCTAGATGACGCACTCGATCAATCCGCTCACCGCGTAGTTCGCCAGTTCGTTAAACATCGAATAATTTCTTGTAAAGGCGCCGTTGGTTCTCGAGCGCTGCGAGATAGATTGGTTCCTTGGTTTCATCCGCCCGTACCTCGCTACCCAGCCTAGGAGCGAGATCACCGATGTCCCGGATTGCACCAATCCGTTCCAATGCCACTAGCGCAGCGCCACGCGAAGTCGCTTCCGGCTCCAGGCACGGAATTACCGTATGGGAAAGTGTGTCCGCCATCATCTTGGTCCAGCTTGGAGAATGCAGCAGCCCTCCACCGGAGGCGACTACTTCCTTCGGCGCCCCCAGCGACGACAGCATCAACTCATAAACATCTCGGAATGTCAGAGCCACGGATTCGAGCGCCGCATGCAGAATCTCGATCGGGGTGGTGCTGACCGCCAGACCCGTTATCGCCGCGCGGGCGTCCGCTCGCCAGCCGGTAGAGCGCTCCCCAGCGAACAAGGGCAGAATGGTTAGCCCGTGCTGGCCCGGCTGAAGTTCCGCAAGCTGCCGTTCCAGTTCGTTCGCTTCCGGCAATTGCAGTGTCCGCCGCATCCACGCGAATACCTCGCCGCCATTGGACAGCGCTCCGCCCAGGACAAACCGCTTGCGGTCTAGCCGATAGCAGAATAACCCCGTTGGAATTGCGATCGAATCCGCTCGCGCGCACGCCCGCATGGCGCCGCTCGTTCCAACCATCAGCGCGTACCGGTCGCGCTCGGTGCAGCCGCTGCCCACGTTATCGCAGGCGCCATCGCCCAGCGCCGGAAACCATGGAATGCCGTCTAGCTCGGGCCATCGGCCGGCGAATTGGTCTGAGAGCTTCGTTTGCGGCTCGTCCATTGTGTCAACGGGCGCGAGCTGGTCTTCGGTGATCGGTAGAGCGGCCAAGATCTCGCGGTCATAATCGTTCGCGTTCTGGTCCCATAGGCCGGAAGCGGAAATCATGGAAGTTGAGCATCCAGCCTTTCCGAACAACTCCAGAAACAGATATTCGCCGAAGCTCATCCATCGCGTTGCGGCGCGAAAAGCCTCTGGCTGGGTTTCGGAAAGCCACAGCAGCTTCGCAGGCGGATAACTCGGATGCAGCACGCATCCAGTGCGGCTGTGCTGGCTGGTCTCATCGACGCGCGTGGCGAGCTTTTTCGCAGCGGCTGCGCTGCGCGAATCGAACGGATGCAGAACCGGCGTTACTGCTTTGCCGTCCGCCGCCACTCCCAGAATGCTGTGCCAGAATGTATCGATTGCAACTGCCGCCGGCCTTATCTTCCTGGAGCGCATCTCGGAGCAGATCGGGTCTAGCGCCTGCGCCGCAACCCTGGTCAATTCTGCGGCGCCGATTTCCCAGCCACCGGCTTCACTCGTGCTGGCCTGATAGGGAACGTGGGACTCGAAGCCTGGAATTGCTCGGCCGTCCGTCCCGAACAGAAGCGTTCGCGCCGAAGAACTGCCGATATCAAGGGTGAGGATGCAATCCAATTGTCAGTTGTAGCATAGGGAGATTCCTGCGTCTCGGCTAAAACAAAATGGAGCTGGCGGAGGGATTTGAACCCCCGACCCTCTGATTAGCTAGTTGTCAGTGATTTGGGCTGCTTCCCGGGCGCCAACTCACAATGTTGGGTAAGGATTCGAAGTTTGCCGTCAGAGCTGTAGAGACTGGAAGGAGCTGCGTGGGCCGCCTGGGCAATCGCGGAATTGATACGGTAGGTTAGAGGCGTTCCGATGTGGTGCGTTCCAAGGATGTGGTGCGTTCCGAGAAAGATGTTGTCAGGCGCCAGAGTGTGGCTGGCTATCGCACTTCTCCTCAGGCCGAATCTAGCGCATCCACAGACTGAGGCTCCGATTTTCGGCACAACCGTCGTCGTTCCTTCCGGCCTTCAGGGGCTAATCTACTTTATTCGGAAGGGTACCGGAAGGTTACCCGGCTTCAGCACGCGGGATGCTATCGGTACCATCTACACGACCTCTCTGAATGTCCCGCCTCGACACTTCAGGCAGGGTTTTCCTGGTGTCACCGATCGCTTCGAGTGGTTTGCGATTGACTACAGCGGGCAGTTTTGGATCGATCAGCCTGGCCCCTACAGTTTTCGACTGACATCGGACGATGGCGCGAAGTTGTTCGTTGACGGCCAGCTGAAGATCGATAACGACGGCATTCACTCTGCTCGGACTCGATCCGCCAAGATGGTCCTGCGCGGAGGAATTCACCGCATTCGGGTGTGCTATTTCCAGGGTCCGCAGGATTATATCGCGCTCGTGTTGGAATTGCTGGGGCCAGATGGGAACTGGCAGGTGTTCAGTACAGACAGCTTTAAACCGCCGTCCGATCCTGAGCAATGGAAATACGGCAACGTGGCTGAGATTGGTTCGAACCTCCCATCCGCGCTGGACTCCCAGGCGGTAGGGAAAGCGCGAAAGGCCTTTGTGGCGGGCGTCGCGGCGCTCGTGGATGGCAACCTAAAGGACGCGGAAAAACATTTGAAACGCGCCACCAAGGTTCTCCCCAGCTATGCGCAGGCTTGGAGCGCCCTCGGTCAAACCTGGGAGAACCAGTCGAATACCGAACAGGCTCGCCGGGCTTACGAAAGAGCGCTGATTGCCAATGCCGACTATGCGCCCGCCGCGGTGCGCCTTGCAAGACTCGACCTGGTACAACTTCACGATGCCGCAGCGCTCGAAGTTACCCGTCCAGCAATCGCGCAGCAGACCAATAATCCATTGATCTACTTCTATGATGCAGTGGCAAACACGCACTTGAAGGATTTCGACGCGGCGGAGAAGAGCGCACGCCGGGCCATCGAACTGGATATGCTGCATGAGGTACCGCAGGCCCACTACGTACTGGGAATATCACTCGGACAAAAAGGCGACGTGGCTGGCGCGTTGGAGCATATGCGCATATATCTTGCTATGCTCCCGAATGCGGGCGACGCCGAAGAGGTGCGGGCGCGCATTATCGCCCTAGAACGAACTGCTGGCGCCGCGGCACCTATCAAATAGACTCTAAATATTGTAGTGGCAAGGCCAAAAATTGGCTTCTGGCTAGAATCCGAATGTTTTTGATGACGCTGGCGGTTGACGGCAAAGAGGCGGTCAAGGCGACGGAGCGCGAGGCCATGGCAGCTATTGGCGCCAAAGAGCGTGACAACGGGCGCCACGTCCCTCGGTCCCGAACCGCGTCGTGTAGAGGCGATCACCGCAAAAGTCGCCGGACTTGAAGCCTCATTTCTGCGGGTCGGCGGGGTGGGGTTCAACGAGGCTGGGGTCGTCGACGGCAGGGCCGAAGAAGACGATGGCGTCGCGGAGGGCAGCGCGTTACCGTGGGAGATCGATTCGGACAAGCTAACGCCCGAACAACTGGATTGCATCGCCGAGCACTTGATCAAGAAAAGCTCTGTGTGTCAATCCCGAGGCGGTGGGTGTAGCTGCACTACGCCGTGGACAAAGCGGGCGTGACGCCCGGCTTTCCAGGCACTCTCAGCCAGAACAGCCGCAATAGCGTAGGAAGGGTCTTCGTCCGTATGCGAGCGCAAACAGTCCTCACGATTCGATAAAATGTCTCTGCAATCAAGAACGATAAAGCCAGCTTGAAAGAGGATGACGATGACCATAACAACTGAAAGGCCGGCTCTCAGTTCGGCCGCGGCAGCGTACTTAAGCAAAGAGCGAAAGCTCTTCATTGACGGGAAATGGGTGGCCGCGAAAAGCGGCAAGAGCTTCGCCGTTGAGGATCCGGCAACGCAAGAGACCATCGCTCGCGTCCCAGCGGGCGACAAAGATGATATCGACTTGGCGGTCCGCGCTGCGCGACGAGCTTTTGAATCCGGCCCATGGGCATCTTTCAAGCCGGCTGAGAGATCGCGAATTGTCTGGCGCCTGGCCGACCTTCTTGAGCAGCATCGCGACGAATTCGCCGAGTTGGAGGCGCTCGACAACGGCAAGCCGGTAACCAATGCCCGCAATGGAGACGTGCAGGGATCGATCGAGATGTTCCGTTACATGGCCGGATGGGCGACGCGATTGAATGGTGAAACGATCTCCGTATCCAGCCCTGGGAACTGGCACGCCTATACTTTGCGAGAACCAATTGGTGTTGTCGGCCAGATCATCCCATGGAATTTTCCACTGATGATGGCCGCATGGAAACTAGCGCCAGCGCTGGCGGCGGGATGCACGATCGTGCTCAAGCCCGCCGAGCAGACGCCGCTCTCCGCTCTGCGGTTCGGCGAACTCATCCAGGAAGCAGGGGTACCAGACGGCGTGGTCAACATTGTTACAGGGTACGGCGAGACCGCAGGTGCGGCCTTGGCTGAGCATCCGGATGTTGATAAAGTGGCTTTCACCGGCTCAACCGAAGTTGGCAAGCTCATCGTCAAGGCTTCCGCCGGAAACCTGAAGCGTGTCTCGCTAGAACTTGGCGGAAAGTCGCCAGCCATCGTATTTCCGGACGCCGATCTGGATCTTGCAATTGCTGGAACGGCAGCCGCCATTTTTTACAACCAGGGTCAGTGCTGCACGGCGGGCTCCAGGCTCTTCGCGCACAAGCGAGTGTACGATCGCATCGTTGCTGGGATTGTGGCGGAAGCCGGCAAAATGAAGGTCGGTCACGGCCTCGATCCGACCGTCAGTCTTGGGCCGCTTGTGTCGAAGGAGCAGCACGAACGCGTCACTGGCTTCATTCAGTCCGGTCGGCACGACGGCGCTGAGGTCGTCACTGGTGGAAACGCCTCGGCTGGTCCGGGTTATTTCGTTGAACCAACCGTGCTCGCGAAGACCAATCGCGACATGCGTGTGGTGCGCGAGGAAATTTTCGGTCCCGTGGTCTGTGTTCAGTCCTTCGACGATGATGATCTGGATGCGGTTGCCAAGTTCGCTAATGATACCGAATATGGCCTGCAGGCAAGCGTCTGGACACAGAATTTGAGAGTTGCCCACATGATGGCCCGCAAGATTAAGGCAGGCACAATCTGTATCAACACCCATAATTACGGCGATCCAGCGTGGCCTTTTGGCGGGTACAAGCAGTCCGGCTGGGGTCGCGAAATGGGGAAGGAAGTCATGGAGCACTATACGGAGACCAAGTCAGTCGCGGCAAGGCTGTAAAATCCAGCGTCGCAGGGAACCTCGCTGGTCCCGAGTCGCCTGTCCTAAGCCTGTGACGGTCTAGTTCCAAGTTCCAACTGCCGGTGCGAACTCATCTTGATGGCGATTTAGAGCCGTAATGAGTTCAGGCGGTAAGTGCTCGGTTGCTGCCCCAGTATAAGGCTGCCACCAGCAGGCCAGACATCGGTAGCGATGTTCCGCCAAGGGTTCGCCCCGTGAAATTCGGATCTCCGAAAGTAGATAAGCGCCGCAGCGAAGAACAATCGCATTGTCATACTAGTGGTTTTCAGCACTGAGTTGGGAATGTTCTTCGAATAGAGCGATTAGCTGTGAGGTCATCGCTATTTGTTGCCCGATATAATTACTCCACTCTGCCCGAGACATCCCACGGAATGCTTGCGAGAATATAACCGTATATTTGTCCTCGAGGGAACCAGGCGCTGGGTGGGTGTCGCGGAAGTAAACTGTGGCGGCATCGAAATCGGATATATTAGCAAGCATTTGTTGTCGCAGCCCGAATTCCCTAGCGCCGGCACGGCGCCTCGTATCCAGCGCGTCACGAATCGCCTTGTTGTCGCCCGCCGCGGTCCGATCAACGAAAAGAACACACGTGACGGACGCCGATAAGGATGAAGCAGTAAGTCCCTCCTGAGGATAATAAAGCCCCTCCATGGTGTCTGACTGACCGGCATGTAAAATGTCGTAAGTGCGCTGGTCTGCCGGAAGGACGAGGGCCTCAAGCCACTCTATTCTCGTGGATTGAGTCCCGCTCGGAGGATCTCCGTTCGCCGTTCGGAACCGAATTGAGGCAGAGGTTACGTCCTTGCCGCACTGGTTTGTCAGGGTAACATCTATACGCGGGCGCACCTTGGGCACTGGCTTACTGTCAGTGAGCTTAACCGCCACACAGCCCGGCTCAAGGGCGCCAGCTGCTGCGATGCGCGGCCATTGACCGAGCGTGAACAACAACAGTAACGGGAACCCGTTATGCAAACGCCGACGCATCAAACCTCCCTACCCTCCCGCGGTACTCTATACCGCCGCACGTGCGGGATCAGCTTCATACGATATCGATCAACCAATCTACGATCTGGATGATATTAGCGCAGATAAGCTGGTTTTGACAATAGTAAAACTCGGACGTTAATATCCAAAAGCGGGCACTTATTGTCAAGACCAAACCGCTTTGCCTGGCACATTTTAAGGAATCGGCGTTTGGCCTGAGATTGCGTTTACCCTGGGCGAGCCGTCGATACCGAGTTTTCAACCTGTGGCAACCGCGCTTCAATGACGATGGAACCGGAGTCCACGCCCGGCCCCTCATAGCGTGCGTGCGCCCTTACCGCGTTCGCATAAAGGAAGTGCGGCTTAAACCATTAGCCTGGCGCGCCGGCACGGACGCCCAAAAGCTACTACATTCCGTCTATGATTGCGTTCAGCGTAACGCTGGGCTGCATCGCTGCGGCGGACTTAGCGTCGTCCGGGAAATAATACCCCCCGATGTCCACTGGCTTGCCCTGCGCCACCATCAACTCCTGAGTAATCTTGCCCGCGTTCGCGGCCAGCGCGGCGGCTACCGGAGTAAAGCGTTGCTTCAACTCACCGTCCTCGTCTTGGGCGGCGAGTGCCTTTGCCCACGCCAACGCGAGATAGTACGTCGAGCCGCGGTTGTCGATCTCGTTCACCTTGCGCGAAGGCTCGCGGGCGTCTTCGAGGTACTGGCCGATGGCCTGGTCCAGTGTTTTCGAAAGCAGCACTGCGCGCGGGTTGCCGGTTTTTGTCCCCATCAGCTCCAGCGATGGCACCAGCGCACAGTATTCACCGAGCGAGTCCCAGCGCAAATGACCTTCTTTAACAAACTGCTGCACGTGCTTGGGTGCCGACCCGCCGGCCCCGGTTTCGAACAATCCGCCGCCTCTGAGCAGCGGCACGATCGAAAGCATGCGGGCGCTTGTCCCCAACTCGATAATCGGGAACAGGTCGGTGAGATAGTCACGAAGCGCGTTCCCCGTAACGGAGATGGTGTCCTCGCCGCGGCGAATTCGCTCTAGCGAGAATTTCATTGCGTCGACCGGCTTCATGATTTTGATTTCCAGCCCCTTGAGGTCTTGTTCCGGTAAGTACGCATTCACCTTCTGAATGATTTGCGCATCGTGGCCACGATCCGGGTCGAGCCAGAACACCGCGGGTGCGCCGGTTGCCCGCGCGCGTGTCACGGCCAACTTTACCCAATCGCGGATGGCCTCGTCTTTCGTCTGGCAGGCGCGGAAGATATCGCCGCGCTCGACGCTCTGTTCGAGCAGTGTCCTGGCGCCGGCATCAACGATGCGAATCGTGCCGTTGCCGGGCGCGGCAAATGTCTTGTCGTGCGAACCGTACTCTTCGGCCTTCTGCGCCATGAGCCCGACGTTGGACACGCTGCCCATGGTCGCTGGATCGAACTGTCCGTGTTTCTGGCAGTCCTCGATCACGGCCTGATAGATGGTGGCGTAGCAGCGGTCCGGGATCATGGCTACGGTGTCTTCGAGGCGGTCTTCTCTGTTCCACATCTTGCCGCCGTCTCGGATCACGACCGGCATCGATGCGTCGACGATCACGTCGTTGGGAACGTGCAGGTTGGTCTTACCTGCCCGCGAATCGACCATCGCCAAACCGGGGCCCTTGTCGTAACAGGCTGCAATATCGGCCTCGATCTCTGCCTTCTTTTTGGCCGGAAGGTGGTCGAGTTTGTCGAGGACGTCTGCCAGTCCGTTGTTGACGTTGGCGCCAATCTCTAGGATCGCGCCGGCGTGCTTGTCCAGGGCATCGGCGAAATACACCGCCACACAGTGCCCGAACATGATCGGATCGGAGACCTTCATCATCGTGCACTTCAGATGCAGCGACAACAGAGCATTGTCAGCTTTAGCGGCGGCCATCTGCTCCGCATAGAATGTCCGCAGCGCCGCCACGTTCATCACCGCGGAGTCGATGACTTCGCCCTCGAGCAGCGGGATGCTTTGCTTTAGCACCTTCACCGCGCCGGCAGCGTCCACGAATTCGATGCGCACGTTGGTTGCGGCACCGGCCGTCGTGGATTTCTCGCTGCTGTAGAAGTCCTTGTCGCTCATGTGGGCGACACGCGTCACTGAACCGGGCATCGAACCCTGCTGGGGCCAGTTTTTCATCATCTTGTGTGGATGCTTTTGCGCGAAGGCTTTCACCGATTTCGAAGCGCGACGGTCCGAATTGCCTTCGCGCAATACGGGGTTCACCGCCGAGCCCAGGACCACGGCAAAGCGGGCCTCGAGCGCACGCTCCTCTTCCGTAGACGGCTTCTCGGGATAGTCGGGTATGTTGTAGCCCTTTTCGCGGAGTTCCGCAATCGCCTCCCGGAGTTGCGGAATCGAGGCGCTGATGTTGGGGAGCTTAATGATGTTGGCTTCCGGTGTCTGCGCCAGCTTCCCCAGGCGCGTCAATTCGTCGGGAATCTTCTGGTCGTTCCGAAGACACTCGGGGAAGTTGGCGATAATACGTCCACCGAGCGAGATGTCAGCCGTTTCGATCTCCACCCCTGTCCCCTTGAAGTACGCTTGTAGGATGGGCAGCAGCGCGTACGACGCGAGTGCGGGTGCCTCGTCGGTCTTGGTCCACGTGAGCTTCATGTATTGGTGTCAGTGTGAATGAGTGTAGAAAGAACGCGACCCCAAAGCGGGACGGTCCCAAACTGAAAGCGTAGGATAGCATGACTAACCCGCTGAATCACACCTCAATAGTTTGCGTCTGACTAACCCACCTGTAAACAGAAGGTGATCTGTGATGGACTCTACTTATGGCAGAAGAGTCTGGAGTTGGAGTTGGTCGACGTGGCCGCCAAGAGATAGCGCGTCTGGCTGCTTTGTACCGCAAGAGCGAGATGGGGCGAAGCGATTTTTGTTGTAGTCATGGAATGGCTTTGAGCACGCTTGCCCGGCATCTGAAGAAGCAGTCTGGTGAGCAGCGGGTGAGTGGGAGCAGCATGGCTGGCGAGAGTCGGCTGATAACGGTGGAACTGGCCGCGATGTCGTCTTCGGCAGCAACTGGGAAGCAGTACAGCCCGCTTGCGGTGTTGTTGTCCAAGCCGAGACTCTGGTGGAACTGTTGAGCGTGCTGGAGAGGTCGTCGCCGTGTTCGGCTCTGGATCGGCGACGCGGATCTACCTTGCGTCCGGCGTGACTGACATGCGGAAGAATTTCAACGGCCTCTACGCCCTGGTGCGCGATCATCGGGGCTGTGATCCAGAAAGCGGAAGCGGTCTATGTATCGAAGGAAAACCGACGCTAGTCGAAGCCAGTTTTCCCCGGAGACCAGTAGGCCTTCACCTTGCTCCCGAAGAGCGAAATGCCAGCCTGCTTCAGGCCTTTCTGCACGCTCTGAATGGAGCGTGCCTGCCCTGTGAAGACCCACTGCGGCGACTGCATGCGCGCTGCTTCTTCCGCCATCAGTAAAACGACGTCGGCGAGATGGGAGCCATCCTCACGTTTCTGCACCAGAGATGCTTGCGACACATCACATTTTCGTAGAACCACTTCGGCTTGCGCAGGCGAGTTCACTTCGAAGACGAATCGGGCAACGCCAGTTTGTCTGCGGCAAAGGTGTAATGCTTGCACAGAGGCGAGCCAGGTTTCATCCCCGAAGAACAGAGCGGGTTCTGTGAAGTTTGTAAGGCCAATCGAATCCTCGGCCGCATTACTTGGCAGACGTTACCGGCTCTTGCGGATGCTGCCGATCCAGAGCCGGGGCCCTTGCCGTGCAAATAGAAAAGAAAGCATGCCGAGCCCGCATCTGCATCAAGGCTCATGGGAGTATAGGCCCGCTTGGTAAGATTCCCGAGGAAGATCGGCGGAAACTCTCGCCCACAGCTTCGACACCGGTAATCGATACGGGATGGAACAATAGCTTCTCTACAGCGCTCGACAATATGCGTGACAAGGTTGGCATCGGAGTCTCCATAAAGTGAGGCGGTTCATCGCTAAACTTACTGGTCGCGCCTTCACCGCTGCCGAGCAGGCGTTCGTGTTAGTTAGGCACAGTTTTCTTGAAGTTCAGTGGTTTCAGCTTCGGCGCACTGATTTCATCAGCCGCTCCCAGTTCCCGTGAGCAAATAGTTCCTTCTGCTCCAGAGACAGTGCCGCTTCTTCAATGAACAACCGGCCCGGTCTGCCTGGGCGGTACTGGTAAGGGTAATCCGTGGAGAACAGAATGCGCTCGGGTCCAACCACTTCAAGTGAGCGCTGCAGATAGGACTGACTCCACATACCGCTCGGCGCGACGTAGAGGTTCTGCTTGAAGTAGTCGGCGATAGGTCTCTGGAGACTCGTCACTCGCGCCAGTGAACCGAGCCGCTCCAGATAAAAGAGAACAACTTCGCCCCAATGGCCGAGGATAATTTCGAGATCAGGATACTTATCAAACACGCCAGCCAGGATCAGACGGACGAATTGGATACCAGCTTCGTAGTGCCACCCCAGGCCGAATGCCGCAAAGGCGGTATCGATCTGGTTGCTGAAGCCTGAGTAGTAGACATCTCTTACGGCGCGTTGCGGAATCTGCGGATGGATAAAGAGTGGAACGCGAAGTCTTCGAGCGGTCTCGAACATCGGGAAAAAGTCTGGGTGATCGAGGTTCTTCTCGCGCGTACGACCGCAGAGCATGGAACCCATCAACCCAAGCCGGGTGACACTCCGCGCAAGTTCTGTCGCAGCTTCTTCTGGTGATGCGGTTGGCAACGTCGCAAAGCCCTGAAAGCGAGTGGGGTACTTCGCTACCGTTTCGGCAACCAGGTCGTTGGTCCGTCGTGCCAGAGTCACGCTCTCCTCCGGCTCAAGGTTGTGCAATGCTGGCGTAGTCACTGAGAGCACCTGGACATCGACACCGCTCTCATCCATCAGTGCCAGTCGCTGCTCTGCCAGATTGTCGAGCCGCTCTCCGATCCCCCCACGATCAAACCCACCTGTACCCTCTTCGCCGATCGCAGACGCGGCCCAGGCAGCGCGAATGTCCGCAGTCAAAAAATGCTCTTCGATACCAATTAGCTTCATCATTGCCTTGTCTCAGTCCTGGACAGCGCATATCTGACCCGGACAGTCAAAATATACCGGGCGATGGATCATTCCGGAAGGCGCATCGGTCACACTTTATAGTTGCGTAGAACGCCATGCCCGCGGGATACGCTACGTTCAGTGCATGGCTGATTCTGACCTGAACTTGTTGACCGCGCTGGATGCTCTGCTCGCGGAAGGGAGTGTGGTGGGCGCGGCTCGGCGCTTGCGCCTCAGCTCGTCCGCGATGAGCCGGACGCTCGCGCGACTACGGGAGGTGACGGGAGACCCGCTGCTCGTGCGCGCGGGTCGTGGACTGGTGCGAACGCCACGCGCTACCGAACTGCGCGAGCGCGTGCGTGATCTGGTACAGGATGCTCAAACCGTGCTACGTCCGGCCGTTGCCTCTTTGGATCTCGCCGAGTTGAAACGGAGCTTCACAATCCGCTCCAACGAGGGCTTTGTAGAGGTTTTCGCTGCACAGCTCGTTGCGGCGGTAACTGCAGCAGCACCGAGCGTGCGACTTCATTTCGCGCCGAAGCCCGACAAGGACGTGGGAGCGCTGCGAGAGGGATTGGTAGATCTTGAGATCGGCGTGCTCGGGAAGTCGGGGCCAGAGATCCGCGTACAAACCCTATTCCGCGACCACTTTGTTTGTGCAGTTCGGGAGGGGCACCCTTTGCTTGGGACAGGTGAGATCACGGCCGAGCGATACGCGGCGTGTGGCCACGTCGTTGCTTCGCGCCGTGGTCGCGAGAGTGGTCCGGTAGACGAAGCACTGGGTGCCCTTGGCCTCACGCGAACGGTAGTCGCTGTGGTGCCCAGCTTCCGAGCAGCTTTATCGGTTGCGAGTGTATCCGATCTACTGGCGCTGGTGACTGACTCGTTCTTTAACGCGACGCAGGGACATCAGGCCAGGTCCGGTCCCGCGGAAGTCAGGAGCTTCCCACTGCCGGTTCGCACCGAGGCGATCACGGTCTCACAAATGTGGCACCCGCGCCTCGACGCCGATCCGGCGCATCGCTGGCTGCGAGGCCTGGTGCTGGCAAACTGCCGCGAACCGGGACGATAGATACATGTTATGAAATAAGCATCGTGAGTGAGGCCTTCCAACCCGCTGCGACGTCCACTCCGGGCAACATTTCTTTTCTCTCCTCCGAACTTCTCGAACAACTGAAAGCGCAGCTTCCGGAGTCGCTGTTTGCGGCGGTGAGCGGGAAGTTGAGTGCGTATGCAAACGAACTGGAGTATTCAAAGCTCAAGCTCCAGGCTCTTGAAGGGAAGCTACGCCTTCAGCGGATCGCCAAGTACGGCCCTGGCAGCGAGAAGTTAAGCAATTTGCAGCTGGAGTTGCTGGAGTTTGAGCCCGGCGTCAGCAGCACGGAAGTGGCCGCTGAGAGCGAACGCGGTGCGCTGCCACCTACTGCTGAAAAGAAGAAGAGATGCAAACATCCTGGCCGCCAGATTCTGCCCGCCGATCTCCCCCGCGTGGAACGTGTGATTGCCTGCGCTCCGGAACAGTGCATATGCGAGGCTGCGGGGCCGACACGAAGGTGATCGGCTACGAAGTGAGCGAAGTGCTGGATGTGAAGCCGGCCGAGTACTTCGTGCAAGTGACCAAGCGCGAGAAGCGTGCCTGCAAAAGTGTGAGGAGCAAGGAGTAGCGATGGAGCCGCTGCCGGTGCGGATTATCGCCAAGAGCCTGGTCTCGGAATGAATCATCGTCGACACCCATCGTGGGCAAATATGCCGGCCACAATCCTCTGTTCCGTCAGAGCGTCATCTTCCTGCGCGACGCGGGCATCGACATTAGCCGGGCCACGATGTGCGGCTGGGTGATGACGGTTGGCGAACTGCTGGCGCCGGTAGTGGGAGTGACGCGGCGAGACCTGATCGATTAAGCAAAAAGGGAGATTCCTCAGTCACATTTGTCGTCCCCGAATTCCATCCCCGTCAGAAGGGGCAATCGGGGTTGTTGACGTGAACGTCCTTTATCATTCACTACTCGAGTTGGCAAGCTGAAAGAGGGCCCCCGCGAAGAGTTCCGTGGGGCTTACGCGTTCGCCCGCTTCGCTGTTCATATCTGCAAACGAGCCGTTGGAAGGCCGCCACCTGCGACGCCCACTCTGCGACGGAATCTAGTTAAACCAGTCTTATATTGCGTTCGACCGTTTTTATGAGGCTGTCCATTTTGCCGCTTAGCACTTGTTTCGCAACGCTTAGCGTGTAGCCTTTCATGGTATGAAACGGTACGTGCGACGGCATAGCGAGTGCATAAGGGTCGACCACGACATCCACTACAACCGGTCCGGTCTTATGAGCGAAAGCTTCAGTTAGACCATCGCTGACCGCTTCAGGCTCCTCAATTCGAATCCCCTTCGCGCCCATTGCTTCGGCCACCGCGGCGAAGTTCGGGTTCTTGAATCCCACTCCATACGGAATGAAGCCGGCTTCCTGCTGCTCAATACTCACGAAGTCGAGCGACTCGTTGTTCAGTAGGATGTGGATCACAGGTGTCTTGCGTTCGACCTGAGTTAAGAGATCGCCCATCCCAAGCATCGTGAACCCGCCGTCCCCGCAGATTGCAATTGTTTGGCGGCCAGGATAGGCCAGTTGCGCTCCAAACGCGTTCGGCGCTGCGTTGGCCATGGAAGCCCAGGAGAACGATCCGAAGAGCCTCCGATTCTTCCCACCTTTGATGTGCCTCGCGAGCCAAATTACCGCCGTGCCTGTGTCTGCGAAAAACATGGCGTCATCTGAGGCTAACTTACAAAGCGTAGCGGCGAGGTATTCCGGACGTATTGGTTTGATGACCGGCCCGTTCTCAACATAATGCTGTTTCAGTTCGGCGAAAGACTCCGTCTCGGCAACATACTTGCGCAGGAAGCGGTCATCAGTCTTTTCCTGGACATTTTTCAGTACTGCTTGCACGGTCGCTTTGACGTCGCCGACGAGTCCAAGATCGAGCGGGGTTCGGCGGCCTATGTGCTTCGGATTCTGGTCGATCTGTACCTTCCTTACCTTCGCTCCTGGAAGGAATTCGGAAAACGGAAAATCGGTCCCGAGCATCAGAAGGAGGTCGGCATGGTTGATCGCTCCATAAGCGCCGCCATATCCTAGCAACCCCGTCAGTCCCACAGCATAAGGATTGTCATGCTCCAGCCATTGCTTACCTCGCAACGCGTAGCCGACGGGAGCCTTCAATCTTGCGGCCAGCTCGATTACCTCTTCGCGCGCGTCTCGGCACCCATCGCCGCCAAAAATGGCAACTGTGCCAGCGCCGTTAATCATGTCCGTGAGCCGGCTCAGGTCAGAATCCGATGGACGAAACACAGGCGCCGCAGGGATGCTGATATGCACCGGTTCGCCCACGGCCTCCGCCGCCGCAACATCCCCGGGAATCGAGAGTACCGTAGGGCCTTTCTCAATGATCGAAGTGCGTATGGCCGTACCGATGACGGCCTGAGCCTGAGCCGGATTGACTAGCCTGGCCGTATAAAGAGACACGGCTTGGAAGAACTGATAAGGATTCATCTCCTCCAGCGCAGACGTATCGATTAGGCTGGTTTCGACGTCGCCCGCGATCGCAATCACCGGAGCTCGCTCCTTGCGCGCATCCATCAGCCCGTTGAAGAGATGGGTAACGCCAGGCCCTGCTGTTCCGCACACTGCGACGGGCGCTCCTGTGAAGTAAGCATCTGCGACGGCGGCGAAGACGCCGTATTCTTCATTCCGAACGTGCACAAAGTCGACATTTCCGTTTCTGCGCAGCGCATCGATCACGGGATTCAAGGCGTCGCCGACAATACCGTAACACCGTTTTACGCCGGCGTCGACAAGCATTTCCCACAAGACATCCGCAACGTTCCGGGCCATACCAACCTCCGTTTCCTCTTATGAAATAAATTCAAGCACGAGAAAGCGCCTGCCTTCTATCAGTAACCGGATCTTACCCGGCGGCACTCACAATGCCCCAGATCTTTGACGTCCCGCCGAAATCGCCCAACAACCCAATAGTCCTGTTCAAATTGCACCCGAAATATCTCAAGCCGCCGTTCCCAGTGCTCTGAAAATCCAAATTCGCGGAGTTGACGTGCAACCAGGAGTAATTCAGGCCCACCCGATACTTCGGAGCGGCCGGCTCCTGCGCGCACAAGACTGCGCCGGACATCAACAGCGTTCCTAAAACAATTGTCAGTGGTTTCATGATTTAACTCAGAGCGTTCGACGCGACAACCGGCTCCTTCGTCACAAGCGAGGGCGCAGGCTTGCCGTCCAGAACCGCATCTATGTTATCAAGCGCAAGCATGCCCATTGCCAAACGCGTCTCCACTGTCGCGCTCCCCATATGTGGCAACAGAAACGTGTTCTTGAGTGCAGCATATCCAGGGTGAAGCTTCGGTTCGCCTTCGAAGACGTCCAGGCCCGCTGCTCGGACTCGGCCACTCTTAAGGGCAGCGATGAGGTCTTCGTCCACCACCATGCCGCCACGAGCGGTGTTGATCAGAATCGCTCCGTGTGGCATTAGATCGATTGTTTTCGAATTGATGAAGTGATGAGTCTCCGGAGTTTCAGGCGCATGCAGGGTAAGAAACTCGCTCACTCGAAGTAAGTCCGGCGCACTGGAGTGAAATACCGCGTCTTTCTCCAGTGCCGCGGGCAAGCGGGTTGGATTGAAATAATGGATAGTCATCCCGAAGCCCCTCGCACGTTGAGCCACAGCGTGGCCTACTCGTCCCATACCAAGAATGCCGAGAACCTTTCCGGTCAGCTGCCACCCCAACAACATTTGACTCGAAAGTGTCCATTTTCCTGTACGCACCATTTCCTGGCCTTCGTACGCCCGCCGTGACGCACCCAGCATCAGCAACATGGCGATGTCCGCGGTGGCATCCGCGTTGATTCCCGGCGTGTACGCGATGGCGATTTTCCTATCCGCCGCAGCCTGGAGGTCAATGTGGTCAATACCGACCGAGTAGGTCGCGATAACCTTCACGGAGGCGGCCACTCGCTTGAAGAAGTCGGAGTCTAACCGATCGAGGGGTGTAACGAACAGTGCATCGGCTCCTGATGAGGCCTCGATCAATTCGTCACGGGTAAACGGCCTTTCGTGAGGATTGCGCCGCGCATCGTAATCTCGATCGATGCGCGCCTCGATCCCATCCATAAAGTGAGTTGTAACTACCAGCACGGGTTTATGCAGAGACCGTCTCCGTTCTTGATCCGCTTGCATGAGTTACCCGAGGAACGCGCAGAGCGTCGGACCCCAGAGCACACTCCTTTATTCCATCAGCCCCCAACAAGTGCTCAGCTCGACACCGAGCCAGGATTAAGTCAGGGACGCGTTTCAACTGGGAAGAGCACCACCCTTGCCGTTCTGTTGGTCTTTTGTTTCAGAGCGGCCGACATTGGTGAAAAGCAATCAGAGTCTAGGCCGGGTTCAAACGCGTCGATCTCCATCTTGCGCTGCAACCCTCCTCTCCGGCAGCAAGTTTGCGGAAGCCGGTGTTTATGGCGCCGTAGAATCAGACTTTTTCCCGTGGGTCATCGAAATCGACGAGGGCGAGACATTCATCAGGACGCTCGCCAAGCGTCTCATGCGATTCGTTTGGCACGACGTCGATCAGGACGTCCTTAAGTTTCTCTATGAAAACTTCATCGGCGCGGAAACCCGCAAGCGCCTCGGGGAATATTACACCCCGACTGGCTGGCCGAAGTCATCATATCCGAGACCGTGAAGGAACCCTCAATGCCCGCGTGCTTGTCCCGGCATGCGGCTCGGGAACATTTCTCTATGAACGATTTGATTGTGGCGGAAAAGATTGCACCGTGGCAGAAGCTGAAGGCGCTCGTCCGGCATTGCTCGATTGGCGAACAGGCTCGACGCACGCCTATCGAACTGCTGGATAATTGTTAGGTGATGAGCCGGAAGGCTGGGTTCTTTATGAGAGGCGCCAGATGATCAGACGTAGAGAGTTTCTTATCAGTTCGGGCTTGGCCGCAAGTGCGGCGGGAGCGTGGGGCCAGCGCGCGGATCGCGCCAAAATGGATCGCGTCGCGATCATGAGCTACAGTTTCAATCTAATCGTCAAGAGCGACGCGCATCCGGATGATCCGCGTAGAACCCTCGATATCCTCGATTTTCCCGGTATCATGGCCCAGCGCTATGGGATCCATAATCTGGAAATCCAGCATTATCACTTTCGCTCAACCGAGTCCGATTACCTGGAAGAATTCCAAAACCGGCTGAAGAAAGCCCAGTCGCGGATGACTCAGGTGGTCTTAGAGTTCGGACCGCTCAACGTTTCGTCCGCGGATCCGATCGTCCGGGTGGAAACAATTGACTTGACGAAACGATGGATTGACCTTGCGGTGGCCCTGGGCTGTCCGCGGGTGATGATAAACCAGGGCACGCTCGCGCCCGAGGTGCGCCCAACGGCGATCGATAGCTTGAAGAAGATCAACGCATACGCCAAGACGAAGAACGTCGCGGTGACCATGGAGAACCGCGACGACCCACCCGGCACAAGTCCTGGCGCGGGTGCGGTCCCCGCGCGTCCCCGTCCGCATACCTGGGACGTGGAGGTCGAAATGATGAAGGCTACTGGGATTTGGGCCAATCCCGATATTAGTTCATTCCCGGATAACGAGTCGCGGGAGGCTGGATTGCGCGTCATGTACGCGATGGCTGGGAGCAGCCATTTTAAGTACATGCCGGAGCTGTTCAGCTCGGCCAGGGCGATTCAGATTTCGAAAGAAGCCGGATACAAAGGACTCTTCTCGATCGAAGCCGAACCCCTTACTGGGGAACCGTACCCGTTCGTCGAAACCATTCTGGGTGAACTCCTGCGGGATCTGTAGCGCGCGGACCAGTGCTAGGCGACAAGGCAGGACCAACGCGTCTTTGGGGCAGCGTTCGGTCCGCCGAGTCTGGCCGACCGTGATAGGCGATTTCGCAACAATCCACAACACCATCCATGTCGCGCTGGACCGATGAATCTCGATCAGGAACGCTACTCGGCCCGTAAAGCCTCGACCGGATCGACCTTAGTGGCCTTGCGAGCCGGCAGGTAACTGGCAAGCGTCGCTGCGAGAACCAGCGCGGCCGATACCTCGACGTACGTCAGCGGATCGGACGGGCTCACATCAAAGAGCACCGATTTCATCAGGCGTGTCAGGGCCAAAGCTCCGGTCAACCCAAACGCTACGCCGACGCCCGACAGAACCATCCCGTGACGCACGAACATTCCGGTGACGTTCTGGAGAGGAGCACCTAGCGCGAGCCGTATTCCGATCTCCCGAGTCCGCTGCGAAACCGAGTAGGATATGACGCCGTAGATTCCGATCAAGCCCAAAAGCAGCGCCATGCCGCCTGCGATAGCTAGCAGCACTAGCGTAAAAGACGTTCGCGCCAAGGAACGGTCGTATACGGATTCCAGAGTCTTCACGTCGGCCAACGGCAAATTGGAATTCACGCTAGCGACGGCTTTTTGGAGATCCTGAAGTAAGGCCAGAGATCCCGCGCGCGGCGTCCGGATCACGAAAGCCACGTTTCGGAATACATATGTCGGGGAGGATTCGAAATTCTTCTGCAGCAGGGGCCAGTAGACAATGGCAGGCGCTTTCTGATCCACGCCTTCGTCGCGCAAGTCTGCCACCACGCCGATCACTTCCCGCCAGTCGTCCTTGAGCGTCGGACGGATACGTTTGCCGATGGCCGCACGCGGATCGTGCCACAACTCTCGCGCCATGTTTTCCGAGACCAGGGCCAGGGGCGTCTGGTTGTAAGTCTCGGCCCAAGTCAAATCGCGCCCCGCGATCAAACGGGCTCCGGTTGTGGAGAAGTAGCCTGGCGAGACGAATTTGAGGGTCCGTATGGGGGGAACTGTGCCCACCTGGGCGGTCTGGTCCTCCGCATAAACCGGATCGCCCGAGCCGCCTTCCATGGGGAGGTTGCTCGTTATAGCAACAGCGGAAACGCCCGCAATTGACTCTATCTTACGTAGGATCTCCTCTTCCATCCGAATCGCGCGCTCAGGTTCCGAGACCTGCGATTCAGGAATCGAAATGTGCAGAGTCTCCAACTCGGGTGCATGCGAGAAGCCGGGATCGATGTGCCGCAACGCCTGGAAGGTGCGGATCATCAATCCGGAACCGACCAGCAGCACGACAGCCAGCGCCACCTGCACCACGACAAGAATGCTGCGCGCGCGATGCCGCTCCTTGCTCTGGCTGATGGAGCGGCCTCCGCTACCGAGCGCGTTCGATAACTGCGGCCGCGCGTACTTGAAGACTGGGATCAGCCCAAGCAGAAAACTCGCAACCAGCGAAATGCCGAGAGTGAACGCCAACACGGCCGGATCGATTGAAATCTCGTGGACGCGCGGCAGGTGTTCCACTCCGGAAGCTCTGAGCACCCGCAATGCGCCATACGCGAGCGCCAACCCCAGCCCGCCTCCGGCAGCACCGAGCAGCAGGCTTTCGAGCAGCAGCTCGCGCGCGATGCGTCCCCACCCGGCTCCGAGTGCGGCGCGAACCGCCAATTCCTGCCGGCGTCCATCGGCGCGGACCAGAAGCAGATTCGCCACGTTGGCGCAGGCGATCAACAACACAATGCCCACCGTGCCCATCAGCATCCAAAGCGTCTTTCCGATGTCGCCAACCAGGACGTCCTTCAGCAAACGCAAACGGGGAGCGATGCGGGCGGTGGCCCAAACATTCGAGCTGAAGCCGGGGTTCACAGCAAATTTCGCTGGTGCCAGGGCGAGCATGCGCGTGACATCCGCGTTGGCCTCGGTTAGCGTCACACCAGGTTTGAGCCTCGCGATGCCCTGGCAGCAGAAGCTGATCAGGCGAATGTCCACGCGATTGATCCGCAGCGGCAACAGCAGGGAAACCTGGCGATCCATGAATTGAAATGATGGCGGCATTACACCAACCACCGAGTGCGCATTGCCATCCAGAAGGATGCGGCGGCCCAGAACGGAGCGATCGCCTCCGAAATGCGACTTCCAATACCCGTTCGAAAGAATCACTGCGCGTTCGCTTTTCGGGTCGTCATCCGACGCGGTGAACTGGCGTCCCAGCACAGGCTGGACGCCGAGGACCGGGAGAAAGCGATTTGTCACCAGTAGAGCCGGGACCTCCTCCGGCTGAGCAACCCCCGTTACGCTCGCGGTGTCCGCCTGCCACATGCCGACATCTTGAAACACGCGGTTTTCGTCGCTGTAAGTGAAGTAGAGCGAGGCGGCCAGATTGAGGTCGTCGATATGGATGCCCGGCGCGGTGTGCCGCAATGCAACAATTTGCCCGGATTGCGGATAGGACAGAGGTTTCAACAGCACGCCCTCGATTACGCTGAAGATCGCGGTGCTGGCGCCAATACCCAGTGCCAGGGTGAGTACACTGATGGTAGTAAAACCCGAGTTGCCACCGAGCCGGCGGGCGGCATACCGCAGATCCGACAATGCCGACGCGATGACGTTCTCCCATCCATAAGAGCGCACCTGTTCGCGGACAGCGGTGGCACTGCTGAGTTCCAACCGCGCTCGGCGCCGCGCCTCGTCCGGAGAAAGACCGCTTGCCTCCAGCGCGGCGGTTGCCTGTTCCAGGTAACTCTCGACTTCGTCGGCAATATCCTGGTCGGCGGCTCTGCGGTTCGCGAGCGCATGCAGCCCCCGTGCAAGCTGGCGCCAGAGGGACACTCGGGCTACCCTTCCGCTTTCAAGAGCCGTGCGATGGCCGATGTACGGCGTGACCAATCCGCAGTCTGGTTCGAGAGTTGTTTCTTTCCCGCCCTGGTGAGTTTATAGACTTTGGCACGTCGCGAGTTCTCGGTTCGCCGCCACTCGGCATCCAGCCATCCGCCGCGCTCCAGCCGCTGCAACGCGGTGAGGAGCGAGCCTGGATTGACCTTAAAGACTCCGCGCGATATCTGCTCAATGCGGCGTGCGATTCCGAAGCCATGCATGGGTTCAAGGCTCAGAGTCTTGAGAATCAGCATGTCAAGTGTGCCCTGAATGACGTCAGTATTCAGCTCGTCCATAGATGCTCCACAAACTGAAGAATAACGCCTATTCCATATGATTGTCAAGATGTGATATTCAACTGGAAGACCGTGTCATTCTACGCCGAACAAATATATGCCGTAGTCGGGCGCGTGATACGAAATCGATCCGCCAGAAGTGGAATCGGGTCGTCGAACTGGTACGGCGACGAGGGAAAACCGTGCAGCAGGACGATGGCCGGCTCCGACGGGTCCCCGGCCTCGCGGTAGAAGAGTCTAAGGCCCGTACGGCCGCGGTCTTGAAGTACATAATCAAACGGCTCTCCTTGGATTGTTGGCGGTTGTCACTGCCAGCTAAATCGGCATCCAGTCCGCCATCCATGTCTAGGTAGAAGCGCTTTGCATGATCGACCGTCGGGCACCGGATGGACGACGACATCGAGTTTCATATCGACCATTCGAGCGGTCGGGATTCGAGTCTCGTCTTCACGCTCGGGTGGCACGCGCGAACCCGCACCTGGCGTCGTTCCCCGCTCACCTCTTCGGGTACGCCGTAAAAATGTAATCCTTCGCCGCCGCAAGATTATGGCATGCGGCCCCGCACTTGGCGTCGTTCCCCTGCGGCGGCTTGTCAGCCAACGTAACCGGCGTGAACGCATCGGATGCGGCGTCATATTTGAATGCGGCGTATCCCCATCCGTGGGTGTCCGCGAATCGCTTGGAATCCTTCTCGATGAACTCAACCTCAGTCAGGGGGCCCGGCACAGTGTCCGGCTTGCTCACGGAAAAAGGAGCCTCCGTAATCTTTCTCGGTTCCCATTCGATCTTGGCAATCTTGGAGCCGTTGGGGAAAGGCTTGCCGTTGCCGGGGATGCCTTCCCTGTAGGCCTTCATCATCACGGGATTCGCTAATATCACTCTCATCACGTTTGCAGCGTCGGTCTGACTGGGAGCGACCACTTGCCAGTCTTCGTATCCCCTGAATTCGGAAAATGCGAGCCCGTTCGGAACTTTCACCGTGTATCTGTCCTGGGCCGCCATGACCAGTGCCACTAGAACGAAAAGAAACACCCTAGCGAACACGCTCGACGTGATAGTTTTGCCTTTCATGTGTTATCTCCTGCAACGGATTTTACAAGGTCGCGAAATCGAATCCATCACGATATTTGGTACTCTGCGGTTAACCATTCAGTGGAGGCCGCCCATACCCCAAATGTGGTAGCCAAACGCTTCCAATCCCGTGCGGTTTGCGCCATGGCCGACGCAAAGAACTTCACTCATTTTTTCTCTACTTGAAACTCCATGCCGCGTGTCTGAATTACTGGCGTGAACATCCTTTACGACCATCAGATTGAGCAAAACGGACAAGAACGGTTTCGGATCAGGAACGGGAAGTCACCTTGCGGCGACGCCTTGCTTGGAGAGACGCGACGGTGAGTGTTCCATCGAGGCCACGGTCGCGTCGGTACCGCAGATCCCTAGAGACCAACGTTATTTCTTCAACCTTAAATTGTACAGCTAGCATACACCACATTACTTAGAGTGTTCCGATTATTTGTGGTTTTTCATTCAATCCAGCAGCTGGAATGGTGAGCGAAATAGTTTCTTGAGAATCCGTCGCGCATTCCTGCACTACATAGCGATGGTGTTAGCCGTAGTGAACGCGAAGCAGATGAGGGCCATAGTCCGTGGAATCGACGTTCCTGCTCGAACGGCCGGTTGATTTTGCGCCCGTTGTTGGCTCTTAACACCCCACCGGTTGCAGTTGCGACTTTGGGTGCTCTGTTCTTTAGATAACTAAGTCACATTGTTTCGGGGTTATAACGATAATGCGACATTAATCCCCTTGATGTTCGAAAAAAGCATCAGACGATAAGAGAGGCGGAAAAATCGCCTTTGCGGTTTTTACTCTCTAAGTAAAGACTGCCATGTACTCAAGACAAATTTCCGGGCGCCTGTTCCGGCTGGGGGTCTAATATGCTGCCAGACTTTCTGTTGCCTGATGGCATCGCTCAAGCAGATGGCCAAGGACCGCAGATCGATCTTAGTTCCAAACGCGCAAGTTAGATGATTCCGTGGAAGACGGACCACGGGGTGCCGTGCTGCCGTCGAAGCGTTGAAATCGGTACGGAGGCAGTAACCATTACTTATGAGGAAGTCGTTTCATGCCGGGTTGTGGACAGGTCTGATCGCTATATCCGCGGCCGCGTCCTTTGCACAAATGAATGTTGCGGAAATCAGCGGTGTCGTGACTGATCCGGCGGGCGAGGTGGTTCGAGGAGCTGCGATAGCTGCCACCAATACTGCGACCGGGCTGAAGTTCAATGCGGTTACGAATGATTCCGGCCAGTATTCGCTCACCCAGCTTTCGCCAGGCGTCTATTCTGTCGGCGTCAGCGCAACTGGTTTCAAGCAAGTCTCTCAGCCGAACGTGATTCTACATGCCAACGAGCAACTGGCGCTGCCGTTTTCTTTGGTGATCGGGCAGAAAACCGAGATTGTGATCGTCGAAGAAGCTTCCGGGGGGCTGCAGACGGAGTCGCCGCAGATCAAGGACGTGATCGAAAATCAACAGGTGGTAGATTTGCCCGTGAAGGACCGCGAGTTTCTTGAGCTCGCTCTTCTTGGCCCAGGAGTAGTCAACCCGCCTGGGGGAACCCGGGGCGACTCCCTGCAGCAGACGGGCAAACTGATTAACATTCTGGGCCAACGCACGGGCCACAACCTGTTTCTGGTAGACGGTGTCAGCGTCACGGATGAGTACTTCAACAACGTTGTCATAAATCCGTCGCCGGAAGCGACTCGGGAATTCAACATCGCCAAGACCGATTACGACGCCGAGTTTGGCGGGAAATCGGGTGGCGTCATTAATGTCATTACGCAATCTGGAACGAACTGCTTCCACGGTAGCGCATACGAATTTCTCAGGAACAATGTTCTGGACGCGCGGAACTTCTTTGCTCCGCCCAATCAGCCCACGCCGTTCCGGGAGAACCAGTTCGGTGCTGCCGTCGGCGGCCCCATCGCGAGGGGCAAGACGTTTTTTTTCCTGAACTACGATGGGCAAAGGATCGTGGATTCGGTGTCGCAGCTTTTCAGCGTTCCCAGTGCAGCGCAACGCACTGGCGTGTTTACTAGGCCCATTGTGAATCCGGCCAACGGCGCGCCCTTTCCGAACAATACGATTAACGTGACGCTCGACCCGGCGGCGGTTGCGCTGCTTGCCAGAGTTCCACTACCGAACCTTCCGGGCGCGGCGAATAATCTCCTCGCCATCGACCGGCAGACAAACGACAACAATCAGTACAACGCACGGATCGATCACCAGTTCTCGGTGAAAGACTTCGCCTCTGCGCGCGCGTCAATTTTTGCGGCGAACGAATTCGATCCCTTCGGTTCGAGCGTGCTCAATGAGGCTCTCCTGCCAGGCTTCGGCCGCAACCTGACGACTCATTCCGTGAACGTGTCGGCCGAGGAGGCTCATACTTTCTCGGCCCGCGCCCTGAATGAGTTCCGGTTCGGTTTCCTTCGCGTGTCGGGCGGACAGGGCGATCCGAACGCGGGAACTCCTTTCGCGGCGCAGTACGGTCTCCAGGGCACGACCGCGAATCCGGCTGATATGGGCTACCCTCAGGTCTCGTTGAGTAACACCTTCACGACCATAGGATCGGCGACCGGCTTCACCAGCCGGGTTGACCGCGACTTTGAGCTTTATGACAACGTCACAATCCAGAGCGGCGCGCACACCATCAAGTTCGGCGGATACTTCTTTCATCTCAATTTCAACCCTTCCTATCCGAACAATGCCCGCGGCGTTTATACCTTCAGCGGCGCATACAGCGGAAACGCCCTGGCCGACTTCCTGTTGGGCTACCCCTCCCAGGCACAGGTTGGTATCGGCGAAGGGGCCGAGGATGCTCACACCAGTTGGGCTCATTTCTATGTAGAGGATGGCTGGAAGGTCACGCAGAGCCTTAAACTGGACGTCGGTCTCCGCTACGAGTTCAATCAGAATCTTTACGCTCAGCCCAATCAAACTTCGGATATCGATCTTGCCGCTCCCGGCGGACCCGCATTTGTAGTGGCTGGAGACCCGGGAAGACTCCCCCCGGCAGCCGCGGCGCTCGCAGCATTGAGCCCGATTCCGATGATTTCCGCAGCCAGCGCCGGGTGGAATAACAGCTTGTTGACGCCGAAGAGCGTGCGGCTTTCGCCTCGGCTTGGACTGGCGTGGAAGGTTCCGCATGTCCAGGATGCAGTCTTCCGGGCCGGTTTCGGAATCTACACCAATCAAGCCGCCTACAGCGTGCTTCAGAACCTAGCAGAAAACGCACCTTTCTTCCTCGTGAAGACGGTTGCGAACGCCGCCAAACCCGTGTACACAACGGAAAATATTCTGAACGCCAGTCCAACGGGCAGGATCGGCGCAAACAGCGTCAATCATAACTTTGCGATTGAGTACAACGAGGTGTGGAACGCGGCGATCCAGAAGCAACTTGGAGGAAGCACTTCCGTCGAAGTCAGCTACGTCGGATCTCGAACGGCGCACGCCGACAGTTCCACGGTGCTCAACGTTCCGTCTACGTTCGGAGGCCCTCGCCCGTTCCCGCAGTTGGCTGCTTTCTCAACGATCCGCTGGGATGGGTGGGCGACATTCAATGCAATGAGCGTCAGGATGGCGCGCAGGTTCAGTCATGGGCTGTCATTCGATTCCAACTATACGTGGTCCAAATCCATGGACGATGCTTCCGACACCGGCACCACAAATGCCGAATACAACCTGCCGCAGGACCCATACGCGATGAAGCTGGAAAAGGCCCTGTCGAGTTTCGATCACTGCCAGCGGTTAACGGTCAATGGGGTCTATGATTTGCCCTTCGCAGGAAATAGTTCCGGCTGGCTGCATCGTGCGCTGGGTGGGTGGCGCGCAGCCGGGATTTTAACGGTGCAAAGCGGGGCTCCGTTTACCGTGAATCTTTCGTCGGCAGCGAACGAGAACGTTTCTCCCATAGGCCTGGTGAGCGGCAATAATCTGGAACGTCCCAACCTGATTGGGAATCCCAACTCCGGCCCTCAGACGGCGGCCGAGTGGATCAATACGGCTGCGTTCGCGCTGCCTGCGAAGAACACCTATGGCACCGCCGGGCGCAGCGTTGTAACCGGACCGGGACTGACGACCCTCGACCTGTCGCTTCGGAAGGAGGCAACTCTGCATGAGCGCCTGAAGCTCCAATTTCGCTTCGATGCCTATAATTCGCTCAATCGCGCCAACTTTAACCTTCCTGGCCGGATTTTCGGGGCGGCAAACTTCGGAGTCGTTTCGAGTGCGGGAGACCCGAGGGAAATGCAGGTGGCTCTGAAAGCGTTGTTTTGAGTAGAGGTCGCAAAACAAGGTCCCATAATCCGCTGATCAGATCGACCGCCAACGATTCACAGCCCGATCCGTTCCGCAGCAGCGCGTTTCTGTTTCGTCAGTGTCATGATGCCAAGGCGGCACCGCTCACAACCTCAGGCTGTCGAGAGCGAAGCCGACCAAGGGCAATGCTTCTCCCCCGGTCATCCAGCGGACGCAGGATGACCCGGACGCATTTTTCGGTAAGGACAACATGCATCGCCGGTGTTTCAGGCGCCCCCGTACTTTCACTTTCAACCGACAATATTCCTCAGAACATATACGAAGAACCGATACTGTCTGAGTAAGGCCTTGCCTCTCACGCGTTTCTAAATACTCTGCGAGTGCCTGCGCAGATCATCCTCTCAATTGGAATCGCTCCGCCGCCGCTTCCTGTGTACGAGCAGCCCTTTTGTCCAACCGGAGGCTATATCTGGACGCCTGGATACTGGGCTTACGCTGATGAGGGATACTTCTGGGCGCCCGGAACGTGGGCATTGGCGCCGGAGCCCGGCCTCCTATGGACCCCCGGTTATTGGGGCTGGGGCGGTGGCGCGTTCATTTTTTCAACGAGGGTTATTGGGGTCCCCAAGTCGCCTACACATCAACCATGCCAATTGGCTAGCGCTTTGGTGGTAAGACCTGACGATCTACCGCTATGCACGTACCCCTATATTCCTGTTCGGGTCTTCGGGTCGATAAATTCAAAATGGGCAGCTTTCGGTCGTCTTGTTCGGCGAATCTCTTTCGGCCGTTCCTTTGCCGGCTTCGATCTTGTCTGTGGCGGAGTGAAGAGTACCCCCTCGGCTACTTGGTCCACGAACTTTTTCTACTTGATAATCGAGAAGGCTAATCGAACGGCTCCGGTCCTTCAACAAGCCGAGCCGGTGTTGCTCCCAAACCCACGCGCAAACTAGTCGAGTGAAGACATCAACCACGATCCGCTGTCGTCGTTTCTCAATTCACAACTCGACATGCAACCGACTCTACCGCCGTCGAATCTCCAGGGAGGCTTCGTATCCGTTCATATCCGGCATTTGCGGTCGTGACCATTCATCACGCAGGGGAAGACCTTCGCGGGCTTGGCTTCGCTCGACGGAGAAGCCGAACGGGTATAGAAACGCCCATCGCTTTTAAGATGGTTCGATTTGCCGACACACCACGCGCGTGTAGCTTCATCGAGCGTGCGGCAATAAGCCTTGTTCGACCAATACTGGCTGCCTGCGATGGTGCGTGGCCTGCTCATACGCATACGCCCAACCAACCAGGTCTCCGTCCTTCCACGCCCGAGCTGAGATTTCCAAGCCAAATGGCAGTCCGCTTGGATAGAAACCACCGGGCACCACTACGGCTGGCACGCCGATCATGTTGACCCATCCAGTAGCGCTGTGCGGCCCTTCGCTGATCTTGCCATCCTGCGGCATGGTCTCATCGGGCGGAGGCATCTGCGCCGCGGGATAGACGTAACCGTCCAGATGCAGCTGATCTAGCGTTTCATTATAAATGTCGAGCGCTTTTTGCCTGGGAGCAAGTACGTTGGCCTGCGCTTGCGGATCCTTTTCGAAAACGGCTTGCAATAAGGGCTTGCGGCCCTTGGAAGCGTTCGGATTCACATCGCCGATGATGGTGGCCGGCAACGGAGAGCCAACTGCCTTTTGATATTCGTCGGGAGAATGGTATTGCGGCGGCCCAAACTCGGCCAGGAACCTCTCCGTGCCTTCACGGATATAAGGAACCGTTCCCACGCGCGCCACGGTTACTGCGAAGTTGTCGGCGAGGATGGAATCGTCGAAGACAACGGTGGCGCCGGCGAGGCGCAAACCATCCAGAGCTTTCATGAAGGCTTCGCGCGTTTCGGGCCGAAGTGGGAGAAGGGCGGCCTGGGTATCTTCCTTCACTTGGGCAAGAGTTTCCGAGGACGGGATACCTTGAAATGGAATGCCCAGGCCTTGTAGTACGCAGACCGGCACGCCGAATCGCTTACCTTTAAGTGCATCCGGCTTGAGGTATTGCACATAGGGACCTGGCTGGGCCTTCGCGCCGGACCCGAGTGTGCCAGGGTCCAGGGGATCTTCTCCCGCCATCACGCCTAACGCGATCGCGGCATCTGTCACGTCACGCGCGATTGGTCCAGTGTTGTCGAGAAGCCAATCTAGCGGCGCGATGCCCGCGATACTGACCAGCCCGCGCGTGGGGAAGACGCCTACAACCGCGCTGGTGGCTGACGGCATCCGGATGGAGTTGGCCGTGTCGGTTCCATTGCCGAGCACTACGTAATTTGAGGTGACTGCTGTAACGGTGCCGCCCGAGGAGCCACCCGGGCTGAAGCGCACATCGTAGGCGTTGCCGGTACGTCCATACGCAGTGCTGCGATTGGTGTCGCTGGCGGCAAAATCCGGCATATTGGTTTGTCCCACGATTACTGCTCCGGCCGCGCGCAACTTCCCGACGATGGTCGCATCTTTTGGAGCCACGAACTCGTGGCCTGGGATCATGTAACCTCTCCATCCGTCCGTAGTGATCAAGCCTTTGACGCAGGTGTTGGCCTTGATCACGATCGGAATACCCCACAAGGGGCCGCGCACGAAGCCCGCGCCGCCCGCTCGCTCATCCGCATCTTCACGCGCTGCTGTTCGGAAAGCGGCCGACGCATCCAGGCTTTGCACGGCGCGATAAATCGCGTTGTATTTTTCGATCCTAGCTACGTACCAGCGCACGACCTCCGTGACTGTGTACTTGTGAGTGGCATAGAGCTGTTCCAACTGAGGGACGGTGACCTCCATCAGGTCGCGATCCAGAGCTTGTTTTAAAACTCGTTCGTCCGTCGAGAAGGTTGGGACCGGCGGGTGCGAGCAACCGGTCATGAAGGCGGTTAGCGCGGCAACGAACATGCAAACTGCGAGTGCAGAATATTTCTCGCGCATTACCTACATGATAAGACCGGTGTCGGCGCAGCCGTGCGCTTGCTCTTGGCCTGCGGAGCGCTAGGTTCCGGCGCTGTGGCTTTTTCCGAATCGATCGTAGGCCCCGGAGGCGTATCTCGACCAAACGACTCTTCTGGATGCGCCGGCCCCTAATGGCGAGTTTCAAGCTTTTCGTTAAAACAGCCGATTACTAAAGTGTGGCGGAGCGAACTGCGCTCCAGCCCGTGAGAGCATACGTGTCCAAGCTGATCAGGACGGTCCTATCCGCGGCGCTGACCCTAGCCTCTTGCGAGGGACCGGGCTTAGCGGCAACGGCACGCGATCTTCCGGTTCTCACGAACGCAGCTCAGATTCGCAAGCTGACGCCTGCGGAGTCCCGCCTGAAGTATCCAGTGGTACTGCGCGGCGCCGTCACGTTTTATGCTCCCGACTTCGGCCTTACTTTCGTTCAGGATGCCACGGCGGGGATCTTCCTCAATGTGCACGGCGACGCTCCCGACGCGCATCCTGGGGACCTGGTAGAGGTCCACGGAGTTAGCGGCCCAGGAGAGTTTGCACCCGTGATTGACAACCCGCAGATCCGGGTCGTGGGCAGAACCTCACTGCCTCTCGCCGCTATGTCCTCGGTGGAAGAGCTGCTCACGGGAGAAAAGGATAGTCAGTGGGTGTCGGTCAGGGGCATCGTCCACTCAGCGGAATTCCAAAACGTGGTGTCCACCGATGGCCACAGGCGTTCGGAGGTTCTTCTGCTGGGAGTGGCATCCGGCCGCAACAAATTCCAAGTGTGGGTGGCGGGTATTGCGCCTGGACCTCATAGTGTATCCATAGTTGACGCCGCCATTTCGGTGCGTGGGGCTTGCGCTGCGATCTTCAACGAAAAGCGGCAACTAGTCGGTATTCAAATCATGGTACCGGGTCTGGGCCAAGTGCACATCGAACAACCCGCGCCAGCGGACAGTTATGCGCTCCCGATTTCGCCCACGAGCAGCTTGTTGCAGTTTAGCCCAGAACGGCAATCTGGACACAGGATCCGGATAAGGGGTGTCGTTACGCTGGTAAAGCCTGGAAAATACGTCTTCGTTCAGGACGAATCCGGAGGTGTCGTCGTGGACATTAGTCAGACCACGCCGGTCGCACCTGGGGATTTTGTCGATGCCATCGGATTCGCTGAGATCGGCGTGTACGCTCCGATTCTCAGCGACGGGGAATTTCGAAAGATCGGCATCCAAAGGGTACCCGCGCCGATCGACCTGACACGTGTGAAGAGCCTGAGCGGCGATCAGGATGCCGAATTGGTCAAGATCCGGGGACAGCTCATCGACCGGTCCACCCAAGGCGATGTGATCGTCCTCACGATGCAAATGGGCGGCTCTACATTCACGGCTCGGCTGCCAAGGGCGGATGCAGCTACCGTCAGCTCCATCCCGATTGGCAGCCGGCTTGAGTTGACCGGTGTTTGGTCGATTGAGACCGATGGGTACCGGAAGCCGACAGCGTTTCGGGTCTTGCTTCGGTCCCGCCGAGATGTGATCGTACTGCAGCGGCCATCTTGGTGGACAGGCAGCCGAATCGCTTGGCTGTTCACGATACTGGCAGCCATCATCGTCTCGAGCACGCTCTGGGTGGCCGCACTGCGCAAGCGGGTCGATGAGCAAACTGAGACAATCCGTACCACATTGGAGTCAACCGCTGACGGGATTATGGTGTCGAATTCCGCCGGGAGGATTTTGACCTGCAACCGCAAATTCGCGGAGATGTGGCATCTTCCCGAGTCGGTACTGAAGTCGCGTGTCGATCATGCAGCGCTTAATTTCGTCTTACCCCAATTGAAGGACCCTGACGCGTTTGTCGCCAGGATTCGCCAGATACACGTCGGTGAGGAGGCGCCGCAAGATGACATCGTCGAATTCAAGGATGGACGGCTGTTCGAGCAGCACTCCGAGCGCCTGTACGTAAAACGCAGGAATGTGGGCATTGTTTTGGGATTCCGGGACATCACAGAGCGAAAACGCGCGGAGCAGGAACTGCACAAAGCCAAATTGGCCGCGGAGGATGCAAGCCGGGC
>Ga0116125_1000066_pt1 | contig 38996 bp, 31 predicted proteins | sample June2015DPH_16_1_2_FD_89729 | JGI IMG/M metagenome (GOLD analysis project Ga0116125, IMG submission 89729) | Peatland microbial communities from SPRUCE experiment site at the Marcell Experimental Forest, Minnesota, USA - June2015DPH_16_10 | ecosystem: Environmental > Terrestrial > Soil >...
AGGAGTCGAGTTCAGCAGCGGTTGCATGCGATGGGGAGGGTCGGGCACCCGTAGGATGAAACGGCGTCTCGGCTCCTCGTCCAAGGCGCTTCGGGGTGGCCACTCCACCACGCAGACTTCTGCCCGAACGTCGGAGCGGACGAAGTAGTGGACGATCGCGGGGCCGAGCCCAGGCTCCGCGATCACGATTCGGGGACCCGGTTCGAGCCGCGTCGACGCGTCGGCACGCGGGATGACCCGGAGCAGCACAGAACGCAGGTCGGCTGGCTTCTCCCGATCGTACGTTTGGCAGAAGCGATCGTGATAGAGCGCCAGTGCCGCGTCCGATCCGGACAGCTGAGGCGCGTCGTACCCGAACGGGCCGGCCGCGTCGCGGTACTGAACGAAGTGGCGCGTGGTCCCAGTGAACGTCAGACCGCCGACCAGTCGCCCGGTTTCGGCGATTCGGTCCATTCGCTCGGTTGATTCGGCCGCGAATTCGAGGACAATCTCACGCTGACCGATCGCCGAGCGGGCGACGTAGAGATCGAGGCTCGGCAGCAGGTCCTCGAGCGACCGATCGCGCGTGTAGACCGCAAGCAAGGCCACGAGTCGATCGATCGACGGCAGCAACACGAGACCCTTCGCGCCGAGCGCGACTCCCTTCGAGTCGAGGCTCAGGCCCGGCGTGTGAAGGCGCGGCTGATAGAGAGCGATGCGTTCGAGCACGGACGGCCGTTGTCCCACTCAGCATAGCCGACCGGACGGGCCTCGACGTTTGCCGCTTTGGACGGGCCGTCACTCGGTCGCGTCTTCGAACCAGCGCGACCAGATCTCGACGGCGCCGAGCACCGCGGCCGCGATCGTTTCGGTTCGGAGAAGACGCGGGCCGAGCGAGACCGCGCGCCACCCATGCGCACGGGCGAGTGCGACCTCGGCCTCGTCAAGGCCGCCTTCCGGCCCGCACGCGAAGGCCAGGTCCGCGCCGCGCGCGAGGCTTTCGAAGAGGGGTTGGGCAAGCGGAACCGTCGCACCCTCCCAAAGGCAAAAACGCGCGTGTGCGGCGTCGGCCCGCGCGAGCGCCTCGCTCCAGTCGGCCGGGAACTCGACGAGCGGCGCATCGCTGCGTCCGCATTGCCGCGCAGCTTGTTCGGCGATGCGCGCCCAGCGGGCCGTACGCGCCGCGGCCCGCGGGGCATCGAGTCGTACGACGCTGCGCTGGGTAGCGGCGACGACGACATGGGTGGCCCCGAGCTCGGTCGCATCCCGCACGATGGCGTCGCATTTGTCGCCCTTGGCGATGGCTTGGACCCAGGTGAGACCCCGACGGACGATCGCGGCACCTTGCCGCAGCTCGGCGATGCGAACGACGACCGAACCGCGTTCGACCCGGACCGTCCGCGCATCGCCTTCGCGGCCGCTCTGGGGGTCGAATGCGGTGAAGACGTCGCCGGCGCGCAATCGCAGGACCCGCGCGAGATAGTGCCCGAGCGCTCCCTGCAGGCAACGTTCGCCCATGGACAGCCCGACGATGGGAATGCGCCGATCCATTACGACCGCAGGACCGCGGCGATCCATTCGCCCTTCTGCGTGATCTGTTCCACGTGCAGATCGGCATACGCGCGCCGGACGCTCTCCCATTGTGTCTGTGCGACGTCGGGTCCCAGAATGCCGCTCAGAACGAGGGTGCCGCGTGTCGTCAGTCGACTCGCGAGCGGCGCCGCGATGGCCATCAGCGTGGTGGCCTCGATGTTCGCCAGGACGATCGCGTAACGCTCCCGGAGCGCGTCGACCGGCGTGGAGTCAGCCCGAACACGGCCCGTGACGCCATTGTGCTCCGCGTTGTCGCGTGTGACGGCCACCGCTTCGGGATCCACGTCGATGGCGCGGACTGCGGCCGCCCCGAGCGCAACGGCGGCGAGAGCCAAGATGCCGCTGCCGCAGCCGACGTCGAGGACCTGCGAGCCGCAGACCCCCGGCCTTCGAGCGGCGAGGGCCTCGGCAACGAGCCGGGTGGTCTCGTGAAGCCCTGTGCCGAACGCCCGGCCGGGTTCGAGGGTGATGACGCGTTCGTCCGCGACCGGCGAATACGCGCGCCATGGGGGCCGGACGACGACGCCCTCGCAGAGAAGAAATGGTTCAAAGTGTCTTTTCCATTCGTCACGCCATCCGTCTCCTACGACGTAGTCGATGCGCGGGAACCATTCGCTCGGTAGTGACCCCAAGGCGCATCGTGCTTCGTGCTCTCCCGGGAATGCGGCAGCGAGGATCACCTTATCCCCCGGGGGCCGTACGAGCGTCTTGGCGTCGCGCTGCTCCACGCCGACCGCGCCCAGATCGAAGAGCAGAGCGCCGGCCTCATCGGCCTCGGATTCGGCGAGCTCGACCACGACGTACGGGTAGCGGGGCAGGTCGGCCGGCTGGATCATCGGGGGGGGCTCAGGGGGTTAGCCAGGAAAGTATCGCTCGCGAGCTTTTACGCTCGTGAGCTTGGTACGAGCCTTTCTCCCGCGCGGCATAGGCTCGCCCGCGTCGAGGACGATCGCGGTCAAACGGCCTCCGTAGACGCAGCCCGTGTCGATTCCCGTGGCCCAGTCGTGGAGCTGAGGGTCGGTGAGTGCGTTGTGCCCGAAGACGACATGAGGGGGCCCGACGTAGAGTTCACCCCAAAGGGGCGACGCGTTCTTGTCGTCCGTCCAGCGCCCGTTCGCCTCGGCGGAGCGGATGCGCAAAAGCGCATCTCTCGGCGTGCTCGAGATCTTGCGACCGGGCACGACGCCCGCGTGGACGATGCGCGCACCGTGCTCGGGGACGTCGAGCCAGAGCGGCATGGCTTCGAGAATGCGCCATTCCGCTTCCGACAGCGTCGCTGCGAGCCTCTGGTGCTCGCCCTTCAAATCCACGATGCCGTTGCGTGCGGAGAGGATCTTGTCTTCGTGGTTGCCGCGCACGACGGTTGCCCCGAACCGTTCGATCGCGGCCAGTACACCGTGGGAGTCCGGGCCGCGCGCGATGACGTCGCCCACGAAGATCAGCCGGTCGGATCCTTGGGCGAACCGCACCGCCGTCAACAGACTCTCGAGCTCGGCGCGGCAACCATGAACATCGCCGACGACGATCGTCCGAACGGTGGAACCCGATTCAAACGAGGCCATCGAGCTTCGCGCGCTTCGGGATGACGACTGTCCCCCGCTCCGTGACGAAAAAGCGCTGTCTGTCGGCCTCGCGGTCGAAACCGATGACGGTCCCGGGCGGGATTTCGACGTCCTTGTCGATGATGGCGCGACGAATCTTAGCGTGGCGGCCCACCCGGACGCGCTCGAACAGCACACTCTCCTCGACCTCGCTGAACGAGTTGACGCGGCAACCGACCCCCAGCACGCTCCGATGAATGCGTCCGCCCGAGATGATGCACCCGTGGCTTACCATCGAGTCGGTTGCGATGCCGACGCGGGCCTGCGCCTCGTCGCGGAAGACGAATTTCGCCGGCGGGTCGTGCGTCGCGCCGGTTCGCAGCGGCCACCTGAAGTTGTAGAGGTTGAACTGCGGGTGGATCTCGATGAGGTCCATCTGCGCCTCCCAGTAAGCGTCGATGGTTCCAATATCGCGCCAGTATCCGAGGTTGGGTCCCTCTTCGCCGGGCACGACGTTCGTCGCGAAGTCGTACGCGTAAACGGCAGCACCTTTCGCGACGAGACGCGGCAGAATGTCGTGACCGAAGTCGTGCCGACTCTCTTCAAGGTTCTCGTCTTCCTGAAGCTCGCGCAGGAGCACGTCGGGGCCGAAGATGTAGTTGCCCATCGACGCGAGGCACCGGCTCGGATCGCCCGGCATGGGTGGCGGTTCGGCAACTTTCTCATGGAAGGCCACGATGCGCCCCCCGGCGTCGACTTCGAGGATGCCGAGGTCGCCGGCTTCGTGGCGAGGCACGGGAATCGCCGCGACCGTCGCGTCGGCGCGGGTGTCCTGGTGAAACGCAACCATCTGGCGGACGTCCATCTTGTAGACGTGGTCGCCGCCGAAGATGCACACGAGCTCCGGACGTTCGTCGTTGATGACGTGCTGGCACTGCCACACGGCATCGGCCGAGCCGCGATACCAGGTCTTGCCCGTCCGCTGCTGGGCCGGGATCGCCTCGATGAACTGATCGAGGATCGGGGCAAGCCGCCAGTTTCGTGCGATGTGCTCTTCGAGCGAGGCGCTCTTGTATTGCGTGAGCACCTTGATTTTGCCGAGCCCCGAGTTGACGAAGTTCGACAGGACGATGTCGATGATTCGATAACGTCCTGCGAACGGGACCGCCGGTTTGGCGCGGTCCGCGGTGAGCGGTGCGAGACGCTTGCCTTCGCCTCCCGCGAGAACCATGACCAGCACCTGACTCTGGTCGAAACCGATCGAGTGACGTTCCGCGGGTCCGGACATCGGCGCCGCATCCTAGCGCGCGATCGCCGATGCGCGATCGCGTTTCGCCTTCTTGGTTCGATCGGTCCTACGACGCGCTTGCCTCGAGGGCATGGAAGAGCGGGCCGAGATCCGGGCGGGCGCGAAGCGGCTCGCAAAAGCGGGTGGCCAGTTGCAGCAATCGGCGCTCGAGGCGCTCCGATCGGGCATTCAGATCGACGAGCCGTGCCTGGGCGGCAGCCCGACCACGGTCGATGCCCTGTTCGTGGTTCGCGAGAGCCGTGCGCAGCTCGGCGAGCTGATACTCCAAATCCTTGACGGTCCGTTCTCTGCTCTCGGCGGCCCCCAGGCCCACGCGTTCCGCTGCGCGCGCATCGAACCACCGATCGACGGCCTCCGCGCAGGCGCGATGGGCCTGTGCGAGTTGGCGATAGGGCTCCTTTTGCGCCGACCTTCCTTCCCACGTCAAGAGCTCGCGGTGCACGTCGGCGAACGCTTCCTGAGCACGCGCTGATTCCGCGGCAAGTCGCTCGACATCCGCTCGGGTCGAGCGAACGTCGTCCTTCGCTCTCGACGCGTCGAGCCCGAGCGCATCGACGGCGAAACCGAGGCGCTGCCGGCCTTCGCGTCCCCTGGCGTCGATCTCCTCGAGAATCCGCTGTTCCTTCGCGCACGCGGTTCTCGTCTCGTCGACTTCGTCGACGAGGCGCCGCAGCTCCGACAGCGTACGCTCCGGGTCGCTCGGGGGCCGGCCACCGTAAGCTCTCGCGATCATTTGATCGAAGACGCCGACCCGGCGCCGCCACTGCTCGAGGGCAATCGCCGGACGGGTCCGCGCTGGCCCGGGCGTTGAGCTTTGGGGATCGGCCTCCGGTTCGGGCGGTACCCGGGCGCCGAGGGAGTGTGCCAAGCTCACCAGGTCGCGCTCGATGCGGTGGGCGTCGACCGGTCGCAAACGAGGGTCCTTTTCGAGCAGCTGCAGGATGAGCGTGTCCACCGGCTCTGGCACGCGGCCGTTGATCGATCGCGGCGATGGCGCGGGCTCTTTCATGTGCTTGATGAGAAAGCTGGCCGGGTCACTGGCCTCGAACGGAAGCCGCGCGGTGGCCATCTCGAAGAAGATGACCCCGACCGCGTAGAGGTCGACGCTCGGGCCGGTTTCGCCACCCATTACGCGTTCGGGCGCCATGTACTGGGGGGTTCCGAACAGCTCTCCCGCATGGGTTAGACGCGTGTCCGATCGAGAGCGCGCGATTCCGAAGTCGAGAATCTTGACGAGGTCCGTCCCGTCTTCGCGGCCACAAATGAAGATGTTGTCCGGCTTCAGATCGCGATGGACGACTCCGAGGTCGTGCGCCCTGGCGATGCCGCGCGCGATCTGGATCATGATGGGAATCGCGCGGACCGACGCCACGGGCTCCTCGTCGATGAGCGCGGACAGCGTTTGGCCCTCGAGCAGCTCCATGATGATGTACGGCGTGCCATCGGCGGTTTCGCCCTGGTCGAAAATTTCGATGACGTTCGGATGCGTGAGCGACTGGGCGCTCTTGGCCTCGCGCCGGAACCGCTCGCGCACGTTGGGATCCGAAGCGAGCGCCGGTCTCATGACTTTGATGGCGCAAGGGCGATCGACGAGCTTGTGCCGGGCGCGATAAACCGTGGCCATCCCACCCTCGCCGAGGAGATCCTCGACGACGTACTGGCCCGCAATCGTCGTTCCGATGAATGGATCGCGAATGTCGACTAGTTCCGCGCCGTCAACGAAGCAGTAGACGGTGTCGGGCGGGTAGCGGATCTGGCAGTGCGGGCAGGCCTTCATCGCGGTGCCGTCGAACGCGGTTCGCCACGAGCCCATCGCATCGGCCGCATTTGTGCAAGAGACTGTGCGTCGTCCCACCCACGAATTGTGCCGGAGGCTGCCACATGGGAGACTCGCGCGAGTCGTCGTCAACAGCGTAGGGGCATGCATGCATTACCGATTGTTCGGGCGCACGGGCTTGTACGTCTCCCAGCTTTGCTTTGGGGCGATGACCTTCGGGGGCAAGGGGTTCTGGCAGGCCATCGGCCGAACGGCGCAAGAAGAGGCCGATCGGCTGGTCGGAATCGCCCTCGACGGCGGCATCAACTTTTTCGATACCGCCGACGTCTACTCCGAGGGCGAATCGGAAACGATTCTGGGCAAAGCACTCGGGGCGCGGCGCCGCGACGTCATCGTGGCCACCAAGGTTCGCGGGCGCACGGGGCCCGGTCCAAACGACGTGGGGCTGACACGAGGGCACATCCTGTCCTCAATCGACGCAAGTCTGAAGCGGTTGGGGACCGACTGGGTCGACCTGTATCAGATCCACGGCTTCGACCCAGTGACGCCGCTCGACGAAACGCTGAGGGCGCTCGATGACGTGGTCCGGGCCGGGAAGGTCCGCTACGTCGGCTGCTCGAATCTGGCCGCCTGGCAGATCGCCAAGTCCAATGGACTCGCGGCCCTCCACGAGTGGGAGCGGTTCGAGTCGCTGCAAGCGTACTACACCATCGCCGGTCGCGACCTCGAACGGGAGATCGTGCCGCTCCTGAACGACCAGCACATGGGTCTCATGGTGTGGAGCCCGCTCGCCGGCGGACTCCTGAGCGGCAAGTTCACGCGCGACTCCAACGGTCCGGCGGGCGCCCGACGCGCAACGTTCGACTTTCCGCCGGTCGATCGGACGCGCGCTTTCAATTGCATCGATGCGATGAAGAAGGTAGGCGACGACCACCGTGTGAGCGTCGCGCGCGTCGCCCTCGGCTGGTTGCTCGCGAAGCCTCACGTAACGACGATTATCGTTGGTGCCAAAGACGAGCAGCAGCTGCGTGACAACCTCGCCGTCACCGATCTGCGACTCAGTGTCAGCGAGATCGCAGAGCTGGACATGATCAGCGCCCTGCCTCCGGAGTATCCCGGTTGGATGCTCGAGCGACAGGGAAGCGATCGCGCGCTGAAGGGCTGATCCGGGTTGCCGGTCGAGGTCGGCGTAGTCGGCGCCGAGGGCCGGGGTCGGGGTAGTCGGGGTCGAGGGTCGGGGTCGGGGTAGTCGGGGTCGAGGGTCGCGGTCGGCTAGCTCGCCGTTGCCTGCGAATTTGACCGCTCCGGCGCCGCGTGCGAGCGTTTTGCCCAATGCTGAGACCGTCCGCGCGCCGAATCATCCGCGCCGCGGGGGTATGGGCCATTTTCGTCGCCACGACGGCGCGAGGCGGGGAGGCCCCTCGGGCCGCGACGAAGGACACGCCGCCCAAGACTCGAAGCTCGGGGAACGGCTCCAAGCCCGGGCGCGGCGTCGATTCGAACGCGCGGCGGGCCATTGCGGGGGGACCAACGAGCGACGACGTGGCCATGGGCGCCGAGAGCGCCGAGATCCGCGCTCTTCGCGAAGCGGAGCGAGAGCTTTTTCCGGGGGCTTCGCCTGCTGTCGGAAGCGCCTGGCCGACCGAGATTCGGGCGGTGCAGCAGGAGGGCTTGCCGAGGGTCAATGCGACCGGGCTGCCGGCGAACGTGCCGCCGCCGCCGCCCTCGTCGGACGACACCGCTCTCGGCTGGCTCGACCACCTCGAGTTGCCGGATCTCCCGGTTCGGTGGGACGAACGCCTCGTGCGCTACTTGCAGTTCTTCCGCGACGACCCGCGCGGCCATGCGACGTTCGTGAACTTGTACCGGCACTCGGGGCGGTGGCGCGATCTGATGCGCAGCGCGCTCCGACAGAAATCGCTTCCCGAGGACCTCGTGTGGGTCTCGATGATCGAAAGCGGATTCGACGCGACGGCCCACTCTTGGGCCGGCGCCGCGGGACTCTGGCAGTTCATGCCCGAGACAGCCAAGATCTACGGTCTCGTTCTCGATCGCTGGGTCGATCAGCGCCTCAACGCGTCGGCTGCGACGCAGGCGGCCGCGGACTTCTTGAGCGACCTGCATCGTCGCTTTGGAAGCTGGGAGCTCGCTTTGGCTGCGTTCAACATGGGGTACGCGGGCCTTTCCTCGGTCGTGCGGCGTTACAACACCAATGACTTCTGGGCTTTGGCCCGAACCGAGGGCACCCTTCCATGGGAGACCACGCTTTACGTGCCGAAGGTCCTCGCGGCGGCCGTCGTCGCGCACAACCTGGCCGCGTTCGGGTTCGGCGAGATCGCTCTCGACCCTGCCGTGGAGTCGGACAGTGTCTCGGTTGGACCCGGAACCGCGCTTTCGACCATCGCGCAGATCGCCGGATGCTCTGTTAAGGACGTCGAGTCGCTGAATCCCGAGTTGCGCGCGGGTCGCACCCCACCTGCCGCCAACGGCGACGCCGCCTACGTCGTGAAGGTGCCGCCGGGCAAGGGGGCCGGTGTCGCGCAGGGCCTTGCACGCATCCACAAGGACCCGCCGATCCTCGAGCGCTACGTCGTGCGTTTCGGCGAAACGCTTGATCAGATCGCGGCGGCCCGCAGGACGACGACACAAAAGCTTGTCGAACTGAACGCCATTTCCCCCGGCGAGGCCGTTCGGGGTGGCAACGTCCTGCTTGTGCCTCCATTGGACAATGTCGGTTCCGCAGCAGACGCTGCTCCTCTAGGTCCGTCCACGAGCGCGTCATCGCCTTCCGGTCAAAGGCCGACCGTCGTCGTGCCGGCGGAGGGATCCTCGTATCCGGATCGCAAGCGCGTCTTCTACCGAGTCATCGTCGGCGACACGCTCCGGGCGATTGCGAGCGCGATGCACGTTTCGCAGGACGACCTGCGGCGTTGGAACGGACTGGATCCAAGCGCCCGGCTGCAAGAGGGCATGACGCTGCAAGCTTACGTGCGAGAGAGCACGGATCTCTCGAACGTCATCGTCGCGTCCGAGGCCGACGTTCATGTGCTCACGGTGGGAACGGACGAGTTCTTTGCAGCACTCGAGCGGGACAAAGGCTTCAAGCGGGTGACCGTCGTAGCCAAGCCCGGCGATACGATTGAGTCGATCGGACGACGTTTCGACGCGTCGGCGCGCACGATGGAGCGGATCAATCGGCGCGGGCGGGCAGAGCAGCTGAGGGGCGGCGAGGCCGTCGTGGTGTATGTCCCCACGCGCATCGCCGATCGGCAAGACGGCAAGACGGGAGGCGTGGCGGCTTGGGCAGCAGAGCCGGCTCCGAATGGGCCGCTGCCGGCGCCGCCGGTCCCGGACTTGATGCCGTAAGAGGGCGATCCCGACCTCCACCGCGACCTCGACCTCGACCCCGACTACCCCGACCGCGACCCCGACACCCCGACCCCGACCCCTACCGCGACCCCGACACCCCGACCCCGGTGGATCGGTACGGTTGACAGCGAGCTCGACCTCGACCTCGCCGTGCTAAAGCACGGGTGCACGGCGGATATGTTGACGACGACGGCCATCGTGCTTGCTGCGGGGCACGGCACCCGGATGAAGAGTGCGATGCCCAAGGTGATGCATCGCGTTTGTGGACTTCCGATCGTCCACTTCGTGGTGCAGGCGGCGCTCGACGCGGGTTGCGGCGAAGTGATTGTCGTGGTCGGGCACCGGCGCGAGCAGGTGGAGGAGTACCTCGCCCAGACCTTCGGCGGCCGCGTGCGTACGGCGGTGCAGGCGCGGCAGCGGGGGACCGGGGACGCCGCGGGTGTTGGGCTCGCCGCCACGAGCGATCGCGCGGAGCGCGTTCTGGTCGTGAACGGCGATGTTCCGCTCGTCCGCGGTGAAGACTTGCGCGCGGTCGCTCACCCGCTCGACGAGGGCCAAGCCTCCGCCGGTCTGTCGCTGGCCACTTGCAAAGTCGACGATTCGACCGGTTACGGGCGGATCCTGCGCCGAGACGGCAAGGTCGTGGCCATTCGGGAGCACCCGGATTTGCGCAATGACGATGAGCGGAGCGTGCGCGAGATCAACGCGGGCATTTACGCGGGCTCGGTCGCCCTGTTTCGAGCCGCGCTCGAGTCGCTCGTGCCCGACAATGCTCAAGCAGAGCTTTATCTCACCGATATCGTTGCGTTTGCATCTCGCGCCGGAGAGACCGTCGCCACGGTTACGCTCGGCGCCGACGTACTCTCGGGGGTCAACGATCGCGAACAGCTCGTGCAGGTCGAGCGGGCCATGCACGCGCGCATGCTGCGTAGCTTTCGGCTGGCCGGTGCGACGATCCGCGATGGCGTCCGCCTCGACGCCGGCGTCGTCATTGAGCCCGACGCGACGATCGAGGCCGGCGCCGTGCTGCGTGGCACGACGAAGGTGGAGCGCGGCGCGCTGGTCGACGTCGGATGTGTGCTCCACAACGTCCTGGTGGAGGCCGAAGCCGTGGTGAGGCCGTACACCGTCGGCACGGACGCCCGCATCGGCGCTCGCGCGCACGTGGGTCCCTTTGCTCATATTCGGCCGGACAGCGACATCGGGGAGGAGGCCCACGTCGGCAGTTTCGTCGAGACCAAGAAGACGAAGATGGGTCGCGGCGCAAAGGCCAACCACCTTGCCTACCTGGGAGACGGCGTGATCGGCGACGGCGCAAATATTGGCGCCGGGACGATATTCTGCAATTACGACGGAGTGCAGAAGCACACGACGACGATTGGCCCGGGCGCCTTCATCGGGAGCGATTCGCAGCTCGTGGCTCCGGTGACGGTCGGCGCGGGGGCTTACGTTGCGACCGGTACGACGGTAACCCGAGACGTCCCGCCCGATGCGCTGTCGATCGGCCGTACGAAGCAGGTCAACAAGGAAGGGTACGCTTCGCGAATCCGCGCGCGCTTCAAGGCTGAGAAAGAGGGCAAGGGGCGGGCCAAGTAGCCGGCCGATCTCGCCAACGGGTGCTATCCCAAGAGCCTAACTTCGGACCCATAACAACGAATGGACGCCATCGTCATCCGTGGGGGCGGACCGCTCTGCGGCTCCGTTCGAATCAGCGGAGCCAAGAACGCCGCGTTGCCGATTCTGTGCGCGACCCTGCTTTCGGACGGCGCGAGCCGGCTGCGAAACGTTCCCGCGCTGCGCGACATCGAGACGACGGCCGCCCTGCTGCGATTCCTGGGACGTCAGGTGGTCGTAGCGTCGCCGGAGGTTGACGTGGCCGCCGGATCCAGCGTTCGCCCTGAGGCGCCGTACGAGCTCGTCAAGCAGATGCGCGCCAGCGTTCTGGTGCTCGGCCCGCTGGTGGCTCGATTTGGTCATGCGAAGGTCTCGTTGCCCGGAGGCTGCGCGATTGGCGCGCGACCGATCGATCAGCACCTGAAGGGGCTGGAAGCCATGGGATGCGCCATTCGCCTCGAGCAGGGGTACGTCGTGGCGGAAGGCCCCGGCGGTCGCGGGCGTCTGCGTGGCAGCGAGATCTGCTTCGATATTCCGACGGTGACCGGCACCGAAAACCTGATGATGGCGGCCGCGCTGGCCAAGGGGCGAACGACGCTGGTCAATTGCGCTCGAGAGCCGGAGGTCGAAGAGCTCGGCCGCGTGCTCAACAAGATGGGGGCCGAGGTGGACGGCGCCGGGACAGACGTCATCCACGTTCGCGGTTCGGAGCGGGGCGAGCTGGCCCCGTTCGACCATGCGATCATCTCGGACCGGATCGAGGCAGGCACCTACATGATTGCAGCGGCCATCGCCGAAGGGAGTGACGTCATCGTCGAGCGGGCAGAGCTCGGTGACCTGGAGGCTCTGGTGGTCAAGTTGCGCGCGGCCGGCGTCGAGGTCGCCAGCGAAGGACTAAACGTTCGCGTTCGGCGCGTGGGACCGCTCCGCGCCGTCAACGTGACGACGGCGCCCCATCCCGGCTTCCCGACCGACATGCAGGCGCAGTTCCTCGTTTTGATGTGCTGCGCCCGCGGCGAAAGTGTCATCAGCGAGACCATTTTCGAGAACCGGTTCATGCACGTGCCCGAGCTGCAGCGGATGGGAGCGAGTATCGCATTGCGTGGCAACACCGCGGTCGTCCAGGGCGTAGGCAAGTTATATGGAGCGAGCGTCATGGCCACGGACTTGCGGGCGAGCGCTTCTTTGGTGATTGCGGGCCTCGTCGCCGACGCCGAGACCGAGGTGAGGCGCGTGTATCACATTGACCGCGGTTACGAGCGAATCGAGCAAAAGCTGCGGGGGTTGGGAGCTCGCATCGAGCGCGTAAGAGGCGCGGAGTCATGAGCGTACTGACGATTGCGTTGCCCAAAGGTCGTGTGCTTCGCGCCGTGGCACCCCTGTTCGCTCGCGCTGGAGCCGACTCCGCGGTGCTGCTCGCCGACGATCGGACCCTCGTTCGGGAGTCGCCCTCGGCCGGTCTGCGCTTCCTTTTGCTCAAGCCCGACGACGTGCCCACGTACGTCGAGTACGGCGCGGCGGACTTGGGTGTTTGCGGGCGCGACGTGCTGCTGGAACGGGCCTGCGAGGTCTATCAACCGCTCGATTTGGGGGTCGGTCGGTGCCGAATGGTGGTTGCGGGCATCGCTGGACGCGCAGAGCCCATCGGCGTTCCGCGCGTCGCGACCAAGTATCCGCGGTGCGCGGCGCAGCATTTTGCCCGCCGCGGCGTTCAGGCCGAAGTCATCTATGTCCAGGGATCGGTCGAATTGGCCCCGATCACGGGGCTTTCCGATCTCATCGTCGACCTCGTCGAGACGGGGGCGACTCTCGCGCAGAACGGACTCGAAGAACGCGAGGACGTTGCGGTCATCTCGAGCGTTCTCATCGCCAATCGGGCCGCTTTCAAGCTTCAGCACGATCGAGTGCGATTGCTGATCGACGCGTTGGCGGCCGCCGTGCTGTCCCAGGCGATCGCGTCGAGCGACAAGGGCAGGAGGCCACAGGAAGACGCAAAGGCGGCAAACACGGACTGAGCTGTGCACTCGAGCCCTGTTTTCCGTGACCGTCCTCCTGTGATCCTCTCGCTGTCGGTATTGGGGGACGAGAACCGGCGCTAGCCTTCAAGCAGCGTGCCGGATGCCGAATCGCGTGTCGCCGATCGCGAGCGGATCGGGGGGTCTGCGATTTCGGGCCGGCGTTCGTACGGCTCCCATTCGCGGACCTGAAGCGTTCCGTTGACCGGAACGGCGTCCAGCCGGATGTTGAGCGAACCATCGCGGTTGGTGAAGCCGACGCCGACGCGAACCCAGTAGGATTTGCCTTGGCCTCGGTCAATGATGGTGTAGACGGATTTCATGTTCTTCGAATTGTCTTCCATAGCGATCTCCATTCGGATCCATTTGGAATGCGCCTGAGCGCGCATTACGGCACATTCCTTTTGCGAGCCTCGTGCCGCGCCGATGCGGCCAAAATCCGCGGTCCGCTGGCGATGCGGTCCCGTCCCGGACGGACCGGAGCCGTCCCGGGCCGGGCGGTCGGATGACCGGACTTGCGGTCGGCGCCCGGCGCGCTGAGCGGTCTAGCCCAAGAGCTTCGCAACCAGGGCGCGCCAGCCGGTCGCGACGCGGAGCGGCTCGGCCGACGCGATGGATACGACGGCGGCGGTGAGGTTGTCCGGCGTGCGCCGCGAGTTGGCTTTCTCGATGAGCGCGGCGCACGCTCCGTCCGAATCCGCGCCGCTCGCGGTCTCGAGCATCTCGTGGTCGGAAAGAACGTTGTAGAGCCCGTCGCTGCAGAGCAGCAGCCGGTCGCCACTCGTGACCTGGAACGAAATGCGGTCAACGGCGGCGATGAGCTCCCGACCGAGACTGCGCGAGAGCGTGGAACGGTCGGGGTGATCCTTCATGCGGTCGGCGCGCACGAGGCCCATGCGCCGCTTGTCCGCCGCGACCGTGTGGTCCTTCGTTTTCTGAACGATGCGACCGGCGCGAATCAAATATAGGCGGGAATCGCCGACATGCGCGGCGTGCGCGAAGCTGCCGTCGACGACGACCGCCGTGAGAGTCGTCGACATGCCACGCAGTTCGGTGACGACTAGCGCGCGGTCGTGGATCTCGATGTTCGCCTGCTGCACGGCGCGGGAAAGGCGCTTGGCTGGACCCCACGACGCGGGGCTTTGCCGGTACGCGCGGAGGGTCACGTCGATCGCGGTTTGGCTGGCGATCTCGCCGCCTTCGAGGCCGCTCACTCCGTCGGCCACGGCGACGAGAACGTGCCTTTCGCTTTCGATGTGCACGCCGCACGCGTCTTCGTTGTGAGGGCGCTCGGTGCCCGTGTCCGAGCACGTCGCGAAACGGACCGCGCCCTCGGCGCGGTCGTCTTGGGTCACTGTGGCCATCGCCATCTCGAAATGACTATTCCACATTCGGCCTCACGGCGAGAGTCATGTAAAGAGAACGTAGCGCGAGCAAGGTCGCCCGATGGGATCGTCCATTGGAAACACATCCGAAACAGACAGAGAGGATCCGCGTTGCGAATAAACTGAATCGCCCGCGCAATTGTCCGGAAACATATGCGAGGTAGGCTCGCGCGTCGTCGTCACCAACCAGGGGACAGCAACATGTCGGACATAACGAAACCAGCGGACTCTGGACCGTCCACGAGCCGCGCCACGCTCGGTCTGACCGGGCTCACCATCAACGCAATGGCCCTGATCGCGCCTGGCGCGTTCTTGTGGCTCACTTTCCAGATCCAGGCACTGTACGGGGCGCCCATGGCCGGAAGCGCCATGTGGTTCGGAATCGTGTTCGCGCTCCTTCTCTGCCTCGCCACGGCAATCAGTTACGCCGAGCTATCGAAGCTCTATCCGGGCGCCGGCTCGTCGTATTTCTTCGCCGAGCAGGCCTTCTTATCGAAAACCCACGCGTACAAGTTCGCGCGGCTGGCCAAGTTCATGACCGGCTGGGCGAGCCACCTGTACTATTGGGTTTACCCGGGGTGCATGGTGGGGGTGACCGCTCTGCTCACCGGATACCTGCTGAACCAGTTTTTCCCGGACACGTTTAGCGGCAGCTTCAACAGTCCGCTTTTCATGTACTTGTTCTGTTGGGTGTTCGCGATCGGCGTCGCCTATATCGCATTCCGCGGCGTCTCGGGGACGACGACCGTTAACATGGCAATCAACGCCATTCAAATTTCGGCCCTCATCGTATTTGCGATCATCGCGATCGCCTACCGAGTTCAGCACCCCGAAGGTTCGCAAGGCTTTCAGCTGAAGAACGGCACCCCCATCGACTACGTCGTGGCGCAGGAGCCGGTCGTCGTCGACGGCAAGCCGAAGCTCGACGACTCCGGACATCCGGTCTTGCAGGACAAGATGGACGAAAAGACGGGCGACCCCGTGCCCGAAATGAAGGGCGGTAAGCCCGTCCCGTTCATCCTGAGCTACGCGCCGGACCAAGCGACCACGATGGATCCGGTCGACTCGGACCATCCGAAGGACCTTACACCGCACTTCCAGTTCCACACGGGTGCCGCGTCGGTGGTCGCGCCCCACGGGTTCTCGTTCATGTTCATCCAGGCGTGCGTCGCCATCCTGATTCTGGTCGGCTTCGAGTCGGTCACATCGATGGGCGAAGAGGCGAAAAACGCCAAGCGCGACATCCCGAAAGCGGTCATTTTGTCGCTGCTCATTCAAGGGCTCGTCTGTTACCTATTCGAATACTTCGCCGCCAACTACATGTTGAACTCGGGGTACACGCTGACCAATGCTGGCGCATCCGGTGCGCCGATCGGCGATCTAATGGTGATCGCGGGCACCTGGCTCTTCGGGTCGTACTCGGCCGGTCGCGCGTTCATGCTCATCCAGGCGTTCACCGTCTTTCTGGCGCTCATCGGCACGACGCTCTCCTGCCTGTCCACCGGCGCTCGCGTGACGTACGCCATGGGGCGCGACGAAGAAGTCCCCTCGCACTTCGGCATGCTTCACGGAAGGACTTTGACGCCGCATCGCGCGATCTGGACCCTTGCGATCTTGTCCGCGGTGCTCGGCATGGTCACCGTCACCGTCTACCTCGGCGGAACGACGCCTGCGGCGCTCGACGCGAAGTACCACAACATTTGGTATTCGTTCGGTCTCTTCAACCCGGACGTCATCGCAAAGCTGCCGAATACGCTGGTCATCATCACGCTCATCAGCAACTTCGGAACGTTTCTCCTCTACATGATGACGTGCATCATCACCATCGTTGCGTTCCAAGAGCACGACATGTTCCATGGCTTCAAACACATGGTGGTCCCGATCTTCGGGCTCATCGCGAACCTCGCCTGCATGCTTTTTTATCTCGTCGGCCCGTTCGTAGTCAGCGGGATGAGCCTGAAGGAGCCGTACATCGCGCTCGGCATCTGCGCGATCTGGGGCGTCTTCGGCGGCATCTATTTCCTCCGGGCAAGTAAATCCAAGGCCAAGCCGGTGATCCTCACCGAGAAGCCGATCGCTGCGTCGTCGTAGGGGGAACCCCCGATCGTTGGGTTGGGAACCCCGATCACCCTGAGCGTTTCGCTCCTTGTGTTGGGAACCCCGATCACCCTGAGCGCTTCGCTCCGCCTCGACTCGCTTCGCTCGCTCGGCTCTGCTCTCGCCGAACCGGCACGTGCGACCACGTCGAGGGGAGCGAATGCCGCTCCCCTCGAGCTCCCCAGCAGCAGCAGTGTTGCGTTGGGAACTCCGATCACCATAAGCGCTCCGCCTCGACTCGCTTCGCTCGGCTCCTGCTGCGTTGGGAACCCCGATCGCCCTGAGCGCTCCGCCTCGACTCGCTTCGTTCGGCTCCGCTCTCGCCGTCGAGGGGAGCGAATGCCGCTCCCCTCGAGCTCCCCAGCAACCGCTGTGCGCAGGCGACTCGAGCTTGAGCCGCCAGCAGGGCACGGGTGCGCAACGACTCGGTACTCGAACACCCCGAGGGTTAGCCGGTCTGGGGTCGGGGGGCGCCCTCGCGCTCGATTTGACGGACCGTGATAGAGATGCGCTCGCGCATGCGCGAGATCATCCAGGGCGACCGTCTCGACCAGTACGAGCTGACCGAGCTTCTCGCCCGGAGCGGTATGGCTTCCATTTTCAAGGCCATCGATCAGCGCACGGGATCGACCGTCGCCGTGAAGGTGCCGCACATGCAGTACGAGAGCGACGTCGCCTTCTTCGAACGGTTTCGCCGAGAGGAGCAAATCGGCCAGAAGCTCGAGCATCCGAACATCGTTCGCGTGCTGTCGCCGGAAAAAAAGAGCCGCATGTATCTGGTGATGGAGTTCGCCGAAGGACGTTCCCTTCGGGCCGTCACCAAGGCGCAGCGCCGCTTGCCGGTTTCCGAAGCGCTCGACATCGCAGCCCAGATTGCCCGCGCACTCGTCTACATGCACGCCCAGGGCGTCGTGCATCGCGACCTCAAGCCCGACAACGTTCTGTTGGGAGCCGATGGCCAGATCAAGCTTCTCGACTTTGGGATCGCGATGGACGAGGCCGCGCGGCGCCTCACATGGTTCGGGCTTTCGCCGCCGATGGGCACCCCCGACTACATGGCACCCGAGCAAGTGAGGGGTCGGCGGGGCGACGTGCGGACCGATGTCTACGCACTCGGCACGATGCTTTACGAGATGATCGCCGGTGAGCTGCCGTACTCCGCAGGCAACGTCCACGCGATGATGCGCGCGAAGCTCAATGAGGACCCTCGACCCCTTCGGGAGATCGTGCAGGACCTGGATCCCAAGGTGGAAGAGATCGTTATGCGCGCGATCGCGCGGTCGCCTCGTGAACGGTATCCGTCGGCCAAGGACATGCTCGCCGACCTCGAGGACCCGTCCCGGGTCATTCCGCAGGACCGTTCGGCGCACGAAGTGCCTCACTTGCTCGACCGGCTTCGCTTTCCACGTCGGATCGTTGCGCCACTGGTCCTGGCGCTCGTGATCGGCACGTTGCTCGTGCTCACGTGGGCCAGCGGTCATTCTTCGCGGCGTGGCGACCCGCCGGGGCGGGCGCCGATCCCGCCCCCGAGCGCGAGCGCAAGGCCGTGATCACTGTCCAGTCGCTGAACCTCGCGTGGACTCTGCTCTGCGCGTTTCTCGTGATGTTCATGCAGCTCGGGTTCGCGATGGTCGAGACGGGGTTTACGCGCGCAAAGAACGCCGTGCACACGATGGCGATGAACTTCGTCATCTATCCCATCGGCATCATGGGCTTCTGGCTCTTCGGTTACGGCTTTGCGATGGGAGGGGTGCCCGGATGGAGCAGTCTGGGGCTCGAAAGCGCGGCGCACCTGGAGATCGGCTGTCACGTCGGGACCCGTTTCTTCGGCTTGATCGGCGGTACGAAGTTCGCTCTCGCAAGCGTGGCCCACGATCCGCCGAATCTCGCGATGTTTCTCTTCTCCGCCGTCTTCATGGACACGGCCGCCACGGTTCCAACCGGCGCTTTGGCCGAACGTTGGAAGTTTTCGGCGTTCGTCGTCTACGGCCTTTTCATGTCGATGTTTCTGTATCCTCTCTTCGCCAATTGGACCTGGGGCGGGGGCTTTCTCTCGTCACTCGGGCAAAACTTCGGTCTGGGGCACGGCCACGTCGACTTCGCAGGCTCTTCGGTCGTCCATATGACCGGCGGTGTCACGGCCCTCGCCGGGGCCGTGGTCATTGGACCCCGCATCGGCAAGTTCCGGAAAGACGGGACGGTTGCAATGATGGAGGGGCATAACCTGCCGATGGCGATCATGGGGACGATTGTGCTGGCGTTCGGATGGTTCGGTTTCAACGCCGGATCGACACTGGCTGCCACCGAGTCGCACATTGCCGAGATCGCCGCGAACACCGCGATCTCGTCGGCGTCGGGGGCGCTCACGGCGCTCTTTTATGTCTGGCAGCGGCACAAGCGCCCGGATGTCGCCATGGCGTGCAACGGCATGCTCGGGGGTCTGGTCGCTGTGACCGCCCCGTGTGCCTTTGTCGCTCCGCCCGCCGCGGCTCTCATCGGCGTGGTCGCCGGATTGGTGGTGGCGTGGTCGGTCGGGGCGCTCGAGAGCAAGCTCCGCGTCGACGACCCCGTCGGCGCCATTGCGGTGCACGGTGCGGGCGGGGCTTGGGGCACGCTTTCGGTCGGACTCTTCGCGGACGGAAGCTTCGGGGAGGGGTGGAACGGCGTCAAGGGCCCCGTCCGCGGACTGCTCTTCGGCGACGCGGGCCAGCTCGCGGCTCAGAGCATCGGGGTGGTCACGAACGCGCTCGTCGTCTTCACGATCGCGTTCGGGTTCTTCTACGGACTCGACCGGCTCATGGGTAACCGGGTGGCCGCCGAAGTCGAGTGGGCGGGACTCGACGAGATGGAAATGGGTTCCCAGGCGTACACACGCGACTGAAATCCGGGCGACACCCGCGTGATTGAAACCCGTGCGAAACGAAGCGTTTGGTAGCTATCATCCGTCGCGAATGGATCTGTCACGGTACGACGCGAGTCCGTTCTACGACGAAATGTTCGACCCCGAGCACCGACCGCGCGTCGGCTGCGAGTTGCTCGCGCGCACGCTGTCGTCGCTGCCCGACGCCGACTTGGCAAGGCGCCAGCGTGCGGCCGAGCGGTCTCTGCTGCACGCCGGCATCACGTTCAACGTGTACGGACACGAAAAGGGTACAGAGAAGATTCTGCCCTTCGACCTCGTGCCGCGCGTGGTTCCCGCGCGCGAATGGGCGACCATCGAGCGAGGTCTTGCGCAGCGAACGCGCGCCCTCAATCTGTTTATCGACGATGTGTACCACGCCCGGCGGATCGTCGCCGACGGCATCGTGCCGAGCGAGATCATCGAGAGCGCGACGTCCTACCTGCCCGGCTGCCGTGGTCTCGACCCGCCGCACGGCGTCTGGTGCCACATCACCGGCACGGACCTCGTTCGCGATGGCGACGGCCAGTACTACGTCCTCGAAGACAACCTGCGCTGCCCCTCCGGGGTATCCTACGTGCTGCACAACCGCACGATGATGAAGCGCACGTTCCCGCGGGTCTTCCAAGAGTCGCGAGTGCGCCCGGTCGACGCGTACCCGAGCGAGCTGCTGCGGGTGCTGCAGAACGTGCGTCCACCGGGGATCGCCACGCCGACAGTCGTTGTCCTCACGCCGGGGCCGTACAATTCCGCCTACTCCGAACATTCGTTTCTCGCTCAGCAGATGGGCGTCGAGCTGGTCGAATCCCGCGATCTGACGATTCGGGATGGGTTCGTCTGGATGCGGACGACGCGTGGAATGGCGCGAGTCGACGTTATCTACCGACGCTTGGACGACACGTTTCTCGATCCCACCGTGTTTCGCCGCGACTCGATGCTCGGCATTCCAGGCATCATGGGCGTCGTGCGCGCGGGTCGGGTGACACTCGCCAATGCTCCCGGAACGGGCGTCGCCGATGACAAGGTCGTCTACGCCTACGTCCCCGCCATCATTCGGTACTATCTGGGCGAGAACCCGATCCTGCCGAATGTGCCGACGTACCTGTGCTTCGACGAGAAGCAACGCGAGCATGTCCTGTCCAATTTGCACAAGCTCGTCGTCAAAGCGGCCAACGAGTCGGGCGGATACGGAATGCTCATCGGGCCCCAAGCGTCGTCCGCAGAGCGCGCGGCGTTCGCCGACCACATTCGTGCCAATCCACGCAATTACATCGCGCAGCCGCTACTCGCGCTCTCGCGGGTGCCGACCTTGGTCGGTGATTGTCTCGAAGGGCGTCACGTCGACCTGCGCCCGTACATCCTGCACGGCGGCGACGACATCTTCGTACTGCCCGGCGGGCTCACGCGCGTGGCCCTCAAGAAAGGGTCGTACGTCGTGAATTCGTCTCAGGGAGGGGGCAGCAAGGACACCTGGGTCCTGGCCGACGACACTTCGCACAAAGACGGGCAGGCATGCTGAGTCGCGCTGCCGACGCGCTGTACTGGATGTGCCGCTACGCGGAGCGGGCCGAGAACGTCGCGCGCTTCCTCGACGTGAGCCTGCAGGTCATGCTCGATATGCCGGACACCCACGACGACCCATGGGAAGGTGTCATCGCCGCCACCGGGGAGGCGGCGTTTTTTACCGAGCGGTTCGGCACGGCGACGCGCGACGCGATCGTGCGCTTTCTCACCATCGACGCCGAGTCGCCGTATTCGATCGTGTCCTGCGTGCGGCAGGCGCGCGACAATGCCCGCTCGATTCGCGAGGCCATTTCTTCCGAAACCTGGGAGCAGATCAACAAGTGGTATCTGCTCGTGCGAGACGCGGCGACACTCGACGCCGTCGTCGACGACCCCCATGACTTTCTCGCGGCGGTCAAAGAGGCGTCGCACCTGTTCGTCGGCGTGACGTACTTGACGATGACGCACGGCGAGGGGTGGCACTTCGGCCGTCTGGGTCGGCTGCTCGAGCGCGCCGATCAGACAAGCCGAATCGTGGATGCGAAGCAGCAGCTGCTCCTCGCGCGTCCGGCCGACATCGGAGCGAGTCTCGACGAAATTCATCTTTCGGCGCTTCTCCGTTCGGTGAGCGCGCTCGAAATGTACCGAAAACGATACGGCCGTTTCGAGCACGTCGACGTCGTCGAGTTCCTCGTGCTCGACAAGCTTTTTCCGAGGTCGATTCGACACTGCCTCACCAAGGCGCAGCACTCGCTGCAAGCGATCACCGGAACGCCGGCCGATGCCAGCGGAACGAAGCCCGAGCGGTTGCTGGGTCGGCTCAGCGCCGACTACGAGTTTGCGATTGTTTCCGAGATCCTCGAGCAAGGCTTGCACGAGCACCTGGATGGTTTGCAATCGAAGCTGAACGAGGTGGGGTACGCGATCTACGAAACGTTCTTCGCTTCCCGATCGGACCCGCTCGTCGAACTGGCGCGAGCCGAAGCGGCGCAAATCCAGTAAGTGGCGGGGCGCGCGATCGATCCGTTTCAGAGGCTCATTCCATCCGCTCGACTCGAACCTCGACGTCGAGCGTTTCGCCCCCTCCGCCCACGTAGATCGTGCCGGAAGTGGGCGTCGCGTCGAGATAATTGCGCCCGACGGCCAGCCGCACGTGATGGGTGCTCGTCACGGTGCCGTTCGTGGGATCGAGACCGCGCCAGCCGACCTCCGGCAGGTAGACCTGCACCCACGCATGGGACGCCTCGGCTTGCCGCTGATTGGCGTCCTTCGGCTTGGTGAGAATGTACCCGCAGACGTAACGGGCCGGGACCCCCATGAGGCGCGCAAGACAAATGAACAGGTTCGTGAAGTCTTGGCAGACCCCACGGCGCCTCGTGTAAACGTCGAACGCCGTCGTCCCGAGGGTGGTTGCGCCCTGGACATACGTGTACTCGCGGTGGATGGCGTCGTTCAGATCGAGCAAGGTATCGAGAAGGTCGCCTTGGTTACGATGAACGAAGCGCATCGCGTAGTCCAATAGCTCCATGAGCTCGCTCTCCGGAAGCTCGGGCGGCTGCAAGAAGGGCTGCAGCATATGTCTTTGCCACGGCATCCAGACGAGGGGAATCGCCGATCGCACGTGCCGAAGGTCGAAGGCGAGCGGATCGCTGTCCAGGGTCTCCACCGACGAGCGCGCGATGATCGTGAGTTCCCGGTACGGGGTTTCGATCACCACACGGCGCGCTCGATTTCCGAAGACGTCGTCGAAGTCGTGGGCACGGCCCTCGACGGATACGGACACATCGCACTCCATCAATCGCTGCAGGCGATCCTGCATCGGAAAGAGCCGAAGCAGGTGGGTGCTCCGTTCGACCGGAAGCGCATAACGGTACCGTGTCTGATGCGTGGTCGACAGCCGCGTTCGGGGCTTGCGGGCCCCCTCGCGACGCTCCGGCCGGGTTGGCGGCAGACTGACGGCGGGCGCGGGGGCCGTGCCGGGGGTCTCGTCGGCAAGCAGGTCGCCGACCACCGCCCCCTGTCGCAACGAGACGAGCTCGCCGGGAGCGAGGCGCCGCCAGGACAAGGGTGCGCCGGAGCCTTCGTTGTTCAAGGGAGACGACGAGATCACACACCCTTTTCGAGGCTTGCTCCCCCGCCGGGTGAGGTCGATGCGCACGTCGGCGTCTCCGAACGCGACGCCCACGTACGGCGGGCGAAGCTCCGCGAGAAGCAGCCGTCGCGGGCTGTAGCGATCCGCGTACGCGATGAGATCACTGCCGTCGCACAGGACCAGGTCGAGGCCGCCGCGCGTGTTCAGATCGAGCAGCCATCGATGCAAGATGCGCGGATCGGCTTCGGCGAGCGAGCGCCAGCCGCGCGCCGCGATGCGGGCGAGCAGGCCGCAAAACACGATTTCCGTGTCGGTTGCGCCGACCGGCTCGAAAGCCGGCTCGAACTTCTCGTCGAGGCTCGACGTCAAGCTGCCGGCGTGACCGATCATCCACTCGCGGCCCGCCCAACAGCGGACGAACGGCTGCGTGTTCGCGTCCGTGTTGGGGCCCCACATGGCCGTTCGCACGTGAAGGACGAAGAGTGACGACTCGAGGTGCTCCCAGGCCTTCACGAGTTCGCCCCGGATGCTGCCGCGTGGCGGCGCCGGCTCCTTGAGCACGGACGCCGAGGGTTCACCCGCGGGGTAGTAACCGAGGCCCCAACCGTCAGGCAACGACTGTCCCGGCTGAAGACAACGTAGGTCGAACGATGGGGCGAGTTCCCCCTCGAACGACATCGCAAGCAGGTTCGGCATTGGTCGTAACGTGGCCGGGTCGATCGCTCGCGTCAACGCCCATCCGGCTTGGCCGTGTTCGCGCGCTCATGATACGTGCTATCTGTCCGATGGCGCGGAGGCTTGCGATGAACCCGCACGAACTGAGCAAAGAGCTCCAGACATACGCCCGAATCGATGGCGACACAGACCCAACGCGTCGAGCGTTCTTGGGCGGCGCCGCGGCCGTGAGCGCAGCGGCGGTTCTGCTCGGGTCTTCGACTGCGACGGCGCGAACACCCGCGGGGCTTCCGGCTCAGCCGCCTGCGGGCTTCGTTCCCTTGTCCGCTCCTGGGCAAGTGGTGCGAGTCAGAAAATCCGGCTGCCTCGAAGCGAACCACATCTTCCCGAAGGTCGACGACGCGAGAGAGATGCTGCAGCGGGCACTCGCGGAGCTGACAGGGCGGGCTGAACTTTCGGACGCAGTGAAGGCGTTCGTGCACCCGCAAGACAAGGTGTGCGTCAAGGTCAACGGAATCGCGCTTCAGAATATGGCGACGAACAAGGAGCTCGTGCTGCCCTTCGTCGAGGCCATGGTCGCGTCCGGTGTCCCCGCGAACAACATCACCGTACTCGAGCAATACCCGGGCTTCATGGCCGGGACGCGTATCACGGCCAGGAACGTTCCAGCCGGCGTCAATGTCGCGTGGCACGCGAACAACGACGCGACGATGGACTGGCGCGACATTCCGGGAACGCAGCGGCACACGAAGTTCGTGCGCGCCCTGACGGAGGCGACCGCACTCATCAACTTCGCGCTCGTCAAAGATCACTCGATATGCGGGTACACCGGGGCGCTCAAGAACATGACGCACGGCTGCAGCGTCAACCCGCAGGATTTCCACGATCATCACGCCAGCCCCCAGATCGCGATCTTGGCGGCGCAGGACGTGCTGCGAACGCGTCTGCGTCTGTGTGTGATCGACGGCTTCAAGCTGATGGCGCATGGCGGTCCGCTCTACAAGCACCCCGAATACGTAACGGCTCACGAGTCGGTCTACGCCTCTACGGATCCCGTTAGTTTGGACTCGATCGGATGGGCTGAAGTTGAGGACGCTCGGGCCAAATTCGGGCTGAAGTCGCTCACGGACGAAGGCCGGCCGCCGGCGTACATCCAGGCAGCCGCCGATCTCGGCGTCGGAATCGCCGATCGGGCGAAGATCACGCTCCGGGAAGTGACGCTCTGACGGGCGGAATAGTCTATAGTTTCGCGCTCCGGAGCGAGCTCCTGTAGGATCGTGCGGTGGCGTCCGACTCCGAGCGAACTCGCGTCACCCGACTGAAGGAGGTCGCCGGTTCGAAGAGTGCGGCTTCCGGCGCTGCCTGCGTCGTTGTCATTTACGGTCCGGAGCTCGGCAAGCGCGTGCAGCTCGGGACGGCGCCGTTCGGCATCGGGCGCTCGGCGCGAAACGATTTGGCGATCGATCAAGAGAGCGTCAGCCGCCATCACGCGCGCATCACGTTCGATGGGGCGGACTACTGGCTGCACGATCTGAATTCGACGAACGGCACGTACGTGAACGACGGCTTGGTAAGTGAGCAGCGCCTCACCGAGGGAGACCAAATTCACATCGGACGGTCGATTCTCAAGTTCATGACCGGGGAGAACGTCGAAGCTCAGTACCACGAAGAGATTTACCGTCTCATGACCGTGGATGGCCTCACGCAGGCATTCAACCGGCGCTATTTCAACGAAGTCTTCGAACGCGAGTTCAACCGATCGGGGCGCTATCAGCGCGCGCTCTCGCTGATTCTCTTCGATATCGATTTTTTCAAGCGGGTCAACGACACGTTCGGCCATCTGGCCGGCGACAGCGTGCTTCGTCAGATCGCGGCGGCGGTGAAGCCCCGCCTGCGCCGCGAAGACGTATTCGCGCGCGCCGGCGGCGAGGAGTTCGCCATTTTGCTGCCGGAGATTGGGCTCGATGGCGCGCGCATCACGGCCGACAAGGTGAGGCGCATCGTCGAGGCGTCGCGTTTCAAGCACGAGCAACAGCTGATTGCCTGCACGATCAGTTTGGGCGTGGCGTCCTTTCAGACTGCCATGATCGACGCGACGACTCTCTACAAGGCCGCGGACGATTGGCTCTACCAGGCCAAACAACGCGGCCGCAACCGAGTCGAGGGCTAAGGCCGTCGCTTGCAGATTAAGGGCACGCGATCGGTACGGGGGCGCCTGCCGCGATCCACGAGCTGACGATTTCGAGCTCGGGCACCGTGAGCGCCTGGGGGTTCGGCGCGGTGGATGCCGGGTCGGAAGGGTAGGGCATCTCCCGCCCCGCAATGAGGTCGGTGAGACGCATGCGCTCCGCATTGGACAAGGCGATCGGGCAAAGATCGCCGTCGGCATCGCACGCGACCGAGTACACGCGGGCCTGATTCGGCGGTGCCGCGTCGGCATCCACGGAGGCGCCGGCGTCACACGGCGATGACGCACTCGTCGGGCACGGTGGCGGTGGCGCCGCCATCAGCAGCTTGTACATGAGCCAGCTGTGCGCCGGATCGCCCGAAGTCGGCTCGGCGACTGCGCCGCCGAGTTCGGGCGCCGCGTCGTCGGCCCCGGAATCCACGAACATGAGTTCGGGTTCGGGGCCGGGATCGATGATCGGCACGTCTTGCGTGAAAGCGAGCGTCGGCGCCTCCGCGACGCCAGCCAAAGGGCCCGTGTTGGACTCTTCCGCTACGCGTCCGATCGCCGTAGCCATAACCCCTTGTGGATCGGTCAATTCCAAACCCATGGCGGGCAGCGTCGGCGGTGCGCCGTGGCACCCGGTGCCGCCGCACTTGCTCGCGAAGATGGGCAGGACCAGGCCGCAGAAGTCGGGAGCCGGCGTCGGCGGCCCCTCGGCGGTTCCCCCGTCGGTCTCGATGAGAAATGTGAGCGACGAAGGTGAGGACGGCGAAAGCGTCGCTCCGTCGATAGTGCGCAAACCGAAGGTGTCCGTCGGTCCGCTGGCCGACACGATTGTCAGCTGGTAGGCCTGCCCCGGAACGAAGGCTTCGTCGGGCAGCGGCGTGATCGTCACGACCCGCGCCACCGGGTCGTACGTGATGGTCGGCACCAGCGCTGCCGCGCTGTTGCCCACGAGCTCTGCCAAAGCAAACGTCTGACGGGTGATGCTGAGAGGCAGGAGCAATCGATCGAACGACAGTTCGATCGAGTCGCTCGGGGCGAGAAATCCGCCGCGCACGTTCGAGTCCACGAGGTGTACGGCAGGCCCCACCGGGACCGATTCGTTGCTCGCCTTGCCTTGATCGCAAGCGGTCGGAAATAGGGCTAGACCGATCAGCTCTCCGAGTAGAGCTGCAGCTGCTCGCGCACGACTTCGTCGCTGACGCCGGTTCTGAGATGGTCCTTCAGGACGTCGGCGAGAGTGAGCAAGAGCTCGTCCACCCCCTTGTCTTCGATGAGCTTCTGCAGCAGCTGCCGCGCCTCGCGACTCTCGTCGTTGCGCAAGAACTGACGGACGGTCTCGAGAGAGATCTCGCCCTGAAAATCCAGGTACATATTCTCTAAGAGGTAGCGAACGAGTTCTTTCACCATCGTCCTCCTCGGCCGCGGGCATGGGGGGGGGGATGCAAGGGATAGACTCATATCCCTCGCGGTACGGCGGGTGCAAGGCCGTTTTCGTCTTGTCGCAGTCTTTCCGCAGTCCGTCGTCACCGAAAACGGGGTCCGTCACCGTCTCTTCGCAGCCCGCAATCGACCAATGGCTCATCGGCATTGTGAGAGGACCGCGTCTCCGGGCTCGTGACAAACGAAGCACGGACGCGGGTTTCGGTTGAACTGGGTAGCGCAGCGGCCTACGAACCCCGACGTGTGTGGATCGAATCCGCCGCCAACGCCGAGGGCTCCGTGGCACGCGACGCAGTCGCGCTCGGTGTGACAGCTCACGCAGGCGTTCAGGTTGCGTTCGGCTTCGAAGCCGTGACTTCCGGGTTTGCGCGGCGGATCGCTCCAGATGCTTTTCGGAGGATGGAAGCGCCCGCTGTCCTTGGCGTTCGGGGGACTCGATTCCGCGACTCCAACGCGCAAATGGCAGTCGAGGCAGAAGCTTTGCTGCTGGTGGCAGCTCGTGCACCGCTCGGTGTTCATGCGGGCCTCGATCGCGTGCATGTTCAGATAATCGTTCGGGTGAATGTCGCGCGGCCGGGTGCGCCCGTCGTGGCAGTCGGTGCAAAAGTCCTCTTTGTGGCAGTTTGCGCAGAACCCCGAGTCGTCCGCAGCGACCGACTTGTGCCGTTCGATGAAGTCCGGGGTGTGCTCGGCGTTGTGCAGCCAGCGAGGCGGGCGCAGCGTTCCGCTTGGGAACATTGTTTGGATCCGGGCAGTTCCGCTCGGTCCCGCCAAGTGGCATGTTTCGCAAGCGCTTTTCGCGCCGCCCAAGGATGCCGGGTCCGGAGCCTGGTGGCAGCGCAGGCAGCCGCTCATTCGCGGAAGCTGGTCGCGCGTCGCCAGTTCGATCTCAGCGACGGCGCCGTGGCACTGCGCGCATCCGATGTTTCGATCGGCGTGGGATTTGTGATCGAAAACGAGATTCGCTCTCGGAAGTTCGAGAGGCGCGACGCGGTTCCCGTCCTCCGGGCGGTACCCTTGATGGCACGTGGCGCACTGGCCCATGGCAGCGTCGCCGGACTTGACGAGCGCTAGATTGGAGTGATCCGTGGAGTGACAACGGTCGCAGACTTCGCCGCCCGGCGTGAGCCGATCGGAGGCGCGTCGGCTGGTGGTCGCGCCGGGATGGCACGTCTTGCATGTGGCGCCAATCTCGCGTCCGAGGTGCTTCGCGTGATCGAAGCGGATCGCGACGTGTTGGGTCGGGTAGATGACCGAGCTCGGCCCCGTGTCCGGGTTGGGCGCCCCCGGAGGAAGCAAGCCGTGGGGCACGGGGCGGTCGTCGGGCAACGGGGCGACGCCGTGGACGGTGGGCGCTTCGCTCTGCGCGAGGGCCATCGGCACGATCACGAGCAGGGCGAATAGAGGCATGAGCGCCCGAACAAGGCCGAGCGCGACAAAAGGCCGCAGCGGCCCGAAGACCTGGCTCGTCATTGCTGCGCGGTCTCTCGGGTGCGCTGCGGCAGTTTGCCCATGTCGAGCGAGAGCAGGAACATGAACCGAAAGCGCTGCCCGACCAGGCCGTTGAAGTCGTGCTCCCACTCGAACGAGCCTCGGCACCGTGGGTCGAAGCGGTATCCCACGTTCGCGACGTACTGGAATCCCGTGGCAGCCCGATCCGGACGCAGGTCGTCCTTCCACTGCCAAAGCCCCGCGCGGCCGCCGACCATGTAACGAGTCTCGATCACTTGTTCGGCCGACACGTCGCCGCCCACGCGATCTCCTTCCGAGCCGAAGTCGCCGCTCGCGTGGGCGGCGATGCGCGTCTCGCCGCTATGCCAGCGTGCCGACACGTTGCCTCCCTCGTCGAACGGATGACCGTTGGTGGGGTAGTAGCCGCCGGCGCTGTTGGGCGAGGGCGATGAGACGAAGCCCCCACCGGGGTCGAACGGTGCCGTTTGCACCGTGGAGACCCGAGCATGCGCATTGCCGGCGACCGAGAGGCGTCGATCGATGTCGACGTTCGCACGGAGGCCCAGATCACTCCTCGGCTCGCCAGCGAAGAAGTTCCAGATGCTATCCCCGTCGAACGTAGGGAGGTAGTAATCGTAGTCGGTGCTGACTGTGAGACGTTTTCCGAGGTACCCGTCGAGCGACGCGTAGGCCGACGTGATCTCGGCCCGGTAGAAGTCGTAGACGATCCCGGCCTTGACGGCCCCGATCGCGGCAAGATTCGCATCGACCGCATAGCCCAACCGTTCGGACGAAATGCGCGTTCGGTCGTAGACCCCCGGGTTGCTGCCGTCCGGGAACTCGGACACGGTCGACGGTCCGGTGTCGTACACCCGCCGGTACGTCAGTCGCCCGTGAATCCAGGTCAGTCCGACCGACTCCAGCGCGACTCCCAGCGCCGGGGCCACTTCGGCAGGCTGGAACTCCGGGTAAAGAAGCGGCTCGAAGCCGGTGCGGTCTCCGCGCCAGACCCCGTCGGCCTCAAACCGCGAAGTGCTGAGCGGCATCCCGCCGCGCTGCTCGAGCCCGCCATAGGCTTCCGCTTTGAGGTAGTACGGCGTCGTCACACTGACTTCGCCGCCGTCGAAGGACCACCAGCCGAGCACGTCGGTCACGTACTGTCGACCCAGCTTGAAGCCGAGCCAGCCTCCCCCGAACCGGCGCCCTTCGAGGTAGAAATACATCAGGTCGACCGCTTGCGGAGCAAACCCCGGCACGATGCTGCCAAAGATCGTCGGGTCGGACGTTGCGCTCGGCGCACCGTAATCGGCGTCGTAGCGTACGCGCATCCGGATGCTGAGATCGGCCGCGTGCGGGTCGCCCTCGGCCGTGCCCAAGAGGTCGTACGCACCCAGGCCGAGGGTCGCGGTGAGCCGCCGCCGTTCGAGCAGAACTTGGCCAGTCGGTGAGGTGACGTCGTAGAACTGCGCCACACTGTCGGCGGTGACGTCCCCGTCAAGCGCTCGAGCGTCCATGCCAACCAGCATCGCGCCGAACGCCGCCCTACCGGCTGCGCGCTGCACGAAGCGGGTCGTCATTTTCCTAGGCCTTAGTGGCGCCGAACTCTTTCTCGAACCGATCGTCGAATGTGTCCGCCACCGCGGCGAGATGCCGGACCGTTTGCTCGACTTCCTCGGCCCCGAGGCCCGCGGCAGTCCGTTCGCTCACGGCCACGACGCGATCTCCGACGAGGCCGAACGCGGCGTTCGCCAGGCCGCCCGCGTTGAGCTCGAGCACTCTGCGGATGAGCGCCGCCTGGTTTCCCGCATGGGTAGGCAACGTGACGACGGGCGACACCACTCGCAGGTAGGTGACGTCTTCGCTCTCCTGAAAAGTCACCGTCAGCAAAACGGAAGCACTGCCCCGCTTGAGCGTCCAAACCGCTTGGCTGTCGCTCGGAGACCGCCCGCGAGTCGTCGTCGGATCCAGTCCCAGTTTGCGGATCGTCGCCTCGACGAGCTCCTTCGCCGCTTCGAACTCTGTGTCCACCATGCCTCCCGCGACGGCTTTCCCGTCCGTTTCGTCCGAGTGTTAGTGTTTTCGCGCTTCGGCGAGCTGCCGACAATCGTTCCGCCGACTATGGGTGTCAACGAACATCGCGGCACCAGGGTACCGGCAACGGCGCCGGCGGGCCACCCACGGGTGTCCATCCCGCCATCTCGGGGTGCCGAAATGGCCGGCAGAATGAGCTGCACGACGGCCCCGTGTCCTCGCTGCGGGGATAGGCCATTGCGGGCTAGCTTGACCCCTCGCACGTGCGGGTGGCACTTTAACCGTCGAGGCGGAGGCCCTCCGAGAGTATGTCCGACAGCCAGCAGCGCTATCGCGTCATCGAACGGCTCGAATCGGGCGGCATGGCGGAAGTCTTTCGGGCTGAAAGCGAGGGGCTTCAGGGCTTTCGCAAGCAAGTCGCGATCAAGCGCGTGCTGCCTCACTTGTCTTCGAAGAAGAAATTCATCTCGATGTTTCTCGACGAGGCTCGCCTTTCGGCGCAGCTGTCGCACTCGAACTGCGTCCAGGTGTTCGACATCGGCGTCGGCGACGCGGCGTTCTTTATCGTCATGGAGTTCGTCGACGGCGCGAACCTGAAGGCGATCATCGAGCACCTGAGGAAGACGGGACGAGACTTCCCCGTCGAGGCCGCCGTCTTCATCAGCCTCGAGCTTTGCAAGGGCCTCGCCTACGCGCACGAGCTCACGGACTCGAACGGCGTTCCGCTGTTCATCGTCCACAGGGACATGTCGCCGCCCAACGTGCTCGTCACGAAGTACGGCGAGGTAAAAATCGTCGATTTCGGTCTCGCCAAGGCCAACAGCCAACTCGAGAAAAGCGAGCCGGGCATCATCAAAGGCAAGTTTTCGTACCTGTCCCCCGAGGCTGCGATGGGGCAGGACGTCGACGCGCGCACGGACATCTTCGCTGTCGGCATCATTCTCTGGGAGCTCCTGGCGGCTCAGCGCCTGTTTCTCGGCGATACCGACTTTCAGACCGTCAAGAAAGTCCAGGCCTCGAGCGTTCCCAGCATCTCGCAAATCAACAAGAAGGTGCCCCCGGACCTCGAACGCATCATCGTTCGCGCGCTCGCGCGCGATCCGGCGCAGCGCTACACGACCGCGCGGGCGCTCGGGCAGGACCTGTCGAAGTTCATGTTCCGGTACGGTGTGCCGGTCAGTACATTCGACATTCAACAGCTGGTCCAAGGCGCGATGAAGGAGCGCCAGCGGTATCGTCCACAACAGACGAGCATCATCGACAAGCTGATCGAGGAGGCGCTGCTCGAGTTCACATCGCTGACCGACGATCCGGCAGGCGCCTCGGTCCCGGTGGCCGCTTCCCGGCCGAAGTCGAGCGACGTGGCACTGCTCCAGACCGGCTCGAAGGTCGCTACGGCGGGCGGTGGCTACCTCGACATGGGTTCGTGGATCGAAGAGATTTCGGTGAGCCAGAAGCGGCAGCCCATCGAAACCGCTCCCTCAACGATCCCGCCGGCCGTCACCGCGGGCAATCTGGCCGCCCTCGAGGAGGACTTCGCGGGCATGCTGTTGCGGTCGCAACCCCCGCCCGCTCGCCCGGTCGGCACGCCGAGCCCATCGGGCGTGGCCCTGGCCGTGCCCGCGGCGCGCCTTGCGGCCACGCAACCCGATCCAACGCCGGCCCCGGTGAACTTGCCGGCGCTCGCCCGCCGCTCGCATGCGGGAACGAAGGTCGGCGTCGCCGTGGCACTGGTCGTGGTCATGGCGGCGGGCGCGGCCGCATGGCTCACCCACGTGATGCATCCCTAGTCCCCCCCGGAACAGAAGTACCTTGCGGAACTTCTGTGCTTCGCCGACGCCTTCGGCGTCCTCCGGGGGACTAGACCTTTTCCTTGGGCTCCGCTCAACCCCGAAGTCGTTCCCGCGACTTCGCTAGTCCCCTGGGCTCGCTCTTCTCAAAGGAATCACCTTTCCAGGGGACTAGGTGCGGGCCGTGTGAGCGCACACGCGGGGTGCGCCGCCGTTCCTAGCCTTTCGAAACGTGGTCCCCTTGGGGTCGCGCGATAGCCATTTTCCCGCTGCTCGGCGGACGGTGATCGCGCTCGCGGCCGGTCTTGTCGAGCCCCCCGTAGGATTCGCGAACGCGGTCGAGCTTTCGATACAGCGTGCGGCGATCGAAACCGAGCACTTGTGCGGCGAGCGTCTTGTTGCCGCCGACGGCTTCGAGCACCTTGACGATGTAGCGCCGCTCGACCTCGTCCATGGTCAGCAGTTCGGCAGGATCGTTCGACTCGATGGCGATGGTCGCCGTCTTGTAGTCACGGATTTTCTCGGGCAGGTCGTCGACGCCGATTTGCTCGAACTGCGCGAGTGCCACGGCGCGTTCGATGCAGTTCTGCAGCTCGCGGACATTGCCTGGCCAGGGGTAGGAAATGAGCTTGTCGGCTGTCGCGCTCATCATTCCAAGAACGGGCCGGCGACTCTGCGCCGCGTACCGCTCGAGGAAGTGCTGGGCGAGGAGAAGGATGTCACTGCCACGCGATCGCAGAGGCGGGACGTGAACGCGTACGACGTTGATGCGATAGAAGAGGTCCTCGCGGAAGCGCTTTTCTTCGACTTCGGTCTCAAGGTCGCGGTTGGTTGCTGCGATGATGCGTGCGTCGAACGGCTGCTCTTGCTCGCCGCCGACGGGCCGGACGGTGCGCTCTTGCAGGGCGCGCAGCAATTTGGCCTGCATGCCGGGAGGCATTTCACCGATTTCGTCCAGAAACAACGTGCCCTTGCTGCCCTTGATGAAAAGGCCAGGACGCGCGTTGCGGGCATCGGTGAACGCGCCTTTGACGTGTCCAAAGAGTTCGCTCTCCAGCAGATTTTCGGGCATTGCCGCGCAATTGATCGCAACGAAGGGCCCGTCTTTGCGCCCGCTTTTCGCGTGGAGGGCCTTCGCGACGAGCTCTTTGCCCGTCCCGCTTTCCCCGGTGATGAGTACGGTCGTCTCCGTGTCCGCCACGCGCGCGACGAGTTCGCACATTTTCGTGACCGCCGCGCTCGTGCCTAGAATCCCATTAAAGCGCCGGGTGCCGTCGACCGCTTGCCGCAGCCGCTTCACTTCCTCGCGAAGCGCGCGATGCCGAAGCGCCCGATCGATCGTCAAGGCGAGCTCGTCCATGTCGCACGGCTTGGTCACGAAGTCGTACGCACCCGCCCGGATCGCGGCGACGGCCGTCTCCATGTTCGCGCAGCCGGTGATGACGATGACCGGAATGTCTTCGCGCCGCGCAACGAGCTGCTTGCAGAGCTCGACTCCACTCATGCCGACCAGATTCACATCCGTGATGATCAGGCCGAAGTCATCCCGCTCGAAGCTCGAAAGCGCTTCGACGGGCGTGGGGACCGACGTGACCTGGAACCCGCGCTGACCGAGCTCGCTTTCGAGCACCGTGCACATGCTGCGATCGTCGTCGATAAGGAGAATGGCTCGGGTCATTGCCTTGGCCCTTGGTCGCCACTGTATGGCGGGCGGGGCGATTGCGCTACCGCTCGGCCCGGGCTCTCGGACGATTGGTGTGGACGGCCGCGCCCCCGGGGCGCCCCAAGGCATCGTTGCGCCCCCGGTCGCGCGTCCAAACGAGCCGGCCGCGGCCGTCGTTTCAGGCCAGTCTTGACGCACCCGCCCTCGATGCGGATAAGTGGACACGTTGGCCCCTGGCGACCGGCGCGTCCGCAGGCTCGCTGCGGGTGATGACCCGGAACACGATGGATATTTGGCCGGACCCTCGCGCATGCCCAGCCCCTTCGTCCTAGCTCTCCGGGACGCGCGATCTCGGATCGGGTCGGCCGCGGATGCGTGCGCGACCGCCGCGGAACGCGTCGCGGCTCGTAGGCTTGCTCACGAGATCGATCAGATCCTGGCGCGTCTCGAGGGAACCGACGGCGATCGCGACCTCATCTCCGTCGTCTGCCACGACCTGAAGGATCCGCTGGCGTCCATTGTCATGGGCGCGGGGTTTCTCAAGCGGACGATCGCACCGGATCAGGGACCCGTCCGTCGGGTCGTCGATGCGATCGCCCGTTCGGCCGACCGCATGAACCAAGTCGTCGGCGATTTCCACGACCTCGCGAAGCTCGACTCAGGGATGATCGAGGCGGATCGGCGGCCCTGCGACGTGGGATCCGCATTGCGCGCGGCTGCAGCGCCCCTCGAGGATCTGGCGCGTGCGCACGACGTGCGGTTCGAACTCGATGTCCCGGTGGCGCCGCTCGTGGCGATCTGCGATCGCGGGCGGCTATTGCAGATCGTATCCAAGCTCGTGGGCAACGCCGTGCGCTTCACGCCCCCGGGGGGCCGGGTCGCTTTGTCGGCCTCGTACGCCAGCGAAGAAGTCGCGCGCACATCGGGCGACGGCGAAGCGGAGATCGGCCGGACTCCGCTCGAAGCGCGCGACCCGCAGCGAGCCGTCGTTCGGTTTTCCGTCGCCGACACCGGCCGTGGCATCGCGGCCGACCGACTGGCCACCATCTTCGATCATGCCGCGAACGCGCGGCGAACGCCCCGTGACGGTCCCGGGCTCGGGTTGGCCATCGTGCGGGGCCTCGTCGAGCTGCAGGGCGGCGCCGTCCGCGTCGAGAGTCGGATCGACCAGGGAAGTCGGTTCTCGTTCACGCTCCCGGCGGCTCCCGTGTCTTGAGAACGAGAGCCGCCTGCCGCGCGGTTCGGGCGTGTGCCGGGTCGATGTCGCTCCCGGTGGGCGGAAGTCGGTCATCCGCCTGGAACTCCAGCGCAAAACGCTCTATGAGCGCGAGCCATGAGCGACGTTCGGATCGAGTCGGACAGCATGGGCCGCGTCGAAGTGCCCGCGGACAAGTATTGGGGCGCCCAGACGCAGCGTAGCGTTCAAAACTTCAAGATTGGCGGCCATCGATTCGGCCGGCCCGTGATCCGATCGTTCGGCATCGTCAAGAAGGCCGCGGCGATGGCGAACCGGGAGATCGGCAAGCTCGACGGCGCGAAGTGCGACCTCATTGCGCGCGCCGCGGACGAGGTCATCGACGGCACGCTCGACAGCCACTTCCCCCTCGTCGTCTGGCAAACCGGCAGCGGCACGCAGTCGAACATGAACGCGAACGAGGTCATCGCCAACCGCGCCATCGAGATCGCCGGAGGCGTCATGGGTTCGAAAAGTCCCATTCACCCGAACGACGACGTGAACCGGTCGCAGTCGTCGAACGACGTGTTCCCGACCGTGATGCATGTGGCGGCGGCGCTCGAGATCCGCGAGCGGTTGCTGCCCGCCGTGATGGCGCTGCGGGGCACGATCGAGCGCAAGAGCGAAGCGTTCAAAGACATCGTCAAAGTCGGTCGCACCCATTTGATGGATGCGACGCCGCTGACGCTCGGCCAGGAGATGGGCGGCTGGGCCGCGCAGCTGGCGTTCGCGGCATCGGGCGTCGAGCGATCGCTCGACGGTCTGTACGAACTCGCTCTCGGCGGAACGGCGGTGGGCACGGGCTTGAACACTCACCCCAAGTGGTCCGAGACGGTCGCGCGCCACATCGCAGGGCTCACGGATGTGCCCTTCCGGACGGCCGCCAACAAGTTCGCGGCTCTCGCGGGCCACGAGGCGCTCGTCGCGGCAAGCGGCGCGATGCGGACGCTTGCGGTGGCGTGCTTCAAAATCGCCAACGACGTTCGATGGCTCGGCAGCGGCCCGCGCTGTGGCATCGGCGAGCTGCATCTGCCCGAAAACGAGCCCGGCAGCAGCATCATGCCCGGCAAAGTGAACCCCACCCAGGCGGAGGCTCTGACGATGGTCTGCGTCCAGGTCTTCGGCAACGACACGACTGTCGGGTTCGCGGGAGCGAGCGGCAACTTCGAGCTCAACGTGTACAAGCCTGTCATCGTGCACAACGTTCTCGAAAGCTGCGCGCTTTTGGCCGACGCCTGCCAGAGCTTCAACGACCATTGCCTCATCGGGATCGAGCCGAATCGCGAGGTGATCGCGCGTCACGTGGAGAACACGCTGATGCTCGTGACGGCTCTGAACGAAGTGATCGGCTACGACAACGCGGCAAAAGTCGCGAAGCTCGCACACTCCAAGAACATCACGCTGAGACAGGCCGCGGCCGATTTGGGGCTCGTCAGACCGGAGGACTTCGACACGTTCGTCCGTCCGGAGAACATGGTCTCTCCGGGGTGATCGGCGGCGCAGGCCATTGACGCGTGTCCGCACACGTCTGTAGTGTCGGTGCGATGTATCCATCGGGTCCGAGCATTGCATAGGTCGGACGCGCCCTATGGATAACGGTGTCCACTCGTTGCGGAGGAAACCTTAGCCATGCATCTACCCAAAGCCGTATTCGTACTCGCGTTGTTTTCCGTCTTCGGCGCGGAAACTATTGGCGCCAGTGGGGAGGTACACGCCGCCGGGCGCTGCTTCCCGGTGATTGCCGTCGTTGAAACCTCGATCACCACGGAGAATTGCACCAGTCCAATCGGACTATGCACGGCCGGCCATCTCGTGGGAGGGCCGTTCGATGGGGCGACCACATTCCTGACTCTTGACGCGGCGCCTTCTGCCGGGATGCCTGGGGTGGAGCCGGCGGCGAACCTTTCGTATTCCGGCACCTTCCCTGACGCAGCCTGGGGGCACGTACGTGTCGAGCGATCTCGGCGTTCTCGACGCATCCCACGCCACGTTCGTCGAGATGATGCGGTCGGAGTCTGGCACCGGGCGGTTCCAAAATCCCTCAGGCGTCTTATCCATCACCGGAACACTGGTCAACAACGAAACGGGATTCAGCGGGCTCGTCACCGGCGAACTCTGCACCGACAGCGGCAACTGAACGGGTGATTCATGGGCCTGATTGGGCGCCGACGACACCGCTCAGACGGTCGGTTCGCGATCGCCGCCCGCGTCGTTCATGGCGCCCCTTTCATAAAGATCACGACAAGCCGCGCGGCGCAGCTTGCCTGAGGACGTCCTCGGAATTGCGCTCGATCTCACGAGGATCACGTCTTTGGGAACGATGCCGAAGTGTTGATAGAGAGTGCTCCTCGACTGTTGCTTGACGTGCTCGTGGTCCGCGCGCGGCTCGATTCCGGCAACGACACAAAGCTCGTCGGTGCCCTCCGAGCCACGGACGGCGAAGGCAACGACGGACCCGTAGCGAACACCGTTCACCCCGGCGACCAGCCGTTCCACATCCGACGGAACGATGTTTCTGCCGCCAACGATAAGCAGATCTTTCAATCGATCCACGATGAAAAGGTCGCCATCGGCAATGTATCCGAGGTCGCCCGTCCGGAGCTCCTTTCGGGGTAGGGGATAGTCCGCGTCGCGCCGAAAATAGTACGGAGTAACGGACGGGCCGCTTATGGCGATCTCACCGACGTGCCGCTCTGCGAGCTCGGCGGTCCCTTCTGGATCAAGAATGCGGATTCGGTGGCCTGGAACAGCCCGACCAACGCTCACGAAGCACAGCGCCGAAGAGCTGTCTTCCCCCACCTTTAAGGCTCGGCGATCGGCGCCGAGAGCGTGTCGATCGACGAAGTCGTAGCGCGGCAAAGCGCGCGGTCGGGGGAATGCCGCCGCGAGCGTGCACTCGGCCATTCCGTAAACGGGAAACATCGCCTCGGGGGCCAGGTTCGCGACCGCGAAGCGGCGCACGAACGCTTCCATCGTGGAGCGGTCGATGGGTTCCGCGCCGTCGAATGCGAGACGCCAGTGTGAAAGATCCAACCCCTGCAGCGCAGAGTCGGGAAGTCGGCGCGCAAGCATGCTGTAGGCGAAGTTCGGTGCGCATGAGAAGGTGGCCCTGAACTTGGTCATGGCGCGAAGCCATGAATCGGGCCTTCCGACGAAGACTCGAGTCGGCATCACGTATGTTGGAATTCCTAAATAAATGCCAAGAAGGAGGCCGCCTACCAAACCCATATCGTGATACAGAGGAAGCCAGCTGAACGAGCGATCGCTCGGGCCAAACCCGGCGGCTTCGGTACTCGCGCGCATATTTGCGATGAGGTTGCAATGCTTGACGACGACCCCTTTGGGGTTTCCTGTGCTGCCCG
>Ga0116125_1000068_pt1 | contig 37992 bp, 28 predicted proteins | sample June2015DPH_16_1_2_FD_89729 | JGI IMG/M metagenome (GOLD analysis project Ga0116125, IMG submission 89729) | Peatland microbial communities from SPRUCE experiment site at the Marcell Experimental Forest, Minnesota, USA - June2015DPH_16_10 | ecosystem: Environmental > Terrestrial > Soil >...
CTTCCCATTCTGAAACGTCCGCTCGCAGACGTCCCTTCCGTCCCCCTACTGCGCACAATTTCTGCCCGGGCGACCTTTCCCCCCGTCCATCGAATTGCGCGAACGATCGACCATCGATTCACGTGGCCGTGCTCAATTAAGGATGGAGTACTGGCGCTTCTTCGTCGCCGGTCTCAGATACTTCCTGTAAGCGCTCGTCCTCGCATCGGCCCATGACTGGACCGCTTGCACGAGATCTTCCCACCCGGCCATTCGCCGATCCGTAGAGGAGATCCGTACGAATGTCGATGAACTAGCGGTCGCTCACTCGTGGCACGATATGCCGACCACCATGGGCGAGGGCACCTGCGCCCGGAGCGTAGTCCGCGAGCGTCGCATCACGCACCGCCGTTGCGCTCCCAAGGGTCCGAGACGAAGGGACGTGTCCTCGACGCAGTCCGTTGCTCTTTACGTTCAACAGCCTCAAGGTCCAGGCTGTTGGCGTCTTGGCGTAGGTCCTGCGCAAGTGTGTCACCGCGTGAAACCTAGCCACCTAGAACCTGCGATGAATACCGCTCTGCAAGTTGGCGCGCGTCGTTCGCTTCTGTCGCCCCCAGCGCCTCCTCTACGAGGTAGGGCGACATGCTGACGGCGAAGAACTGATAGGTGGGGTTCAATCGAGAGATCAAGCCGGCCGACTGTGCGGCAGTCATGCCCTGCAGGAAATCGGGGCAGCTCTTACCGGCGACTGTCTCGAAGACCTGAAAACGTCTTGCGAACGTATTACCGCCCTCGCCGAGCTCCTTCACAACGACAGCGAAGGTTCGTGGATCAAACGGTACGGCGGCATTTGCGCGCGCCTGCTTTGCCAGGAGGTCCTTGAGAGCAGCAACAAACACGCGTGTAGCCCGTAGACGCTCTGCATCGTTCATAGCAGCCTCTGCCGGTCAATGGGATGGTTCCACTGAACATCTGAGTACCACAAACGCCCAACTCGGCAGGCTGGCGCATTCGGGGCTGAAGCGCAACCCTGGACGCGTTCTAGGGACGAGTCGGCGAGCCCCATTGTACGACGGCCGTCCGATCCTATCCTCAACACCCGCCCAGTATAGCTACCCACTGATCCCGTGTCTATGCCTTTTTCTCGGCATTTTCATGTCGAGCTAGCTCCCAAAACGCCCCATTATGGTCGGCGTGGGTGAGGACTCTCGAGACGCTTGGTTGCAGTCAGAGCCTGCCATTCACGTAGAGGCTCGGGATGTAGACGACCGCGGGAGGTTCACCATTCCCGCCGAAGTGCGGAAAGGGCTCAAATGGCTCGACGCAGGGCAGCATCCGATCGTGGTCCTTGGCCGCCGTGGTTATGCCCAGCTCCTCCCCGCGTCCGAGGGCACGCGCTTGGGGGAGGAGAGACGGTCCCTGCTCGAGGCACTCGGTAGCGGAGAAAATGGCACGGACGCACTCATACTCTGGCATGCTCGCCACAGAATCCTTAGCGTTGAGCGTTCAGGGTCGGCATGCCGCGTCGAACTTCCCCTCGACATCGCGTTGCATTTCGAAGCTCGCACGCTCGTGTCTGAGGGGGCACCCTCCCCCCCCGGCGTCATCGTCGTAACCCGTTGCCTTGACCGCGTTGAACTTTGGAGCCAGCGGGAACACGCGCGTAGGGTCCACCAGGCAGCCGTTGACGGCGTGTAATTGATCGCGATCTGACGGAGGCAGTGGTCACGATTGCGTTGCCGGTTGTCGCCCCTGTCGACGTCGGGACGCAATGCATCGCCATGCCCTCGAAGCAAGCAAGCCTTGCGAGTTGTACCTCCTGCAGGAGCGCGACGTCCGGCTTCTGCTCGCGCACCCAATCAAGAGCCGCCTGGTGCTGCTTGCGGTAACCGCCCGTGTCGAAGCCGCGGCCCATGTTCCACGAGATAATCTTCACGAGGCCTCCTTCTCCGATGCGCGACTGCTCGATTCTCAGAATCCCCTGATCTCTCGCGCCAATTCCAGGTACCGGCAGAAGGTGTTCGCGAGTGCCATCTGCCGTTCGGAACTGCAGCGCACGTCGAACAGTGCCGGGTTCGCGACCAAGAACGCCGCGCACCGCGCCCGCGAGATCGCCACGTTGAAGCGGTTCGCGCTGTACAAGAACTCCATGCCTCGTGGCGCATTCTCGGGCGAAGACGTGGCCATCGTATAGATGACGACGGGCGCTTGCTGCCCCTGGAACTTGTCGACAGTGCCGATGCGAGCTCCGGCCGGGAGCTGCTTGCGAAGCAGGCCGACGTGCGCGTTGTAGGGAGCGACGATCAACACGTCGTCCAGGCCGATCGGTTGCGTGACGCCATGCCGGTCCGTCCAGCTTGATCCTCCGCCGACGAACGTCCGGACGAGCCTCGCCACCACCTCCACCTCCTCGGGTGACGCGCTCTGGTTGCCAGTGTGCTCGACCGGCACGAAGCGCAGGCCGGTGCCCCCGAGCGGATCGGGCGCGTCCAGGCGGATGCGGGAAAGGTCGGTGCGAGACCGGAGACGGCCCTCGTAGAAAGTCTCCGAGATGAAGGCGCACACGTCGGGGTGCATCCGCCAGGTCTCCTCGAGAAACAGCCCCTGGTCGGCAGCGATGGTGACGCGGTCACCGAGGATGTGTCCGAGGACGGAGACGGCCGTCCCCGCAGCGTGAACGCCCTTGATCGGCTGGTCGAGCTGCCGTGGATCGCCCAGAAGCGCGATGCCATTGCATGAGGGTGCGGCAGCGAGAACGTTCGCGAGGGACATCTGACCTGCCTCATCCACGAATAGGACGTCAATCGCCCCGACCATCGCGGGGCGGGACCATAGCCAGTGCGTCCCGGCGGCGACCTTCGCTTCGCCGCCAGTGAGCGCGCGCAACACCTCGTCGTTGTCGTCCGTGAGCCTGACGAGCGGGTCCCTGGACCCGTCCTCGCCGTCGTTCTTCTGGACAGCCTGCAATTGCAGACCGGCGTCTCTCGCGGCATCGCAGACGTGATTCAGGAGATTCGTGATGACCTTGTGGCTGTTGGCGGTGATGCCGACGCGCTTGCCCGCCTTTACGAGGGCGATGATCATCCGTGCGCCATCATGGGTCTTGCCCGTGCCCGGCGGTCCCTGCACGGCGAGCACGGAGCCCTCGATGGCGAGCGCGCGATTCACTGCCGTCTCGTCTTGGGTCGCGCCCTCCTCGCTCGGCAAGGGCGGTTCGCGCCGTAAGAGGGCGATCGCCGCCGCGAGCGGCGCCATCTTCGTCAATCCGTTCGCCATCACGTGCTCGCCGAGCCGCAGAAGGCTCGCGCGTTGATCGCTATTCCGGAGCGGCTTGCCCGGGATGAGCGCTGTGGGCTGCGGCACGGCCGACTTCGCGCCGCGCTTCAGGTCGATGAACCCGGCCTCGTCGTCGATCCGGTAGCGTTTTCCTGCGGAACTCTTGGTTGCGGGATCCTCGATGCTCATGGCGCGGTCGAGCGCGTGGTCCTGCGGAGGGAACCGGTGGCGATGAATGAGTGATTTCTTCTCGGTGCCCACCACTCCCTCGTAGGTGAGACCTCCGATGGCCGAGCTGTCCTCTCGGAGCTCCTCGTCCGTGAGCTCGCAGAGGCGGAAGTACTCCCAGTGCGACGACTTGTCCTCCCGCCGGTGCCATTCGAGCAGGTGCGCGAGCACGTACCGGGTTTGCTGCTCCGGGTTCCGCTGATCGGGGTCGTCAGGAACGCCCTCGAGCAGGGCGCTCTCGACAGCGCGAACGCGCTGCAGTTGCTCCGCAAGGTCTTCACTGGCCTCGCCGCTCTGCAAGGTCGGCCGCGTCACTGACACCCCCGATTGCTCGAGCTCCCGCCTCCGGTCCTCGAGCCAGCCGCGCAGGCGCATGGCCGAAAGGCAGTCGTCGCGGTTGTAGCCCTGGATCGCGTCGCGCAGCTCGTCGCCGGGCGCCTGCGTGTCGCGTAGCTCCATCCAGGCCTCGAAGGCCGCCAGGCACCGGTTGGCGTCCCGCAGCGGCACCGAGCGCGTGAAGCCGAAGAGCGGCTCGAGCCGTTTGATGGAGTAGCTCTCGACCGACGCACGGACGCCCTGCCGGACGGCGCGGTACAGGTCGACGAAGACCTGTCCTCGCAGGAGCACGTCGAGCTCGTCGACGCACGCCGCGTAGCGCCCCGCGAGGCGCTTGAGGGCGGTCGGCTCGTAGTGGTTATAGTGGTAGACGTGCATGCCCGGGTCCCGGGCCCGCCGCTCCATGATGATTGCAATCAGACGCTCGAAAGCCGCGCGTTCCCCGTCGCGGTCGAACGCCCAGAGCGCCGTGTACGGTGGCTCAGACGATCCCGCGCTCGGCGGCTCCACAAACCCGAGCAAGTATTCGACGCCGTCGCCGAGCGCATAGGGATCGCCCTCGAAGTCGAGGAAGATGTCGCCGGACGACGCCTCGGGCAGCATTGCGAGCCCGCGGCCCGGCTCTACGTCGCGCAGCAGCTCGTAGCGCAGCGATCCGGCGTCTGCGCCCTCGACTTGGATGCGCGCCTGTTCTCGGATGCGCATGAACGCGGCCTGGCCGATGCCGTCCAGGGCGGCCGGACGCGGCAGGGGCGTCGCAGCGAGCTGGTGCATCGTGCGAACCGACGCGAGCTCGAGGGCACGGCGCTGCGATCTGGTGATGCCCGCAACGAGCGAGAGGTGGTCGTCAGCTCTGCGGCGTGCGTCGCACTCGGCGGCGTAGTCGCACACGTCGCAATGGGCCACGGGCTCAGGGTAGGTGACGGGCGGCGACGCGACGGCCGCTTCGAGCGCCTTTCGCACGTGGCGGAAGTATGCCGCGTACCGCGAAGTCTCGAACTGCTCCTCGCGCAGGTCGCCCAGGACGAGCGCCATGCGGATGGGAAGCACGCCTTGGGCGTGCAGCAGCAGCTCCGAGTAGAAGCAGAGCTGTAGCAGCGCCGTCGCCTTCGCCGAGCGGGCCAGCTTTGCATCAACCGGCTCGTAGGACCAGGTCCCCAGCTGCGAGGGTGCGTCGACACGGCGGAGAAAGTCCGGACGACCGAACCACCGCGACGTGTGCTGCAGCGTGCCCTGGTAGACGACGTCGACGCCGCGCTTCATCGCGTCGAGCGTGATCGCAACGGCATCGGGGGAGTGATCGGAGATCGCCTCAACGCTGCACGAGGTCCGGAGCGTCGACAGATACGCGGCCTCGTGATCGTACCCGCGCTTGCGCAGCAGCTCGGCCGCCGGGTCGGGGAAGTAGGGGGGAGGCTTGCGTGCTCCCTTCTGGACGGCGAGATCCTGCGCGGTCGCGTGGACGCACGCCGTGAACTTCGAGACGTCCGTCGCCGCCAGTCGAAGCTGGCCGTGCTCGACCTTCACGCGCCCCCGGCTTCCACTCGATCAGGGTCGCCCACATTCATGACACGATCTCGAGGAACTCGGCGATGGGCCGGATCTCGCCATCCTTGGCAGAGAGCTTGATGGTCTTGAAGTCGGGGTTGTCGGGCCGCAACTCGACGCTCTCGATGCCGCCGTCGCCCGTGTACTTGCTCACCCGCCAGCGCTTCAGCGTGTACCGCCCGCCCGTGTCGGGGTCGTCTTCTCGGAGTTGCACAATGACGCGCCTACCGTCAATGGCGGTAGGCGATGGCGGCGACGTGAATAGGCGAAAGAGCGCCCAGCTCCCGTGGGGGATGTCGTCCTCCATGGAGCGACCGACGATTTGGGCAACGAACATCCTCTTGTCCATCGGCCTCGACGGCTTCACCTGCATCCACCCGACCGGCTCCGGTGATTGCGACGCACCGAACTGCCCTGCTGCCACGGCGAGGTCGTAGACAGGAACGGCCTTTTGATACTCGTCGGCCTTGGGTACCGACGGCAAAACGAGAAAGTTCATCGGCGGCGGCGGTTGGGACTTGGCCTCGTTGTAGAGAGGGACGTTCTCGTGGTGCTTGAGAAGGTCTGCCAGGGTGGCCCCCGCGCGCTGCTCCCACCACGTAATGTCGCTGCGCTTCTCGCCTTTGTTCTCGATGAGGAGCAAGTAGTGCCAAGGCTCCTGGTCAAACTCGGTCAGCATCTCGCAGTACGCCACGGCGCGCCTGGCCTTCCTTTTATCGCGATCGTCCATTCGCCCCTTCACCTCGATGATGAAGTTGTGGAAGACCTCGCCGAGCTTCGCGCGGACGATGAAGTCGGGATAGTAGCGGGCGGTGTAGCCCTGCCAGTCGTACTCGATGTAGTACCCGACGCCGGAGCGGTGGTTGTAGACCCAGCCGACGACGTCAGCGGTGCGTTCGAGCAGGGCGGCCACACGCAGCTCCTCGGGAGAGTCAACGGCGACCTTCGTGAAGCTCGACTTGCGAGCGTTCATCACGTTCTTCTTGACGGCCTGGTAGCTCGAGAGCTCGGACGCCTTGCGCACCGACATCTGCGCCTCGGCGGACGGACGCTCCGTGGTCATCGCCTCGTGGATCGGCTGAAGAAGCTGCTTGCGAACACCTTCAATGACCTCGGGTCGCGCGAGGTTGCCGAGAGCAATTTGGCCTCCCTCATCGCTCGACTCGATGATTTTGGCGAAGGAGAGCGGGATGCCTGCGGGCAGGTTGAACGTCTTTCGCTCGAGAAACTCCCGAACAATGTCCTTTACGGCGTTCTTGTGTTGGTAGCCCGTACGCATCTCTTTAAGGAGGGGAATGGCGAAGGCCACTTCGAGGACGTGGTCGAAGTCGCGGTACGACGGGCTCGCCGGGATCTCGAACTCTTGGCCTTCTTCCTCGGCGTGCTCGAGCGCCTTTTTCAAGTACGTGTGGATCTCCGTCTTCGGGATCTCCTCCATCCACGGGATCTTCGGCGACAGCGCCGGCACCTTGTTGAGATCGAACGACTTGCGCCAGTCGCCCTGTGCTTGCGTGAGCCCCTCGAAGCGCACGAGCCGTACATCGACCTCTTCACGGGCCGACTCGTCTTCGTTCTGCAAGATCGGCTCGTACTCTCGCGTGTGCTCGATCTCGTCGCTCGACTTCTCTTCGACGATGTCGCGGATCTGCTCGATGATCGAGCGGAACGACGGATGCTCGATGACGTACAGCTCTTCGGAGCGCAGGTCGGCGCCACCGTCATCGTCGAGGACGGGCGCGTGCATCTTACGAAGGCCACGTCCGAGGGTCTGCTCAGTCAACGTACGCGAGTCGCAGGGGCGGAGAGGGACGATGACCTTGACGTTGCGAACGTCCCACCCCTCCTTGAGCATCATCACGGAGACGACGACGTTGTACGGGTTGGGGCGCATCAGCGGACGACCTTCGTCGTCGGTCTTCTCGCCGTCAGGGATCTCGCCCAAGTCGATAGCGTTGACGGCCTGGCGAACTTTTTCCCATGCGTCCTCACTCGACTCTTCCTTCTGGCCGATGTGGATCTCAACGACGGTGGACTCGCCGTCGTCGGTGAGAAATAGGGGCTTGTTCGTCTGCGGGTCGAGGTAGCCCTTCGCCTTCTGGTTCGAGAGGTCTTCGTGAACGGGTTCGCCGTAGCTCAGGTAGTTGGCGACCTCGCGGGCCTCTTTGCGGTCGTTACAGAGAAGGAAGAGAATTGGCTTTCGGGCATCGCCTTCCTCGGCGAGTTGGTCGCGCACCTTCTTCCACCGCTCGATCCCCGTCACGAGAAGGTGCTTGTACTTGTCCCAGGCATTGGGCGCGGCGGTGTTCACGGGAGGTAGTGGGGCCCCGGTCTTCTTGTCGCGCGCTTCGACGCGCTCGAGGATCGGCTTCTTGACGATGCCGTCCGTGATCGCCTCGGCGAGCCCGTAGTGGACGGCGGTGTGGCGGAATGGGTCGGTCTGCTTGAACTCGGTCTTGTCGCCTTTCTGCCGTGCTCCTTGCTCTTCGAAGAGCGTCGCGGACAGGTCGGCCTGCAAGGCGACCCGACCCTCGGCGGTGTCGCGGCCGTTGAGGCGACGGATGCACCGAATCCACGCCATGGCAGTCTCGGCATCGGCGTCACCCGAGACCTTGGCCTTGTCCTTGGCCTTTTGCTCGAACTTGACGTGGCCCGTTTCGTCCCAGACGTGGTGCGCTTCGTCGTTCAAGACCAGGAGCCCACGCGACCGAGAGAATCGATCCATCAGCGGCGTATCGATGGCCTCAAGCCGGTCGGGATCGCCTGACTCGAAGAGGAGGCCGAGCTGGCGCTCCTCCGGCGTTAGCGTCCTCATGTCGACCATGTCTTCGCGCTTGCGCAGGAGCTGGTGGTAGTTCGTCACGACCAGTGCCCCCTCGGCAGGATCAAGGGTTCGTGGGCAGGTTTCCGGCGAGTAGACTTTCAGGTTCCAAAGCGATTCGTACTCGGGCGGAATCACCGGATCGGCGAAGAACACGGACGGCTTCTTGTTCGGCGGCGCAAAGTCGATGAGGAGGCGGTCGCGGACGAAAAGGCCGGGAGCGATCAGGATGGAGTGCCGCCCGAACCCCAGGCCCGCGCCAGGCTCACGGACGGCGTTGAGGTACGCCCATGCGACGAGGAGGCTCATCATCTTCGTCTTGCCCGAGCCGGTCGCGAGCTGACCGCCGAGCTTCGTCCATGGATCACGTTGCGGGCCGAGCGAGTTAACACCCGTGAGCGCGTAGAGCTGCTCCGTACGGCGAATGGCCCTGACCTCGTAGAGGTAGATGAACGTCTCAACCAGACGCCGCTGATGGGGCCAATACTTGAAGGCGAAGCTGTTCGGCGCCGAGCCGACCATATGCGGCTCATGCCGGAACCAGTGGAGCAGGAGAGAGAGCGTGGTCTCCGTGAGCCTATTCTCGCCATCCTTCACCGGCTCGTAGCGTGGCGGGTCGTTCGAGTAAGGCTCCGACGCGCGGCCCAATTCGAACCCACGCCACTCGTCGACGAGGCGCCGGACCTCCGAGATGACCCTCCACTGACCTCGAGCTTCGCCCTCCGCCATTTTTGACGGCGGCGCGCCCGATGAAGGTGCCATTACTTCACCTCGGCGGTAACGGTGGCGATGCCGTCGTTGCCGAACACGTCGGTAACGCGCGCGGCGATCTGGTAGTGGCCGGGTTGCTCGTACTTGTACTCGGCGGTGAGCACGAGAGGCTCCGTCTCGCCTTTGCCCTTGCGCACGCGAAACGACTGCCAGTCGGTCTCGAAGATGGGACGGTCTTCGGCGTCAACGCGGCTCCGGTAGTCCCAATCCACCGCCTAGAAGTCTACGAACTTGTGCCATGAGTTTGCCTTCGCAAGCCACTTCTCCAGCTCCTTCTTGCGAGTCTCCCACTTGTCGATCTCAGTCTGCGCCTTCTTTTTCGTAGCGGCCGCCATCGTCGGCGTGACCGTCTTGAGCACAGGTCGCTGACTCGCGATGAAGGACTCGATGTCCACCTCGCACCGTTCGAGTGTGACCTTTGCCATGCGTCCCGACACGCGGCAGCCGAGGACAATCGAGAGAGGCGCGTAGAAGGCTGGGATCGCCATCGACTCGATGGGAGCGTCGGGGTTCGAGCGGAGCATCTCCAGGCGGCGCTTGACCTCGTCGATGGCGTTCTTGGGGATGACGCGGACCGTGACGGTCACGCCCGTGGATTCCTTGACCTCATCTTTTTCCGAACCAGAGAGCGTGTCGAAATCGGCGGACAACACCGTGACGGCCTTCATGTCCGTGCGCTGCGCCTCGCGAGCAATCGACCAGACCTGCGCCACGGAGATAGGGCCGTCGAGTGGCCCGATGTGGACCCAGGAGTGGCCCTTGCGCCCGTGGAGCAACGGCGAGTGATTCATGACCTCGCCGCCAAAGACCTTGACCATCTCGTCGCGGTAGCGACTCCGCTGCGTCTGGAAGTCCTGCCACTGCTCCGCGCGCTGGTAGACCCCCATGTTCTCGACAGTGAACGCTCGGACGTTGAAAGTCCCCTTGGTCTTTTGGGGCTTCTCCTTGCGTTCAATGTTCTTGCACTTCGAGCACTCGACGTAATCGTACAGCGGCTTCTCCGGCTCCCTTTGCTGGCCGTGGAGTTGAATAAGGCGCTTGCGCGTCAGGTGGACGGCATACTTGCCGTTGTCGATGCCGATCCAATGCCGCCCGAGGCGCTCCGCAGCTTCAGCGGTGGTGCCAGAACCAATGAAGCAGTCGAGAACGGTACCGCTCGGCGGACACGATGCGCTGATGATTCGTTCAAGGAGAGCGAATGACTTCTGGGTCGGATAGCCCAAGTTCTCGTTCGTCCACGAAACGATGTAGCGGACGAACTCGTCGGCCCAGATGGACTGAACGGGAGCGCCCTCAAGATCGCCCAGATACTCCTTCAGGCGTGGTACACCGTTTGACGTGAAGAAGACGCGGCCCTTCTTGTTGAATTCTTCCAGCTCGCTTGGAGGGTAGGCCCAGTGCCTCCCCTTCGATGTAGGATCGATCCCGCGCCACGATAGTCCCGTCTCGCCATACCTGACGCCGGGGGCAGTCAGATCACCGGGGCGGAACTTCCCGCGTTCATCTGAGCGCGTGAAATATTTCTGTATGTAGTCCGGCGAGTAGGGGATGCGAGGAGGTTTGAAGTAAGGCCGACCGCCTCCAGAATAGGAGAGGATCGTCTGGTGAATGCTCCCGAAGCGGTCAGCGTCGTTGTGAGCGTTGGTCGAGGCCCAGATGATCTCGTTGACGAAGTTTTCGTAGCCGAAGATCTCGTCCATCAAGACCTTCACGTAGTGAACCGCGTGCCAGTCGAGGTGGACGTAGATGCTCCCGGCTGGCGCGAGCAGATCCTTCAAGAGAACGAGGCGCTCGCGGAGCATCGAGAGGAACGAGTCGAGCCCCTGCCGCCAGGTGTCTTTGTAGGCGAGGATCTCAACGAGCGACGGTTCCTTTTTGGCCTGCACGCCCTCGTCGTCATCAAGTTCGATATCGATGGCGTTGTCGGCCATGAAGTCGTTGTTCACCATGAACGGCGGGTCGATGTAGACGAGGTCAATCTTTCCTCGGTAGCGGTAATCCCTCGTCTTGGGGTCGCGCTCATCGAGCAAGGTCTTGAGCGCCACGATGTTGTCGTTCGTCCAAATCAGCCGGTTCGGTGGAAGCTCGTGGGCCCGGCTCGTCTGCTGAGCGGCGGTGATGCCGGGGAGCTTGTCTTCCGTGGCGACCGCCTTGCCGGGACGAACGACCTCCACGACCTGCGTCGGCACGTAGTCGGCCAGCTCCTTCCGCTCCATCCCCTGCCACGCGAGCCGAGGTTGCCGGGGCGGCACGTCGAGCGTGATCGGAAACTCCGCGTCCACGTGCGCGCCATTCGTCCCGTTGGTCGGCTTCGCCGCCTTCGGCGCGTCCTTGGTGGTCGGAGAGGTCGTGCTCATCATCGGCGAGCGTACTGCTCGCCTCAAGCGCAGATCAACGGGCGTTGTTGTCCGGAGCGTGTTCTCTAGAGTCGTCCTGGGCGAGCCATAACGATGTCGCCGTCTTCCCCTGTACCCAAGGCAAGCGCTCGCCAGCCAGTCCGACCGCGAGCACTGCGGTGCCGTGTGTCCTCAAGGGTTCCTTCGAGCATCATCTTCGCTCCACGCAGCCGCCGAGGTGTCCTCGTCGCCCTCACCGGCCCCGTCCGGCAAATCGTCCACAAACCGATGCCCTTCCGAGAGCCGCTCCGCCAACTGCCGCGCAAACCAGGCATATGCCTTTTCCGCAGACGCCACCGCCACGAACCCCTTGCCTTGGGATGCGTCCGGCACGTGCGCCGTAAACCAGAGCCGCAGGTAGCGGCCGAACGCCTCCGACAAGATCTCGACATCACGGTGACCGTCGGCGAGAGCCTGCTCAATCCGATCGAGGCGCCGCAACAGAAGGGCCGTATTACCAGCGTCATCGAGGTATTTGGCGACCGCGTCCTCGATGATCGTGCGCTCGGAGATTCCGCTCGCCGCGCAATGCTTGGCGAGACGAATGCGAAGCGGGACCGAAAGACGCGTACTGATTCGCATGCGTCTCACCTTGTCTATCGCCATGGTCGACACTCCGAGAGGCGCCGCCGAGCACGCAAGGGAAACCCAGAAGCGCGTGCAGATCCGCTCATCGCCCCAGGTCCTTGTCCAGCGCCTGCACCGTCGGTCTGCCTCTTGCGTCGCGCGTAATCACGACCTGCTTGCCAACGAGAGCGCCGAGCTCGCGCGATGCGGGCACGAGCACAAACCGCGTCCCATCGGATACGGCAACGTACGGCACCCCCTCGGGCGCCCCTTGCACCCGCCCCCGGAATCGGTCGGGCACCCGGTCCAGAAACGTCTCGCCCATACGGCCTGCCATTTCTCTTCCCACCGCCCGCACTTCGAGCTCGCTCAACTTGGCAAGCTTCTGCGGGTCGTCGGGGCCAATACCGAGACCCCGCAGCACCACGCGCCTCTGCTCGAGTGCGCGACCGACATCGGCGCCGAACCCAAAAGAAGCGAGCGCAGCGGCGTCCACTCGATCGAGCCAGACGGGGCCACGATGCCGCACCTGCTCCTCGACGGACGGGCGAATGGGCTGAATGACGAGGCGCTCTCGCGCTGGACCTTCGAGGCCGCTCCGCTCGAGCTTCTGAATCAGGTCGGGAGGAATGGCCCATCGCTCGGGCCCAACCGCCCGGACAAGCCCCCGCCCTTCAAGCTCCCGCAAGCGCCTTACGGCTCGCGCCTCATTGTCGGTAGCTTGAGCCGTATCGGGAGCGAAGACGCCGCCCGAACGACCCGCGATCTCAGCGATGTACCGGTCGATGGGACGAACAGCCGCCTCGCGCTTGGTACCGAAAAACACGAGGTCGCCGGCGCGCAGGCTTTCCGCCTGCCGCCCATCAAGCGCCACGTGGAAGGCCTCGCCGCTGGGAGTTTCAAGCACTGCGTACAAGCTGCCTTTGACCTCGTCGGAGAGGCCCTTAGCGGCCACCCGCCCAACTAGGAGTCTCTCGCCGCGCTCCTCTCCTTGTGGCAACGGCTCACCCCGACCGACGATTCGGTATCGCGAGGGGTCCCCGTGCACCGCTTCGTGAATCTGCTTCAAGATATCTCCACGTTTGCCGAGCTCGCGTAGTTCGCTCTGCCAGCCTGGGGCAAGCACCCACTCGCTACCCGAGGGCCGGCGCGCCAGTCCCATCGCCTCGAGGTGCTCGAGTCGGGCGAGCAGCGTCGAGCGGTCGGCGCTTCCCGGCCGCCGTGGCGACTGCAGCTTGAGGCTCCCGTCAGAGTCGGCAAGGCGTTCGAGCTCGCGGTCGAGCGAGGTGAATCGCTCCTGGCTGACTTCCTTGCCGCGCACCCGCTGGATATCGAGATCGCGTCGCGGCCCGAGCTCCTCGGTCGCCAGTTCCTGCGCCCGCCAGCGCATGCCCATCGCGATGTAGCTCTGGTCAAAGCGAAGCTCGTGGCCGTCGCGCCCTACGCCGCGCACGACGACGTGGGCATGCTGGTGGTCGGTATTGAAGTGATTGACCGCCGCCCATTCCACGCGACGTCCGAGGTCCCGCTCGACGCGATCCATGAGCCGGCGCACGTAGCCCGTGAGATCGAGCTCGCTCGCGTCCTCGGGCGACACGATGAATCGAAACTGATGCGCTTCGCCAGGGCGCGGCTGCTCGAAGGTCTCACGCTGCACGGGCCCGTCTGGGCCGTAGAGCACGCCTTTCGATCCGTCCTTGTCGACGCCGTCACGCTCGATATACCGAAGGTGCAGAGCTGCCGCCTTCGCTCCGCTCGCGGTGAGGCGTACGACGTGCGCCTTGATGACGACGCGCCGAGCATCTGGACGGTGCGCGCGAGCGCCGGCCCCGTCCGTCTTGGAGGCCTGACGCGGCCCGCCACCTGAGAGACGCGCCAGCAGCTGACCTCGAAAGGATCGAGGACCCCCTTGCGAGCCCTTCGAAGGCCGCTTGCCCATTCGAGGCCGAAAACTCGGTAAATCGTCACGCGAGTCCAAATGGGATCTCCTCCGCTGCGTGTGGAATCAGGCCGTTACCGATGACGTGGATCCTCACCCATCCGCGGTGATGTCGAAAAAGGGCCCTTCTTTCAGTCTCTTCCCACAACAAGCCGCCGCCTATTTATCTTGCCCTCCGCATTCGCTCCGGGTCCGCCCTTCGGCTTTTGCATATCGCGGTCGTCGATCCCGGCGGCGCGGTCGACATCGTTCCTTCTCTTCTAAATCGGTTGGCTGACGACAAAACTTGCAAGTTAAAGCGATCGGCGGCCGAGAGATGGTTGCGGAGCTGGCCACGAGGGCGCGGATGAAGGTGGCACGAGACGATCGCCCGGAATGGCCATTGCACCGCGCTGGTGCATTCACGGGCTCATCGCCCCATTTCACAAGAGAGGCTCCCTTGGCAGATCGTCAACATGCGAAAATCTCCTCGTCCCAAGTCGAAAACATCTCGAAGAAGCTCGACGCGATCGAAGCGCCGGGCGATTCAGCGTTAAGCAAGCAGAAGGCCATCGCGGTCCTAGCGCCCAAGCTCCACGCTATGCGCGCGAAGGGCTACACGTGGACTGCCATCTCCGCCTGGCTGAAAGACAACGGTTTGGACGTTACGTCGGTCGCCCTTCAGGGCTACTTGCGGCGCGCTCGCGTGGAAGCAAAGAAAAATCGTGCGGCCGTCGGCCGCAAGGCTGGCGCGCAGAAGCCCGCCGACCAAGCGAGCAGCGCGCCGCCGTCAACGACAGCGCCAACTTCGGCCAGCACGCCGCGCAATGCGACCGCCGGGCCGGGATCGGAAAAACAGCCGGCCGAGCGAGCGGCCCAGCCGCCACGCGTTCGCTATGGCACTTTCGTGCCCCGTGAGGACACGAAGGACATCTGAACGTCCCTCGCTCCATGCTCCGACTTAATGGCCATGGCTTGCTTGGCGGCTCGACTCATGGCTCATATTCAGCTGAGCCATGCGAGGGGGTGGTCAATAATTGTTGACCACCCCCCGTGGTCAATTACTGACCACCGCCCGGCCCGAGTGCAGGGAAAACCCCGTTTTCCCGGCGACCCGTGTCGCATAGGTCGGGCGCGGATGGGCACGCCGATTGCGCATGGTCGGCGTAATGATTTCAACGAGCTCGCCGCCCACGTTTGGCCTCGCCGAAAAAACGACACCCAGCGTACGATTTTTGGCAAGTTTCGGCGAAGCGCAACCGAGCACTCGGGATGGTTGGCATCCCATCCGCCCCTCGATCGGTCTATGCATTCGCCCCTCGCCTCGTTACGAGGGGTCAATTGCTGACCACCGCCTGGCCCGAGTGCAGGCAAAACTCCGTTTTCCCAGCGACCCGTGTCGCATAGGTCGGGCGCGGATGGGCACGGCGATTGCGCATGGTCGGCATAATGATTCAACGAGCTCGCCGCCCACGTTTGGTCTCGCCGAAAAAACGACACCCAGCGTACGATTTTTGGCAAGTTTCAGCGGAACGCAACCGAGCACTCGGCATGGTTGGCATCCCATCCGCCCCTCGATCGGTCTGTGCATTCGCCCTTCGTCTCGTTTGCCGGTCCGGGGCGACGCCATGAAGCTCGCCGTACTGGTCGCTCTTGCCGAGGTCGACGCCGCCAGCGCGTTAGCGCGACTTGCGCGGGAGTCAGCGGCACGCGCCTCGCGTGGGGTCAGCCGAAACAGCGGGAGAACACCCGTGAGCACGACTTCGCGACGGGAACGTCCGCGACGCCGCGCCTCCGTCGATAGAGAGCTCACCAAACGTCGCGCGGAGTATAGCGCCGCTTAGCGCCGCTAGCTGCATCGCATCGAGCACAGTGGTGCGGGTGGTACTTCGACAATACCTCGATCGCACAAGCGACTCGACGCTCATCCTGCGTCGTTTGGATCGGCTCGCTCGTACCGGCGCCGGTACGCACAAGCCTCTGTCGGAGGTGGATCGATGAAACCGGCGGCCTTGAACGCTCTCGCTGATGCCGCTGAGGCGCTCGCTCGCCTCGCACGGGAGGCGGCTTCCGAGCGGCCCGAAGTGTGGGACGATGCCCTCATTCCCGTCGCCGAAGCAGCGCGGCTTGCGGCGACCTCGGTGCGCGTCGTGCGCGACGCGATCCGGCGAGGTGAGCTCGCGGCGTTCGGTCGGATGCGCGACCGCGCCGTGCGTCACGCCGACCTCGCCACCTGGATCGCGAGCCGCGCGCTGAAGCCGGTCGAGGGCATCGACGACGCCGACATCGCGCGGCGGGTCCGTCGGCTGGCGCAACTGAAGCAAGGCCGGACGTCCGGTTCCGTCGAATAAACGTTTGACGTCAAGTGTTCAAATGCTACGATCTTCCAAAGTGATCGCCTCGTACGGAGACGAAGCCACACGCGACGTCCACTACGGGGACAACACGAAGGCGGCCCGGACGGTTCCCAAGGACATCTGGCCCATTGCGCGCCGCAAGCTCAACCAGATTGCCGCGGCCACTCAGCTCCTCGATCTCGCGAGCCCCGGCAATAACCTCGAGAAACTGAAGGGCGACCTCGCCGGGTCTTACAGCATCCGGATCAATGACCAATGGCGCATCATCTTCACCTTCGAGAAGGGTCAAGCCAGCGGCGTGCGCATCGCTGACTATCACTAGATCATAGGAGTCCTGTCATGAAGCCCTCGGAAGTTCGTCCCCATCCTCATCGGCTCCCGCTGCCCACGCTGCCTGGCGAGGTGCTCGAGGAGGAGTGGCTCAAGCCGAGGGGGATGAGCCAGACGGCGCTTGCCGAGAAGATGGGTCTGCACGTGCAGGTCGTGAACGGTATCGTGCAGGGGCGTCGGGCTGTCACGGCCAAGACGGCACTTCTCCTCGCGAAGGCGCTCGACACGACGCCGCAGTTCTGGCTGAACCTGCAGAACGCTTGCGACTTGTGGGCAGCCGAGCGAGAGCTCGCTGGGAAAGTCCGGCGCGCAGGGAGTCGGTGATGATGAGCGAGATCATGCTCAGCACGGCAGCAGCTAAGGGGAGGCCATAGGACCCGTGTCACCGCCGCGGAAGGGCTGCGTCGAACCCCGTCGTCGCGCCAATGGCGCACTGTACTTTCTTGCGCGCATCCGACTGGCGGACGGGTCGCGGGAGCGCGTGAAGGTGCCCATGACCTACTCCTCACCAGCGGGCGGGAGCACCGCGCGCGAGCGGGCTGAGCTGTATGCGGAGGCTCGCCAGGAGCGGGAGGATGAGACGGGTGAGCTGCTCGCCAAGCGAAAGGAACGCCTGGAGGAGAAGGGCAAGAAGCACGAGGAGAAGCACGGCGAGACGTGCACGCAATACTTTGGACGCTTCCTCGCGCACCGCGCAGCGTCTGGCCAGGTGCGCCGGGTGCGTGACCTGCGATGCGCGTGGGAGGTCTGGATCGCGCCGAGGATCGGGCGAAAGACCATCGCGGGGCTGACGCGCGATGATGTGGAAGACGTGCGCGACGCGCTCGATGCCGCGGTCGCTACCCGAAAGCGTGACGGGGGGCGTGCGGGGCTCAGTGGCGCGCGGGCGCGCAACATCTGGAACGTGGTCACCTGCTTGATGCGGGAGGCGTGCACCTCGAAACGCCGCGAGCTGCGGGTCCGCGCGGACAACCCGTGCGCGACGGTCCAGCCTCCCGACAAAACCGACCCGAAGACCAAGACCTTCATCTACCCGGTGGAATTCCTGAAGCTCGTGGCGTGCGAGGACGTGCCGCTCGCCTGGCGCGAGCTCTATGCCGTCGCCTGCTACCTGTACCTGCGTCCGGGAGAGCTCCGCGCGCTCCGTTGGGCTGACGTCGACTTCGACGCCGGGGTCGTTCACGTGACCAAGGCTTACGACGAGGACTCGCAGGTCATCAAAGCGCCAAAGACGCGCAATGGCGTGCGGGACGTGCCGATCCCGACGGCCCTTGTGCCCCTTCTCAAGATCATGCGTGAGCGCGTTGCCACCGCGGACGTGCCGATGCTGCCCTTGATGGCAGAGCGTTGCGAGAACCTACGATCGATCTGTCTGCGCCGACACTGCGCTCGCGCGAAGGTGACGCGGTCCCGTCTCACAGAACAGACTGCGACCACGATGAAGATCAACTTCCGCTCCTGGCGCGACACGGGCATCACGTGGCTCGCGCTGGCGGGCGTCGACGTCGCGAAGATGCAGCGCCGCGCGGGGCATGACACGATCTCCACGACCCTCGGCTACGTGAAGATGGCCGAGGACCTTTCCGGCACGATCGGCGAGCCGTTCCCGCCGCTGCCTCTCGCCCTGCTAGAGCCGCAACCGAAGCCAGCCGAGGGCGCCTTGGCGGCGTCCCAGGGAACCCGAAAACCGCCCCACTTTGGGGGTACGATTGGGCCAGGCCCAATCCCACCCCCCGAAAAACGGCCTGAATTTGCGGAGAGGGCGGGATTCGAACCCGCGGCAGGCTTTTGACCTGCGCCCGCTTAGCAAGCGGGTACCTTCGGCCACTCGGTCACCTCTCCGAAAGGCAGGGGACAGCACCGTACACCAAACGCCCGCCGGGACAAGACCATGCGCGATCGCCGCCAGGTACTTTTCATGCTCGTGGTCGCGTACGGCGGCTTTTACACGTGCCGCGCGAACGTCGACGCGGCGCTGCCTTTGCTCGCGATGTCCTTCGGTTTCACGAAGACCGAGTTGGGTCTTCTTTCGTCGATTCCGATCGCGTGCTACGCGGTCGGAAAGCTCGTTACCGGGGCGCTTGGCGACGTCATCGGCGGCAGGCGCCTCATCGTGATCGCCGCGTTTGGCTCGGTGCTCGCCACGCTCGCGTTCGGAGCTTCGAGCGCACTCGGGGCCTTCATCGTATTCGCCTCGATGAACCGGATCTTCCAATCGGGCGGTTGGAGCGGAGCCGTCGACGTCGTCGCGCATCACTTCGACCGACCGCATCACGGGCGCGTGATGGGCGTCTTGTCGACGAGTTACGAGTTGGGCAACGTCGTCGCCATTCTTCTCTGCAGCGCAATCACCGCCACGTTGCCCGGCTTCCGGCCGCTGTTCGTTATCAACCCCATCCTGTTGGCGGGCATCGGTCTTCTCGCCGGCCGGATACTGAGCGATCCACCAAGGCGTCCGACGCCGCGCGGACTCGCCGTCGCCCCGGTCGGCGCCCGGGCCGATCCGTTCTCGACCGACGCGACCTCCGTCGTGACGCACGACACGTCCATCGCGATCGATGACTCGTCGATGGGGGCCGTGCTCCGCGTTCTGGCAACCCAGCCCGCATTCTGGATCGTCGTCCTGCTCTCGGCGCTTCTCACGTTCTTGCGAATCGGATTTCTGACCTGGACTCCGACGTATCTCTACGAGGTGTCGCGCGCGGCTGGGCACGCCGCCGTTTCCGGATCCATCGCGAAGAGCGCGATATTCCCGGCAGCGGGTGTGGTCTCTGCCATGTCCGTGGGGGCGATCAGCGATCGATTCGGTCCAGGACGACGCGCGCCCGTGATGGCCGTGTCGTTGGCCGTGGTCGTCGTTGTCGTTCTGACGCTTGCCCATGGGGGCGTCCGCTCGCCGATTGCGGCGGCGGTTCTCATCGGTGCGGCAGGCCTGTTTCTCCTGGGACCGTATTCACTGCTGGCCGGCGCGATTGCGCTCGACGTGTCCGGCAAACGCGGCGCGGCGACCGCCTCCGGCGTGATCGACAGCGCCGGTTACTTGGGTGCCACCGCGTCCGGGGTGGTGCTCGGCGCCGTGGCCGAGGCCCGCGGGTGGTCCGGGGCGTTCGACGTGGTCGCCGGCGCTGCCCTGGCGGCTGCGCTCGCGGCCGGCGCGTGGGCCCTGGCGGTCGTCCGCTCGCCCAAGCGGGCGGCGACTCATCCGTCGTGACGCGGGACGGTCCCCCGATTCTCCGGCCCGCGAAGCGGACGGCGGCGGGAGGCGGTACGTTGGCCGCTGACGCGACATGGTTCGTCTCTTCTATTCGAATCGCACCGAAGAACTCTTCGACGAGCTTTCGCGCCGGACGCGCGAGCAGCAGCTTCGCGACGGTCCGCTCGTACCCGTCCGGATCGTCGTCCCGAGTGCGAATGTCGCTGCAAGTGTGCGAATGGCGATCGCCCGATCCAGCGGAATCGCAGCCAATCTCGACGTCGCCCGCCTCACCGCCTTCGCCTCCGATCTGGTCGCGAAGACCACCGGGGCCTGCGTTGCGGACGCGTCGTCGCTTCAGGCCATGGCCCTCGCGATCCTCCTCGACCCCGAGGCCCTCGCCGCTCGCGATCTGGCCCCCGTGCGCGCGTATCTGCACGGCGCCGGTGACGCGGCCGACCCCATCGATTTGCGCAGCGTGCAACTAGCGGCGCGTATCGGGCGACTCTTTGAAGAGTACACGTACTCGCGGGCCGAACTGCTTTTGGCCTGGCGGCGAGGGCCGTCGCTCGGCGAAGCGGGCGGGGATACGGAGATGTGGCAACGTCGCATGTGGCTTGGGATGTTCGGTCCGGGCGGGTTGGCCGAGCGCCGCGCGTCCGCCGGAGGCCGCCCGGTCGTCCCTCTATGCGACGCGGTCGCCGCCTTCGACCCGGGCTTCGCCGAGATGCCCCGCGCCGTGCACGTTGTCGCGTTCGCCCACTTTGCGCGGACCTTCCACACGCTATTCGATCGGTTGGCGTCATTCGCGGACGTCTCGATCTACGCACTCAGCCCCTGCGAAGGTTTCTGGGAGGATGCCGATTCGCAGGATCCCGAGCCGCTGTTGCTCTGGGGGCGGCCGGGTCGCGAGCAGATGCGCGCGTTGAACCAGATGGCCGGATTCGACCACGACGAGCGGTTCCTGGACCCGCTCGGCACTCCGGGCACGGCGGCGACGCTGCTCCATCGCATGCAAAGCGACGTGCTTCGGCGCGAGTCGCGGGCAGCGCCTTCGGACAAGAGGCCCCTGCCGGCCGGCGACGAGAGCATTGCTCTGCTCGAGCACGCCAGTGTGCGTCGTGAACTCGAGGCGGTCGCGAGTGAAATCTGGCGCCTGTGCGAGCGCGACGAAGGTTTGCGGTTCGACGACGTCGCCGTGCTGGTCCCGGACATGGACGAGGCCGAGTACGCGGCGCAGCTCGGCGCCGTATTCCGCGAGGCGCACGGTATTCCTCATCGCATGCTCGCGTCGGGAGCCGGTGTCGACCGCGTCTTCGAAGCGATCGACTTGCTGCTCGCCCTGCCGCTCGGGCGATTCACGCGACAGGAGCTGCTGCGCATCGCCGTCCACCCACTCGTGGTCGCAACCGTGGACGACGTCGACCCCGAACGCTGGATCGCGTGGTGCGACGCCCTGGGCGTGGTTCACGGCGCCGACCGAGCCGATCACGAAGGGACGTACATCTCTCGCGACATCCTCAACTGGGACCAAGGCTTGCGCCGCCTCGCGTTGGGATCATTCATGGCCGGAGACCCCACGGGCGATCGACGGCCGTTCGAGGTCGACGGCCAGTCCTATGTCCCCTACGAGATTCTCCCGTCGGACATGCACGACGCGGCCGTGTTCGGCCTGCTCGTGCAGTCCTTGCTCGCCGACGCTCGCTTTGCCCGCGATGCGGAGCTGACGCTCGCGCACTGGGCCGATTTTCTTGGCGCCCTCATCGAAACGTACGTCGTGCCGACGAGCGCGGTGGAGGAGGAGCGACTCGCGAGTTGTCTGCGCCGGGTCCGTGAGGTCGGACACACCGACATCGGCGGGCGGCGCGTCCGTTATCGTATCGCATGCGAGATCGTGCGCGAACGAATCCGGCCGATCTTCGGATCGCACGCCGGCGAAGGCGTCGTCGTATCGACGTTGTCCGCGATGCGCTCGCTTCCGTTCCGCGTCGTCTTCGCGTGCGGCATGGGCGAGGGGCGGTTCCCGTCGCCCGAGGCGGAGGACCCGCTCGATCTGCGCTGGGTGCGGCGACGTGAGGGCGACGTGACGGCCCGGGAGCGCGATCGGTACGCGTTTCTCGAAATGGTGGTCGGCATCCGCGATCGGTTGGTGCTCTCGTACGTTTCGCGGGACGCCGTCACAGGGGACGCCCTGGCCCCGTCGTCGGTCGTGCAGGATCTGCTCCACACGATCGAGAGGGACTACGGCGTGGACACGGCCGCCTTGCGGCGCCGCCACCCGTTGCGTCGCTGGGATCCGGCCTACTTCCCCGATCTGTTCTCCGAGTCGCCGCGGCACGATTGGAGATTGGGCACGATGCAGATCGACGAGGCGCGCGCGGAAGCTCAGGCTCTCGCGCTGCGCAGAAGTGCCGAATCGTGCGGCGCCCAGGCGTCTCTTGAACAGGTGTCGGCGCGCGCGCCCGAGGACCGGGACTGGGCGGCGCTCGCGGACCACCTCCGCCTGTCGGTTCTTCCGTCCGGGCCGCCCGCCGTGGAACCGCGCGTCGCGATCCCTTTGTACGCGATCTTGAAATTCTTGGAGTTTCCCCTTCAGGGCTGGGCGCGCTTCCGTCTGGGGCTCGACGAACTCGAGGACGACGACGTCATGGGGCGAGAGGACGAACCCTTCGAGACCCCCGGACGCGACGAGACCGTGTTTTTGCGAAGCGTGCTTCTCGAGGCGGCCGCTACCGGTCGCCCGCTCGACCGCGTTTACGACGCCGAAGTACAGCATCGCGAGCTGCGAGGCTCCGGGCCGTCCGGCGTATTCGCGCGCGGCGAGCGAAGCGATCACATCGCGACCCTCGCTGGCTGGACGCGCGAAATTGCGGCGTCCGGATTTGCCTTTGGAGCCATCGAGGTCCATCGCTTCGGGCGGGCCGGAGAACACGCGCGCGCCGACCGCGTCCACCCAGCCCTTCGCCTCGACGTGGAGGTCGTCGACCCAGCGGGCATCGCCCGCTTGGTGCGCGCCGAGATCGGGGGCCGGACGCTGCCGCTCGGGCCGGAACGCGACTCGTGCCTACTCTTGGCTCGACGCATGAAGGACGAGGGCAAGACCAACGAGTGGACCCGTGCCGAACGCGACCGTCTGGCGCTTCGGGCGTTCGTGGATCACGCGATTCTTTCCGCCTCCGGACTCGGGGAGACCGCTCGGGCGTCCGTCGTGGTCTTGGCCCTGCCCGATGGCACGACGGCGGTCGATCGCGTCACCTTCGCCCCGATCTCGCGCGCCGAGGCGACCGGCTGGCTCCGCGGCCTCGTGCGTCAGCTGATCACCGGCTCGCACGCGTACTTCTTTCCCTGCGAGGCGGTGTTGGCCCGCGCAGCCTCGCGCGACCCCCATGGCCCGGTGACGCCATGGATCGAGAGGGCGCGCGATCGGCTCGGCGACGACGACCGGGCGGCGCTGCGTTCGGCGTTCGGGCCCGTACCGAGAGTCGACCGCTACGAAGCGCCGGACGAGAACCGTGCGCAGGAGATGGTGGCGAGCCGCTTCGGCCTGCCGCTCGATCGTTGGGGTACGGGCTCGTGAGGATCCGGATCCCTCGGCCGGCTGTGCTTCGCGAGATTCCGCTCGATCGCCACACCGTCATCGAAGCGTCGGCGGGGACGGGAAAGACCTTCACGCTCGAACACCTCGTCGTCGAGCTCCTTTTGAGGACCGATGTGGCGTTCGAGCAGTTGCTGATCGTCACGTTCACGGAGAAAGCCACCCAGGAGATCCGCTCGCGCGTGCGCGCCAAGCTCGAGGACATGGTCTCGGGCCGCGGCGAAGAGGTTTCGGCGGAAACCTCGTGCGGGCCGGACGACTGGGTGATCGACGATGTCCTGCGTGGCCGCCTCGCGCGAGCCGTACGCGCTTTCGACAGTGGGACCATCACCACGATTCACGCCTTCTGCCAACGGATCCTCCGGGACAACGCATTCGCAAGCGGCCGTCTCTTCGACGAGCAACCTGTCGACGGCCGCGAGGCATTCGGCCGCGCCTTGCGCGACGCGCTGCGGCGCGAGGCGGCCACCGACCCCGGCCGCGCGCTTTGGCTCCAGGCCGCCCTCGAGTTCGGCTGGTCGATCGCGCAAATCGAGACTCTGCTCTGGGACTGCAAGCAAGCACGCGGTTCGTTGCGTCCCGAGTTCGACCTCGCGGGGTTGACGGCGGCCCTGCACGCGATGCCGGTCGACGATGCACGCCTGACCGATCTCACTGCCGCGCTCAAAGGGTGCGGGGTGCATCCCTCGCGAGCGAACAATGCCTGCCAGCGCATTCGCGATCTGGCCGATTTGGTCGATCGCACACGGCTGACCGGAGATGTCGCGAGATACGTGCGCGAAGCCGAGCGGCTAAAGGTGGCCCAACTCATCGAGCAGGTCGGCTCGGTGTCGCTTTCGGCGGGTCCCGCGGCGCGGATCTGCGCCGCCGCGCTCGCTCTCGCGCGTCGCACACCACCGTTCGCCGCCGCGGTAGCCGGAGCCTTGCTTCCCGCCGTGGAGCGCGCCCTGGTCCAAGCGAAGCGAGACGCGGGCCGATACGACTTCGACGACATGCTCATGCTCGTCGATGAGGCCCTCTCGGGTCCGGGCGGGCGCGCCCTGGTTTCGGCCATCCGCGGTCGTTGGCGGTACGCGCTGATCGACGAGTTTCAGGATACCGACGAGACGCAGTGGTCGATCTTCCGACGAGGCTTCTTCGAGCGGAGCGGCCGTGAAGGGCCCGCAGGCAACCTGTTTCTGGTCGGCGATCCAAAGCAATCGATCTATCGGTTTCGGGGCGCTGACCTGGATACCTATTTCCGCGCCCGGGACGAGGTCATCGCGGGGGGCGGCAAGCTCGTGTCCCTCGAGATCAACTACCGGGCGACGAGCGCGCTCGTCGAGGCGACCAACGATCTCTTCGACGCGACGGCGTCCGAGCCGATGCTCTCGGGCAAGAGCCGTTACAGGCCCGTCTCCTGCGGCCGACCCGGACGCTCCCTCGTTGACGGGCAGGATCGGCCCGTCTCGCCGCTCCACATCCTTCGGTTCCACGACGAGCTGTCGGGTCCCGCCCTCGGGGCGGCGATCGCGCGTGAGATTCGCCAGGCTACCGATCCGCTGCGTCCCTGGAAGTTCGATGGGACATCGGTCACGTACCGCGACATCTTCGTGCTGACGCGCACGGCGCGCGAGGGCCGCGTGATCGGCGCGGCGCTGCGAGAAGCGGGTGTGCCGCGCGCATTCTACAAGGACGAGGGACTGTTCCAGAGCGACGCGGCCAAGGACCTGCGCACTCTGCTGGCGGCGATCGACGACCCCGACGATCGGGCCCGCCGACTTGCGGTCTGGCTGACTCCGTTCTTCGGGCTGCCGCTGTCGGCGCTCGAACGGACGCGCGACTTGCCGGCAGGTCATCCTCTTTTCGCGCGACTTCGGACGTGGAAATCCCTCGCTGACGCGCGCAGCTTCGATCGACTCTTCGAAAGCGTCGTGACCGAGTCTGGCATCCTGCGCCGCGAGATTTTCGCGGCCGACGGGGAACGAGAGCTCACCAACACGATGCACGTCATCGACCTGTTGCTCGAGCGAGCCCGCGAGGGGCACGTGACGCTTCGCGATCTGGCGAGCGAACTCGGTGGGCTCATCGCAAAGACGCGAAGCGTCGCCCGGATCGAAGGCAATCTGCAGCGGCTCGACAGCGAGCGCCGTGCGGTGCAAATCATGACGATCCACAAGGCGAAGGGCTTGGAGGCTCCGCTCGTTTTCGTCGCCGGGGGCTTTTCGGCGAGCGGCTCCGACGACGTTCACGTCTACCACGAGCATGGCCGCCGTCTGGCCTGGGTGGGCAGTCCCTCGCCGGAGGTCAAGCCGATCGTGAAACTCGAAGAACGCGAAGAGGAAGAACGGCTCATGTACGTGGCCCTTACCCGGGCCGAGGGGCGCTTGATCTTGCCGTGCGTCGTCGACGGGGCCTCCTCGAAGAACCTGCGGGGTCCGTACGCGCGCGTCAACCACCGGATTGTCGCGCTGCTGGCTGGCGCCGACGGCTGGACGGTCGAGGACGTGACTCGTGCTCCGCCGATCTCGACACTGCCGCTCGGTCGGGTTGCAGGCGATACGCCGGATCGCTGGCGGCCTTCCGGGGCGATGTGGCGCCAGCAGGGCCCAGCCGAATCCTTCGATTCCTTGCGGGCTCGGCACGCGGGCGCGATCCTCACCTCGTACACGCGCATGAAGGGCGGCCGTGCGGCCCGCGCGGCGTGGATCGCCTCCGCCGACGATGCCGACGCCGAACCCGTCGAAGCCGCAAGCGAGACGTCGGGCGCGAGCTTGCGAGCAGCGCGCACATCCGGAGTCTTTCTGCACGAGCTGCTGGAACGCGTCCCGGTGGCCTCCTTCTGCGGTGCCCCGGACGTCGAGGCTTGGCGGGCTCGCGCGGACGTGCGGGAGCTCTTCGACGAAGCGATGACGGTTCATCGCATCGACCCGGAGCAGCGCCGACACGCCGAGAGCCTGGTGTGGACCGCCTATTGTCGACCCGTGGTGCTCCCGACGGGCGCGTCCATTGAGTCATTCGCGGCCGCGGCGCGAGTCGTTCGCGAAATGAAATTCGTTTATCCGGTGGCCTCCGCAGACGGCCCCGAGCGGGCGTCTGCCTACGTGCGGGGATCGCTCGATCTCGTGTTCGATCACGGATCGCTCACCTACTTCGTGGATTGGAAGAGCGACTCGCTCCGCTCCTACGCGCCGGACGCGCTGAATCGTCAAGTCGAGGAGCACTATCGGGATCAAGTGAAGCTCTACACGCTGGCGGTCACGAAGCTCTTGGGAGTGACGAGTCGATCGGAACACGAGGCTCGCTTCGGTGGCCTGCTCTACTGCTTCTTGCGGGGGTTCGATTCGGATGGGTGCGGTCTGTGGTCGTTGCGGCCCAGCTGGGACGACGTGCGGACCTGGGTCGAGGAGCTGCGCGGAGCGGCATTCTCGTGAACCGCCTGGACCCGCTCGGAACGGCCGCTCGGCGATTCTTGCGCCACTGCGGCGATCCTCGCGTCGACGGTGCGATGTGCGGGCAGGACCCGGATTCGGGGGACATCGAGGCGACCTACCTCGGCTGGGAAGTCGCCCGCTGTGCGACGGAATCGTCACCGTCCGATCGGCGCGTGCTCGCGGCCATCGCAGCCGCGTGCATCGTGTCGAATCGCATGGGAAGCACCCGTTTGCCGCTCGTCGGCCCCTCGTTCGCCACCGCGATGGCCGCTGCCGGCGCGGCCGAGGAGACCGACCCAGCGCGACGGTTGATTCAACGGGTTCGATCGAATGCCCGCGATCCGGTCGGCACGGTCATCGGTCGGCCAGGCGAACGCAAGCCTCTCATCCTCGACGGGGAATGGCTTTACGCGGAGCGGATGCGCGCACTCGAGGATCGCTTTTGCGCGCGCGTTCGGGACCGCATGAGTCGCGGCGCCGAGGGCTGCGATGCCCGTGCCGTCGGTCGCGCGATCAAAGCCGTGGGGGGCGAAACCATGACGGTGGAGCAAAAGTCGGCGGTCCGCCAAGCGCTTCGATCGCCGTTGACCTTGATCACCGGAGGTCCGGGAACCGGAAAGACGACCGCTGTGGTAGCCGTCGTCCGCGCCGTCGCTTGGCTGGGGGTTCCGCCGCTCGATGCGGTCGCGATCGCTGCGCCCACGGGCAAGGCGGCGCAGAGGCTCTCGGACGCGATCGCGACGGGTCTGGCGGCAGCCGCTCCCTACGACATCTCCGAATCCGCGCTGCGCGGGATCATGCCCTCGGCGCTCACGCTTCATCGCCTGCTCGGCTGGTCCCCGCAGACCGGTCGCTTTGCTCGCCACGAGAACGATCCGCTGCCGCACAAGCTCATCCTCGTCGATGAGGCGTCGATGATCGATCTGGCGATGATGGACCGGCTGGTCCGCGCGCTCCAGCACGATGCTCGACTCGTCCTGCTGGGCGACGCGGACCAACTCCCGTCTGTCGAAGCCGGCGCCGTCTTCCGCGATCTCTGCGCGGCGCTGAAGGCTGTGCGGCTGACGGTCAACTTGCGCGTCGGCCGTGACCCGATCGCCCGCCGGATTGTGACGGCAGCGAATGCCGTGAACGCGGGGGTTCTCGACGCACCGTTCACGGCTGCCGTGGCCACGCGACGGTCGGTCGCGGATCTGGAGTTCGAAGGCGTCGAGCACCTGGATGCGTCGTGGACGCAGATCGGCGAAAAGTGGCTCGATCGTTGGTGGACGATTCGAATGACGGATCCGGCCTTCCGGCGGTTGTCGTCGCGCACGTACCGCGTGAAGGACGGGGCCTTCAGCGCCGATGACGCCGCCGACTTGAAGGCCCTTTTCGCGCATTACGCCCGCGCACGTATCCTGTGCGTGACCCGGGTTATGGGCTTCGACACCAGTGCCGAAGCCATCAACGCGCGCTTGCTCATGCGCCTTCGCGGCGCCCCGGGCCATGCCACGCGGGCGCGATGGCGGCGTGCGCGCGAGTTCGCGCCGGGCGCTCCGTGCATCGCGGAGCGAAACGATTATGCGCGAGGACTTTTCAACGGAGATCAGGGCGTGGTCGTTCGGGCGGAAGGCGCCGATGCCAAGGGTCCGTGCTTGATGGCTGCGTTCGCGCGCGGGTCGCGATTCGAAGCGCAGGCGCTCGAGGCGGGCGGCGATCTCGCGCCGGCGTTCGCGATGACCGTTCACAAAGCGCAGGGGTCGGAGTTCGACGATGTCGCGCTGGTGCTACCGGACGTCGATGTGCCCCTGCTCACGCGCGAGCTCGTCTACACGGCCATGACGCGCGCGCGGCGGTCCGTCCTCGTCGTCGGTTCTGCGCACCTGCTCGCCCGTGCGGTTCAGAGAACGGCCTCGCGCTATACGGGCGTGGCAGAAAAACTGGATAATATTCAATAATATGAGCGATGAAGCCGCGCGATGGGAGCGTTCGGCGAGTAACGGCGTCCGCAGATCCGGCTCGTATGCTAAACATCCGACCAGGAGGAAGCCATGGAGCACGCCGCCAGGGCCGTCAGTTGCATCGCGCCGATCGAGCCGCTCCGTCCCCGAGCCTCGCCCGCGCCGATGCTGCTCGCGTTGGAGATTGCCGATCCCGACGTTCTCAACGAACTGCGTCCCCTGTCGGAGGGCAGCGAGCGCAATCGCCATGCGCTTGCGGCGCTTCGCATCGGAGTCCTCGCGTTGCGAACCGCCAGCGGACAGGTCGACGCTGCGTCCATTCGCGAGGCCGGCAGCGCGCTTGTCGGCGACGTGCGCGATCTGTTGTCGGCCCGCACCACCGAAATGCACGAGCGCATCGCTGCGACGCTCACCCATTACCTCGACGCACAGGGCGGAGCGCTCCCTCAACGGCTCGATGCGCTCGTTCGGACCGACGGCGAGCTCGAGCGCATGCTGCGCCTTCACGTGGGTGGCGACGACTCGCTTCTCGCTCGGTCTCTGGCCGCCCACGTCGGAGAAGGAAGCCCACTCTTCAAGCTTCTGTCGCCGACCGACGCGAAGGGGCTGCGCGCTCAGCTCACATCCACGATCGAGACTGCGCTCGCGGGGCAACGCAAAGAAATTCTGCGGGAATTTTCGCTCGACCAGAAGGACTCGGCCCTGTCGCGTCTGGTCGGCGAGTTTTCGCTCGACGACGAAAAGTCGACGATGAGTCGTCTGTCCCGGATGGTGTCTTCGGCGACCGATCAAATCGGCAAGAATCTGACCCTCGACGACGAGCACTCGGCGCTCGCCCGGCTGAAGCGGGAGCTTGAAGCGACCATCGATCGGCTCGTGCGGGACAACGGCGAGTTTCAGGCGCAGGTGCGCGAGTCGCTCGCGAGGCTCGATACCCGCAAGAAGGTCGAAGCGCGGGCTCCGCGCCACGGGCTCGATTTCGAAGATCGACTCGGCGAAGTCCTGGCGACCGAAGCCGAGCGTCTCGGTGACCTGGTTCAGGCGACGGGAGATTCACCGGGTCTCATCAAGAACTGCAAGGTGGGCGACTTCGTCGTCGAGCTCGGAGCCGATTCGGCGGCCGCCCACGCGCGCGTCGTGTGGGAGGCCAAAGACAAGCGCGGTGGCTCTCTTCGGGCGGCGCTCGACGAGATCGACGAGGCGCGCCGCAACCGCCAAGCGCAAGTGGGCGTGTTCGTCTTTTCCGTCGGCAATGCACCGCCCGGCCTTACCTCGCTTGCGCGTCATGGAAGCGACATCGTCGTCGCTTGGGATGCAGACGATCCCGCCGCTGATCTCGTCGTCCGGGTCGCCTACAGCCTTGCCCGTGCGCTCGCGGTGCGAGAGCATTGCGCGGACCGAAGCGCGCAAGCCGCCATCGGCGAAATCGAGAGTGCGGCCCGTGCGATCGAGAAGCAAATTGGCTACCTCGACGATGTGCGCAAGTGGGCCGAGACCGTCAAAGGGCACGGCGAGAAAATTGCGGATCGTTCGGCTCGAATGGCCGACGATTTGAAGCGCGACGTCGATCGGCTCGACGCCCAGATCGCAGCGATGCGAGCGACCGCTCCGTGACGCGTTAGACTGGCGCGTTCGGGCGGTTCCCCATGCTCGGCAAGACGGAACATCGACTCGCGCTCGTGATTCTTATCACGGCCTTATTGCCGCTCGCGAGCGCCATGCTGCTCGCGTACTCGCTGCTCAACTACGCGTCGTCCGTGTGGCTGCGGCCGGAGGTCAAGCTCGAGCTCGATCGCGGGATCGATCTCTACAAGGACTACATCGGAGCCATCAAGGACGACATGAGGCACCAGACCGACGCGATGGCGGCCGATGAGGCGCTTCGCATCGCGGCGCGCCGGGGCGATGGCGACGGATGCGCCAAAGCGCTGCTCGCAGCGTCGTTGCGCCACCCGCAACTGGTCTCGCTCGCTGTCGAGGACGATCTCGGCAAGGTCCTCTCCGCACGCAGCCGCGGTCGCGCGCTCGATGAGGGGACCGAGCGCAAACTCGAGGTCCGGCGCTCGTTGGTCGACGACGGGCCGGCTCCGGTCTTGGTGGCGACCTTCGCGTTCGATCGCCGCTATGAACGGGAGCTCGGCGAAGCGGGGGGCATTCGCGATGCGTACGCGCAGCTCGAAAAAAAACGCACCAAAGTCAATTCGGGGTACTTCGAGGCGTTCGCTCTGTTGCTCGGCATCACGGTGATTGCGACGGTCGTACTCGGCTTCTCGCTGGCGCGCGGCTTCACGCGGCGGATCGGGCGGCTGGCCAACGCGATCGACGAAGTGGCAGCGGGCAATCTCGAGGTGCGCGTGCCCGTGACGGGAAGCGACGAGCTGACCGAGCTGGCGCGAGGGTTCAATCGAATGCTCGGCGATATGCAGCAGTCCCGCGCCCGCATCGAGTACCTTCGCCGCATCGGCGCGTGGCAGGAGATGGCGCAGCGCTTGGCCCACGAGATCAAGAATCCGCTGACGCCGATCCAACTCGCCGTGCAGGAATGTCACCGCAAGTACGCTGGCCGCGACGCGCACTTCCGCGCGCTTCTCGACACGACGCTCGAGATCGTCGAGGAGGAGGTCGGAACGCTTCGCCGGCTGGTCGGTACGTTCACGAGCTTCGCACGCCTTCCGCACGCCGAGCTGCGCGAGGCAAGCTTGCGCGATTTCTTGAAAGAGTGCTCGGAGCAGCTGGTGCACCTCGGAGCGGACCTGACCGACGATGGGCCCGAAGAGGGGATCGTGGCCCATGACGTCGAGGTCCGTTGGGAGGTGCCGGGCGATCCGATGCTCGTGGCGATCGATCGCCAGATGCTGCGGCGGGTGCTCGTGAATCTCGTTCGCAACGCCGTCGAAGCGGTTCGAGCCGCACGCCCCGAGCCGCACGACGGCGGCCCCCGCGGTCACGTCCTCGTTTCCGCCGAGCGCAGGGCCGACAGAGTCGCCATCACCGTCGAAGACGATGGCCCCGGCGTTCCCGAGGCCGAGCTCGATCGGGTCTTCGACCCGTACTTCACGACGAAAGCGGACGGAACAGGACTCGGACTGGCGATCGTCAAGAAAATCGTCATCGAGCACAACGGGTCGATTGTCGCGCGGCGCGGAGCTGCGCTCGGCGGCGCAGCGTTCGTCGTCACGTTGCCGCCGCCTCACTCGCTCGCCATCGCGGCGGTGCGCGACGGCTCCGGGGATGGGTTGGCTCCGCCGCCTTCGTCCAGTCGGCGGCCGGCAGCTTGAACGCGGCCGCCGTGCTAACTGCCTGCATACGAAATGGAAGCAGGGCCGCCGGGCTCGTTGAGGAGCGCTTTCGGCGCGATCGGTGTGGTGCTCGCCGTCTTCGCCGTACTCGGCGGGCTGCCGCGGCTCTTCCCATCGCCTTCGGCCGCCTTGGTTGGGCACGAGGCGCCGGACTTTCGACTCAAGGTCGTCGCCAACGGCGGCGCGCTCGAGGCCCACTCCGCTCTGCTGAGCCTTCGGGACTTGCGGGGGCGGGCGGTCGTCCTCGACTTCTGGGCGACCTGGTGCGGGCCTTGCCGCGCCCAGGTCCCGATCGTCGACGCGGTTGCCCGGCGCTGGAGCGATCGCGCGGTGACGTTCGTCGGCGTCGACACCGATGCGCCGGACCAAGGCGACCCTGGCGAATTCGCCGTGTCCCATCGGCTCAGCTACCCCATCGTCCGTGACCTTTCGGGAGCGACCTCACGCGACTACCGCGTCGAAGCTCTGCCGACGCTCGTAATCGTGTCCAATGACGGCCACGTTACGGCCGTGCGTACGGGAGTGACCGACGGCGCCGAGATCGAACGCCTACTGCGCCAAGCCATGTAGCGCTCGCTTGGTGCGGGCCTAGTCCTCGTCGACGGGGGCGACGATCGGCTCGGGGTCCTCCAGAAGGGTCGAGTGTCCTCTCCGGCGAATGCCCCAGGCGTTGGTAAGCAGCATCTCGCGAACCTCGCTGAGTCGGTCGCGGGCCATGGGAACCCGCAGGCCGCGACCGCTCTCCGCGACTCCGTCGCCGATAAAGAGCCTGCTCTCGTGGCCGTTGCTTTCCAGTTCTTTGACGCGCACGAGGTTCACCAACCAGTTGCGGTGCACCCGCACGAACGCCGGCGCGAACGACGACTCGAAGGCCGCGAGCGACAGATCCAGATCGAACTTGCCGTGCGCGGTGTGCACGAACGTCAACCGGTCCGCAGCCTCGATCGCCCATACTTCGTGGGGATCGAGAAAGACGAGGCTGCGCTTGCGGCGAGCGACGATGCGCGCGCAGCGGCTCGGCAGACGCCGGCCGACGCCGAGCGTGGCCGACTCGGGTTGCGCGTCGTCTGCGAAAAGGCGCACGAGATGCGGAGGCATCCCGGCTGCTTCTGCAGGCAACGTACCAGTGACGCCTCAGGGCCGGGATGCTCCTTCGGCGCTCCGGAATCGGACCCCACCGACGGGCAGGAGACCGCGCGTCCCCCGCGGACCCGCCCGCGCAACGGCGCGTTCGAGCGGCAAAAGTGTGTCGGGCCGTTCACTGGTTTTGCGGAAATTACAGAACACAGGTGCAAGGGCTCAGTCACCTGATCGGGTGCGCCCGCAATGCCCGGCACCGCAGCGCAGGCGCGGCGCGGGGTAAGCCTCGATGAGCGTCTGACGTACAACGCCCTACCATCGTGATCGTCCCGCGCGTTCGGATCGCCTGACAGGACGTGCTGAGAAGGGACGCGGAGGTGCGTACGCCCTAGCGTTTCTCGACCCGCCAAGGGCGAGCCTGTATCTTGAACCCCGGCGGTCGCGTGTCCCGCGGCGCCTCAGGGAGAATGATGGTGGACCCCAAGCTCGAGGTGCCTGCGGCGTCGCCGTCGCCGCAACGGATCATCAAACGCTATTCGAACCGCAAGCTCTACGATACAAAAGACAGCCGATACGTCACGCTCCTGCAGATTGCCGAAATGGTCCGCGAAGGCGAGGAAGTCCAGATCATCGACAACAACACAAAAGACGACCTGACGGAAATCACGCTCGCGCAGATCATTTACGAGGAACAGAAGGCGCACTCGCGGAACGTTCCGCTTCAAACCTTGAAAGAGCTCATCCACACACGCACGGAGAAGGTGCTCGCCGATCTCCGTGAGGGCCCCATCGGTCGGCTGATCCCCGGTGGCAAGGCGCCGGAGCCCGAGACTTCGGCCGCCAAGGAGCCGAAACCGACGCTGGTCGGTCAGGCCAAGGAGAAGCTCGAGGGAGTGCAGCATCAGCTGGACGAGCGGATTCAGTCCATTCTGACGAGCTTCCGGCCGCTCCAGCAGCTGGAGCAGCAGGTTCGACGCCTCAACGAGCGTATCGATGAGCTCGAGCGCGAGCTCCACGAGGGATCCAAGAGCGACGGTCCCCCTTCGCCGCGCTGACCCGCCGGGATCCCGCACGCGTGATTGGGAATAGGTGGGGCCCGCGCTTGTTGTGCTGGCAGACGTCCGCTCCACCGAGTAACAAAAAGGTCGATCCGCCATGCCGTCTGCCCTTTTCGACGCGCCGAAGAACGATCCGTTTGCCGATGAAGCGCTCTCGCATCTGGACGCGATGTACGGCGTCGCATGCAAGCTGACTCGCAATCCGACCGAGGCCGAGGATCTGGTCCAAGACGCTTTCGTCAAGGCGATGCGGGCACGGCAACAGTTTCACGCCGGCACCAATCTGAAGGCGTGGCTCTTTCGCATCCTGACCAACACATTCATCAACAAGTACCGGCGCGGGGGGCTCGAGCGCTCCGTTCTTGACGGGCCCGACGCCGATCCGCTGGCCGATGGCTGGGTCAGCGCGAGCACCATGCGCCAGCTTCGTGATCCGGAGACGCTTGCGTTGATGCCGCTCGTCGAAGAGGAGATTCGCAACGCGCTCGACGCGCTCCCGCCCGAGTTTCGCCTCGCCGTCGTGCTGAGCGACGTGGAGGAGTTCTCGTACGAAGAAATCGCCCAGATCATGGGGTGCCCGATCGGTACCGTGATGAGTCGGTTGCACCGAGGTCGCAAACTGTTGCAGCGTAGCCTCTACAATCATGCGCTTTCGCTCGGCATCGTGAAGGGAGAGGAGCGCGTCGGCGACGATGCCGATGCGCATCCGCCGACCCGTGATCCGGCGAAGACCGCGAACCTGGCCGACTACCGGGTTCGCCGACGAGGTGTCGCGTGACCGCTCGCGAGTGTCGGGATCGTGCACGAATGCTCGACTCGTATCTGGACGGCGAGCTCGAGGCGTCGAAGCTCATCGACATTGACGAGCACGTGTCGGCCTGCGAGGGCTGTCGCGAAGAGGTGCAGCTTCTTCGCGCGATGCGCGGATCGCTGAAGCGCGTCGTGCGGGGATCGGCCCCGAGCGGACTTCGGGATCGAATCGGCAATGCCATGATGGGCGAGCGGGCGCGCGAGGAAGCGCGGGCTGCAGAGTCGGACGCGTTTGCGTTGATGGGTCCCGGGATGAATCTGGGGTCGTGGCGAACGTTGGTCCCGCTGGCGACGGCTGCCGCCATTGCCTTGATGTGGGGTGCGGCTACGCGTGGAGTGCAGCCGCCGACGAACGAGACCCACGCGGGGTTCGGGGACGATTTGCTGGCGGAGCTCGTCGCGGAGCACTCGCAGCCGCTGCCGCCCGAGGCCACGAACGCGCAAGCCGTGCGCGGGCTCGAGCGTTGGGTCGGCGTTCCGGTGCGACCGGGAAGCTTCGAGCGGGCCGGCGCGCGCCTGGTCGGGGGCCGTGTCGTCCGCTTGCATTCCGAACGCGCAGCGATGCTGCAATACATCGTCGGCTCGGGCGAAGACGCTCGCCGGGTGAGTGTCATCATCTACGACGCGCAAAAAATTCAAGTGGGCACCGCGAATTTGGCACCTCGCGCAGTGGGTACGGCCGAAGTGCGCGTAGGTCGAGAGAAGGGCTACTCGGTCGCGGCGACCCAGCGGGCCGGCGAAGGATACTTGGTCGCCAGCGATATGGGTCCTGACCAGACCGCGCAGCTGGCTGCCATGGTTTACGACGATCGCTGAGCGACCGAGAGTCTCGCCGCGACGGTACGACAATCTCGAGAGTCCCCGCCGCGCTTGACCGCGCGCCATGGAGCCCGCAGGGACAGATGCGGCAGCCGCCGCTATGCTGCCCCCGTCATGCGGTTCGTTTTCGTCATGGACCCGATGGAACGGGTCGTGGTCGACAAGGACACGACGTTCGCGTTCCAACGTGCGTCGCAGCGGCGTGGACACACCAACCTGCATTGCGAGCTGCGAGACGTCTACGTCCTCGACGCGGACGTGTGGGCGCGAGTCCGCGAAGTGCGCGTATGCGACTCTGCGCCGCATTTTTCGTTCGGGCCGGCGCACGACGTCCGCCTGTCGGATGTGGAGTGCATATTCATTCGCAAGGATCCGCCCTTCAACACGGATTACCTCTACGTGACGCTGATGCTCGAGAGACTCCGGGGGCGGGCTCTCATCGTGAACGATCCGCGCGGTCTGCGCGACGCCAACGAGAAGCTCTACACGCTTCATTTTGCCCGGTACATGCCGCGCACGCTCGTTACGAGCGACCGCGATCGCATCCATCGATTCGTGGCGGACATCGGCAAGGCCGTGGTCAAGCCGCTCGACGGTGCAGGTGGCAGCGGCGTGATGGTGGTGTCGAAGGGTGATCGAAATACCCGATCCATCGTCGATTACATCACCGGGGATGGAACTCGTCACGCGATGGTGCAAGAGTATCTGGCCGCCGTCTATGCCGGTGACAAGCGAGTTCTTTTGCTCGACGGGGAAGTGCTTGGGGCCATCAACCGCATTGCTCGCGAAGACGACGTGCGATCGAACATTCACGCGGGCGGGCGCGTCGAACCCTGCGAGGTGACGGCCGACGAGCGAGACATCGTGGTGAAAATGGCGCCGCGACTAACCGCCGATGGCCTCGTATTCGTGGGTTTGGACTTCATCGGAGGCAAACTCACCGAGGTGAACGTCACGTCGCCGACGGGCATTCAAGAGCTCAGTCGACACCTCGGTCAGGACGTGGCCGAGCATGTCATTTCGTGGGCCGAGCGTCGCTCGGCGGATTTTCGTCCAGCCCGCGAAAGCGTTGCGGCCACCTGAGCGGCGCCGATGCCGATCACCGTCCTCGTCCGTTCGGTCGGCGGCGACGGTGTGCGTCTCACCTTCGACGGGACGCAGCGCATCGTCTTGGGTCGAGGCGCGGGCAGCGACGTGCGTCTGCCGGACACGAGCGTCAGCCACCGCCACGCCACGATCCACTCGCTCGCGGGCGAGTTCGTCCTCGTCGATGAAGCGAGCACCAACGGGACGTTCGTGGGCGATGTTCGAATCGCGCCGCACACGTCACGCCTCGTCCGATCGCACGACCGAGTGCGTGTGGGGCGAATTTGGCTCGAGCTGATCCTCGAGCAGCGGCCGGTCACTCGAGACGTGGCGATCGCTACGCGCGAGCTCGCGCTGGCGTTGGTGTCCCAAGCTCGTGCCGCGGGCGACGACGCCACGACACGGGTGCGGGTCGTGGAGGGAGCCGATCAGGGCGCGGTCTGGCTGCTCGCGGAAGATCGTCGCGACTACGTCGTCGGGCGCGCGCCTCATTGCGACTTGCTCCTCGCCGACGCGGACGTATCGCGAGAGCACCTGCAAATGGTCCGTCGCGATGGCGTGGTGTTCGTCTGCGACCTCGGGACGAGAAACGGAACGTGGATCGGCGAGGTGCGTGTGGTCGGTGGCGAACCGATCGCTTGGCGCCCCGCTCAGATGATCCGACTCGGGCGAACCGTCTTGGCGCTCGAAGAGCCCCTGAGCGACGCGCTGTCGAGGATCGAGAGCTCACCCGACGAGCGGCTCGCCCTCGACGCCGTGCCCGCGCCACCCAAAGGTCCGCCCGCGTCGGGGGCCGCGGACGGCGCTGGCAAGGGGGGACCCCAGGGCGAAGGCGAGCGCCGCTCGACCTCCGAATCGCTGCCCCGCCGTCAGGCCCGGTGGTCGGCGACCGATCTCGTCGTCATGACGGCGGCCCTCGGAGTCCTCGGGCTGAGCCTGGCGGGACTCGTCTGGCTGCTGCGAGGCTAACGTCGGCTCTCACTTCGCCTCGAGGGCCGGTTCCCCGCCCGGTGCCGCAGGCCCGGTCGCCGTTGGCGCGTGCGGGTCGTGAGCGTAGCGCGGGGTCGTGGCTCGCCGGCTCGTTCCCGGCGGATACGTATGAACGAGTCCCTCGGTCGGCACCGCCAGGAGCAGCTGCTCGAGTTGGGCCGCGCTTTTCGGGCGTTCGTTGA
>Ga0116125_1000070_pt1 | contig 37727 bp, 28 predicted proteins | sample June2015DPH_16_1_2_FD_89729 | JGI IMG/M metagenome (GOLD analysis project Ga0116125, IMG submission 89729) | Peatland microbial communities from SPRUCE experiment site at the Marcell Experimental Forest, Minnesota, USA - June2015DPH_16_10 | ecosystem: Environmental > Terrestrial > Soil >...
AGCTCGGCGCTGCAGTCTTTGACTTGCTCGCCTCAGTCTCGATATCGCGCCATTCAGCAGGAATTCGTTGCGATGGTCCAGAAAGTGACTGGGAGCCAAAAAGCACGGTGGCTCCCAGTTGCCGTGCATCCGATTAACGACTAGAAGAGCAGCTTCAATCCCAACTGAACGGCTCGACTGCCACCCGATCCAATCACGGGATTGGAAGCCGCTACGTCGGGCGTAGCGCATCCGCAGCCGAATATTCCCCCGCCTCCCGTAGATGGATCGTTGTGGGCCCAACCGTTCTGGCCGCCAAAGGGATTGGCAAAATTCGGATGGTTAAGAATGTTGAAGAATTCCGCGCGAAATTGGGCGCCGAATCTCTCCTTGAATTTCCAGGTCTTCCCGACCGAGAAGTCCCAGTTGCGGAAGCCCGAATCGCGGAATTCATTCCGTCCGACTGTGCCAAAAGTCCCCAGCGCGGGAGGCAGCAGTATTGAATTGCCCTTCGTGAAACAGCCGAAAGCGCCCAGCGCTGTGCTATTCAAACCCGTCGGATTGCCGCCATCGAGACTGAGGGCCTGCGCAGCGCACGCCGGATTCGATTGACCCGGCGAGTACGGGATTGGTCCCGCGCCCGAAGTGAAATCCGAAGGGCTGCCGAAGAAATTCCAGCGATCATTCAGCGCGCCGCTGCCGCTGATATCGGTCCCCGCATCCATCACGCCCCAAGGCTGAGGACTGTATAGGCTGACGATGGAATTGAGCTCCCAACCCTTCAACATTTGCGCAAAGCCGTCACGGCCGGGAACCGCGTAAGTGATGGTCAACGTGCCGCGATGCCGGATGTCGAAATCGCTGCTGGCATATTCGCGTTCCGGATGCGTGCTGTCGGAAGGCAGGCCCAAGCCGGCGCCGAAATCCCAGTTCGCACCCACATCGTCTAGAGAATGGGAGTAGGTGTAACCGGCAACGAAAGTGAAGTGGTGATATTCGCGGCCCGTCAATGTCGCCTGCAAACCGTTGTAATTCGATTTGTAGTTGTTGCTCATCTGGTAGATGTTCTGCAGGAACGGGAAAGCAGCGTTGAATGGCCGAGCCGCCTGCTCCGCGTTTGGATCCGATGCGCAGTTATTGAACGCGGGAGCAGAAGCCTGGCAGTTCGCAATCGCCAAGGGCGTCCATCCGGAACCTTCGGCCGCCTGGTTGAGGTCGCGAATACCGATCAAGTCCGAACCGTGGTTGCCGACGTAGGCGACTTCGAGCGAGAGATTGTTGGTGATGGCGTGCTGCACGTTCAAATTCCAACTGAAAACGTAAGGCGTCTTGAGATTCGGATCGATGCCCATAATCGAGCAAGGGCTGCCCGCGTTGCACGTCAGGGGAGTGGTCGGAAAAACGGTTCCCGGCCCATTCCAGTTCAGGCCACCCGGCCCCGGGCTGAGGTTTACGGTTCCCACGGCAATTGTTCCGGTTCCCTGCGAGCCTCCGGGACCGACGCCCATCGCGCCCGTGGGAATTGTGCTGATGCCGAGGGAATTGTTGAGGGCGAGGAAGGATTCCCAGTTGATCGTCTCGTAGATCATTCCGAAGGCGGACCGGATCACGGTTTTCCCAGTGCCGAACGGATCCCATGCGACGCCCAAACGAGGCGCAAAGTTGTTGTGATCGCCGTGATAGGGTGCGCCAATCTGTTGCCCCACTTGCTCCAGCCCAACCGTCGGACTGAAATTGCCCAGCAAGTTGTGGTCTTCCTTTACGACCGTGTTGATCTCGTAGCGTAGTCCCAAATTGAACGTGAGATTTTTGGTGGCGCGCCAGTCGTCCTGGATGAATCCGGCGTAACCCCAATTGTGGATGTGCCGGGTGGGATCGCCTACCAGCAAAGTGGCGGAATCCGGAAAGCCTGCAAAGTAAGCTTCGAGCGATGTGGCTGTCGGAAACGGAAAGTCGGCAGGGTTAAATCCGAACTTAATTCTGCCGCGCGCGCCGCCGTATGCTCCACCGCTGAACGCATCGTGGTGAATTTCCCCTCCGAACTTGAGGGCGTGTTTGCCAATTACGCGCGAGATGTGATCAACGAATTGCACACGCGTATCCGGGCCTTGAACTTTCGGCCAGTTAAATCCCCCCAATTCTTGCGGGAAAATATAGAACGGCGCGATGTTGATGCGGGGCAATCCGCCATAAAGCGGGTTGGTCACGCCGGTGTCCAGGCCATAATCGCTTGCTGGCGTATCGTGGTCGTTGGTGAATGTCGGTTGGTACAGGCGGTTGTAACCGAAGCGGGCTTCGTTGACCCACTGTGAGTTCGGGACGTAGGTCCAGTTGACACCAGCCACTTGGGCCCTGGTATGGATTTGCGTCAGCCATTTGGTCTGGAGCTCGCTCGCATCGCTGACCGTTCCGTTGTTGTTCCCATAAAAATACCGGCCGCTGACGGTGTTTCGGTCGTTGACGTGGTAGTCCACCTTGCCTACGGCATTATCGGAGCTGACGCTGTTGGGAAGTCCGAAGTTGATCGTAGTGGTGCCCGCCGGATTGGTGCCAAGATTCGTGGGAAATCCGGTGCCATTGCAGGTGACCGGAGGGCCGAGCGTGCAGCCACCGATTTGCAGGCTGGCTGCGCTGACGGGAACTCCACCCGCCTGCAAGTCCTGGATCGCATTTACAAGACTGTTGTTACAGTCTCCCGATGCGATGAACGTGCAACCGGATCCTCCCGCAGGGGTCGCCAATCCAACGGTCGCGGGCGTCGAAATCGTACCTACGTTGCCTACGGTGTAGCGCTGGCCCTCATACCCGCCAAAGAAAAATATCTTGTCTCTCTTGATGGGCCCGCCGACCGTGCCGCCGAACTGTTCGAGATTCCTGGGCTGCTTGATCTGGTCGTCGGTATTGAAGTAGTTGCGGGCGTCCAGCGGCGTATCGCGTCCGAAAGCAAACGCGGTTCCGTGCACGGCGTTGGTTCCCGATTTCAATCCCACGTTCACGATCGCGCCGGGCTTCCAGCCGTATTCGGCCGGAGGATTTTCGATTAAGTTGAATTCCTGGATGGCGTCGATCGGGAGGATCGTTGCGGAGTCACCCGCGATGCCCGCACCGTTGATGATGCTCTGGCCTGAGAAAGGCTCGCTGTTGAACAGGCCGTCCACCAAGTACACGTTATCCTCTGCTCGCAGGCCGTCGGTACTCGTCGTGGAAAATCCGCCGCCGGGGTAGCGCACCACGCCAGGGCGCAACTGCAAAAGATTTTCATAGTTGCGGCCGTCTAGAGGCAGGTCGTTGATTTCTCCGTTACTCAGCGTGCCGCCCAGCGTGGATGACGTCGTGTTCAGCAGCGGCACTTCTTCGGTCACCACCACCGTCTGGGTGGCATCGCCGGGCTGCAACACCACATCAATCCGCGCGTCGCTGGCGACCTCCAGTTGAATGTTGGTGCGTTCGAATCGCTTGAAGCCGGGCTTCGTGACGGTAACTTTATAGATCCCCGGTTCCAGGTTGGGAGCAACATACTCGCCCGCGCCATCCGTCTCCAGCGTGCGCGACACCCCGCGCTGCACATCCGTAATCTCCACCGCGGCGCCGATGATCCGCGCATCGCTCGGGTCGCTAACATCGCCCAGGATTCGACCCGTGGAAGATTGCGAGACAGCTGGTCCAGAGAGTAGTAGTGCTCCCAACCAGAAAATCAACGATAGGGCAACTCTTTCCCAAAACGAGCGTACGAGCGAGCCCCTCAGTAGCGATTGCATGTCCATTTTTTCCCCACCCCTGTGCCAAAAGGCGCTAGAACGCCCTATGTGGTATGACAGCCCTACCACTCAACGATTTCCCGTGTCAAGGTAATTTTTATCGAATCAATTCGGATTTGTGTGGTATGATGGCTATACCAAATGTCGCTCGGCGCTCAAACCTTGCTTATTTCGCCCTTTCCTCCCACTATTTTCGCGTTTTCATGCGAGTCTTCTCTTGACGCTGTGTCTTGCGCTTGTGCCCTACGAGTGACTCGGAGGAATGCGTGATGAGCATAGCTACCACGAATCCAGCCACCGGCGAAGTGCTGAAAACCTTCGAGCCGATCTCCGACGCGCAGCTGGAGCAGAAGCTCCAGCGCGCCGTTGAAGCCTTCAATTCATTCCGCAAGACGACCTTCGCCAGCCGGGCGGCTCTCATGGTAAAAGCCGCGGAAATACTGGAAGCTGACAAAGAAAAATTTGGCCGGATGATGACCACCGAAATGGGCAAGACCTATCGCTCGGCGGTGGATGAGGCCGCGAAGTGCGCTTGGGTGTGCCGCTACTACGCCGAGCATGCCGAGAAATTTCTCGCGGATGAAGCGGCGGACGTTCCGGGAAGCAAGAGCTTCGTGCGTTATCTTCCGCTGGGACCGATTCTGGCGGTGATGCCCTGGAATTTTCCTTTCTGGCAGGTTTTTCGTTTCATCGCCCCATCGCTGATGGCGGGAAACGTCGGATTGCTGAAACATGCGTCGAACGTACCGCAATCCGCGCTGATGATTGAAGAAATTCTCCTACGGGCTGGATTTCCCGAAGGTGTTTTTCAGACCCTGCTGATCGGCTCGAATAAAGTCGCCAAGATTCTCGCCGATCCTCGGATCAAGGCTGCGACCCTCACGGGTAGCGAGGGCGCTGGTATCCAGGTAGGCATCGCCGCGGCGACGGATATCAAGAAAGTTGTTCTGGAACTGGGCGGCAGCGATCCATTTATTGTGATGAAGAGCGCCAATCTTGAACAGGCTGTTACCGTCGGCGTGAAGGCGCGCGTGCTCAATAACGGTCAGTCCTGCATCGCAGCTAAGCGATTCATCGTCGCCGAAGAAATCGCGGACGAGTTCGAGCGTCTGTTCGTGAAAAAAATGGAATCGCTAAGGGTCGGCGATCCCTTCGATGAGCATACCGACGTTGGTCCATTATCCTCGGCGGAAGCGTTGAAAGAGCTTGACGCGGACGTGCAAAAAACAATTCGAGCAGGAGCGCGGCTGCTGACCGGCGGCAAGCGGCTGAATCAGCCCGGTAACTACTACCTTCCGACGGTGTTGGCCGACATTCCCAAGGATTCCCCGGCGTCGTGCGGTGAATTGTTCGGCCCTGTCGCGTCCCTATTCCGCGCCAAGAATGCGGAAGACGCTATTCGGATCGCGAACAGCAGCCCGTTTGGGCTAGGCGCCAGCGCCTGGACCAACGACCCTGCCGAACGCGAGAAATTCATCAACGGCCTGGAATCCGGGATGGTTTTCATCAACCGCATGGTCGCATCGGACCCTCGCCTCCCATTCGGCGGGGTCAAACGTTCCGGCCACGGACGAGAACTGGCGATGTTTGGAATTCGCGAGTTCATGAATATAAAGACTGTTTCGATTGAAGGGGCCTGAGCGTTTGCCAGAACCAACGTAGCCGCACACTTTAGGCGCGGGCTAACCGGACAGATACTTGAGCCCTTTGATTTGCGCGAACCGCATGTGGTATGTCGGTCTGACCACGGAATGCCTGGTGGTCATGGGGCAGGAGGCTTTATGTACAAGGTAGTCCGGACGTCGCGCCTGTACGAACAGATCGTGCAGCAAATCGAGGATTCCATCACAAAAGGTACACTCAAGGCCGGCGACCAACTTCCCTCCGAACGCGAACTGGCTTTGAAATTCGGCGTAAGCCGCACCGCGGTGCGCGAAGCCGTGAAAGCTCTGCATGAGAAGGGCTTGGTGGAGGCATATTCGGGGCGCGGAACGTTCATCACCAACGGCACTTCGCAGGCGGTTCGGCAGTCCATCGATTTACTGATGCGCATGGACCAGCCTGGCGGTTCGGCGTATCTGGCTGAAGTGCGCCAAATCCTGGAGCCCGAAATTGCAGCGCTGGCCGCGACACGTATTCAGGAACCGCAACTGGTGCTGATGCGCGAAGCGTTCGCGGTGATGAACGAGGCGCTGAAAGATCCCGACGCCTACATCGAAGCAGATCTGGATTTTCATTTGGCGCTTGCCGAGGCCGCGGAAAATCCTCTGATTCTGTCGTTGCTCGATTCAATTGTGGGCTTGCTGCGCGAACAGCGCCTGCGAATATTTTTTGAAGATGGCGGACCGCAGCGCGGCCAGTACCATCACGCGCGGATTCTGGCGGCCATCGAACGGCGCGACGCGGAAGCCTCGCGCGGCGCGATGCGCGAGCATCTGCAGCAAGTCCGGGAAGATTCCCGCCCGCACCAGCATCGCGGCGCGGTTCCCCATTCAAATTTCTGACGACCGCGAGGGCGAGAATGGCCAATTTAGGTTTTGTCGGACTGGGTGTGATGGGCGGCGAGATGGTCAGCCGCCTGCTGAGCAAGGGCCATACCGTGACGGGCTACAACCGCACGCGCGCCAAGGCGCAGCGCTTGATTGATCGCGGAATGAAGTGGGGCGATTCGCCGCGCGCGGTGTGTGCCGCAGCAGACGTCACTTTCTCCATGGTCACGAACGAAAAAGCGCTGGCCGCGATCATGGAAGGCCCCGACGGAATCCTCAGTTCCGTTGCGCCGGGAAAATTTCTGATTGATATGAGCACGGTAAGCCCCCACTACAGCCGCAGTGTCGCTGCTAAGGCCCGCGAGAAGGGCGCCGACATGATTGACGCGCCGGTTTCGGGCAGCGTGATTACACTCCAGGAAGGCAAGCTGTCCGTGATGGTCGGCGGACGGCGCGAGACTTTCGATCGCCTGAAACCGATCCTGGACGACATCGGCCCGAAAGTGACTTACGTCGGGGACAACGGCCTGGCGCTTGCGATGAAAATCGCGACGAACCTGAGCCTCGCCGTGCAAATGATGGCGTTTTGCGAAGGCGTGTTGCTTGCGGAAAAAAGTGGCATCGCGCGCGCAGTCGCCGTCGATGTTCTGACCAACAGCGCCATCGCTTCACCGATGATCAAGTATCGCGGCCCGTTTGTGCTGACGATGCCGGCGGAAGCCTGGTTCGACGTGAATATGATGCAGAAGGACATGATGCTGGCGCTCGACATGGGCCGCGCGCTCGACGTTCCCTTGCCGACGACGGCCGTCTCCAACGAATTTCTCACCGCCGCACGAGGAATGGGTTTCGCGAAGCAGGATTTTGCGGTGGTTTTCGAAGTGCTGGCACGAATGTCTGGAGTGGCAAAATGACGACGGTTTCTGACCCGACAAAAACGAGCGCGGGCGTTGGCGTGGAAAAGTGGCTACGCATGTACCGCCAGATGATGGCCATCCGTCTGTTTGAAGAAAATGTGAATGAGTTGTACACGCGCGCGCTCATGCCTGGTTTGGCGCACCTCTACATCGGCGAAGAAGCGATCGCCGTCGGCGTTTGCGAGGCGCTGCGCCATGATGACTACGTGACCAGTACCCATCGCGGCCACGGCCACTGCCTCGCCAAAGGCGCGTCACCGAAATTGATGTTTGCGGAATTGCTGGGAAAAGAAGCCGGATATTGCCGCGGCAAAGGCGGCTCCATGCACATCGCTGATCCCGCCACCGGCAATCTGGGAGCGAACGCCATCGTCGCGGGCAGCGTGGGAATTGCCACCGGCGCCGCGCTCTCTGCCAAAACTCTGAAGACGGGACAAGTCGCCGTTTGCTTTTTCGGCGAAGGCGCGCTCGGCCAGGGTGTGCTGTACGAATGCATGAACCTGGCGCAGCTCTGGAAGCTGCCCGTCATTTATGTCTGCGAAAATAATATGTACACCGAATACACGCATTTTTCGGAAACCACGGCGGGAGATATTCCTGCCCGGGCCGCTGCCTTCGGAGTGCGCGCGGAAACCGTGGATGGCCAGGACGTGCGCGCAGTGCACGCCGTCACCACAGACATCGCCGAGCGCGCCCGCCGCGGCGAAGGCCCGGCGTTTCTTCTCTGCAATACTTACCGTTATCGCGGACATCACGTCGGCGATATCAATCGGGAATATTACCGCTCAAAAAAAGAAGAGCAGCAATGGCTGGCCGAGAGCGATCCGATTAAAAATTTCGCCGAGTGGCTGAAAAACCAAAAGCACGCCGACGCGGGCACTCTCAGCACGATCGATACTGAGCTACGAGCTGAAATGGATAAGGCCGTGAAATTCGCCGTTGGCGCGCCGTATCCCAACGCGGACGAAGTTGACCAGGACGTGTATGCCTGAACCCGGAGTTCGTGAAATAACTTTCGCCGAAGCTGTCCGCGAAGCGCTCGCGGAGGAAATGCGCCGCGATTCGCGTGTCTTCATCATGGGCGAAGACGTGGCCGAAGCCGGCACGCCGTTCAAAGTGCTTTCCGGCCTCGTCGAAGAATTCGGCACCTCGCGAGTAGTGGACACGCCAATCTCAGAAGCTGGCTTCACGGGCGTGGGAGTGGGCGCTGCAATGACCGGCCTGCGTCCCGTCGTGGATATCATGTTCGGCGATTTCATCACGCTGACTATGGACCAAATGGCCAATCAAGCTGCCAAAGTTCATTACATGTCCGGCGGAAAGTGGAAAGTTCCGATGGTGATGCGCACCACCCTCGGGGCCGCGCGGCGCTCCGCCGCGCAGCATTCGCAATCACTGCACGCCTGGTTCAGCCACATCCCGGGATTGAAAGTGGTGTTGCCTTCGACGCCCTACGACGCCAAGGGCCTGCTGAAAAGCGCGATCCGCGATGATAACCCGGTAATTTTTTTCGAAGACAAAATGAGCTTCAAGCTGAAGGGCCCGGTCCCTGAAGCGGAATACACCATTCCGCTCGGCGTGGCAGACGTAAAGCGCGTAGGCACCGATATCACGCTGGTGGGTACCAGCAGCATGGTGCAAGTTGCGCTCGAAGCTGCCGTAATGCTCGAGCAAGCTGGAATCAGCGCCGAAGTTGTGGATCCGCGAACCACCTGGCCGCTCGATGAACACGCGCTGATCGAGTCCGTGAAAAAAACATCGCGTGCAATCGTGATTGATGAAGGCTACGGCCGCTACGGCGTTGCCGCTGAAATCGCAGCCACGATTGCCGAAGGCGCCTTTCATTATCTTGACGGCCCGGTGAAACGCATGGGCGCGATGCACGTGCCCATCCCGTTCTCGCCGCCGCTCGAAGACCTGACCGTGCCCACCGGGAAAACAGTTTTCGACACAGCCATGAAACTTTGCGGCCGGTCTTGATTTCGTAGTTTCAGGAGGATGCCATGGCGTTACCAACGCATGGAACGATGGCGGTTGATTGGGAACAGCGCATTGACTTCGATCGGCTGCGCACGGAACGTTTGCAGCGCGTGAAGGATCTTCTCGCCAAATCGGAAATGGGCGCGATTTTGTGCTTTGACATGAACAACGTGCGTTACATCACTTCCACGCACATCGGTTCCTGGGCGCAGGACAAGATGAGCCGCTTCACGCTGCTCACGCGCAAGAGCGAGCCGATCCTGTGGGATTTTGGCTCCGCCGCCAAGCATCACCAGCTGCATTGTCCCTGGCTCGGCGAACGCTCGCGCGCCGGCATTCCTCTGCTGCGCGGCGCGATGTCGCCCGAAATGGGCCGCGCCGAAGACGTTGCAAAAAAAATACGCATCGAACTCGAAGAGCTTGGCTTGCTGCACGAACCCCTCGGCGTTGACATCATCGAGCCGCCCATTCTTTTTGCGTTGCAGCGCGAAGGAATCAAGATTGTGGACGGCCAGCAGCTCATGTCCGACGCGCGCGTTATTAAGACCCGCGATGAAATCGCGTTGCTCAACACTTCCGCGATGATGGTGGATGCGGCCTACGATGAACTCTACCGCGCAATGAAGCCGGGCATGCGCGAAAACGAAGCCGTCGGCCTGGTCAGCAAGGTTCTCTACGACCTGGGCTCGGAATACGTTGAAGCTGTAAATGCGATTTCCGGCGAACGTTGCAATCCCCACCCGCACGTATTTTCAGATCGCGTGCTGCGTCCCGGCGATCCCGTGTATTACGACATCTTGCATTCCTACATGGGCTATCGCACCTGCTACTACCGCTGCTTCACTATTGGCTATGCATCGCACGCCATGATTGACGCCTACAAACGCTGCCGCGAATATCTGGATGCGGCGATTTCGCTGGTTCGTCCGGGCCGCACCACCGGCGAAATCGCGGCGCTCTGGCCGAAAGCGCAGGAATTTGGATTCCCCAACGAAGAAGCGGCGTTCGCTTTGCAGTACGGCCATGGCATCGGTCTGGCGATCTGGGAAAAGCCGGTCATCAGCCGCCTGGTTTCGCTCGATCATCCTTATGAAATCAAGCCCGGAATGGTTTTCGCTCTGGAAACTTTCTGGCCTTCCACCGATGGCTGGGCTGCCGCACGCATCGAAGAAGAAATAGTGGTCACCGAAACCGGCCACGAAGTCATCACGCGTTTCCCCGCGGAGCAGTTGATGGTGGCGGGCGCGCATTATTTCACAGTGAATGGGCCTTTGTCTGCGACGCGCGAATCCGAAGCAGCGCCCAGCAAGCGCGTCAAGGAGATGGTCGAGGCCAGCGCAAAAATCGAGCGGGTAGGCGCTACGGATTAGGAACTGAATTTCTTCCCCGAGGAATCATGGCTATCAGTGTGGTGATGCCCGCGCTCGAACTGACTCAGGAAACTGGCAAACTTGTTTCCTGGCGCAAAAAAGAAGGCGAAGCCGTCGCCAAGGGCGAAACTTTGCTTGAAGTCGAGACGGACAAAGCCGTCGTCGAAGTAGAAGCGCTCGCCGATGGATATTTGGCTGGCGTGAAAGCAAAGGAAGGCGACGTCATCGCCGTGGGCCGCACGATTGCCTGGATTGTGGACAAGGGCGAGCCCGTTCCTGCGGACGAAGCGCCGGCTGCTGCGGTCCCCGGCGCAGCCATACCCGCGCCCAGCACCGCCGAATTGGCCGCGCCATCAGCCGATGCAGCGATTTCCGGCGCTAGGGTAAAGATTTCACCCAAAGCCCGTCGCCTCGCGAGCGAGCTTCACGTCAACGTCGACAACGTGCGCGGTTCAGGACCTGGCGGAGAAATTCTGGCATCGGACATCGAGGCCGCGGCAAAATCGCCGGCGCCAAGCGCTGCCGCGCCATCCATCGCCGCCAAACTCGAGACGCTCACGACGGTCGGCCGGTTGATGGCGGAGCGCACCACGCAAAGTTGGACCACTGTCCCGCATTTCTTCCTGATTCGCGAAGTAGAAGCCACAGCGCTCGATCAAGCGCGCGAAAGGCTGGCAACGTCCGCAGCGACAAGTTCCGGCGTCAAAATCACCCACACGGATTTGCTCACTGCGCTTGTCGCGCGAGTCTTGCTGCAACATCCGCGCCTGAACGCGAGCTGGACGCCCGATGGGATCCAGCTTCATCCTGCCGTGAACATCGCCATCGCGATCGCCGTAAACGACGGCGTAATCGCCGCAGTGATTCCGAACGCGCACCTCGCATCCATAGCCGAAATCGCGTTGCAGCGCCGCGATCTCGCCGAGCGCGCCAAATCCGGCAAATCGCGCCCGCAGGATTTCGCAGGCGCAACATTTACGATCAGCAACCTCGGCATGTTCCAGATCGATTCGTTCACTGCCATTATCCCGCCGCCGCAAGCCGCGATCCTGGCCGTCGGCGCGATAACCGATCGCGTCGTGGCCGTCAACGGCCAGCCCGCCGTCCGCAGCATGATGACGCTCACGCTTTCCTGCGATCATCGCGTCGTGGATGGCGCGCGCGGCGCGCAGTTCCTGATTGACCTGGCGCAAGCGATCGCGGAACCTCAGAAGTACTTGCGCTGACCATCCAAGACGTCGCAACCACGAAGCAGATTCCGCTTGAGATTCAATTTCCGAATAGCAGTATTTGAAACTTTCCGGACTCGTTCGAAGGCACCAGGAGTTCGTGCGTCTTGGAATTTAGTGCCATCGTCTTCGAGCCGGCGTGCCTCGGGATTCGTTGCACCGCGCTGTATGTGTCCGGAGAATCCTGATGGAACACGTCAATCGTTCCTTCTCCGGTGGAGTTGAAGATCAGGCCGGTGACGGGGTCGAACGCACTCGCGTCTACGTGGTCGCCGATGGGCAGAGTTGCGATAACGTTCCCGGTTGCCGAGTTGACGACCGCCATCACCTTGCTACGGCACCCGATGAAGAGCCGATGATTCACGCGATCGATCGCCATGCTGGGCGGGCGTTGGCAGGGCGCGAGTGGCCAGCGATTCGTGACTTTCAATTCGTGCTCGTCACAAGGAGTCGCGCGCCGTCAACATCAGCACCAGCGTTTCGCCGCTGCGCAGCCGCAATTGCTCGACGACTTCGAATCCGTTCAGGTCGGGCAGCATTACGTCCAGCAGGATCAGGTCGAAATTGCCGACTTCCGACTTTTGCAGCGCAGCCCTTCCGTCGCCGCACAGCTGGACGCAGAACTGCTCCTCCTCTAATCCGCGAACCAATGCGGACGCCAGTTCGGGCTCATCTTCAACGACAAGGATGTTCACAGGCGGATTTCCAGGCGAGTGTACGAGCCCGCGTGTGACGCCAGGATGAATGAGAGGTTACGGACACTTCACATATCGCAGACCTACAGAGCACAACGCTAGCAACATTCTTCTCGCGTGCTGCTTAGTCGAGCCCATCGCCCTGCGTTGCACGAGATGTCACACCACAAATTCTTGATACGGGATTCGGCTTTTCGTCCTGCACCCCTCTGCTTTTCTCTATCGCGCTTCTGCCAAGATGTCGATTCGTTGTACGACCAATCTTTCCACGCATGGGATCACCGGTTCGATCTCGGTCACGTCCACTAGTTCGTTGTGTGATTTGCAGTCAGCCGCTATCGGCCCTTCTCTTGCATTGCCGCTAAGGCGGAGCTACATCGTCTCGTCGAATCCCGCGTGCTATATAATTCCCGCACAATGCAGACATTCACATCCGACGCGGCACGGTTTCAACCCGCTAGCGATCAAACGCTCTTGGTTTATTTCGGCCAACAGATCACGATCGGCGCTCACCAGCGGGTTCGAAAATTGCTTCGTTTGCTGGAGCGCGAGCCGATCGCAGGAGTGCACAATCTAAATCCCGCCTACTGCTCGATTCTGCTGACTTTCGACGCGCTGCGGCTGAATCACGCCGACCTGGAAGAAATTCTGCGCGCTTACCTCGACCGCCTCGATGCTATGCGTATCTCAGAGGGTCGCGAGCGGAAGATACCCACGTGCTATGGAGGCGAGTTTGGTCCGGACTTGGACGAAGTGGCGTCTTTGCACGGAATCGCGCCGTCGCAAGTAATCGAATTGCACGCTTCGGTGAGTTACGTCGTTTATTTTCTCGGATTCGTTCCCGGTTTCGCGTATCTGGGTGAGTTGCCGGCGGCGCTGGCGACGCCGCGACTGGATAGTCCGCGCCGAAGCACTCCGCCCGGCAGCGTGGGGATCGCCGACAACCAGACCGGTGTGTATCCGTTTGCGACGCCGGGCGGCTGGCGATTGATCGGACGCACTCCCCTCGCGATGTTCCGCCCGGACCGCAAGGCTATGAGCTTTCTTTCCATCGGCGATCGCGTGCGCTTTACGCCGATCTCCGCAGCGCGCTTCTCCGCGATGGAGCGCGCATGAGCACGATGCAGGTGCAAACGCCGGGGCTGCAAACCACGGTGCAGGACTTGGGACGAAACGGCTTCGGTCCAGCAGGGGTTTCGCCGTCCGGCGCGGCGGATCCGATTTCACTGCGGCTTGGAAATCGGCTTGTGGGTAACGATGAGAATGTAGCTGGACTGGAGATGATGCTTCTCGGCGGAACGTTTGCCTTTCCCGAAGGAGCGATTCTGGCGCTGGCAGGCTCGGATTTCGGCGCGATGCTAGATGATGTGCGTGTCGATGTGGGAACATCCGTTGAAGCGCGCCCGGGACAAACGCTTCGTCTTGGTCCAACGAGCTCAGGAGCACGCTGCTATCTTTGCGTGCAGGGTGGAATCGCGGTGACGCCGTTCCTGGGGAGCGCGTCCACGCACGTCTTGAGCGGGCTGGGGGGTTTCGAGGGTAGGGCGTTGCGAAAGGGAGACGTGCTGCACATCGAATCCGAGACCAAAGCCTTCCGCAAGAGAACCATCGCTCCGTCGGCATTGGAGCAATTGTCTAGTCGCAAGGTTTTGCGAGTGACTCCCGGGCCGCAGGTAGATTGGTTTTCGGAATCATCGTTGCGGTCTTTTTATGCGGGGCCGTATCGCGTGGGCGAGCAATCGAACCGCATGGGTCTTCGGCTGGAAGGTGCGGCGATCACACAGCGTGGCACTGGACAAATGATTACCGAAGGCGTTTCGCTTGGAGCGATACAGGTGCCGGCGGGAGGTTCGCCCATCATTCTTTTCGTGGAGCAGCAAACCACGGGCGGATATCCCAAGATCGCGAACGTGATTGCCGCGGACTTGCACCGCGTGGGGCAACTTCGGCCGCGCGATGAGATACGACTTGAAGAAGTCACATTCGACGCGGCGCGATCGCTGCTGATCGAACAGGAAAACATGCTGGCCTCGCGGGAGTTAATTCTGGAATGAAGCGCATGGATCTGAATTGCGATATGGGCGAGATGCCGGAAGCCGTTAGCGATGGCACCCAGGAATCGCTGATGACCTCGCTGACGTCGGTGAACGTCGCCTGCGGCGGACATGCCGGGGATTCGCAAACCATGAAGACGACGATCGAGCAGGCGCTGCGCTGGAAACTGGATGTCGGCGCGCATCCGGGGTATGCGGATCGCGCTAATTTTGGCCGCCTGGAATTGCAACTGTCGCCGGAAATAATCGCCGACTCCGTATTCGAGCAAGTCCGAGCGCTCGCCGAGATTGCCACCGAATGCGGCGCCAGCGTGACGCACGTGAAGCCGCACGGCGCACTTTACAACCAGGCGGCGCGGGATCGCGTGGTGGCTCGCGCGATCGCTGCCGGAGTCGCGCATTGGAGCCGGGACGTCACGCTCGTCGGCCTGGCTGGGTCGCTGATGTTGGATGTGTTTCGCGCAGCAGGCTTCCGTGTGGCCGCGGAAGCGTTCGCGGACCGGCGATACGAAGCCGATGGCAGCCTGCGTTCGCGCAAGTTTGAGGATGCGCTGATACCAGATCCGGCGGAAGCGGGGCAGCAGGCGCTGCGCATCGCGGAGCGCGGGACAGTCATTGCCCACGACGGGAGCGAGATCGTCGCGAATGCGCAGACCATTTGCATCCACGGCGATACTCCGGGCGCGCCGGTGATTGCCGCCGCCGTGGCAAAAACATTGCGAGAAGCCGGAGTGGAGCTGAGCGCGCTCTCGCGGTTGTCGCAAGACAACTCGCGCATCTAGATCTGCGGTTAGGAATTTATTTTTGAGTGCGCTTCTTGCGATTTTCGCCACAGCCAGTAAACCGGCACTCCCGACAATATCAGAATCAAACCCGGCCAAGTGTACTGCGGCTTGTAGCGCAACAATTGCACTTCGATGAACGACGCGAGCAGCAGATACATCGCTGGAAGTACGGGGTAACCAAGGACTCTGTACGGCCGCTCCATATTTGGCCGCTGAAAACGCAAAAGAAAAAGACCGAAGATCGTCAGGATGTAAAACATGACGACTGCAAAAACCAGAAAGTCGAGCAATTGCCCATACGTCCCGGAGAGACACAAAATGCAGGCCCACATGCATTGCACCCACAGCGCGACGGCAGGAGTGTTGTGCCGATTCACGGTGCTGACACTCCGGAAGAACAGACCGTCCTTGGCCATCGCGTAATAAACGCGCGCTCCGGCCAAGATCAGCCCGTTGTTGCAGCCAAATGTGGAAATCATCACGACGAAGGCCACCAGAATCGCGCCGCCGGGGCCGACGATTGCTTCGGCGACTGCCGTGCCCACGCGATCGCCGGCGGCGAACTGGAGTCCTCGAGCCAGCACCGATCCGCCGCCTGGAGTTCCCGCCAATGGCAGCACCCTTAGGTACGCGAGGTTGGCCAGAACGTAGAGCAGCGTGACAATTCCCGTGCCGAGGGCCAGAGCGAGCGGCAGATTGCGCCTCGGGTTCCGCACTTCGGAGGCGATGTAGGTGACGTTGGTCCAGGCACTCGAGGAGAAGAGAGCGCCGACCATCGCTAGACCAATCAGCGTGAGAACGCTGACCCACACAGTGTTTTGGCCGACTTGATATTGATGTAATCCGGAGAAATTTGCGTGGCGCCAAAAATCGCTGAAGTTGGATTGGCGCGCTGCTCGCGTCGCAAAAACCAAGCCCAGCAGTGTTAATCCCGCGAGGGCGGCGATTTTTGCGAACGTGAAAATATTCTGCACCACCGCGCCGACGCGAAGGCCGCGGGTGTTCATCCACGTGAGAAAAACGATCGAGGAAATGGCCAGCAGGTTCTGCGTGTTCAGCCCGACATTGTACGGCCCCAGCGCGCCGAACCACATTTGGTAGGGGCCGAATGTCCCCAGCTTCCAAATCCAGGCGGACGACGAGACCGCGGAGAACAGAACGCCAGTGAAGTTTGCGAAAGCAATGGCCACGGCTGCAATGGTGGCCGTCTGGATGACAAGGAGCGTGGCCCAACCGTAGAGAAAACCCCACATCGGGCCAAGAGATTCGCGCAAGAAAATGTATTCGCCACCGGCGATGGGCATCGCCGCGGCGAGCTCGCCGTAGCAAAGAGCGGCCATCGTGCTCATCAGGCCGCTTACCAACCAGACAATCAGCAGCAACGCGGGACTGCCAACTTGCCGCGCGATGCCGGCGGAGACGATGAAAATTCCGGAGCCGATCATCGAGCCGGCGACGATCATGCTGGCGTCGAGCAGACCCAAACCCTTGATCAGTTCGGGTTCGACGGCGACTTGTGTAGAGCTGTGCGGTTGAATTTGCGCGGACATGGGCTGCGAAGCGCAACATTACACCGGATGAACGAGTTTTGAGAAACGGCAATCCAAGGGCGGAGTGATTCGCCTGAGAAAGGGCAGGTGAGGGATGATTGGTGATTGGTGAGTCGTGATTCGTGGAACGTGACGCGTTTATGGTGGGCGAAAACATCGTTATATCGACCGATTAGAAATCGGTCCCGCCTTTTGTTTTCAGTGAGACGGAGCGATTTCTAATCGCGGAGGCGCCGATTAGAATATGCGGGAATCGTGAGCAGTGATGAGCGAGTGGCCATTCCAGATTCGTGGCGTGCGAACCGCGGGATGCGTTGAGAACGCGCGAGCCGGCGGCCAACGGTGCTGGGCGGCGGCGAGAATTGCGCGAATTCGATTGTGGTTTCATTTTTTCGGTTCCCCTTTGAGGCTAATACAATGGCCACGCGAAAACAGCTCGGAGTTGGGACAGACGTGGTACAGAACCAGGAATAGCTGTACAAAATTCGAATGTGACGTGTATCTGTTCCGAGGAGCGCGGGGAAATTGGGGCGGTCGAATCCGGCGCAGCGGGCACGGCATGCCGTGCCCTACGGGCCTTCGGTTAGGTTTACGGCTGGGCAAGCCGGGGGAGCCCCTCACCGATTATTTTTGTTCGCGAATCTGTTGGAGCGCACGTCCAGGGGTGCTTGCCAGAGGCAGGGTTGTGGTACGACCGAAAGTGGAAAAAGCGAAAGAGCCGGCGAGACGCCTGCCTACCGGCAGGCAGGCTGGCGCTACGAAAGGCGGCGGCTCAGAGTGAATTGCTCCCGCGGAGCGGGAGCAATTTACCACGGGAGAAAATGGCGGGGACCGAGCTTGCGTTCTACTTGGGTGACGGCTATCGAGATGACCGCGACCAGACCTAGCATCGCCAGGCCGAAGTAGATGTCTATGTAAGAGAACAGTCGGCTCTGGGTGATGACGTTATTTTGAAAGAGCTGCAGCGCGCCTTGTGAGGGGATGCTGGTAGCGCCGCCGTTGCGGTGAATCAGATTCGCGTATTGGGCCAATGTGGAGCGAGTGGTGGCGTTCAGGCGATTGGAGACGTCCAAGAGGCGCGACGAATGCAGGGTCATGCGCCGATCGAACAAGACGGTCGCCGCGGTGACACCAAAAGTGTTGCCAAGCTGGCGCACGAAAAAGTAGGTGGTGGAAATATCGTTGACCTGGGCTACCGGCGCATTGGCAGAGACTACGGTTCCTGCGGCGAGGATTACCGGCCCGATGCAAAATCCTTGCAGGAAAATTACGGGCGCCAAGACGATGGTGGGGGTGGTTGGCGTCCAGATATAACAGATCGTGAGGTAGGCCGCGACCAGGATCAGCAAGCCGCCGGCCAGCGTGCGCAGGGGACCCAAGCGCGGAATCAGCAGATGCAAAGCGTACTGGAGCCCCAGCCCCAGGCCGAGCGTGTACATCGAAATAAAACCGCCCGCTTGCAAGGCGCTATAATCCTGGACGAAGCGGAGGTATTGCGGCACGACATAAAGGCCCGCGCCGAAAAACGCTCCGACGATCAGAATCACCAGGAAGTAGGTGCGCAGCGCAGCATGGCGAACGATCATGCGCAAATGCAAGATCGGCGAGAGGTTCTGCGGGCGATAATCCCACCAGAGAAACGCGATAAAGAAAATCACTGCAGCCACCAGAGCCAGGGTAATCCAATTCGACTGGAACCACAGGTCGCGCTCACCGCGACTGGTGGCAGTTTCCAGGCAGGCCAGCGAGGCAATCAGTAGAAGCGCGCCCCACAGGTCAACCTGGCCGTCTTTCCGGCGCTCGTACAAAAATCCTGGCGGGACAAGCTTCCAGATAAGAAAAGCGCCGATCGCCAGAAAGGGAAAATCAACCAGGAAGGCATAATTCCAGTGAAACGTATCGGTGACCCAGCCCATGACCGTGGGATAAGGAACTTCAAACGCAGCAAGGACGAGGTAAAGCTTGGTAGCCGCCGCCGCCCTGGCTTTTCCGGGAAACAGCAGCCCGGTGAGAATGATCACGCGCACCAGAAACGCGCCGCCGCCGAAACCCATAATCAGGCGCGAAGCCAGCAACTGGCCCAGACTGCCCGTGCTGAGCACGCAGCCCATCGCACCGGTGGCATAGATCGCGATGCTTAACAGCATGTGACGCCTGGCGCCAATGACGCGCGTCATCCATGAGGCCATGGCGATGGAGCAGAGGTAGCCGACGTTATAAAGAATAATCACCCAGCTGATTTCATCGGAGCTGGCGCCTACGTTGCCTTGCATGTCCGGGAGGAACACGTTGATGGAGAGGCGGTTGGAGATTTCGATGGCGGCAACCATGCCGATCGTGAGGAGGACGGCCAAGCGCCGATTGTAAGACAGGCTCGGCACAATGCTGTTGAGGAACTGCTCCTGTTCGACCTCCCAGGATTCTGGCGGGCTGCTGCTTATATAACTCATTCCGCTTCTTCTCCGTCAGCGAGTGTAAATCGTGGCTTCGACGTTCATGCCGGGCCGAAGGACCAGACGCGGATTTTTGTTGGGCTTGACCAGAATTTTCACGGGAATGCGCTGCACGACTTTGATGAAATTTCCGGTGGCGTTTTGCGGCGGCAGCAAAGCTTGGCGCGAGCCCGCGGCTCCGGCAATGGAATCGACCACGCCCTCGAACTCCGTGCGGTAGGTATCGACGTGGATGCGAACCTTCTGGCCGGGGGCGACGTCGTCCAGCTGAGTTTCCTTGAAATTCGCGGTGACGTAGACCTGATCCAGGGGAACGATGGTGAAGAGCAATTGCCCCGGGGAAACGTACTGGCCCAGGTCCACGGACTTCTGCGTGACCTGGCCGGTTATGGGGGCGGTGATGTGGGTGTAGGCGAGATTCAGCTCGGCTTGTTGCAGCAGGGCTTTGGCGCGTTCGACGGCGGCGAGCGCGGATTTGTAGGTAGCTTCGGCGATGGGGACTTGTTGCTCGCGCGCTTTGGTCTCCATGAATTGAGATTCGGAGCGGGAGACGCGGGCCTGCGCAGATTTTGCATTCGCGCGGGCGATGACCACGGCTTGTTGCGCGGCGGAAAGCTGTTGCTGGGCCGCGGCCAGATCGCTTTTCGCGACGCGCGCGGTGGCTTCGACGGCATCGAATTGAAACTTGGAGACGTCGTCGGTGCCGAGCAGCGGAGTGAAGCGGGCGAGATCGGCCTGGGCGCGTTCGTTGGTGGCTTGTTTGGCGGCGACGTTGGCCTCGGCTACCTGAAGATTCGCGGTGGCGGACTGTTCGAGTTGCGCCTGAGAGCTGAGGTAATCAGCGGCGTCTGATTCCTTTTGCGCGGAAGCGCCACTGGTGCTGTGGGTGGTGGTCTCGCGCGTGAGGCCGATTTGGATTTTTGCGGAGTTTGCCTGGGCTGCGGCGAAATCGAGATTCGCTTTGGCCTGATCCACTTCATCCTGGTAGGTGCGGGGATCGATCTGCACGAGCAGATCGCCGACCTTCACGGGCGTATTGTCGTCGATCTTGAGGTCGACTACATAGCCGGGAACTTGCGGAGCCACGGCGGTGATGTGGCAATCCACTTGCGCGTCGTCGGTGGTGACGCGACCGGTAAAAATGTACCACACGATTGCGAGCAAGATGAGAACGACGACGAATCCGCCCTTCACGATGGGATTCAGATTTTGGAACCAGCGCCGCAATGAAAAAGATTCCTGCGGGATCTGCGGCGCCGCGTCAGGAGCCACAGCGCTCGGTTGTGGCGTTGGCGTAGGTGGTGTGGAGCTCATGATCTAGTTCACCTTTCACTTCGAGTACATGGCTTCGATCTGGCCCGTGGCGCGTGCGAGTGATGCGCGAGACAGATTGAATTGATACAGAGCGCCGATTTGATTATCGCTCGCGCGAGCCAGCTCATCCTGCGCAGTGATGACTTCTACGTTGGTGGTGACACCGGCAGCAAAGCGGCGTTGCGCCTGGGCTACTTCCTCCTGGGCCAGCTTAAGGCCTAGATTCGCAACATCCACGGAATTGCGCGCGGCCGTCAGTTCATCGAGAGCGGATTTTACTTCATCTACGATTTGCGCTTCCAGCTGGCGGCGGGTTTCCGCCACGTGCTGTTCTTCGAGCTTGGCGCGTGCTTCTTCGGCGCGAATGCGGCCGCCGGTGAAGATTGGAAATTGCAGAGAGAGCGTGTAGTTGTAGGCCGGAATGCCATTGTTGAAGCGGGACCCCTGATAGAACCAGAAGCCGGAGAAATCTAATTCTGGAAGACGCTGCTCGCGGGCTGAGTCCCTGTCGAGTTTGGCGATGCGTTGTTGCGAATTCAAGGAGTGGATCTCCGGGCGCGCGGTTAACGCTTGATCGAGCAGCGTTCGTTTGTCGAGCTCCGGAAGGTCGTAGAAGTCGAGATGGTCGCTGACCTCCAGATCCTGGTCACGAGGTAGATCGAGCAGTGCGGCCAAACCGTACTTGGTGGTGTGGGTCAGCGTTTCAGCGTCAATCAGATTTTGGCGCTCGTTCTGCAATTCGACGTTGGCGCGCACGGTGTCAATGTTCAGTCCGATGCCGGTTTTTTGCAATTCGGTAGCCTGGTCGTAGAGGCGCCGTGCGAGCACGACACGCTCATTGGCCGCATCGCGCGTCGCCAGGGCGCGGAGAATCAGAATGTATTGGTCCACGACGGCGTTTACCACAATCTCACGGGTGGTTTGTTCGTCGGCGCGCGCCAGATGCGTGCCTTCGCGGCCGATCTGGTATGCGCGAATCTTCGGGAAGTCCAGGACGGTTTGCGAAAACGTTGGACCCGCCTGTATGAACTGATAGGGTCCAGCCTCTGCGCGGCTGGGGGCGCGCTCAATGGTCACGATATTGTACTGATTCAGCACGCCGGAAGCGGCCACGCCGGCCTGGGGAAGCAGAGCCGAACGCGCGATCTGGCTATTGTGATCGCTTTCGGAAACCAGGATTTGAGCGATGACGCGCTGCGGATTTTGTTTGAGCGCGAGCTGCACGGCTTGTTTCAGCGTGAGTTGCAACGGCGCGGGCGGTGCGGCCGGCTGCTGCTGCGCGGAACAGACGTGCGGCAACGCTGCGTACAGCATTGAAAGCAGTGCGACGAATAATTGCCTAAAACTCGCTGCCATTGATAAACCTCCCAAAGGCTCGATGGAAGCAGAGCCGAATTCTATCCTTAATCGCTGCAAGTTCGCCTACTCGAAGAACGCTGCGGCTAGCGCCGGAGGAAGAGGCCGCCGCGGGTGCGCACGTTGCTGCAGCTGTGTGCTCTGTCTTCCGATTCAGTTGTCGGAGGCGAGGGCGTGGCGCATACGTCACTGTGGCGGCAGTTCCAAGCTCATCAGATTTCGGAAAGTGATAAAAACAAAGCAGTAGTTCTGAAACAGCCGGACCTGGGACCACCTCTCGATTTGGGCGCTCGCTACAGTTGTGCTGACGCTCAATCCTCCCAAGATGTAACCCCCTTCAACGAACGCCGGAGCCCTACGCACCGCTGTGCGCATGGTGTCGCGCGCTGATTTTTGGCCGGTGTCAGCCGGAAATCGCGGGCGGTTCACTGAATGCAACGCGCTCAGGGAGCGCAGCGGGAGAAACGCGTCAGTCCCGCAGTCGCAGCAGCTTGGCGTTGTTTCGATCACGAAATCAGAGCGTGCCAGGACAAAAAGTGACGAAAACAAAAGCACCGCGACAGAATTACAGAGGTACGAAATTCTCGATTGCGTCGTCCAATAGCGGCGGCACCGAAAACTTTCGAATTGACGCGCTGGAGTGCGCCACGCGAAGGATCCTGATGCGTGGCTGCATCGCGCTGCTAGTCGCTGTATCGCTGGCCTTCTCTGCCCGAGCACAGAACCCTCCCGAAGATCTTTCCAAGTTGAGCGTCGAGGATTTGATGAACGTCGAGGTGACTTCGGTTTCAAAGAAGGAGCAGAAGGTATCGCAGACGGCCGCGGCGATTTTTGTGATTACGCAAGAAGACATCCGCGGTTCGGCGGCAAACAATATTCCCGACTTGCTGCGCATGGTGCCGGGCGTAAATGTGGCGCAGAGCAGCTCACACATTTGGGAGATCAGCATACGGGGGTTCAACGGGGAGTTCAGCAACAAGTTGCTGGTGATGGTGGACGGACGCAGCGTTTACCTGCCCGGTTTTACCGGCGTGTTCTGGGACGTGCTGGACGTGCCGCTGGAGGACATCGCGCGAATCGAGGTGATCCGAGGCCCGGGCGGAACTACCTGGGGAGCGAACGCGGTGGATGGGGTGATCAATATCATCACGAAGAAGGCGTCCGAGAGCCGCGGAGGAATGGTGGTGGCCGGTGGCGGGAATCTGGACCAAGGATTTGGCACTGCGCAATATGGAGGAGCCGCAGGACAGAACACCGATTATCGGGTGTATGCGAAGTACTTCAATCAGGAGCACCAGCCAAGCCAATCGGGTGCGGATGGTGGCGATGGCTGGCGTGCGCTGCGCGGAGGATTTCGCGCCGACAGCAAGTTGTCATCTAACGATGAGTTGACGGTGCAGGCAGACATGTACTCGGCGCGGGTTGGCGGCCTCAACGCGTATGTTCAGTCGTTCGCGTCGCCTGTTCCGCAATTGACTTTCTTGTCGGTCAATGCGACCGGTGGAGACATCCAAACGGACTGGCACCATCGCTTCTCCGAGCGATCCGACATGAACTTGCAGGTGTCGTACGACAGTTACGATCGCCACGAAGCGGTAAGCGAAATCCGCCACACCTGGAGCGCAGACTTTCAGCACCACTTTGCCTGGGGCAGCAGACAAGACGTGGTCTGGGGAGTGGGCTACCGCTATTCCAGATCGACGACGGCAGGAAGCGCATTTATTTCGCTCGACCCTGCAAATTTAAACACGCAGCTGTTTAGCTCGTTTATTCAGGACGAGATTGCCCTGATTCCTAACAAGTTGTCCCTGACCGTGGGTACGAAACTGGAACACAATTACTACACGGGTTTCGGCGTGATGCCCAGCGCGCGCATGGCGTGGAATTTGGATGAGCATCAGCTGGTGTGGGCGGCAATTTCACGGGCGATTCGAACCCCTGGGAGTGTGGATATTTCCGAACGCATCGACCAGGCGGGCTTCGTGGAACCGAATGGCACGCCGGTGATTGTCCGGGCAATCGGCAATCCCAACTTTCAAGACGAGACGCTGATCGCGTATGAGGCAGGCTACCGCTCGCAGTTATCCACCCGGCTCTCGCTGGACATCGCGGCTTACTACAATTCCTACAATCGTCTGCAGACGGAGGAGCCTGGCGCCCCCTTCCTCGAAACATCACCTTCGCCTCCGCATCTAGTGTTGCCGGTTGTGCCAGAGAACTTGATGCACGGCGAAACTCATGGAGTCGAAGTGTCGGCGAACTGGAAAGTTGCAACGCGCTGGACGATCACTCCGGCATACACGTTCGAGAACATTCATCTCCACTTGGCGCCGACGAGCCTGGACACGACGTCGGTAGCGGGGGGCGAAGGTGACACCCCGCATCAGTGGGCGCGCCTGGATTCTCACGTCAAATTGCCCGGCAATTTGTGGTGGGATGCTAGCGCCAACTTCGTGGACCGTCTCGCCACGCTCGGCGTACCCGCGTATACCAGGCTCGATACGCAGCTGACTTGGCAGACCCGAGAGCATCTTTCCATTAGCGTGGTTGGGCAGAATTTAGAGAGCGACCGTCACCTGGAATTTATCAACACGGCGGGAACAGGAATCTCGACGCTGGTAAAGCGCAGCGGATACGTGAAGCTGACGTGGCGATTCTAGACGAGGAAACTCAGTGGATCGTGAAGGCTTCGTAAATCGAATCGAAGGCGCTGGCCGCCCGGCCATGAAATTCGGCTGGATAGCGCAACGCACGCATTGTGCGTGGCCGATTGCGATTTTGTCAGCTCTTCTAGCCATATCGCTGGTGGAAAACCCAGGCATCGCGCTGGCGCAATCGCAAGCGGGTGAGTACCACGTGAAGGCGGCCTTTCTTTATCATTTTGTGCAGTTGGTGGAGTGGCCGGCGAATTCGCTGGGAAGTGAATCAAGTCCGGTGACGCTTTGCATAACCGGCGAAGATCCATTTGGCGGGGACCTGGAAGCCACACTGGCGGGCAAGACCGTGGGAACTCGGTCATTGCGCGTCCGGCATTTGAAGGAAGCGGAGGATTTTCAGGGATGCCATGTGCTTTTTGTGAACGGACATGAAGCGGCTCACCTTGCTCGCCTGCTTCAAGAACTTAAGGACGGACCCGTCTTAACCGTGGGCGAGTCGAATGGGTTCGTGGAACAAGGAGGCATGATCGGATTTCTGGTCGTGGATAACAAGGTCCGCTTCGAAATCAACCTGGAAGCAGCGGAGCGGGCCAAACTGAAAATCAGTTCGCGGCTGCTGCTGCTGGCGAAAACGGTAGTCGGAAATCATGGGTAACGAGGAAGCGAATGTTTTTTGACGGCGCATCCATACAAAGAAAACTAGCGCTGCTGGTTCTCTCCGCGAGCTTGTTCGCGCTGGTCCTGGCTTCGGTGGGATTTGGAATCTACGAACGCGCCAGCTTCCGCTCCGAGGTCGCCCGGGAGCTTTCCACTCTGGCGAACACGTTGGGCGCGAACACGGCGGCGTCTTTGGCATTCGACGACCAGAAGACCGCGCGGGATATGCTGGGAGCGCTGCAAGCAGACCATCGAATTCTGGGCGCTTGCCTCTATGACAATCAAGGAACCATCTTCGCCGAATACCGCCGGGCCGGCCTGGGACGCGATTTCGAAATGCCGGCGTCGCGCACGGACGGCGAATATTTCGGGCCAGAGTCTTTTACGCTGTTCCGAGCGGTTTCTTTGAACGGGGAAAAAACCGGCTCGATCGCGATCATCTCTGACTTGAGCGGCTTCCGCGCCACCATGTGGCAGTACGCTAAGATCGCCAGCCTGGTGCTGCTGGTTTCGATTTTTGCGACGTCCTTGATCTCCACCCGTTTCCTCCGCGTCATCACCGGCCCGCTGCTGCAATTGGCGGACGTGGCAGGGAGAGTTTCGCAGGAGGAAAACTACACGCTACGGGCTACACCGCACGGGTCAGATGAAATCGCGCAAGTGATTCGCTCGTTCAATCAGATGCTCGATCGCGTTCGGGATCGCGACGCCGCCCTGCAGGATTCCAACATTAAACTGGAAGACCGGGTGCAAGAGCGGACAGTGCAATTGCAGGCACAAGTCAGCGACCGAGTGCGGGCGGAGGAAACGCTGTCCGAGGAGCGGCGCATGTTGCGCGCGCTGATTGATAACGTGCCGGACTTCATGTATGTGAAAGACGTGAAGTCGCGTTTTGTGGTGGTCAACGCAACCTTGGCACGTTCTATCGGAGTGCCGAACCATGAACAGGTGGTGGGACAAACGGACCACGATGTCTACCCGAAAGAGCTTGCGGACGCCTACTTGCGAGACGACCAGGACGTGATGCGCGCCAAGCAACCACTATTCGATCGCGAAGAAGAATGCGTTAACGAAAAGGGCGACAAAATTTTCCTGTTGACCACCAAGGTTCCACTGTTCGACAGCCGCGGCGAGGTGACGGGTATCGTCGGCGTGGGCCGGAACATCACCGAACGCCTGAAGGCCGAGCGCGCGATGCAGAAAGCACGGGAAGCCGCGGAGGCGGCCAGCCAGGCTAAGAGCGAATTTCTGGCCAACATGAGCCATGAAATTCGCACTCCGCTCAACGGCATTATGGGCATGACCGATCTGGCGCTGGACACGGAGCTAACCACGGAGCAGCGGGAGTATCTCGATACGGTCAAAATGTCGTCCGATTCCCTACTCACGGTAATCAACGACATTCTGGACTTTTCGAAGATCGAGGCGGGAAAGATTGACCTGGAAGCAGTGGATTTCAATTTACGGGATTGTCTGGAAACGATGCTGAAGACGATGGCTTTACGCGCCGAGGAAAAGGGATTGGAACTGCTTTGCGAGATTGCGCCCGGAGTTCCAGAAGTCGTGCGAGGCGATTCCAGCCGCTTGCGGCAGGTGCTAGTAAACCTGGTGGGTAACGCAATCAAGTTCACTGACAAAGGCGAGGTGGCTCTGAGTGTCCAATTGCAGATCAAAGATGGCGACGAGAGTCTGCTGCGCTTTACGGTTTCCGACACCGGGATCGGCATCCCTGCGGAGAAACAAAAACTGATATTTGATCCTTTCACGCAGGCCGATACATCCACGACTCGCAAGTACGGTGGAACCGGGCTGGGACTGACCATCTCATCCCGCTTGGTGAGCATGATGGACGGCAAGATCTGGGTGGAAAGTGAAATTGGCCGGGGAACACAATTCCACTTCACGGTGCAGTTCAAGCATGTTGGTGGGAAAGCGCCGATAGCAACGATCGCTCCACCTGAAATTCTACGCGGCGTCAAAGTGCTGGTCACCGATGACAATGCCACCAATCGCCGGATTCTCGAAGGGGTGCTGAAGGGTTGGGCGATGAAAGCGAAATCCGTGGAAAGCGGTGAAGAGGCTCTAGCGGAACTGTGTGCCGCCAGCAAGGCCGGGGAAGCGTACGCGCTGATTCTCACCGATATGCACATGCCGGGAATGGACGGATTCGAACTCGTCGAGCGAATCCGGCACACGCCGGAATTATCGACTGCGGCCATCGTGATGCTCACATCGGCCGGGGCTCGCGGAGACGCCGAGCGTTGCAAAGACTTGGGTGTGTCAGCCTATTTGCTGAAACCGATCCGGCCGTCGGAGTTGCACCAGGCGATTGCGCGCGTGGTGGGGGCGCGCGATCAAAAGGAGGCAATTCCGCTGATTACTCGTTTCTCATTGCATAGTGAGCGCGTGCCAACCGCAGGATTGCGCATACTGCTGGCCGAGGACAACCTAGTAAATCAGCGGCTGGCTACGCGCATGCTTGAAAAAAGAGGCCATCGCGTGGTGGTTGCGGGCACCGGCCGTGAAGCTCTGACGGCACTGGAGAAGGAAAGCTACGATTTGGTCCTGATGGATATACAGATGCCGGAAATGAATGGTATGGAGGCGACCGCCAGGATTCGAGAAAAGGAAAAGCTCACGGGTGAACACCTGACGGTAGTAGCGCTGACGGCGCATGCGATGAAGGGCGATCAGGAACTTTGTCTTGCCGGCGGCATGGATGACTATTTGGCCAAGCCCATTCGCGCGCCAGAGCTTGATCAGATTCTGGCTCGGTATGCTGGGCGCGGGACGGCCGTCGTGAAATGAAAGCCGCAAGACTGCGGCTCGCGACATGAGGTTATTCGCCGCAAGAGGGCGTACAGGCGCGCTGTGATTTTGCAAGGGCTCCTGTGTGAATTTCACCGGCGTGTACTGTCTTAGTACTTTGGTACCAGTAACTTACCGGGCTACCGGCGGTCTGCGGCCCATCGACACCCGCACAGTGCACCCCTACCTTAATAGGTGAAGCCTGCCAAAGCCGCGCTGGCGGCGACATGCGTCGGAGTTCGCTCGAACGCGATTGCGATGCGCTGGCTGAAGCTCGGGCTGATTGGCACTGATTACGCGCGAAATATGCGCACGAAGGATTTGATTTGATGGAAGTTTTGCTGCGAGTTCAAGATTTGAATGTCTCCTATCGCGGGACTAGCTCGGGCCAGCAGCGCGCGGTGGAGAATGTGAGTTTTGAAATCGGCGAGGGCGAAGTCCTGGGCTTGATGGGTGGATCGGGATGCGGAAAAACGAGCATCGCACTCGCCTTGCTTGGTCTGCTTTCAAAGAGCCAGGCTCACGTGTCGGGTTCAGTCCAGTTTCGCGGGAAGGAGCTGCTCACGACGGACCGGAATGCGCTGCGCGCCATCCGCGGATCGGGAATTTCGCTGGTGTTCCAGGAGCCGGAGCTTGCGCTGAGCCCCGTGATGAATGCGAGAGAGCAGGTGGCGGAAGTGATTCACGCGCACCACGATTGGAAATGGCAGCGTTGTCGCGCCGATGCGGAAATGGCTCTCGTGCGGGTTGGGTTGCCGAACACGCCGCGGATTTTTTCAGCGTATCCGCACCAGTTGAGCGGAGGGCAACGGCAGCGCGTGGTCCTGGCGCAGGCGCTGGCGTGCAAGCCGGCCTTGTTGATCGCCGACGAACCTGCGGCTTCGCTGGACGCGCGCAGCCAGAACGAATTTCTGGCTTTGCTGCGGGAATTGCAGCGTGAGATACGCATTGCGATTCTGCTGATCAGCCACGCGCCGGAAGTGCAGGCGAGGCTCGCAGACCGGCTGATGGTGATGGAGAACGGCCGAATCGTGGAACAGGGACCATTCGAGCAGTTGTATCGGAATCCCTCGCACACCTGCACGCGGACGATGCTGCGCACGACGCCGCCGGCGCGCCTTGCTGAAGAAATTGATTTCGAGATGGCTACGTAGATGATCTTTGCGCCTCGATACGAGAACGACAGGAGCAAAGGATGATGGCGGCGCCGCCTTCAAACGTCAGCCAGATCGCGCCGCTCTTGCGCGTCTGCAACCTGAGCAAAGAATATGTGCAGCGGCGGCCTTTTTCACGCAAGCGGACTGCAGTTCATGCGTTTCAGGATGTTTCCCTTACGATTTTTCCAGCGACGACGCTGGCGGTGGTAGGGGAATCTGGCGCGGGCAAGTCCAGTCTCGCGCGATGCATTGCTCTGCTGGAGCGCCCGAGCGCGGGAACGATTGAGTTCGCAGGAAAGAATTTGGCCGCACTCAGTGCGACGGAACTTTTCCCGATGCGGCGCGAAGTTCAGCTGATTTTCCAGGACCCGTCGTCGGCCCTGAACCCGCGACTGTCGGCCTGCGAGATTATCGCGGAGCCGCTGTTAATCCAGAAAGAGGGGACGAAATCGCAGCGGCGTGAACGTGCATTGATATTAATGCAGCAAGTGGGCCTGGACCCCGCATGGGAGCACAAACGGCCGCTGGAATTCAGCGGCGGGCAGCGGCAGCGGCTGGCGATCGCCAGGGCGCTAGCGCTCGGCCCGCGTCTTCTGATTTTGGACGAGGCGCTATCGAATCTTGACGCCGGGAACCAAGCGATGATCTTGCAATTGCTGGGGGAGCTGCAGGCGGCACGTTCGCTGAGTTACCTGCACATCTCGCACGATCTGGGCCTCGTGTCTGAGTTTGCCGATGAAGTGGCCGTGATGTACCAGGGCAGAATCGTGGAGTGGAAGCGCACGCGCACTTTATTCGCTGCACCCGAGCATTCTTATACCAAGGAACTTCTGGCCAGCGCGCGCTCCGTTGAATCGATCCTGCTCGAGCGGTCCGCGTAAGCGCCATGAGATACCTGGCGCGACGGCTGGTTCATTCGCTGCTGCTTCTTCTGGGCGTTTCGATTTTTTCGTTTGCCATTCTGCAGCTCGCGCCCGGCGACTTTTTTACGCCGATTAGCCTGAATCCGCAAATTTCCGCGCATACCGTCGCCGCATTGCGTTCACAGTATGGCCTGGATGAACCGCTTCCTATTCGCTACGAGCATTGGCTGCATTCCGTTTTCCGCGGCGACTTCGGGATTTCGTTCGCGTACGGCACACCGGTGGCGCCGCTCTTGGCTGTGCGCGCGCGCAATACTCTGCTGCTGACCGGGACTTCGCTGCTCCTCGCCTGGCTGCTGGCGATTCCGTTCGGGATATGGAGCGCGGCGCGGCGCGGAAAATGGAGCGACCGCGCCGGTGGATTTGTCACTTCCTCACTGCTGACGGTACCGGACCTGGTCTTGTTTCTGGCGCTGCTGCTGGTGGCGGTGCGCACGGGATGGTTTCCGACCGGCGGGATGACTTCCGCGAGATTCGACGACCTGGGATTTGGCGGCAAAGTGAAGGACGTCGCGGCTCATGTTTTCCTGCCTGCGCTCGGGCTGGTGCTGGCGACGCTGCCGCCGCTGGTCCGGCACGTACGCTCGGCGCTGATCGAGGTGCTGGAAGCGCCGTTTGTGCGCGCTGCGCGTGCGCACGGAATTTCTGAATGCCGCGTGCTGCTTCGTTATGCGTTGCCGGTTGCGGCGAATCCTTTGATTACGCTTTTCGGTTATTCGATCGCCGCGATGCTGAGCGCGTCGCTGCTTGTGGAAATGGTGTTGAGCTGGCCGGGAGTTGGGCCGGTGCTGGTGGATGCGATTCTGGCGAAAGATGTCTACGTGGTGGTTGGCGCGGTGATGCTCTCGTCTGTTTTTCTGGTGGCTGGGAATCTGATTGCGGACGCACTGCTTTTTGCAACGGACCCGCGGATTCGGATGGATTGAAGTGCTGACAGAACGACAAAAACTCGCGTGGGCAGTCGCTGCATTGGCGGCGTTCTCGTGCGTCGTGCTGTTCGCCGGCTTCTTCGCCCCTTACGATTTTGCAGCCCAGTACCGCGACGCGCCGTTCGCCCCACCCACCGCCATTCATTTCCTCGACGCTGGCGGACAATTTCACATTCGCCCGTTCGTATATGGATCGCGAGATCCGGGCGAACGCGCTGGGAGCGCCGCGGGGGATTCGGAGCAGATTTTTGCGATTCACTGGTTCGTTCGCGGCGCGCCTTACAAGATTGCCGGCCTGTTCGCTTCGCGCGTGCATTTGTTCGGCGTCGAGCAGCCGGCGCGAATATTTCTGATGGGTTCAGACGGTTACGGTCGCGATCAATTTTCGCGATTCCTCTATGGCGGACAGATTTCCATGCTCGCCGGACTAATCGCCGCGATCCTTTCGGTTTCCATGGGAATTTTCGCGGGGGGAATCGCGGGTTATTACGGCGGATGGATCGATGAAATTCTGATGCGCGGAGGAGAACTGTTTCTGGCGTTGCCGTGGCTCTATCTCTTGTTCGCGGTGCGCGCGGCCTTACCGCTGCACATTTCGCAGTGGCAGGTTTTCCTGCTGCTGATTTCGGTGATGGGGCTGATTGGATGGGCGCGTCCGGCGCGGCTGATTCGTGGCGTGGTGCTCAGCGCCAAAGAACGCACTTTTGTGCTCGCGGCGCGCGGCATGGGAGCTTCCGACGCGTATCTGCTGCGCCGGCACGTGCTGCCGCAGACTTATGCCGTGCTGCTCACGCTGGTCACGTTGCTGGTTCCTCAGTATGTTCTGGCTGAGGTGACTCTCACTTTTCTAGGATTGGGCGTTGGCGAGCCGATGCCCAGCTGGGGCGCGCTGCTATCTTCTCTGCAGCAATACTCGGTGCTTTCTTCCTATTGGTGGATGTTCTTGCCCGCGCTGCTCTTGATCCCACTCTTCGTTGTATTTTACGCCGCCGCCGATGCTCTGCAGGAACTTCACAAATCCGTGCCGCTGTAAAAACTGATAAATGTCTGTTATGAGTTGATATATGGGGAGAATGTGGCTTGGGAAGGTGTGCCTTGTCCTGATTGTGGCGATTTCGTGCGTCTGCTCGGCCGCCCGTGCCCGTTTTCCCCAGGCGAGTGAAGAGCGAATGATCGCCGATGGCTCGCCGGGCCATGCAGGCGGCAGGCTCGTAGTTGCGTTACGCTCGGAACCGAAAACCTTGAATCCCGCGCTGGCATTGGATGAGCCGTCTCGCGACGTGATTCGCTGCATGACGGCTGATTTGATTCACATCAATCGCGGCTCGCTGAAGACTGAACCGTCGCTGGCAAAGTCCTGGAGCGTCTCGCGCGACGGCCGGCAATATACGCTGCAGCTGCGCCGCGGCGTGCGCTTCTCCGATGGCGCACCCTTCCATGCGGACGATGTGATCTTCAGTTTTCAGGTTTACCTCGACGAAAAAGTGGATTCTTCACAGCGGGATCTGCTGGTGGTGGGCGGAAAACCCATCACCGTCGTGAAGGTGGATGACTACACCGTCCGTTTTGAATTGGCGCAGCCCTATGCTGCCGCCGAGCGATTGTTCGACAGCATCGCCATTTTGCCGCGCCATCTTCTGGAGAACGGCTATCGCGCTGGCCAATTTCCGCAGGCATGGAGTCTTTCCATGCCGCCCGGTCAATTCGCCGGGCTCGGCCCATTTCGCCTGAAGGAATACGTAGCCGGGCAACGCGTGGTTCTCGAGCGCAATCCATATTATTGGAAGGCGGACCGCGCCGGAAATCCGCTGCCGTACCTGAACGAAGTCGTGTTTCTGTTCGTTCCCAGCGAAGACGCGCAGGTGATCCGCTTCCAGTCCGGAGACACGGACGTGCTCAGCCGCTTCAGCGCGGACAATTTCGCGGTGCTGCAAAAGCAGCAAGCGACGAAGGGCTATCACCTGGACGATCTGGGAGCGGGGCTGGAATACAATTTTTTATTCTTCAATATGAACGACCTCGCTGCGAAAGGGCTTCCAGAAATTGCCAAGAAGCAGCCCTGGTTTCAGGATTTGCGCTTCCGCCAGGCTGTTTCGGCAGCGATTGACCGCGAAGGAATCGTGCGCCTGGTGTACAGCGGGCGCGCCACACCGATTTGGGATCAGGTGACGCCGGGAAACAAATTGTGGCTGGACGAGAAAATTGCGCACCCGGCGCGTTCGCTGGAGCGCTCGCGCCAATTGCTGCAGTCCGCGGGTTTTTCCTGGAAAAGTGATGGCGCGCTGCTGGACCCGCACGGAAACCCCGTGGACTTTTCGATCCTCACCAGCTCTTCGAACGCGCAGCGCACGAAGATCGCGACGATCGTGCAGGACGATTTGAGCCAATTGGGAATGACGGTGCAGGTGGTGCCGCTGGAATTCCGCGCGATGGTGGACCGGCTGACCAACACCTACAACTATGAAGCGGCCGTGATGGGATTGGTGAGCGGCGATGCCGATCCAACGTCGGAAATGAATGTGTGGCTATCGAGCGGCGAAACTCACTTGTGGCATCCGCGCCAGGAAAAGCCGGCCACGCCGTGGGAAGCCGAGATGGATCGTTTGATGCAGCAGCAGCTGGTCACTCTGGACTACGACAAGCGCAAGAGTTTGTACGACCGGGTACAGGAAATTGTCGCCGAGGACTTGCCGATAATCTGCCTGGTGAGTCCAAATATATTGGTAGGCGCCAGCAATCGCGTGGGAAATTTTCGTCCGGCCATTTTGGTTCCGTACGCGCTGTGGAACATCGAACAGCTTTACGTACAATAAATGCCGAGCCTGAGCCGCAACGCTGCCCCAAGAACTCCGGCGCTGGATGACGCGCGTGCTGCGTGGCCGGACGCGCGGCTGGTCCGCGAATGCCTGGACGGCAGCGAAGAGGCCTGGCGCGCGCTGATCTTCAAGTATAAAAACCTCATTTTTTCGATCCCCGTGAAATATGGCTTTTCCGCCGACGACGCGACCGACATTTTTCAGGCGGTGTGCCTGGATTTGCTGTCCGAGCTGCCCAAGTTGCGCAAGGTGAAGGCACTGCCGAAATGGATCATGCAGATTACCGCGCACAAATGTTTTCACCGGAAACAGCAGCAACAGCGCACGGAAGTGATGGACCCGGCCGCCAAGGAATTCGAGAAGAGCACGCCGTCGCGCGCCGAAGCCGTCTTCCGCGAGGCGGAAGACGAGCAAAGCCTGCGGCAGGCCATGGCGGAACTACCGCCCCGCTGCCGAGAACTGGTGCACATGCTGTTTTATGAAGAACCGGTGCGGCCCTATCAGGAAATTGCGGCGACGCTGGGTGTCGCGGTGGGGTCGATCGGCTTCATCCGGCAGCGCTGCCTGGAAAAGCTGCGCCAACGCTTGCTGGAAGCAGGTTTCGCGTGAAGCCGGAAACGAAGAAGGGCGCTCTATCCAAGAAGGTGTTGGACGAGTTGGGAATTTTAGCGACGGAATCCAGCCGCCATAAATTTATTGCGGCCCACCCACGATTGCTGAACGACAGCGCAGTGCAGCAACTGAATGAAGTGGTGCGTGGCAAATTGCGCGAAAACGCGCGCGAAGCTCTCTTTCTCTCGGAATCGAGCGTGGCCATCGCGCGACGGCTGCGCAATAAAGAAGCGCTCGGGCGCAGCTTGCGCTCCAAGGCTAACGCTCTGTACATGCTCGGAGAGAATCAGCAGGCGCTGGATATTCACGCCGAAGCCTTGCGCATCTTTCGCGAGATTGGCAACGCCGAGGAAGAAGCGCGCACGCTGATTCCCTCGATTCAGCCGTTTATCCTGCTCGGAAAATACGACGAAGCGTTCGCGGCCGCGGCGGAGGCCAAGAAAGTCTTCCGGCAACTCGGCGACGACAAGCGCTGGGCGCATGTCGAGATCAATATCGGCAATATTTATCACCGGCAGGACCGTTTCGAGGAAGGCTTGGCCTGCTATGAACGCGCCTATGAAATGCTGCTGCCATTTCGCGATTCCGAGGGATTGGCGGTGGCGCTGTACAACATGGCGGTCTGCCTGATCACGCTGAACGATTTTCCGCGTGCGCTCGCGACTTATCAGCGCGCCCGGGAAATGTGCGTCAGCCACGGCATGACGCTGCTGGTGACGCAAAGCGATTACAACATTGCCTACCTCTATTATTTGCGCGGCGAATATAGCCGCGCGATCGAGATGCTGCGCGCCACGCGAGAGGAGTGCGAGAAAAATGGCGACGCGCACGTGCTCGCGCTCTGCTATTTGGACCTCTCTGAAATATATCTGGAACTAAACCTGAGCAGCGAAGCGAAAGAGGCGGCTCACGAAGGCTATTTGCGCTTCCAGAGGCTTGGCATGGGGTACGAGGAAGCAAAATGCCAGGCCTACGAAGCCATGGCATCCAGCCAGTTGGGGAAGGCGTTGGGCTCGCTGGAATTATTTGTACAGGCGCGCGCGAAATTTGTCAGCGAGAAAAACCTGGTGTGGCCGTGGCTGATGGATTTGTATCAGGCCGTGGTTCTTTACAATGAGGGCAGGTTGTTCGAAGCGCGGCGTCTGTGCGCGGGTGCGGCCGACTTTTTCGACAGCTCTTTCCTGCCGAGCAAGGCCGTGCTTTGCCACTTGTTGCTCGCTCGCCTTTTTCTGCGAACCGGCGAGCTCAAGGCCGCGCACACCGAATCTGCGCGCGCAATCGCACGTCTCGCCGGATTGGAGGCTCCGGTGCTGCACTATCAGGCCCATTTCCTGATGGGGCAGGTGCAACAGGCTTCGGAAGACCTCTCTGGCGCCTACGATTCTTTCCAGAAAGCGCGCGAATCGCTGGAGACACTGCGTAGCAGCTTGCATGGCGAGGAATTGAAGATCGCGTTCATGAAGAATCGCCTGGAGGTTTATGAAAACCTTGTGGAGCTTTGTCTAATACGCGCGGAAAGGCCGGATGGCGCGGAGGAGTCCTTCGGCTACATCGAAATGGCCAAGTCGCGCAGCCTGGCGGAACTTCTGATGCGCTCCGGCCCGGCGATCCGGCCCGCGGACGCGGGACAGAGCGAGTTGGTGCGCCGCATCCGCGAAATGCGCGAAGAACTCAACTGGTATTACCGCCGAATCGAGATCGAGCAGTTGCGTGCGGAAGAGCCTTCACCCGAGCGCATCGCCAAGCTGCAGAAAGAGGCTCTGGCGCAGGAAAACGAGCTGCTGCACGTGCTACGCGAATTGCCGCAATCGGAAAGCGCGAGCCACGGGCCGGCGATCAGGTCGCTGGCTACGATTCGATCCAGCATGCCTCCGGATGCCGCGCTGGTTGAGTATTTCAGCCTGAAGGATCAGTTCATCGCGGTGGTGGTGGCGCACGATGGACTGAAAATCGTTCCGCTAACACCGATCTCGCGTGTGACAAACCTGCTGCGCATGCTGCATTTCCAGATTTCGAAATTCAAGCTGGGCGCAGAATACGCGCAGACTTTTGAAAAAACGATGATGGGCGTGGTGCAAGCGCACTTGCGCCATCTTTACGAGGAGGTGTTCGCACCGGTTCGCGCGCAGCTTTCCGCGCGACACGTAATCATCGTGCCGCACGGCGTGCTGCACTACCTTCCTTTCCACGCTTTGATGGACGACGGCGGTTACCTGATTGATTCCTTTACGATTTCCTATGCGCCGAGCGGAAGTGTCTTTGCGCACTGCCAGGAAAAATCCGCGCACGCGAACGGCCCGTCGCTGGTTCTGGGAATTCCGGACGCGCGGGCGCCATTGATACTGGAGGAAGTCCGCACGGTGGCGGAAATAGTGCCGGACGCCGAATTGCTGCTCGGCGCCCAAGCCAACCAGCGGGTCTTGCGCGAGAAGGGTCTGCAAAGCCGCCTGATTCACATCGCGACACACGGAAAATTCCGGCAGGACAATCCAATGTTCTCCGGGATTCGCCTCGGCGACGCGTATCTGAATCTTTACGATCTCTACCAGCTGAAGCTGAATGCCGAACTCGTGACGTTGAGCGGTTGCGCCACCGGGATGAACGTTGTCACGCCGGGAGATGAATTGCTCGGGCTGATTCGCGGACTTCTCTACGCCGGAGCACACTCGCTGCTGCTGACTCTGTGGGACGTTCACGACCAAAGCACCGCGGATTTTATGGCCATTTTCTACCGCCGTTTCCAGCAGGGCGCTGGTAAGGCCATCGCCCTGCGGGGAGCCATGATCGAATTGCGTCAACGCTATCCTCATCCTTATCACTGGGCCCCTTTTACACTTATCGGCAAGGTGTCCCCCGTCTGACCTACGCAATTTTTTTTAAAACACCCTATATTTTTTGGGCAGGTGCCCACCCTTATGGGTTGTAGACGGAAGACTATTCCGGGGGCTGGGAATCGGGCGAAGTTGGAGATCAAGTTCGGGGGGATGAGATGCGACATTATTCATTGGAAAAGTGGGTTGATTTTGTGCGTGGCGTCGTTCAAGAGGATGAAAAAAGAGAGATGCAAACTCATCTCGAGACCGGTTGTAAGCAGTGCTCGAAGGAGTCGGGCATGTGGCAGCGTTTGCAACAAGTTGCACGACGGGAGTCGGCCTATGCGCCCTCTGCGGGCGCCGTGCGCATCGTCAATGCGGCCTTCCTTAGTCGGCCCGCTCGCCAGTTGCGGCACGCAAAGCCCG
>Ga0116125_1000072_pt1 | contig 37679 bp, 32 predicted proteins | sample June2015DPH_16_1_2_FD_89729 | JGI IMG/M metagenome (GOLD analysis project Ga0116125, IMG submission 89729) | Peatland microbial communities from SPRUCE experiment site at the Marcell Experimental Forest, Minnesota, USA - June2015DPH_16_10 | ecosystem: Environmental > Terrestrial > Soil >...
GGAGGCGCAGCGTGCCATCGCGTCGAACTGGATTGCTGCGTATAAGAAATACTTCCATACCGATGAGCCGCTGCTCACACACCGCCAGCAACGGATTCAGTAAAAAGCTGAACAAAGGGCGCCTGCGCGGAATATCTAACTGAGATCATGATCCGACTGCTTTCCTGCGCCCTTGTTGGGTTCACTATCTTTGCCCAAACCAACACCGGCGAACTACGTTTGCTGGTGACGGATCCCAGCGGGTCGCCCGTTCCGGCATCGATCACAGTACTGAGCCAATCTAATAAGTACAACCGCACCTTTGAGGCGGACGCGGATGGACATGTCATCGCAAAACGGCTTCCGTTCGGGCTTTACACCGTTTCAGTGAGCTACTCTGGCTTTTCTTCTTCACAAGTGCTGGTGGACATCCGGTCTGCCTTCCCCAAGGATTTGAAAGTGTCCCTCACTCTGGGCCCGGTAAAAACCACGGTGGACGTGCAGAGCCAAGAGACTTTGATCGACCCTTACAGCGTCAGCAGTGCAAATCAAATCGGCGGCAGCGACATCGCGAACCGCTTGTCCACGCAGCCCGGCCGCGGCCTGGCCGAGTTGGTGAACCAGGAACCGGGATGGCTATTTGAAGCCAACGGCATTTTGCATCCGCGCGCCGAAGAATACCAGGTGCAATATGTGATTGACGGCATGCCTCTCACTGAGAATCGCTCCGCGGCTTTCGTAGCGGATTTCGATACTGACAACGTGCAGGAAATCACCGAGATGGTGGCGGGATTTCCCGCTGAATACGGCCGCAAGATGGGCGGCGTGATTGAAGTCGAAACCACTCGCGATAAGAGACCCGGGTTTCACGGGAAGACGGTGCTCGGAGGCGGCAGCTACGATACTCTGAATGGCTATTTCGAAGCCCAATATGGCTTCGGCTCGAACACTTTGACCGCGAGTATCGCGGGAGCTACTACGGACCACTTCCTGGATCCGCCGGCCACCGAGAATTATACGAACCACGGAACAACCGCCGATTTCATGCTTCACTTTGAGCGCGATATCGACCAGAACAACCGGATCGGCGTGATTATCCGGCGTGAGCAATCGAAGTTTCTGGTGCCGAATGAAGTTCCGCAACAGGCAGCCGGCCAGCGTCAGGATCGTCAGAACTTCGAGTCCTCCGCGCAGTTTTCCTACCAGCACATCTTTTCGGCCAACGTCCTGGGCGATTTCCGGGCCATGACCCGCGACATCACCGCCGGCTTCTGGTCGAACGATCTTTCCACTCCCATGATCGTCGGACAGGATCGCGGATATCACGAAGAGTATGCGAAAGGAACTGTCTCGATTCACGCCGGCATCCATGAATTCAAGTTTGGGGGCGAGGCGGATTTTGCGCAGATCGAAGAAGCGCTCAACTATCTCATTACCGACCCAACCCAGTTCGACCCAGGCACGCCTCTCGCTTTCAACTTCTATAGCCACGCACCGGACCGCGAACAATCTGCGTTCGGACAGGATGAAATACACTGGAAGAATTTCGCGCTGACCGGCGGGATTCGTTTCGATCATTACGATTTGCTGGTGGATCAAGTCGGCTGGAGCCCGCGCGTGGGCATCGCGTATTACTTACCCAAGGTCAAGATCAACTTGCACGCCTCCTATGACCGGGTGTTCCAGACTCCGCCGTTTGAAAACCTGTTGGTTTCAAGTTCGCCGGCGGTCACTAGCTTGGACCCGTTGGTTCTGCGCCTTCCCGTTCAGCCGGCGCGCGCCAATTACTATGAAGCCGGCTTTGGCACTGCGCTTTTCGCGCACATTCGGTTAACCGGCAATTTCTTCTGGCGGAGATATCACAATTATCCGGATGACGACTTATTGCTCAACACCGGCGTCAGCTTTCCGATCACCTTCGCGCTGGCCAATATCTACGGGGAGGAGGCGAAACTGGAGATTCCTCGCTGGGGCAGGTTGTCAGGCTACATCAGTTGGACCAACGAGCGAGGCAACGGATACTTTCCCGCCACGGGCGGTCTCTTCTTGGGCGATGATGCGGTGCAAGCGATTCAGCAAACCAGTGGCGTGTTTCCGGTCTCCCAAGACGAACGCAATGCCGTGCGGGCGCGCTTTCGCTACGAGGTAACATCCAGATTCTGGCTCGCCGCCGGTGCAACCTATGACAGCGGCTTGCCAATCGACTTCGGTGGAACGGAGGCGCAAGCTGCGGCGCAAGGCTACACCCAGAACATCCTCAATCGCGTGAATTTCGCGGATCTGCGCCCACGACCGCTGTGGTCGTTGAATGCGTCCGCCGGCGTGATCCTGAGGAAGAGCGAAAAATATCCGGTACGCTTCCAGGTGGACGGATCTAACCTGACGAACTCACTAAACGTTATCGACTTCGCCGGCCTTTTTTCGGGCACCGCAATCGGCATTATGCGGTCCGTGGACGCGCGCCTGTCGATGAACTTTTAGTAGCGCACGCGCTCCGCGTGCCGTGTTCGCACTCTTGCGAACACCTCAGCGTTCACATGAGTGTGAACGCGGCACGCAAAAGTGCGTGCGCTACATCTTCTTTAGATTCTCAATCAAGTGCTCCGAGGTCCGCAGTGTGAACGCGAGGATAGAAATGGTCGTCGTCTTGTCCGTGCAGTTCGGAAAGACGCTGGCATCGCAGACATATAAATTCGGAACGTCGTGCGCCTGTCCGAAACGATTGGTGACGAACCGCTTTGGGTCGTTCCCCATCCGCAGAGTTCCGGTCTCATGCAGGCTGGTTCCCGGCATGTCGGGTTCACTCGCGGACCCTTGATATTCCGCCCCGCTGGCTCGGAGCAACTGCTCGCAAGCGTGCTTGCCGTGCTCCCACATCAGCAAAGTATTCTTGTCCCATTCAAAGTGGAGGCGCGCCGCTGGGATACCATAAGCGTCCTTCACCTCTGGATCGATATCCACATAGTTCGCGTCGCTGCGCTGCGTGGGCGCCTGAATATAAAAGCTCACTGGAGTGGGATAGCGCCGCTTGATCTGACGCTTGAAGTCGCCGCCGAAGCCCTCGATTTCATCGAAATACCAGGGGAACTCAGAACAGCCACCGTCCGGATAAACCGAGTAGCCGCGAATGAAGTTCTCCTGATGCGGATTGTCGAGATTCTGCCAGCGCGGCAACCAGGCCACGGTGCTGGATGAGACACCATCGGGAAAACTTGGCTGTCCCAGCAATTGCGGAAAGTAGCCGCGCGCCGTGGTGCCGTAGAGATGATCGCAGAGGTTGCGGCCGGCCTGTCCACTGGAATTCGCGATTCCTTGCGGCCAGTGGCGCGATTTTGAATTCAGGACGATGCGGGCAGATTCCACGCAGGACGCCGCCACAACCACGGCCTTCGCGTAAACTTCCACCTCTTGCTTCGTGATCCGATCTATATAAGCTACGCCTTTCGCGCGACCGTTTTCATCGACGAGAATATTTTTGCAGAGCGCATTGGTGCGCAGATCCAGGTTCCCGGACTTCTCAGCCGCGGGCAGGAAAAACCAGGGCGTGGAAAAGAATGCGCCCACGTCGCAGCCTTCCGTGCAGTTTGCGCAGTAGTGACACTTTGGATGGCCGGCATGCGGAACCGTGAGCTGCGCGATACGGTCCGGCAGATAGGGAATGCCGATTTTGCCGGCGCCGCTCTCAAGAATCCGATCGATACAGCGAAAGTTCATGGGCGGCAGATATTCGCCATCCGGATTGCTCGGGCGATTTTGTACGGTGCTGGCCACGCCGATCATGCGCTCCACGCGGCTGTAATAAGGAGCGATCTCGTCATAGGTAATGGGCCAATCCACGTCATAACCATCGCGGCTGGCGGCACGAAAATCGATATCGCCGAAGCGCGCCGACGATCGGCCCCAGAAATTGGTCTTGCCACCCACGGCGAAGCAGCGCCGCCACGTCCATTGGGTTCCGGGGGCCGTGGTGTACGCGATCTCGTGTTCCCAGATACCTTCCGTGTATTCGTTATCCATGTAGCCGATCCATTTGTCGCGCTTGGTGGGGTCGCCGAAGCCGCGGAACGGCATGTTATAAGGTTTGCGATGATTGCGAAAGTCCTTGCTCGGGTTGAGGCGGCGGCTGGCGTTGAGCGCGCAGACTTTCGCGCCGGCCTCGCAAAGGGTATGGATGGCCATGCCGCCGCCGGCTCCAGTTCCGATCACAATCACGTCGTAGACTTGTTTTGGCATTTAGATTCTCGCTGGCGGAAGATGGCGATGTTCCGGATCGCTCGTGTGCGGACAGGCGGGAGATTCGCTGTAGAGCCGCAGCCCCGGATAATCCAGCTCCTTCATTCCGACTGCGCTGGTGTAGTAGCCCATCACTGTATAGCGGCGGATCAGGCGAAAGAACTCGTGCCCGTCTCCATTGCGATCCGCCGCGCGCTTCAGAATCTCAGTTTGCTGCTCGGATGAGAGACCGGTAAAGCTGGCGCCATGATCCTTCTTTGCGGTTGAATCCAGCCATTGAAGGCCATCTCGCATGGGCTGCTGAATCCCCTTTTCCCCATGCGCGGCCATGAAGTCGATGAACTCGCTCACGCCGGCTTCCTGTGCGCCAAGGCTTTCGTCCTTCGGAATAATCAGGCCGGTGAGAACGTCGATAGTGCGGTATTCGGACGGCGAGAAATACGAGGGCTGATAGTTCGCCTGGCGCGCGGGTGGTGCGGCATCCGCCTTATGTTCGTGCTCGTGCTGCTGGCCAAATACCCAACGGCTGAAGCCTGGGAACTGGCTGGCAACCGCGGCCTTGGCCAGCATCTCCAACACCGCGCGCCGATCCGATCCTTGATTCGCCATATTGTTCCTTTTCGAGTTTACGCCAAAGTGAACGCTATACTCGAATCATGGACCCAACCTTGCGCGCGGTACTCGCAGTGTCGATGCGCTGGATTCACATTACATCCGTAGTCACGTTGATCGGAGGCTTCATTTTCGCAAGGTTCGCTCTCGCTCCCGCGCTGGCTACGCTCAACGAACCGCGGCTCGGCAAAAAAGTAGTTGAAAACTTCCGTCCTTTGCTCTATACCGTCCTCGTAACGGTGATCGGCTCGGGACTCTATAACTACCTGAATAAACCAAGCTACCCGCCGCACTACCACATGTGGATCGGAATCAAATTTCTCTTCGCGCTCCACATCTTTGCTGTCGCAGTGCTGTACAGCATCAAGGATGCCGATGAGGGAAAACGAAATCGTTGGTTGAGCGGCATGATCGCGTCGGGTCTGATCATTATCGCGATCTCCGCATACTTGAGGTTCATCTCGCTGAAATGACCGGTTACGACGCGTTGCGGAATGGCGCTGCCTGGCTGGATCTTTCCGCTCGCGGCAAAATTAAGCTGCTGGGCGAGGACCGCGCACGGCTGCTGCATGCCATGACAACCAATCACATTCAGCAACTCACGCCCGGCTCAGGTTGTTATGCGTTTTTTCTGACGGTGCAGGGCCGGATTCTCGCCGACGTGAACGTGCTATGCCGGCCGGATCATTTCCTGCTCGATCTGGAACCGGAAACACGCGAGAAGGTCTATCAGCACTTGGATCATTACATCATCGCCGACGATGTGACGCTGGAAGATGCCACTGGCGCGACCGCGACAATCGCGGTAGAAGGTCCGAAGTCCGCCGAAGTGCTGCACGCGGCGGGAGCGCCTACGCCAGAAGTCGATTATTCCAGTGCGGGATGGGGAGCGCGGTTGGTGGCGCGTCTGAATTCAACGGGAAGTCCCGGATTTTTCGTGTTCGCACCGGAATCCGAAAAAGCCGAGCTGATCGCCCAACTCGAAGCCGCCGGCGCAGTGGCGGGCGATGCGGAAGCATTCAACGTGGTGCGCCTGGAACACGGCAAGGCTCGCTACGGCGAGGATCTCAGCGAGCGGTTTCTCGCGCAAGAGGCCAACCAGCCCCACGCGTTGCATTTCAGCAAAGGCTGTTATCTGGGACAGGAGATTGTGGAGCGAGTCCGGTCGCGCGGCCAAATTCATCGCGTTCTGATGCCGCTGGTGTTGGATGAAAAAGAGCCGCCCCCACCGGGCACCAAGCTTGAGAACAGCGAGATCACCAGCGCGGCGTACTCCCCGGCGCTGGATAAAGTAGTGGCGCTGGCGTACGTAAGAAAATAGAGCACCGACGCCCTTACGGTCGCGGCTCTGCCCGTTTCGTCCGCACGTAATCCGAAACATGCCCGTTATACCGCCCAATATGCGCCGACAAATAATCGGTCCCGCGAATTATTCCCCGGCATCCCGCCGATCCGCAGGTGCACTCGAACGGCTCCAACGACTCATTACAAAAAGTCCCGTAGTCCATGGTGATCTGCTCACCCGCCGCGATTCTCCGCCGCGCCGTCAGATTCAGGCCATCCAGCCACGCATTCGGATCGCAAGAGTGATTAATCGGCTTCCACTGTTCCGGATCGCTGCTCCACATCACATACACTTCGTCGGTGATGGGGTACGCATAGCGTGCGAAAAGCGCCTTCTGCGTGGCATTCCAATGCTCTCGCACATGCGCCTTGCTCACCAATACGTGCTGCTGCTCCTCATAGCGCTCAATCAGGCCGCCAGGTTCGATGGCTTGGGCGGCATACATTCCATAGTGTCGCTCCGGATTCTTCCGGATATGCCACTTTCGCGTCTCACGGCAGGCACGCTTCACGGCCGATCGAAGAATTGCGTCGACGAAGCCCTGATGGCCGGCCGGATCGTTCAGCAGGATAAAATCCGCACAGCCTTCATCCCCCGGCGGATAGAAGATCTCGCAATTAGGATTGATCTCCAGCATGAACAACTCGCCATCCGCATCCATGCGGATATCGCACCGCCCGTAGCCGGTCCCGCCCAAGCCGACGAAAAACTTCCTGGAAATATCTTTCAGGCTGCCGGCCAATAGCGGATCCTCCACCGGAACACAGGACATGCTCTGGTAGTCCCTCCACTTGAGGTCGAAATGCTTGAACGATTCGCCTTTCGGAAACAGGAACTCTACCGGCTGATAAACCAGCGGCGCGAGCTCATCGTCGGGATTCTCCGCCACTAGCGCCGTGAATTCCCGGCCTTCGATGAACTCTTCGATCAGTGCATCGCCGAAAGCCTCCACCGTCTTAGCCGCCTGCACGCGCAGCTCTTCGGGAGTCTCCACGCGCGATTGCTTGGTGATTCCGATGCTGGCGTACCCGCAAGGATGCTTCACGATCATTGGAAAGCGCAGCGTAGCGGCGGCTGCTTCCACGCCGCCTGGGTCCGAGGCAAAGGCATGCGCCGGACTCGCGATGTCCGCGTAGTGGCAAATGCGCTTCATGGTCTGGCGCGTAGGTTCGTAGAATCGAGATGAGGCGCCGGTGAACGGGACCTGCAGTCGCTCCAGAACCTGCACCACCTCGATACCCGGCCGGTCTTCATCCCAGGAGCCGTCGCAGAGGTTCAGGAACACGTCGAAGCCGCGCTTGGAAAGATCCAGCACTTGCCGCACAGCTGTCGCTTTATGCAGGAAGTGCCGCTCGCAGTCGTGCGCTTTTAGGTAGCGCAACGGATCAGGTAGGAAATCGAATTCCTTAAACGGTGTCGCGGACTGCTCGTAAGAGTCGTCGAGGACGCATATTTTCATGAATGCATAGGATCTATGTCCACGACGCTCCGCTCTTTAATTTCTCTGGTTCAAAACTTTCGGTACCGCGAGATATCCGGCGATGGTGTCTTTGGTGACCTTATTGACAACCAGTTCATACGGCTGCTTAGACTTCGACGTCATGAACTGTACCGGCTCGTTCATGACTTTGTCTTTCTTCTCTACCGTTGCATCATCCACGGTCAGCTCAATCGTAAAAGTGTGCTTCTTAAGATCGGCTTTCTTGAGCAGAATTTGGATATCACTCACCTTCGACGAGGTCTTGGACTTGGTGACGGTAAAGTCAATGTAGTTCCGTTCGCCGAGAGTTCGCAGGGCAGCCAGTTCCTTGGCGTTGGTGGCGATGAGAACGCTATGACCATCCAGATCGCCCGTGGCGCGCTTGAGATCGGCAACCGTTTTCTCCAATTCGGTTTTTGTTGCCGCCACATCGGTTTTCACGTTGCTCACTTCGCTGCCCACCGCGGAGATTTTGGTGTCGGCAGCTTCCTTGGCCTGCGAGATGTCCGCCTGCAGTTCCTGCTTGGCTTGCTGCTGCGCGGCCTGCAACTGCGACTTGGCTTCATCCACTTTCTTCAGCGCTTCGTCTTTGGCTGCACCGGCTGCCTGGGCCGCTTGACGCCGCGCTCTTTCCAATTGCTCCTTCAACTCGTCCACCCTGCGGCTATTGGTGCGCGTGTTGAGCGAGGAAGCTTCCACCAGTTTGTCGAGCTGCGCTTGCATAGTGGTGTTGGTGTTGGTTAGATCCTTTTTGACGTGATCCAACTGCATGTATAGATAAACTACCGCGCCCAATAACGCAATCACCGCCCCGAATAAAATCGGAATCTTCATGCCCGTTCCGCTCTCGGGAGCGGGCGGAGGTGGTGGTGGCGGATAATACGGTGTCTGGTAGGCGGGCGGGGGTGGTGGCGCAGCACTCGGTGGAGGAGGAGGCTGAGCTGAGGGAACTGTAGGCGCCTCGCCGCCGCGTGGGCTCGGGTTCGGGAAGATCGACATAATACTCCTAGTTGAGTAGGTTAGCAGGAAATCTAATCATTTAGAAGTGGCATCTTCCAGGTTCGTTTCAACTTTCTGCCGTAACGCCCTTAGGGCGCGCAAAGTCCAAGTACTCCTGCTTTGGTACTCCTGGTTCAAAACACCGCCGGCAGCGCGCTTCATACGAACCCGCGGCGCCCACCACGATCAATTCCGAGGATTCCACCAGCCTCTGCGTGTGCTTGGCGGGATTGCCGCATCGCACGCAGATGGCGAGCGTTTTGGTGATGGATTCGGCCAGCGTCAGAAGGTCCGGCATCGGTGGAAAGGGCCGGCCCATGTAGTCCGTGTCCAAACCAGCCACGATCACTTGTTTGCCGCTGTCGGCCAACTGATTCGCAATCTCCACCAGCTCCTGTCCGAAGAAATTGGCCTCGTCAATGCCTATGACCTGCGTCCGCCAATCCAGCCGGCTCATCACTTCCGAGACCCGCGTGATGGCTTCTGACTTCATACGCATGTCGGTATGGGAGACGATTTCGTCGTCCGAATAACGATTGTCGATGATTGGCTTGAACACCTGCACCCGCTTGCGAGCAATCATGGCGCGGCGCAACCGCCGCATCAACTCCTCGCTCTTGCCCGAGAACATAGGCCCACAGATAGCTTCAATCCATCCAAGATTGCCGGAAACAAAATCCATAAGAAAACCGTTGTTCAGTTGCTCAGTTATTCAGTTGATCGGTTAGAACAAGAACGGAACAACCGAACAACCGAATAACCGAACAACTGCGGCGAGCCACCTCGCCGCATCTTATCATGGGTGAGTGGTTGCCGAACATCGAATTATCGTGCCCGAGAAGCTGGATCACGCCGGTCCCGAGGAGGCTCTCGAGAATCTTCAGGATCTAGTGCGCGTGAACAAATACTTTGGTGGGTATGCCACATTGCGGCGGATCATCGGCGAATTCGTGCGTCCGGATGATCGTTTTTCAGTTCTAGACATTGGCGCTGCATCGGGCGATATGGGCGTGGCGCTGCGCCGCAGTTATCCGCATGCCACCGTCACCTCGCTCGACCGCAAGCCGGATCATCTGCGCCACGCCGCGCTTCCCAAGCTGGTGGGCGACGCGTTCCGGTTGCCGTTTGCCGAGGGCAGTTTCGATTTCGTTTTTTCATCATTTTTTCTGCATCATTTTTCTGACGACGAGATCGTGCGTTTGCTGGCCAGTTTCGGCTCCGTAGCCCGTCGCGCCGTTTTAGCGATTGACTTGGAACGTGGACCATTGGCGTATCACTTCATGCCGGCCACGCGCTGGCTGTTTGGCTGGCACGACATCTCGATGCACGATGGTCCGGTTTCCGTGCAGGCGGCTTTTAAGCGCGAGGAATTGGAGTCCCTGGCGCGAAAAGCTGGATTGAGCAAAGCACGCGTCTCAACGCATCGTCCTTGGGCGCGCTTGTCGCTAATCGCTCCGCTTTAAGCTTGTAGTGCACGCCCTTGTGCGCGCGCCATACCAATTCTCGGGTTGGCATAATAAGGATTGCCTCGAATTCTTTGCATCCTCCTCGCGGCAGTACTCTGTTCCTGTGAGCGCTATCCCGACAGTTATCCGCCTCCCGAACAACGGCATCCCGTGGAAGGCGCGAATCCGGATCCGTCCACAATGTTGGTCGAAATGTCCAGTCCGGACGCTGCCTGGCATTTCGTCAAAGATGTCGAGCCGGGCGTGCCTGGCGACCAGTGGCGCTGGACAAAACAGAACCCTACTTTGAAAATTCTGGCGGTGACCACTCAAAATCTGAAGCTTAGCGTGGACTTCAGTCTGTGGGATGGCGCTTTCCGGCAAACCGGACCCGTGGAGATCATTTTCTTAGTGAACGGCCGAACGCTGGATAAAATCCGTTATACTTCGTCTGGCGCAAAGCATTTTGAAAAGCCCATCCCTCCCGACTGGCTGACCACCGATGTGGAATCCATTGTCTCAATGAACATCAATAAGCTCTACACCGCGCCCCAGGACGGCGTGAAGTTCGGTTTCATCCTATCGAGGATCGGGTTCGTGCGGTAATGCGGGTGGTTCTTGCGATATTGTTCGGCGCCGGGTTCACCCTAGCCACGGCGTGGTCCATCGGGGCAATTCTTCTGCGCAAGCTTCGCCTGGCGCTCTACCGCATGGAGGAGCGGCTGTTCGCGTTCATGCTGGGGTCGGCCTGCCTCAGCGCGGTCATGTTCGCTCTGTCAGCTTTGCATCTGGTGCGCCGAGGCGTTCTGCTGGCTCTCGGGATTCTCGCGATGGGCTACGCTTTCTACTCCGGAGCGCACCGCTCCAAAGGCCATGCGTTTCCCGCCATGCCGAAACGATGGACGTTGGTTTTTGCGCTGGCATTCGGCTTTTTCACAGTGCTGTATTTCTTCAATGCCCTCGCGCCCGAGATCAGTCCGGATGGCATGGCCTATCACTTGGGCGAAGTGACAAAGTACGCCCGCGCTCACGGATTCGTACGCATCACAACGAATCTTTACGGCAATCTTTCGCAAGGCCTCGAGCTGTTGTTCCTGCATGCGTTCCTGTTCGGCAAACACTCGGCGGCGGCTCTGGTGCACTATGCTTTTCTGCTGTGCCTGACCTTCCTGATGCTCTCTTATGGCCGCCGCATTGGACACCCGGGCGTGGGCGTAGCTGGCGCGATATTCCTGTACGCCGCTCCAGTAGTTGGAATCGACGGAACCATTGCCTACAACGACGTGGCTGTCGCCGCGATCGCCTTCGCGCTTTTTTATCTGCTGCAGATCTGGGATCAGGAACGCGGCCCGAATCTACTGGTGCCCATCGGAATTCTGACGGGTTTCGCGTTCGCCACCAAGTACACGGCGTTCGTGGCTGTTCCCTACGCACTGGGTTTTATCGCCTGGAAACAGTGGAGATCCCGCCAGGCTATGTTTCGCCCGGTGCTCGCCACCGCGGCGCTGGCATTGGTCTTCATTGCGCCCTGGTTGCTCAAGAACTGGATCTGGGTGGACAATCCTTTCTCGCCATTTGCCAATCGCCTGTTTCCGAATCCCTACGTGCACATCGCGTTTGAAGAGGACTATCGCAAAATGGAACAGACCTACGGTCTCACCAACCGCTGGGAGATTCCTCTTCAAGTGACCGTCAAGGGCGATTTGCTGGCCGGATTTTTCGGACCACTGTTCCTGCTGACGCCTTTCGCGCTCCTGGCCCTGCGCCAGCGCGCCGGACGTCAACTTTGGCTGGCGGCGCTGGTCTTCGGGCTGCCATTCTATGCGAATGTAGGAGCCCGCTTCCTGATTCCGGCTGCCCCATTTGTCTCGCTGGCGCTGGCCTTGACGTTCGCCAATGTGGAGACTCTGCTGCTGGTGCTGACTCTGGCCCACGCCATCAGCTGTTGGCCGCGCGTGGAGAAACGCTACTGTGGATCCACGGCATGGTGCTTGCGGGGAATTCCATACAAGGCGGCCTTACGGATTGAGCCGGAGGATGCGTTCATTAGCCGGCGCGTCCAACAATATAATGAAGCACGGCTGATCGACCGCCTGGTTCCTGCCGGCGAAAGAGTCTTTGCGTTCAGTCAGGTAAGCGATTCTTACACGTCACATGAGATCCTGGTCGGCTTTCAGGCAGCCTTCAACGAGACTTCGCGAGATATTCTGTGGACGCCCATCTTCGACAGCTTTCAGCCCACTCGCATGCTCACGTTTCGGTTTTCACCCCGAAATCTGCGCGCGGTTCGTGTGGTTCAGACCGAGCGGGCCAAACAAGTAATGTGGAGCGTGTCCGAGCTGCGCGTGTTCGACGGCGCGGACGAGCTGCCCCGCGCACCCGAATGGCGGTTACGCGCGCATCCCAATCCGTGGGATGTGCAAATGGCTTTCGACAACAGCCCCGTCACGCGCTGGCGAAGCTGGCAGGTAGCCGAGCCGGGGATGTTCGTTCAAGTGGATTTCGGCCATTCGCAAAAACTGGACGCGGTGGTGGTGGAGAGCTCGGACGAGGGCTACCAGACAAAAATCAAGTTGGAAGGCTTGGACCCGCAGGGTAAGTGGGCAAGCATTTTAGATCAACCTGTGGAAACATCCCATCCCACGCGAGTGAATCTACGGCGCGCCGCGTCGGCGGAATTAAAAGCGCGCGGCATCCATTACATGCTGGTGGAGAACAGCGACATCCGGTCTGAAGATTTCCAGATTTATACCAGCTTGTGGGGAATGAAATGTATCGGCCAGTGGAAGTCGATTGCCTGGCTGTATCACATCGAGTAGGGTTGGCCAATGCCTGACTATTTTCTAGGCGTCGACGGTGGTCAATCCAGCACTTACGCACTGATCGGCGATGCGAGCGGCCGCGTGCTGGGGGCTGGCCGCGGCGGTCCGTCGAATCATGTTGCCGCATCGGAGGGAAGAGCCAAGTTCACCAGCGCCATCCAAAGCTGCCTGACCGCCGCGTGCGCCAATGCCGGCCTGGACGCCCGAATCATACGGTTCACCTCAGCCTGCCTCGGCTTCAGCGGGGGGCCTGCGGATAAAGAAGCCATACTCCAGGAAATCTTGCGGAGCGATCGAACCCTAGTAACGCACGACGCTCTGATTGCCCTATCCGGCGCCACTGCAGGCGAGCCGGGATTGATCACTATCGCCGGTACCGGATCCATCGCGTTTGGCCGCAATGCTTCCGGAAAAACGGCACGTGCCGGAGGTTGGGGGTACGTTTTCGGAGACGAGGGCGGTGGGTTCTATATCGTGCGGCAAGCTTTGCGCTCGGCACTCAAATTGGAAGAGGGCTGGGGCGATCCGACGTCCCTGCGCGCGGCATTTTTGGATGCGACCGGCGCCCGGGATGTCAACGACCTGCTGCATCGCTTCTATACTCCCGAGTTCCCGAGGCCGCACATCGCCGCATTCGCAAAGCTGGTGGACGATGCGGCGGAGAATGGCGACGCGGTGGCGCGCAAGATCTTAAACGATGCCGCGCGCGAGCTAGCGGCCCTCGCCCGCGCAGTCCGCAGCCAATTGTTCGAACCAGGCGAACCCGCCAGCGTTGCATATATAGGAGGAGTATTTCGTAGCCGTACGGTCCTCGAAAGATTCAGCGCCGTGGCCGGAGGAGAGGCAGGAAACCGCGTCGGCCCTCCGCTCCACGGCCCAGCCGCCGGTGCGCTGCTTGAAGCCTACCGCGCGGCGGGCGTGCAGTCGACGCCGAAAGATGTCCCCGAGGAGAAGTAGCGTGCGCGGCTCGGTTACTTCAAGCCAAACCGCGTTAACCTATGAATTTGTCACTCAACTCACTCTTATGCGCACTCTTCCCTATTTCGCGGCTTTAACTGCCCTCTCATCAATCCTGTCGGCACAAGTCGATGTCCTCACTGCCAACTACGATAACAATCGCACCAACGCCAACCTCGGCGAGTTCGTGCTCAATAAGAGCAACGTCAACTCAAAACAGTTCGGCAAACTCTACTCGTTGGCTGTAGACGCCCAGGTGTATGCCCAACCTCTCTACGTGCGCGGCATGAACGTAGCCGGCGGAGTTCACAATGTTCTGTACGTGGCCACTATGAACAACAGCGTCTATGCGTTCGATGCCGACGCAGCCTCTAGCACTGCACCCATCTGGCAGCGCAACTTCGGCGAAGGGGTGGACCCCAACGAGTTTTCTACAACCGGCTCGCCCTACACCGATATCTTGAACGAGATCGGCATTCTTGGAACGCCGGTGATCGATCCGGCCAGTAGTACGCTGTACGTGGTTCACTACACCTTCACCTTCAACGGAACCGGAAACACATACGCTTACTATCTGCACGCGCTTGACCTTGTCACCGGAGCCGAAAAATTCAATGGTCCGGTTCTGATCCAGGCCACCGTTCCTGGTACCGGCTGGGCCGGCCTCGAAAACCCGCCCAATAGTCAGCTGCCGTTTAACGCGGGTCAACATCTGCAGCGGCCGGGATTGCTGCTGTTGAACGGGACTGTGTATGTGGCCTTCGGCTCCCACGGTGATATAGCGCCGTGGCATGGATGGTTGATCGGTTATGACGCGTCCACTCTCCAGCAGACGTCGGTGTTCAATACATCGGCGAATAATGCCGCGGGCAATTCCATCTGGCAAGGTGGACGAGGGTTGGCCGCTGATTCTGCCGGCAACATTTATTGCACCACCGGCAACGGCACCACCGATGATGTCGCGTCTTGGGGTGAATCCGTCCTACGCCTGACCACCAACGGTGGACTCAATTTGGCGGACTATTTCACTCCCGCCGAGTGGAATGCTCTCAATAACAACGACACGGACACGGGATCCAGCGGCCCTGTTCTGATACCAGGAACCAATCTTCTGTACGCGATCGGCAAAGAAGGCGAGCTGTTTCTGCTGGACCAGGCTAATCTCGGCCACCAGGTGCCCATGAACACCCAAGTGGTGCAAAGTTTCCAGGCGGCCGACCCGACGCTGACACTCGCTGAACAGGAGAACGAATTTCTGGTGTTCAACACCGCGTTATGGGACAACATCGAGGGCCAGATCTTTTATGTGTGGCCGTTCGGGAAATCCTTGCTTTCCTACCGAATGCAGAACGGCGTGTTTCAGGCGACGCCCTACTCCACCAACGCAACCGCGACGAATGGCTTACCCTTTCCCGGCATGACCGTATCGGCCTACGGCAGCCTTGCCAACACCGGCATCCTGTGGGTCACCTCCGTTGGTGCCGGAAGCTTGCCGGCAGCCGGAACCTTGCACGCATTCGACGCCACGGATCTTTCGACGGAACTGTGGAATTCCGATATGGAGAGCGCTCGCGATAGCCTGGGCAGCTTCACCAAATTCGCCAACCCAACTGTCGCCAACGGCAAGGTGTTCACTCCCACCGCTTCCCAGGAAATCGTTGTCTATGGCTTGTTGCCGGATGTGCCCGGCATTGCATCGGTGGTGAATGCCGCCAGTTACGCGAGTGGCGCGGTGGCTCCGGGTGAGTTGGTCACGATTTTCGGAAACAGCATTGGACCGTCATCGTCCACGCTGGCCAGCGTGAGTGCCGCGAGCGGCGCCGTGCCCACCACGCTGGGCGACGTTCAAGTGACCTTTGGCGGCACACCGGCTCCGCTGCTCTACGGCTCAACCGGTCAAATCAACGCTGTGGTTCCGTTCGAAGTGGCGGGACAATCCGCGGTACAGATGGCCATCACCGGCCCCAACGGCCAAGGCTTCAGCACCACATTGCCCGTAGCCGCGGCGAATCCTTCCATCTTTTCGGCCAACGCGTCGGGCACGGGCCAGGGCGCAATTTTGAACAATGCGGATCTCTCGAAGAATTCGCCGTCCAATCCCGCCGCCCGCGGATCGGTAGTGGTGCTTTTTGCCACGGGAACTGGCGTTCTGAAACCTGCGGCTGCGGATGGTGTGCTGACTCCGACGGCGAATCCTCCCTTGATCGCGCAGCCGGTCACGGTGACCATCGGCGGCCAGAGCGCGACCGTTCTGTACCAGGGCGGGGCGCCGCAACTGGTCGCGGGAGTAAGCCAAATCGATGTGCAGGTCCCGGCCGGCGTCACGCCAGGGTCTGCGGTTCCCGTCACGATTACGGTGGGTGGAGTGCCGTCCCTAAATACGGTTACGATGGCCGTGAAGTAAGCTCTCCTACGGCTGATTGACGAACATCTGCTGCTGCGCCGATTCTTCCCTCCGTCTGAGGGCGCTCAACTTATTCAATCCGTCGACGTAAGCGCGGGCACTGGCTTCAATCACGTCGGTGGAAGCGCCGCGTCCCACCACCTTGGTTTCGCCCTGCTGCAGTTGGACCGTGGCCTCGCCCAGCGCCTCCGTCCCGCTAGTGACGGAGCGTATGTCATAGCTGATCAACCGCGCGGGATTATTGGTGGCCGCGCTGATCGCCTTATATACAGCGTCCACCGGACCATCGCCGATGGATGCGGCTTTCCGCGTTTCGGTTTCTCCGGATTGTCCCGGGACGCGCAGGCACACCGTAGCCGTCGGAATTGTTGAGGTGCCGCTGTCGATATGCAAATACTCGATGCGATAGGCTTCCTCGGCGGGGTGCAGTTCGTCATGCACAATTGCGATCAAATCTTCGTCGTACACTTCCTGCTTCTTGTCCGCGACCAGTAGAAAGCGCTGATAAGCTTGATCCAGTTCCTCCTTACTGAGGTTGTACCTGAGTTTTTCCAACCGGTCGCGCAAGCCGGCCCGGCCCGTCCGAGCGGTCAACACCACGTGGCTTTTCTCGAAACCAACATCCTCCGGCAGCATGATCTCGTACGTTTGGCGATCCTTCAAGACGCCATCCACGTGAATTCCCGAGCTATGGGCGAACGCATTCGATCCCACTACGGCTTTATTGGGCGGTACGGGGATACCTAACATGTCGGCCACCATGCGGCTGGTGCGGCGGAACTCGTGAGCCTCAATCGCGGTATCCAATCCGAAATAATCGCGGCGCGTGCGCAGTGCCATCACGATCTCTTCGAGTGACGCGTTGCCGGCCCGTTCGCCGATGCCGTTGATGGTCCCCTCCACCTGACGCGCGCCATTTTGGATGCCGGCGAGGCTGTTCGAAACAGCTAGTCCGAGATCGTCATGGCAATGGACGCTCACGGTAACGCGATCGATGTTGGGCACCCTGGCGCGGACTTCGCGAATTAGATTTCCATATTGCTCGGGTACCGTATATCCCGTAGTGTCCGGGATGTTCACCACGGTAGCGCCGGCCGAGATTACGGCTTCGATCATCTCGCACAGATAATCAAGATCGGAGCGTCCGGCGTCCTCCGTGTAGAACTGAACGTCATCCACGTAGCTCTTGGCAAGCTGCACCGCTTCAACGGCCAATCGCAGGATAGTGACGCGTTTCTCAGCCAGCGTGCGGCCGTAGCGCTCATCGCGGAATTTGCCCATCACGTGGATATCCGAAGCCCCGATTCCGGTGTGGATGCGCGGCCGCCGCGCTTTGGCGAGCGCTTTGCCGCAGGCGTGGATATCTTCAACTACCACGCGCGAGAGGGCGCAGATAATGGGCCCGTCGATCTCCTCGGCGATTTGGCGGACGGCCTCGAAATCCTCGGGCGAGGAGTTCGGATACCCAGCCTCAATGATGTCCACATTGAGACGCGAGAGCTGTCGCGCCAGAATGATCTTCTCGCGGCTACCCAGCCGCGTACCCGCCGCCTGCTCGCCATCTCTCAACGTGGTATCGAATACAGCAACTTTGTTCGACAACATCGGGAATCTCCTCTGCAAATAAAAAGGCCACCTAGCGGTTACCCCGCCGGTGGCCTTCTCAAGTCGATTTGAGTCAGCCTCAGGCGGGGCCGGTAAGCAGGCCCAGCGCGCGGAGGCTAAGTTTCAGAATGCTGGAAGCAACAGACAACGCGCGACTCGTACGCGACAGCATTCGTAAGGGCCATCATACATCAGAGCCTGGGTATTGCACAACGCGTTCGGGCACTTCCTAAGACTGGTGATGCTCCGAGTCTGCCTCGCGCTTACCCGGATTATCTGCAATCGCGCGCTCCGAGCGACGCCAATCTCCAGTGCACCCGGCCGAACTGACCGCCTGAATTTTTCCACCCGCGTTTCCGACGCTCTGTTATCCTCTTCCGTATGCGCCCTAACCTGCTAGCTCCCTCCGCTCTCATTCTGGCTGCAATGTCTCAATTCGTCTCCGCCCAGGCGCCTACCTCGGTGGCCTCGCGTGTAGCCGCCCAGAATGCCCTTTTTGACGACGCGTGGCAGGCCAACCTCAAGATGAATCCCATCCTGGCGACTGCCGTTGGCGACTACCGCTACAACGACCAACTCGGCGACTATTCACTCGCCGCCCCCGCGATGCGCCACCAGCGTGACCTTAGCGAACTTGCCCGCATCAAGGCCATCGATCCTTCCGGCTTCCCCGAGCAGGACCTGATCTCCCACGACCTTTTCCTCCGCCAGCTTCAAGAGCGCGTCGAGGACTACGACCTCAAAGAGTTCGAGATGCCCCTCAGTGCATCCGGTGGCGGCGGTGGCATCCATGCCAACCTCGCTGACCTCCCGCTTTCCATGCCATTCGACTCCGTCAAGCACTACGAGGACTACATCTCTCGCCTCCACCAGATCCCTCGGGCCTTCCTCCAGACCGAGGAAGTCCTCCGCGCCGGAGTGAACGATCACCTCGTCCCCGTCCGATTCATCGCCGAAAAGATTCCCGGCCAGGCTGAAGGTGTGATCGCCTCCAACCCCTTCATCCTTCCGCTCAAGAGATTCCCTGCCAGCTTCTCCGACGCCGAAAAGAATCGCCTCACCGAACAGATCACCTCAACTGTCAACAACGAGGTTTTTCCTGCCTACAAGCAGTTCGCCGCCTTCATCACCACAGACTACATCCCCCACGCCCGAACCACGCTCTCCGTCAATTCCCTTGGCGGCGGCAAACGTCGTTACCAGACCACTCTTCGCCGCTTCACCACAACTGCCCTCACAGCCGCCCAGATCCACGAGATCGGCCTGAAAGAGGTCGATCGCATCACCACAGAAATGGCCGCCCTCGCCAAGGCCAACGGCTACCCGGACCTCACCACCTTTCGCGATCACATCGAAAACGACCCCAAGTATCGTGCCGTCTCCGCTGAAGCCATCGTCGAAGACTTCCGCAAGTACATCGCCCAGATGCTGCCCCATCTGCCCGAGCTCTTCAATCTCCTGCCCAAGACCGCAGTCACCGTCGAGCCCATCCCTCCTTTCCAGGCCTCCGCCGCAACCCACTATCAGAGCGGAACCCCGGACGGAAAGCGTCCCGGCCGCGTCTCCGTTGCCGTCTCCGACCCCACCCACCGCAGCTACATCAATGACGAGGCTGTCGCGTATCATGAGGGGGTCCCTGGCCACCACCTCCAGATCACCATCGAGCAGTCCCTCGCCGGCCTTCCCGAGTTCCGCAAGCACGGCGGAAACTCTGCCTACACTGAGGGCTGGGGACTTTACGCCGAGCAACTTGGCAAGGAGATCGGCCTCTACCGGGACCCGGGTTCCGACTACGGCCGCCTCCGCTCGGAATTGTTCCGGGCGGTGCGTCTTGTTGTAGACACCGGCATTCACGAAATGGACTGGAGCCGCGATCAGGTGGTGGACTACATGCGCAAGTCCCATGCAGTCGACGAACCCACGATCCAGGCTGAGACAGACCGCTACATCTCCGGCCCCGGCCAAGCCTGCAGCTACAAGCTCGGCCAGCTCAAGATTCGCGAGCTACGTGAACGCGCCAGGCAGCAGTTAGGCACAAAGTTCGACCTCAAGACCTTCCATGACGAGATCCTCTCCGGCGGTGCCCTCCCGCTCGATGTCCTCGACGCTCGCGTCAACCGTTGGATCAAAGCCCAACTAGCCGCAGCTGCCAACTGACTTCAGTTCCTCCCCAGGTCTTGCCCAGAAACGTCTTGCTCAGGAGAGACGAAGCGCGGAAAGGTGTTATTGGCTCGGGCCGGGGGCACTACGAGGCCAATAACGCTGACTCGCCCGGCAAAGTCAAAATGTTCTGATGAACGACTTCAAATCGGAGGTTGTGAGGGTAGGGCCCGAGTCGGTCAATTCGAACGGAATGCCCGGGATGGCGCGACAATCGCACGCTTCCTCGAGCGGGACCTCTTGGTTCAGTAAAGCCGACCTTCCATGGTCGTGCGACCGCCCGCGGTCAGCAGTTCAACGTGGTAATCGTTCGACGAATCGCTCTCAACAGATCCTAAGGAGTCAGTCGGATAGAGCGATGAGGGGCCGATTGCAAACGGCCTGGGTGTATGCATGCTATACATCAGTGCTTGTTCTCATATCAGAACTGTTGCGCGGACGAGAACCAGAGAAAAACAGGAAAATGAAAATCGGACTTCTAGCCCGGGCCACTTGGGATCACGCGTCCGCTGGGACGAAGTGTTGCAGCCCGGATACCAACGTTGCAGCCGTAGCTGGATTACCCTGGTCCGGCGGCTGCGGCGCTATGCCAGCAGGCGATTCGAATCAAAAGTTGGTGGGCATAGTCACGGACCGTGACCTCTGCGTCGCGCTTGGCACAAGGGACCGCTGTCTCCCGGAGCTTGGCGCCGGGCAGGCGATGTCGCGCAGCGTTGCTGTCTGTAGATTCAGAGTCCGTCGATGAATGCCCGCGACAAAAGTACGGTGAAGCGCTTGCGTGATGGAATCGCTCAACTGAAGCGTGAGAAATCTCAACTGCTGCAGTGGATCGCCGCCGCGCCCGTCGGCTTTGCGCTTCTCGATCATAATTTGCGATTTGTCCGCATCAACGTAGCTCTGAGGGTCATGGACGGTCACTTGGCAAACGAGCATATCGGCCGGCCACTCCGAGAAGTGATGCCTGAGGAGGCTTCTGCCCTAGAACCATTGTGCCGCGATGTCCTTCGGGACCAGATGCCAATTCTCAACGTTCAGATCAGCGGTGTTCCGGTGAACGGAAGCACCAAGGCACGAGTTTGTTTGGCAAGTCTTTACGCCGTTCATCCGGACGGTAAGACGTGGAACGTCGGGCTCATCATCAGGGACGTCAGCTCGTACAAATTGGAGACGATCGGACAGTTCAGTTCCCTCATGGCGGAGGAATTTAACACAGTTTTGTCCGCCGTTGCCGGGAGCTTCAACGTAACGATGGACGGTCTGCCAGAGACTCATCCTGTTTTCACCGGGCTCAAGAAGGCACTGCGATCCAGCGAGGAAGGCACAGTGTTGATCCGTCGCCTGCTGGCCCTCGCCGGGAAAGGCGCGCCTCTCCTGACCGGCCGCGAGCAGCAGATCTTGCAGCTGATTGCGGACGGCAAGAGTTCCCAACAGGCTGCAACAGCTCTCAGAATAAGCTTCAAGACCGTGACCGCACATCGCTCCGCTATTATGACCAAACTTGGCGCTCATGAGGCGGCCAGCTTGATGCGGCACGCCATCCGGCAGGGTTTGATTCAGCCTTGACGGGGGTGTAGTAAACCTTGACGACAACGGGTAAACATCCTATGCGCGCCTAAATCAGCGCGCACCATTTCTCTCCTGGTGTGTATCCACAAAGGCTTTTGCCAGAGGCACATCCGCGTGTCGATACGTTCTACCGGCTCTTTCGCGCCAGTGCGATTTCCCCTGGTCAAACGACCGATAGCGCGCTAGCTCCGGTTATGCGACAAAAAATGGACGGTTGTGTGTGCCACGAATGAGCTCCGCGAAAAAATGCGAGAAGCCAGCGGATGATCCCCCCGGATCAGAGGAGCGCTCCGGAAGCCCGAAACGGTCGCCGGACTCGGCTCGAAGTGCTTCCGGGCGCAGGATCAAAAAACTGACTAATTATCCACCAGCAGGCCTAATAAGCAATCATCCCGGGACTAATAGATATGATCCGCTGCCGGGATGTCTGTAAGTCAGGTGGTGCCCGGAGTTGAAGCGCATCCACAGCGAGTTTTAGAGGTAACCAGCTAGGGGGCTGGCTTAATGCAAAATGACCGGAACGAAGATGAGGCGCTTCTACCGACGTTGACATACGAAAGCGCGTGGATCAAAGCCAACATCGCACTCGAACTAACACTTCTCGAAGCCGCCCGGCACCACCCTTTGTGGCTATCGTTGGCTGAAAAATGACACAGGACCAAGCAGCCCGCATACAGCAGGAGATTTTGCCAGCTTTTGGAAGCGTGCCCAATGGCGAACCATTCCTGACGTATGGGATATGGGTGCTGCCATTTAAGCGTGGCGGGGCTGGGTCGGAAGTCTTCCTTGTCGACAGGCAAATTATCTCCGAGTCCGATTACAGGAAAGCCAAACAAGAGGCAGCTGACAAACTTAAACAAATGATAGCTGGACCGGAGATCCGCTAAAGTCGGGATTGGCGATACCTCGCGAGTCAACTCAGCTTTTCAGGCACTACCCGAGTTCCCCGGCGATTGGAAGCGGGGATCGCGGATCATGTTTGGGATCTAGCGGAAGTGCTCGGGATGCCTACGGCGCACAGGGCAAGTACGCGCAGGCTGAAGCGCTCCTCAGCCAGGCCCTGGAGATCGAGCGGCGCGTGTCGGGCCCCGAGCATCCGGCCACTCTTAACACGCTTTCGGGTTTTGCATCCATGTACCAGCGACAGAGCAAATACGCCTTGGCGGAGACGTATGCCGCGCAGGCACTGGCGGGGCGACGGCACGCGTTGGGCTCGGAACACCCGGATACGATGGCATCGGCGGCCGATCTGGCACTGGCCTACCTCTCTCAGGGTTAGTTCACCGAAAGCGAGCCCCTCGCGCGCGAAGCCATGGAGTTTGATCGCAAGAGGCAGCCGGATGATTGGCGAGGATTCCGGGCAGAAAGCCTGCTGGGCGCCAGGTCAAAGCAACTACTCTCGTGTGCCGCTGTACTAATCTAATATGGAACGCATCGGGAAAACGTAGATAGGCGACGTGGTAACTCGTCTGAATGGATGGAGGTCGCGCGTTTACCGCTCTTGGAGAAATGCAATGATTCGCTCTGTCTTACCGGCAATGGCCATATATTCGCTGGCTGCCACTCTCTTTGCTGCCGAGCCTGCACTCTTCTATCTTCACGATGGCGACCGCGTGGTTTTCTACGGAGACAGTATTACCGATCAGCGCCTTTATACGCTCTACACGGAACTCTACGCGCTGACGCGTTACCCGTCGCTCAACGTTTCCTTCGTCCACTCAGGTTGGGGAGGCGATCGTGTCACGGGAGGAGGCGGCGGACCGGTCGATCTGCGTTTGAAACGCGATGTTGTCGGCTACCAGCCCACCGTCGTCACTATTATGCTGGGGATGAACGACGGCGGATACACCAAACATAAGCCGGAGAATGACGACGCATTCAGAACCGGATTCCAACACATTGTGGAGTCGCTAAGGCAGCAGATTCCTGGGCTTCGGATCACGGCTATCAAGCCGTCACCTTTTGACGATGTCACGCGCCCGTTCACGATCCCTCCGGATGGCTACAACGCGATCCTCGTGAGTTACGGCGCCTGGATTGATACCTACGCCAAAGAAGCCAAGATCGATGTGGCGGACTTGAATAGCGGTGTGGTGCAAGTGGTGCGGAACGCCGACTTGGCCGACCGGACCAACGCGGGGAAGATTATTCCCGACCGCGTCCACCCAGGTCCCGCTGGACACTTGATCATGGCGGAACAACTTTTGAAAAGTTGGAACGCGCGGGCGGTGGTGAGCGCTGTCACGATCGACGCCGGCGCCGGCGCTGCACCCCAGGTGACTCGGGAAGAGTACGCACACATCACTGGTCTCGCGGCCGAAGGAGGGTTGCGCTGGAGGGAGACCGAACAATCTTTGCCGCTTCCGCTGGCGCCAATGACGGAGGCGGACGACACCGGAGTGATCGCGCTCGCTCTCAAGAACTCCGATATTTGGACTGCACTGAACGAGGAAACGCTGCGGGTGACCGGGCTTCGGTCAGGCCACTATATATTACGCATCGACGGAATGGGAGCAGGGGAGTTTTCGAACACTGTGCTTCAGGAAGGTATCAACCTGGCGATGTATCATACGCCGATGACCGAACAGTCGATGCAGGTGCTCAAGCTGACCACCGTGCATACTCAGATCCATAACCTCCGGTGGCGCAACGTCCAGGTTCCGCTACAGGAAACGCCGCAGCCTACAATCGAGAGCGCACTGGCTGCGATGGACAAGGCAGAAACAGATATCGTGCAGCTACAGCGTGAGACTGCAAAGCCGAAGGCACATGAGTTTGAGCTGGTGGCTGTGCCCCGTCAATAAGTGGTATCGCCGATCTCGTACACTGGTCAGGTGTACCGTCGAATCCTGCTGCTTCTGATCCTGGTTTTTGCGCTTCTCGCTCGGGACGTGCATTCTTCCTGCGCCAATTGCGCTGCCTGGAACAAGCCGCACGCGGCCTTCCGAATCTATGGCAATACTTACTACGTCGGTACTGACGGTCTGAGCTCCGTTCTGATCACCTCCGGCACAGGCCATGTTCTCATCGACGGCGCGCTTCCGGAGTCGGCACCACTGATCGTTGCCAACATCCGTTCGCTGGGATTTCGGATCGAAGATGTCAAGCTCATCGTAAACTCGCACGTCCATTTCGATCATGCTGGCGGCATTGCCGACCTGCAGAGGCTCAGCGGGGCCCGGGTTGCCGCAAGCCAGTGGACGGCGGATGTCATGAAAAAAGGCGCAGTCCCGCGCGACGACCCGCAGTATGGCACCATCGCTCCAATCGCCCGTATCGCGCGAGTAGAAACATTTAAGGACGGCGATGCCCTGAGCGCGGGGGCCGTCACGGTTACCGCGCATCTTACCCCCGGTCACACGCCCGGCGGCACAAGTTGGACTTGGCAAGCGTGCGAAAACGGCCACTGCCTGAATTTGGTTTATGCCGATAGCTTGTCACCCGTTGCGGCCGACGGCTTCCGGTTCAGTCGCAGAAAAGAATATCCGAACACCGAAGACTTCGAGCTGAGCTTTTCGTTTCTCGAAAGTACACCTTGCGATATCCTCATCACGCCGCACCCGGATGCCTCTGGCCTCTGGAATCGTTTGGAGCAACGCAGCGCCAGGCCGGATGCTTTCGTTGACCCAACGGCCTGCCGCGTTCTCGCCGAAACGTCACGGGAACAGCTAAAGAAGCGTCTGGCAACAGAGAGCGCGAATAAGTAGGGCCTGGTCCGCTATGAATCAACCATCGAGCACTATCCAAGCGGGAGCGTGGTCGCTCGCGTTTTCCTCTCCGCGAACCCATCGGTCTACACCCCCGTGCACGAGTCGCTCGCGCAGTGTTGGAGAGAGAAGGAAATGATCCAGCCGCATCCCCTTATCTAAAGGCCACCGATTACGCTTGTAATCCCAGAACGTCCAGAGCGGCCCCTCGGGTTGCAGTTTTCGCAGCGCGCCCGTCCAACCCTGAGCTAGCAGCCGAGCATACGCCTGGCGACTCTTAGGTTGAATCAATGCGTTGTCATCCAGAGATCGCGTTGGATATATATCTTGTACAGTTGGTACGACGTTGTAATCCCCGGCCAAGACGACGGGCACGCCGGCCTTCATAAGCTCCGCGCCGTGCTCGATTAAACGTTCGAACCAAGCCAATTTGTAATCGAACTTCGGGCCGGGTTGAGGGTTTCCGTTCGGCAGATAGATGGAAGTGATCAGCACGCCATTTACAGCCGCCTCGATATAGCGTGCCTGGTGATCGTTAGGATTCCCAGGCAAGCTGGATCGCGTCAGCACCGGATCGCACTCCCGTGCCAGGATCGCTACGCCGTTCCAGGAACGTTCGCCTAGCCAGACTCCGCCATAGCCGAGGGCACGCAGGGCATTTGCTGGAAATGCGTGCTGCTCTACCTTGAGCTCCTGGAGGCAAACGACGTCGGGCTGTGCTCTTGTGAGCCACGCCAAGAGATTGTGCAGACGCTTGTTGACGTTGTTGATGTTGAAAGTGGCGATCTTCAATGGCCCGGCCTCACGCGAAAAGACTATTGTGGCCAGACCCGAGTATCACACTGCAAGTATTTCGTCGGGTAGGAGGCGTTTTGAGGATGAAGCTTACCCATCGGTCATGATCCTCACAATACTCACAATACTCAAAATTGCGGGCTTGCCAATCGCATGCACTTTTGTGTTGACGAATCTCGAAGAGAGGTCAGCGGCCACCGGCTGGCGTGGCTTTTCGCGCGAAGCGGTTGGGGAAATAGAAATCGTCTGTTCGACTAAGCAGGAATTATTGGTCCGGCCATAAAAGCATCCGGAACAGAGACACGCCTACGTCCACAATGTGGCACATAAACAATCAGCCGACAAAGCCGACAAACCTTGCGGGAGATTTGTAAACATTGCGGCGTCAGCGAGTATGCATGTGCATCTGAGGTTAACATCGAGTCAGCGGTGTAACCGGATAAGATCGTGGCAGGCACCGCCATCGAAGGTGCAATCCTCGCCCGAGAGTTACGATGTAGCGGGCGCATTGAACATTGAAGAGGGTCTCTACGTATGACCATCATGCTTCTACCGGTACACATCATCGCAGGCGGACTGGCGATAATCTTGGGCGGTGTGGCGCTAGCGGCCTCGAAAGGGGCGACGCTACATCGGCGAAGCGGCCTGCTGTTCGTCTATGCGATGCTCACTATGGGAATCAGCGGGTCGATCCTGGCGATGCGCCAGAGTCTGACGAGCCCGAATGTATTGGGCGGCTTCATGTCGGCCTACTTCGTGATCACCGCCCTGACCACTGTCCGGCCTGTCTCGGCCTGGACCCGGAGGCTGAATTCGGTAGCTCTAGTGGTGGTGATCGGCCTCACGCTGATCGAGATCGGTCTGGGGTTCAAGGCGCTCGCCAGTCCTGGCGGCACGATCAACGGCGTCCCGTTTTTCATGCCGTTCTTTCTTGCGGTGGTCACGACATTGGCTGCCGCCGGTGATCTTCGCATGATGCGGTCGGGAGCGTTACGAGCCGCTCCCCGGCTGGCGCGGCACCTGTGGCGCATGTGCTTCGCGCTGTTTATTGCGGCCGGATCGTTTTTCTCTATCCGCGAGCGCGTCGCAAAGGTCCTTCCCGAGCCATTTACGACCCCTACGATGCGCGCCCTTCCCGTAGCGTTGGTGTTTGTGGCGATGTTCTATTGGCTGTGGCGTGTCCGTGCCCGGCGCATGTTAGCGCAGGCGCGATAAACACGGATTCCCGTAGCGGCGAATTTGCGGCGGTCTCCACGTCGGGCTCAACGGGCGAGGCGAAGAACGCGCTGAGCAAGGGCGGTGTTTACCGAGGACGTTATGATGGTCCCATGCAGTCGATTGAGATCGACCCTGAGCTGAATCGCCGTGCTCTCGCGGAAGCCGCCGAACTGTACCCAGACTTCGCCGAGCAGGCCTCGCACGTCATAGCGCGACCGCTTTCGCAAGGATTCGCGTGGCAACTCGTGTGGAAGGGTGCGCCGCCAGCCGGGCAACAAGCGTGGGAGTTTCAAAACGCAGCAATCCGGGCGTACAAAAGACTGGCGAGCATCAGGGAGTAGTGCGATCTTCCTCCCCCGGGCAGCCTCGTACTCCGTCTCGGAATGGCGTGAGAGGAACAAGTGGATAACTTTCGAGTAGGCAGTCATTCAGGACTTAGCCGTCGGCCGGTGACAATACCATTCACCTCGGCGGTTTGGCTACTTATCCGTCCAACTGGGGATTTCGGCGAAGCGGAACACTAAATCCGGGATGAATCCGAACGGCATTCCGGAGTGATCCCGAACACCATCGGAGCATAGCGACGCTGGCAGCTCGATTCGTCCGAAGCGCAGCGAAGGAAGAAGCTGCTGGCGGAGTAAGGGGTGCGGGAAAGGGATAGCCCTTGCCCCCGCCCAGTGCTGCGATTCGCAGTTGACTGGGTTCGATCAATACTATGCCGTTGATCACGACCTAACCGATCAACTTCCCAGATCGCGATTTCTGCCCTCGCAGAGTGGTCGGCAGCATGAGAGTGCAGGGATCAGTCCACTGCCGAAAGTAGCGCCTATTGGCTTACGGCCTGCTTCCGGGCGAAGCGCAGACGATAGGCTGTAGGTGTGGTCCGGAATGCTTGTCGAAAGTGGTGTCTAAGGGTGACGGCGGAATGCATGCCTACCAATTCCGCGACTCGATCCACCGGATGATCCGTAGTCTCGAGTAACTGTTGGGCCGCCCCAAGCCTTTGCCGCGTTAGCCACAAGTGGGGAGTTGTGCCGGTCTCTTCTCGAAAGCGCCGAGCGAAGTTGCGCGCTGACATGTTGGCTTGCCTGGCAAGCGCGCCAACGGTGAGTTCCTGGTCTATATGACTGACAGACCAGTTAAGCAGTTTTGAGAACCTATCTTCGGAACCCATATGGCGCAGCGGCGCAGCGGCAACATACTGTGATTGGTCGCCATCGCGGTGCGGCGAAACCACAAGACGTCTTGCTACCTGGTTGGAAATCGCCGCGCCAAAGTCCTTTCTGACAATGTGGAGACACAAGTCAATACCCGCCGCGCTGCCTGCCGATGTCATCACTGTGCCTTCGTCCACATAAAGAACATCGGGATCGACTCGGATGAGGGGGTATTGCGCGGCGAGGCGGTCCGCATGGTGCCAGTGCGTCGTGGCGCGCTTTCCGTCGAGCAACCCAGCGGCAGCCAATACAAAAGCTCCGGAACAGATAGAAACGATGCGAGCGCCCCTGCTGTGCGCCCGCTGAATGGCTTTAACCAGCTCCGCGGGTGGCAATTCCCTGCCTGAGTTCTTCCATCCAGGGATGACAACTGTGTCCGCCCGGCGTAAGGCCGAGAGTCCAGCACGCGGCTGGACCGTAATGCCGCCGAGCGCGCGAACCGGCCCGGACTCTAGCGAACAGACCTGAAAGGTGTACCAGGAGTCTGTCGTCAGCTCTGGCCGCTTCAGCGCGAAGATCTCAGCCACAACCCCAAACTCGAAAGTACAAAGACCGTCATAGGCAACAGCAACAACCCGATGGTGTAAAGCCCGAGGCATTGGCCGTATTTTAGCGCATGTTGGCATTTCTGCCTATCACGGAAACTGGCTACGTTGCCCCACACTAGACCTATGACAAGCCAATCAACCACGAAGTCGGCCGTCACGGAATTTCCGCCGGCTGATCCTTCACAAGCTAAAGCTCACTTTGACAGCCTGCTCGCCTACGAAACCGACTGCTGGGATGTCCATCATGCACTAGAAACGGGTGAGCCCGACTTCGTCCTTCTCGATGTCCGCAGTCCGGAGTGTTTCCGAAAGGGTCACGTTCCAGGAGCGGTTAATCTTCCTCACGGAAAGTTGGTTGAACGCAACCTCCAGCAGTATCCGCCGGAAACTCTGTTCGTAGTGTACTGCACAGGTACGCACTGCAATGGCGCTGACAAAGGGGCCCGACGCCTAGCGTCCTTGGGCAGGTACGTTAAGAAGATGATCGGCGGAATCGAAGGCTGGAAAGAGGATGGATTTTCTCTGACGTCAGAGTGACGTTGATCTCCTTCCGCATCCGTCCCGATCCTGATCGTTTGCGTGAGGTTATCCGCTTTGCTTGCCCCGATTCTTGCGCATCGAAACGGTGCCATTGTGATGCCGACCGCGAACAGAAATAGCCGCAAGCGGTTTGAACGTGACCGATCGGGTACGAAAACGCAACGGGAGCTCTTCACCCGATGTTTTGGGATGGACGGGGCGTCCGACGCTGGAAACGAGATGGGAGGGGCTGGCGGACTCACGGTCGGCGGGAGTCCGTCAGCCTTTGGTTTCGGTATCTGGCCGCCCCCGTATTTTTCTTTATTGCCGGTGTAACGGTACCCTGCTTTTCATCACTAACAGCCGAACGGTTTGCGCTGGTCGAATGCCAGCGACTCGAACTCGTGTCTCGCAAAGGATAAACTTGTCTTCCCCAGCTTACTCGCTCACTTGCAACGGCGCGCACCCAGCGCTACACTACCCGGAGCGTCGCCAGCGAGAAACCGTGGAGCGTTACACCTTCGATCAGGACTACGTGGAACGGCTCGCGGGGGGTGATGCCGAGATTGGGCGCCACTTCGCCGCGTATTTCGGTGAGTTGCTCTTGATCAAATTGCGCTCCCGCTTGCGAAGTCAACAAGCAGTCGCAGATCTCCGGCAGGAGACCTTTGTCCGCGTGTTTCGTGCTCTCCGAAAGAAAGATGCGATTCGCTATCCCGAACGTCTAGGAGGCTTTGTCAACTCGGTCTGTGAGAACGTGCTGCTTGAATTCTTTCGTTCCGGCAAGGCTACTGTCCAGATCCAGGAGGATGTTTCCGAACCGGTGGATCGGTCCAGCAGCGTTGAATCGGAGCTGATCACGGAAGAAAGCGCTCAATTGGTGCAGAAGATATTGTCAGAACTATCGGAGGGCGACCGCAAGATCATTCGTGGTGTTTTCCTGGAGGAACGGAATAAAGATCAACTGTGCGAGGAGTTAAAGATTGACCGCAACAACCTCCGAGTGCGTGTCCACCGCGCATTAGCGCGATTTCGTTCGTCTTATAAGGACAAGGAAGAGCTCGCGCGCGGAGCCGCGGGCGGATCTGGAGGGCCACTTCATGGATCACAAATTCGCTGAAACATCTGGGGTTGCAGATCGCTATTTGATGAACGAGCTCGCCGCCGAAGAGCGCGCCGAGTTTGAAGCCCACTATTTCGATTGTGCCGATTGCGCCGATCGTGTCAGCAAGGGGGCGACCTTCATTGACACCGCCAAAGAAGTCATGCGGACACAAAAAGTCCATGCAGCTGCTTCAGAGGGTCGCGCCGGCTGGAAGCGAAGCGGCTGGTTCGCGTGGTTGACGCCAGCAGCACTCGCCCCATCGCTCGCGGCGCTGGTGCTGGCGCTCGTGGTGGGATATCAGAACTTCGTTACCATTCCCGCTTTCGAAAGGCCGCAGCTTCTTTCGTCCAATGTCATTGCGTCCCTCACCAGGGAAGAAGCGCCAGTCATTACCATCGATAGGCGGCTTCCCCACTTTAATCTGAATGTTATGGTAGATTCTCCAGGCGTTTATTCGAACTACATCTGCCAATTCACGAACGAGAAAGGGGACCGGATTCTAGCACTGGAAACCGGCCCACGCGATGTCTCTTCTTTTACGCTTTCTTTCCTGCTGCGGCCGGCACAATTCCCCTCGGGAGGTTACGAACTCACTGTTCGTCCTCAGCCTGACACCGGGGCGTTTCGGCGCTATACTTTCATAGTCCGCAGCGGAGACCAAAAATGAAAACACAGGGAGTTGAGAAGCGCTTCTTTTTCCATGCAAACGCAGTCGCCCTGGCTGGGCACGTCCGCCGGCCGGACGACTTCTTCATCCCAGCCGTGGCCAGCGCTGGTCTTCCAGTGACAGGTGGAGTGGGAGAAGGCGTAGGCAAGCGCGCGAGTTTTGGCGACCTGCTCTCTTATCGAAGCGCCTCCTCAAAAGTTTCCGGCGATTTCGAGGATAGCAGCAAAGCGGCAGAGTTCACGCATGGTAACCACGGCAAGAATGGACTGTCGACGGTAACGTCGGCTGAAAGCCGCGTGAGTGGACTAAAGGTGACCAACGGCGCGCGAACGTTGGAGATCGATTCGCTCGAAGCAAAGATGGAGGCCTTTTCCGATCGCCGGGGGTCCACGGAATTTAGATCCTTGTCGGCGAAGTTTCAAGGCGTCCGCGTGGACGGTACCGGACTTAAGATCTCGACTCACTGCGAGGTTTTCACGCAGTACACTACAAAACAGAAGCTGCTCCAGGCATTCGCCAAGAATCGGAAGTTTCGAGACTCCTACGCTTCGTTTTTCTTCACTCAAGAACCACTGAACCCTCCCGAGCAGAGCCTCTCTCAAACCCAGCCGATCGTTTATGGCACAATTGTCTCGAATCTGGTATGGGAAGGATCGACTCCCAAGAGTGCGCTCATCGCAGGCAACAGCGTCAAGATCCAAGATTTGGGCTCCATCTATTTCGGTGAGATTTTGATAGAAGAAAGCTCCCGGCGCCTCACGCTGGTACGCTTGCAACTAGGATCTCCCAGCGGCGGCGATGTCTCACTGGTTGATATACAAACGAACGGATCGACTTGGCCCCCACGCTCCTAACACTTTCCTTGTTCTACTTCTCGCCTTCGTTCTGAGTTCTTCCTGTTCGCCGGTTCGAGACTTGAAGGTCAAGACCGGCGATCCCGAGGCTTCCTTCGCTAGCATTCGATTCGAAAGCCAACGTGGCAATTTCTCCAGGGCGCGAGCCGAGGCGCAGCGTTGTTATGATGCATGGCAATCGCGCCCGGAAACGAAGTGGCATTGGAAATTCAAGCTGCTTGATGCCGAGATGTTATTGCTGAACGGCGAGACGCGGCAGGCCAGCGCCTTGCTGCGTGAGGTGCCCCCGGCGGAGTATGCCGAGTTAGAGCCTCGCTTTGTAATGTTACAGGGCTATGTGGCTTTTCGGGAAGGACGAGATGCGGACGCTCTGGCCCTGTTGACACGTTCCGCCAAGGCCGCGCACCTCCGCTCGGACTACGAGTTGGAAGCCGATTGCCAATTGTTGATCGCCGCCTATGCTCCTCCTGAACACGCGGCAGAAGCAGAGAGAGTCATCGGCGGAATTCTCGAACTGGGCAAGGCGCACAACCTCCGGTACCAGATGGCGGCAGCTCTTCTCAATCTTGGAGTGTTGCGGATTCACCAATCGAAATTTGCAGTGGCTATCTCTGACTTTGAGCAGTCCGGGCAAGCCGCAAAACAATCGGGCGCCACGCTTCTTTATTCCATGAGTGTGGGAAATCTTGCCTCGTGTTACTACAACCTCGGTGATTTCGACAAAGCGATGGAACTGCGGAAGCAGGCCATCGCGATTCAAGAACCGGCGGGCCTCACAACGCCGCTGCGAGACAGCTATCTCGAACTCGGATCGAGTCAATTACTGCAGGGCCAGACGCGGGAGGCGATCGAGAGCATGCGCCGGGCGCTGGCCCTAGCCAGCGAGGAGGACACTCCTGGTACCTATTCGTTGATTGCTAGCAATCTCGCCTCTGCATTGGAGACGATAGGGGCGCTAGATGAGGCGGAACTGTACACCGAGCGCGCGATCGCGGCAAACAAGGGACGGGATCCAGATGCGAGAATCGCCCTGCTCCTCGACCAGGCGGCGATTGCGGAGCATCGAGGACAACACGAAACCGCACTCCGAACTTATCAGACAGCCCTCGCGGCCAGCAAAGGAAATCCTTCCGTGGAGTGGTCTGCCAACGCAGCAATTGCGTCCATCTATGCTGGACGGAACGATAGCGAGAGCAGCATCCTTGCCCGTAGGTACTTTGAGTCCGCGCTGCGCACCATTGAAGCCAGCCGCGCTGAACAGCTGCAGAGCAAATATAAGATCACGTTCTTGTCCCGCTTGATCCATTTCTATCAAGAATATGTCGAGTTTCTCCTGCGCCAAGGTGATAGCGCGGAAGCTTTGCTGGTGGCCGATTCCAGCCGGGCCAGCGTCCTGACCAACGACATTATTGGTCTCAATGCGCGGCAGAATCGCGGCCTCATATCTCGTATTCAGAACGTAGCGCGTCGCACCAAAGCGACGTTTCTGTTTTACTTTCTTGCGCCCACGCATTCCTGCCTGTGGGTGATCACCCAGCACGAGCTGAGAACGGTGCCCTTGCCGAGCGAGGAAGAAATTGGAGATTTGATTCGGTCGTACCGGCATCTCATAGAGGAAGAGAAAACGGATACGCTTGGGTCCAAGAGCTCTCTTCCGGTGCGGCTCTTTCAATCGCTTGTGGCGCCGGCACTGCCTTGGGTTACGCCAAATGGCGCGGTGGTGATCGTTCCGGACGGCGCGCTGCACGGTCTGAATTTTGAAACGCTGGTAGTAGCCAGCCCCACGCCCCACTACTGGATTCAGGACGTGACGATCTCGATTGCGCCGTCACTCAATATTCTGACCCTTAAACCGGGACACAAGAAAACAGGCGATCCTTCGCTCCTGATCATCGGCGACCCGCAACCGGCCAGTGTGGAATTCTCGCGGCTGCCGAATGCGCGTGCTGAAATAGACCAGGTCCGCGGCCATTTCAGAGGGACTCAAACTCGCGTGCTGCGAGGGCCCGACGCGGTGCCGGCCGCTTACCGCGCATCTCAGCCCCAGCGCTTTTCCACGGTCCATATTGCGGCGCATGCGGAAGCGAACCGGCGAAGCCCGCTGGATTCAGCGATTATCCTCTCGCCCCAAGCCGACGGCTATCGGCTCTATGCTCGCGAGATTATGGAAGTGCCAATAGCAGCCGATCTGGTTACTCTGTCCGCTTGCCGTAGTGCAGGTGCAAGTACGTTGTCCGGCGAAGGGCCGGTCGGGTTCGCGTGGGCCTTCTTCCAGGCGGGAGCTGGCAATGTAGTAGCGAGTCTGTGGGATGTGAATGACCGTTCAACCGCCGATATGATGAGTGATTTCTATTCGGAGATTGGTGCCGGCCACTCGTACCCGGCGGCACTGCGGCAGGCAAAACTTAAGATGCTCCAGACCAATTATCGAAGGCCTTACTACTGGGCGCCGTTTCAACTCTATAGCCGCCGGTTGCAGTCAACTCAGTGAGTGAGGATGCACGTCGTATAGTTTTCTCCTTGTCGTGCTGCCTTGTTGCCCTGCATTCGCCGAGCGCACATTGATCTTGTCGCGGAGGAAGGTGTAACGTTCACCCCACAACTCGCACTATTCCTGTGTGAACCGACGCTCCAGCAATGCGGGAAGCCAGTCGGCGAGTTCATGGCTCAGTTGGCGCAAATCGTTGCGCCTGGAAATTTCCTGCCACAGCAGGATTCAACCATAGATGTACTAAATTTGAAAAATTTTAAGGAGATCTTTGCATGAGTACCCAGAATAACGAGAAAACGCCCGACCAGATGCCGCTTACAAAGATGCAGGTCGAACGGCTATCGAGCCTGACCGGCGTCGCAGCAACGAAACTCAACGGGCTTTCAGTATCCGAAATTGGCCAGCAGTTTCGCTGGCAAATCGACCCCAACCTGCTGTTGTTCCGCCGCATCTGCGGCAAGGTAGTGAAGAAAGATCCGAACACTGGCATCGAGTACGGTGTTCCCTTCGCCACGGTCTACGCCGAGGACACGATATGCAACATTCTCGGGCTTTTCCCCATCGACGTTCCATGGTCGTGGTTCTTTCCGTTTCTCTGCCACACCGAAGTGATCGGCCAAACCACGACCGACGCTTGCGGCAACTTCTGCGTTTGGGTTCCACGATTTGAAATCGAATGGATCCTGCGATGGCGCATCGAACGCATCTGCTACCTCGAAAGCTTCCAAAAGCCGACGGTTGGCAGCGTCTTGAAGTATTTACAGGGCCAGCCCGTAGGACCCGGCCCAGATCCCGGCCCGGAAGCCACAGTTACTTTGAAACCTGGAACGGCGCTGTACGAGAAGGCCAAGGCGGTGCTGGGCGCAGAGGTTGTCAGCCAGCTTGCCCAGCTTGGTAGCACTAAGACCTTCGGAGCGCAAACTACCGGGCAGCAGGCATTGCTGTCGCGCCAGGCGTTTTCCACGTCAGTGGCTCCGGCCCTTCCGCGGGAATTCCAGAAGCGCGTCGCCGGCGATGCGTCCGAGCACCGGACTGCCGTGCAGAGCACGCTGGCGAACAAACTTGGCCTGAACGCAAGTGTGCTAAAGGATGTGGATCTCACCCGCTTCTACGGGCCGTTCATCCGTTGCTTCGATATCATCGTCACTGAATGGGTGCCGATTTTCGAAGTTCCGGACATCACGTTCCGAGTAACGCAAAACATCAACGGCGTAGAGCAGACTATATACAGCACCGGTCTGTTCGACGTGTCGTGGGATGCGAATGGCGATTCCAACGTCACGCTGGTCGCTTCTCCAATCGCGGTTTCGAGCACGGTGTGCAACACGCCCACCGTTCCGTGCGGCAACGTTCCGTCGCTCGAGTACGTCGGCCTGATGCCGCTCGTGAATCCGCCGCTCCCTGCCGCGCCTTACATCGACGCAACTGCGGGATTTGCCACACGGCCGAACGCACCGCATCCAGGCGGAACAATCGGCGAAGCCGGTGTGCCGCCGGCGACAGCGCCGTACACAGACACGTTGCAAATCTACGGGTGCGTCAACGTGGACAAAGCGGCCTTCTACCGCTTGGAGTACACTTACACCCCGCCCGGTGGTTCGCCCACGGCGCTCGCCCCGTTCGTGTTGACGTGGCCGCTCTATCTGGAAGTTGGCGGCGTTCTGAAGACCATGGTGCAGTCGCCCGATCCGCAAGGGTGGTACTCGGTTACCCCGATCAACGACGGCTGGTTCCCCAATCCCATGGTTTTGGAATGGAACACGGCAGACGGAACATGGGCGGACGGCCTCTACACGGTGCAGCTCGAGGTTGCCAATTCCAGCAAGACCCTGCTGGCCACGTCCACCCCGGTCGGGTTCATGATCGACAACTCAGCTCCAATCGTCGTATTCAGCGCGGAGTGGAGTTTCGCGTCCGACCTGAGCGGAGCGCAATCTTTGCCGACAACAGATTGCGTCGTCATCGACCGCGGAGCGACGCCCGTGGACGTCTACGTCCAGCTCACTTTCTCGGTGAACGCAAGTCACCTGCGCGAAACGTCAGTTAGCTCGGGGGGCTGCAGCGGTGGCGCGCTTCCGCTCTCGCCGTTGTCCGTAACGCAGCACTGGTATGAGAACGCGGCCGACAATTCGTTCTCGGGCGTGGCGCTGTACAGGATTCCGGCCAGCTATCCGGCTGGCGTGTACAGCTTCGGTCTCTATGCCGATACCCGTGCGTTCAACCCATCGGGTGGCGACGGTGGCCAGTTGCTGGATTGGAATTACAACCCAGGCACTGGAGTCTACAACTATGTGGACCCGCAGTTCTCTGTCGCGGTCGTGAACGTCTAACCACTCTAACCCGGAGCGGTCCATTGCGCAGGCGAGGGACCGCTCCTCTGTTTCATAGTTTCGAGGAGTCTTTTAGATGCCCACCGAGAGCTGGTACCATCTCACGTTGGCGGTGTTCGCAATCTGGCGCGTTGCGCATTTGCTCGCGAAAGAGGACGGGCCATGGGATGTGATCGTTACTGTCCGGCTGCGGCTCGGCAACGGTTTCCTGGGCAGACTGATGGACTGCTTTTATTGCCTAAGTTTGTGGATTGCGGCTCCGGCGGCATACCTGTTGATGAACGGGTGGCACGAATGGCCTCTGTTGTGGCTTGGACTTTCAGGGGCAGCCTGTTTGCTGGAGCAAATGACCGATCGTTCCGGAGCTGTTCAGACGGTTCCGCAGGGAGAAAAATGACATGAGCTGTTGCGGCAAGAAGCGCGAAGAACTACTCCAGCGGCGGACGATGTTCGTGACGCCGAATCCTGTGCGGATGGAGGCTGCGGGCCCGCGCACATCGATCGTCTTTACAGGAAAGGGCGAGTATCTAGTGTCCGGCTCACACTCGCGCGTGGTGTACCAATTTTCGTCAGCGGAGCCAGTGCAGGAGGTCGACGCGAAAGACGCCCTTGACCTGATCC
>Ga0116125_1000073_pt1 | contig 37579 bp, 31 predicted proteins | sample June2015DPH_16_1_2_FD_89729 | JGI IMG/M metagenome (GOLD analysis project Ga0116125, IMG submission 89729) | Peatland microbial communities from SPRUCE experiment site at the Marcell Experimental Forest, Minnesota, USA - June2015DPH_16_10 | ecosystem: Environmental > Terrestrial > Soil >...
AGGGGATCCTCGTTGGCGCGGTTCTTGGTTTGGTACAGAGCTTCCTCAACGGTGGTCAGATTTTTGGAGAGCGCCTTTGCGGCATCTGCTACCTTCTGATCTTTCACGCGTTCGGCGTAATCGTCGAGCTGCTTGCGGATGTCGCGTATGCGGATCACGGCGTCGTTCGACTGGCTGAGCTTGTTGTGAATCTGGAGCGCGACTTCCAGTTGACGCGCATATTCGTCGGGAGTGGTGGAGAGGCGCGGGTCCTTCTTTACTACGAAGTTTTGTGTTTCGGATCTTCCATTCGCGGTTAAGAGCACTTTATAATTTCCCGGGACAATCACGGGACCACGAATGTTTCCGGCCCACATGATGAGACCGGGGAAGGTTGTAGCGTCCGGATAACGCAGATCCCAGACGAATCGGTTGAGACCGGCCTCGGTGGGCACGCGGTCCGCATCCGGACGGCGAGGCGGGAAATCCTCGTCTTCTTCGCCTTCCGCCGCTGGTTTTTTGGTTGGCGCCTTACTCGAAAACTTGTGGATCACGTGGCCGGCGTCATCCAGGACCTCAAGCGTGACTTCGTCCTTGGGTTTTTCTTTGAATGAATAGTAGATTACTGCGCCGGACGCGGGATTCTGGCCTTGCGATCCACCAGGCGGCATGCGGAATCCGCCGCGTAGAGATCGATATGTCTCCTTGGGCTGGAACAGCTTCGTGTCTTCGGTGGGCAGGCCGGCGGCTAATTGGTAAAGCAGCGGAAGATCGTCAAAGATCCAGAAGGCGCGGCCCTGCGTGGCGACTACGAGCTCCTTCTCGCGCTTTTGAAATGCGAGATCCGTGATCGGGACAACCGGAAGGTTGAGCTGGAAGGACTGCCAATTGTCGCCGCCGTTGAAGGAAACATACATTCCGGTTTCCGTGCCTGCCACCAGCAGATTGCGATGATTCGGATCTTCGCGAATCACGCGGGCGAAGGCGCGCGAGGGAATGCCGCGGGAAATCGAGGTCCAAGTTTTACCGTAGTCGGTGGTTTTGTAGAGGTACGGCTGAAAATCGTCCAACTGGTATTTGGTTCCGGCGAAGTACGCCGTGCCTGGATCAAAAGGCGAAGCTTCGATAGTGTTGATCTGCATCCATTCCGGCAGGCCTTTGGGCGTGACGTTCTCCCAGTGCTTGCCGCCGTCTTTGGTGACGTACAGCAGGCCGTCATCGGAGCCGGTCCAGATCACGCCAGGTTTCACGGGTGACTCCGCCATGGTGAAAATGACGTCGTAATATTCGATGCTGGTGTTGTCCTTAGTGATTGGTCCGCCGGAGGGACCTTGCTTGGATTTGTCGTTGCGCGTGAGATCGCCTGAGATTACTTCCCAACTTGTGCCGCCGTTCGTGGTCTTGAAGACGTGGTCGCCGGCGCAGTAGAGCGTATTCGGATCGTTTGGGGAAAAGACAATTGGAAAGGTCCACTGGAAGCGGTATTTCATCGCCTCCGCGCCTGACCCCATGGGATTGTCGGGCCAAACGGTGATATCGCGAAGTTGGCCGGTGCGATGATCGTAGCGAGTAAGCAAGCCATCGTAAGAGCCGGCATAAACAATTTCGGAATCCTTGGGATCGGGCGCCAGCCAGCCGCTTTCGCCTCCGCCGACGTCGTACCAATCGCGCACGCCGATGCTGCCATCATCGCTGCGCGTTGCGATGCGCACGGTGCTATTGTCCTGCTGCGCGCCGTAGGCGTGATACGGAAAATCGTTGTCGAGTGCGACACGGTAGAACTGGGCGGTGGGTTGCTGATCCTGACTGGTCCAGGTGCGTCCGCCGTTGGTGCTGACGTTGGCGCCGCCGTCGTTGCATTCGATCATGCGGTTGGAATCATTGGGGGCGATCCAAAGATAGTGAACGTCGCCGTGCGGGGCGCGAATGGCGTTGAAGGTTTTGCCGCCATCGTCGGACCGGTAGAAGCTGGTGTTGACGGCAAAGACGGTGTCTGGTTTCAGCGGATCGGCGAAGATGCGCGAGTAGTACCAGGCGCGCTGGCGGAGCTTGCGATCCTGATTCACGCGGCTCCAGGTTTTGCCTGCGTCGTCCGAGCGAAACACGCCGCCATCTTCGGCTTCGACGAGCGCCCAGACGCGATCGGAATTCGCTGGCGAGACGGTGACGCCGATGCGGCCGAGGATGCCTTTGGGCAGTCCAGGATTTCGGCTGAGATCGGTCCAGGTGTCGCCGCCGTCGGTGGATTTGAACAGGCCGCTATCGGGGCCGCCACTTTCCAAATCCCACGGGACGCGATGCATATCCCAGAAGGCGGCGTAGATAACATTCGAATTTCCGGGATCGAGAATCAGATCCACCGCGCCGGCCTTTACGCCGCGTGTATAAATCTGTTTCCATGTTTTACCACCGTCGGTGGTGCGGAAAACGCCGCGCTGTTCGTTCGGTCCCCAGAGATGGCCCATGGCCGCGACGTAGACGATGTCGGGATTCTTGGGGTGCACGCGAACCGCGCCGATTTGGAGCGTGTCATCCAAACCAAGGTGCTTCCAGGTTTTGCCCGCGTCGTTAGATTTATAAACGCCGTCGCCATGCGAGGCATTGCCGCGGATATCGGGCTCACCCATGCCGACGTAGATAATGTTGGGGTCGGATTCCGAGACGCCGATGGCGCCGACGGATCCGGTTTTGAATTGGCCGTCAGAGACTGGCAGCCAGCTTGAGCCGCCGTCGGTGGTTTTCCAGACTCCGCCGCCGGTAGCGCCGAAGTAATAAACATTCGGTTGGGAGGTGACGCCGGAGACTGCGTCCACGCGCCCGCCGCGGAAGGGGCCGATGCTGCGGTACTTGAGCTCCTTGAGAGAATTGAGGTCCGGTTGAGCAAGTAATAGGGCGGAGACGGAGAAGGCAGCTAGGATTTTCATAGACAGTTTCGAATAGTATCACGGAAGCTTGCGAGGCTTCCTCAGAGGTCCCGAAGGCTCCAGCTTTGAGATCGCATCTGAAAGAGCCAGGTCCGCGGGCCAGAACTTATGCTCAGGCAAGTTGGTGACGCGCTCCAACAACGTCAGGGCCTCGTGCGGCGAGACAGCGTCCGGGGTGAACTTGGGATTGCTGCAAGTTGCGCTTTCTGCCGAACCACTTCTAAGCGGTGTACCGGTGCAACGTGCGGTGGCTAAGCAGTGCGCTGGCTGACGTCCCAGCGGCAGTGCTTCAAAGTCCGTCCTCTGCACGGAGCGTCTGCTCAAGTGTGATCGGTTTGGCGTGTTCGCTAACTTCAAAGCTTGGGAATACCGCCTTTGTATTTATCCGAGCGGCTGGCCTGAGTCCCGCGCGCACTAAGTGAGCAATAGCATCGCCCAAGGTTATGCTTCTAGTACGCGCCAGCGAGCGGGCCGCCAGCAGCACGTCGTTGGGCAAATTTATGGTGGTCCGCATCATGTCGTCAGTAGCATTCCGCGCACTAAAAGCGGAAGCGCAGGACGATGCGCAGCGATCGGGCGCCGCCGGCTTGGAAAATCGGGGCTAGGCCGCTGCCGGGGCTGCCGGTGCCGAGCATCAGATTCAGCATCGAATTGGATTGTCCGAAGAGCGGGCTGGCGAGGAACGGGATGGGGTCGGCGAAATTGGGGTGATTTAGCGCGTTGTACGCTTCCATGCGGAGTTGGAGCGAGCGGTGTTCGGTGACCAGGAAATCGCGCTGGAGGGAGAGATCGAGTTGGGACATTCCGAATCCTGTGATTGCGTTGCGGCCCAAGTTTCCCTGTGTGCCGAATGGAGCTGCTTGAAATGCCGCGGGATTGAGGCTGCGGCCGCCGGGCGCTGATGGATCGCTGATCCATACCGGGACGCCACCAATTAGATTCGGCCGATAGATGTCTTGGTAAGTGATGCCTTGGAACTCGTCCGAATCGAGCACGTTGATGGGAAATCCGGAACGCGCACGGAAAGTTCCGTCCAGTTCCCAATCGCGCAGGAGGACGTTGCGGATGGAGTGGGGAAGCGCGTAAGTGAATCCGGCTGAGAACGATTGGCGGACATCAAAATCGGATGACGCACGGTCTTGAGTGATCGACGATGTGGAGTTGAACGCATAGAGACCGGAGTCGGTGGAGCTGTTGTCGATGGAGTGGGACCAGGCGTAAGAGACCAAGCCTTCGAGGCCGTGCGACAGGCGACGGCGGTACTGTGCTTGGAGGGCGTGGTAGATGGATAGCCCGTCGTTGGTGGCGATGGCGAGGATTTGGGTTGGTGCCGGGGTGCTCACTTCGCGGCGGATCAAGTCACTGCCTGCTGAGCCAACGTAGCCAAGGGACACAACGTCGTGGTTGCTGAGGGCGCGCTCCACGGAGACGTTCCACTGCTTAACGGCCGGTAGTCGAAGCTGCGGCGTGAAGCCGAAGTTCAGGTGGGTGTTGACGACACCGGAGCTCGACGAGAATGCGGTAACGGTTAGTGGGCCACCACTGACCAAATCTCCGGCTAAGCTGAGACTCGAGTCATAGTAAACGCCGAATCCTGCGCGGATTACCGTTCGTCCTCCCTCGGTGGGCTGAAACGCAATGCCCACCCGGGGCGCAAAGTCGAGGTTGGTTCTTTGCCAAAGAGACTGCCTGGCACCGGCGACCGCTTGAGTCGCTATGTCGAAAAAGCTAGCGGTGGTGCCACGGCCAGGCGTCGGCGGAGGACTGATTTCCCAACGGAGCCCGTAAGTCGCTGTCAGACGCCGGGAAACATGCCAGGTATCTTCGATGAATAGGGAAGCTTCTCGCAAGATGGCCGAGGCGAACTGCGGAGAGGTGGCGCAGGGGAGCTGTTGAGTGCCGCAACTACTGAAGAAATTGCTGCTGCCTCCGGTGAGGTCCTGTACAGTATCGACGAATACATAGATGTTGCCGGTAGCATCAGTTCGGGCCGGCGCGAGGCGGCGGTAGTCGGCGCCGAACCGAATGGCATGATTTCCAATATTCCAATTCGCAGCTGGGGTCACTTGGAATTGAGTTTGCGTCCGTACTCCTTCAGAGCCAGAGACCACTTGTCCCACACCGGCGATTGATAGCCGAACCAGGTAATTACACACGCCTTCAACGTGCAGAAATTGGAATGTGGTGGGCTCAAGATCGCACGAGTTGGCTGTTGATCCTGGTTGATTCCAAACCGAGGTTGCTGTCGCGAGCGAGTAGTTCAGTCGCAGGTCTACGAACAAGTTTGGTTTCGCGCGTACATCGAAACCAACTGTGATCGCCCGGGAACCAAGGTCCAGCGTGTCGACAGGCGACGTGCCGAACTGAGAGGATGACGGTGCTTCGTTGTAGCGGGCGAATCCGGTGAGCCAGGAAGTAAACGTATGATCCAGGCGAACAGCGCCCGTATCCAGGCGCGAGGGACGGCTGGTGCTTCCGGTCCATAAAGCTAGACCATCACCCAGATCCGGTCCATTGGGAACTGGAAAAAGACTCAACAGAGGATTGGCCCATGCAAAGGAATTTGTCCGCGCTGCCAGGTTCGGTACCGGTTGCACCCAGACGAAGGGTTGTTGCAAACGCATGCCTTCGTAGGAGATGAAAAAGAAAGTGTGATTGCGCCACAGCGGACCGCCCAATCCGCCGGAATAATCCTGCAGGCGCAAGGGCGCGCGCGGATCGCCATGCCGGTTGGCAAACCAATCGTTGGCATCGAGAGCTTCGTTGCGGAAACCATATAGCAGCGATCCGTGGAACTCATTTGAACCGGAGCGGCGGGTGAGCGAGACTTGCGCGCCCGGCATTCTTCCGAACTGGGGCGTGGACGTTGAAGTTTGGACGCGCATTTCTTGCAGCGCGTCCGGAGTTAGCAGGCTGTCCAGGCTGCCGAAAGCGGTCATGCCCGGCAGAGCGCCGCCTGTGGCTTCGGCTGGTGATCCGCCGCCGCTGACGCCGGTGTTAGCGCTCGCACCATCTACTGTGAAGTAGTGCGTGTTGGGGCGCTGGCCATCCACGGTGAACTGGCCGGCTTCGCCGCGCGTGGCCGGAGTCACCACCGCGCCAGGAACCAGGCCGATCAATCCCAGCAGGCCGGATCCATCCAAAGGAAGATGGTCCACCTCATCGCGGCCGACTACCGTTTCGACCGAGGCCTGCTCAGTGTTGAACAATGGCGCGGAACCTTCTACCGTGATGGTCTCTTGAACGCTGCCGATCACCAGTTTGAAGTCGACGCGCGCGGGCTGCGATTCGGTCAATTTCACGCCGAAGCGAATCATGGTGCGAAAGCCGGGCGTGCGAACTGTGATTTTGTAGACGCCGGGCTGGAGTGAAGACACCGCGTAGCTGCCGTCAGGTTGCGACGTTGTTACGCGCCGCAATCCCGTGTCCTCGTTGACCACGGTCACTAGCGCGCCGGGCACGGATGCGAGCGAAGCATCCAGAATCACCCCGGAGAGGTGACTATAGGATTGCGCACTGCTCGAACGCGCCAAAATAACCAGGTAGAAAAAGAACAAGGCCAAGGCACGGCCAAAATTCACTTATCTCTCCGTTTTTGCTAAGAGATGATCGTACGCTTCTACCTTAGCGCGTAAATCGGTCACAGCGGACAGCAGTTGAGCGGGTAGTTGAGTATCGGTGGCGTCGTCGGGCGCGGCCGCGCCGAAAACCACAGCTAACAGCTTCTCCACTCGGCGGGCGGATTGGAATACGTCCTCGGTGGCGGGCTGCCATGCATCGGCAAGCCTCCGGCTTGCACTGGACAAGCCGGAGGCTTGTCCTACGGCGACGGATTTAAGAGCTGGCTTCAACGTACGTTCGAGCTCGGCGGTTTGTTGCCGAAGAGCGGCCGTGTGCTCCTGCTGCAGGCGGCGAAGTGTTGCTAGATCCTGAGGGCCGAGCTGCGCTTCCACGGAAACCGGGAAGCGCTCCATCAGTCGGCGCAATGCGTAGGCCCTGGACATCAGCGGCTCGCTCATATCCAGAACATGCGCGGCGAGTTCGTCGTAGCGCGTGCGGCCGCCCATCTGCTCAGCGATCCGTGTTTGCAATTGCCGGAGATCCCCGCCCGCTGGGTTTTCCGGCGTGACGGTTTGCGGGGGAATCACTGTGGGTGCGGATTCGCTAAAGCGAACCACAACATTTGGAAGCGAAGCGACGGCCTTCTGAATTTCTGCCTGGCGCTCGGGCGCAATGCCAACGCCGGAAACCACGATATCGTGATCGCTGCGGGAGATCTCCACGGGGTCGCCCAGATCCGCGCCTACTTCATGCAGGGCGGCTAGCACTTGCAATTCATCTCCGATGGTTGGTGCTGGCAGGAGGGGTGCAGAGTTGTTTGAGGGCGCAGCTTCCACGGGCAGTGCAGTTCGAGTCTCGGGCATGGCAGGAGTGGCCGATGCAACGGGGCCCGCGTCTTCCGGTAGGGCTGTGATCTCCACCCAGTCCGCATTCCGGAACTCGAAGCGTCCCTCCATCGGCTGTAGATCCTGAGATCGAAGCTGCAAGCTAGCGTCCAAAAGATCTCCCGACTCGGTGTCGGTGCGGATGCGGTAGGAATCCCGCTCTTCCCGCACTTGGTCTCGTTTTGCGGAAAGCTGATCGCGCCAGGCGGAATACGATCGGGCGCTCAGCGGATCATCCCAATTGTAGTGGGCGTCCTGGAACAGGGTCTTGAGTGAATTTAACGTCTCGCGATCTTGGGCGTTCGATGTTAGCGTTTGCTCGGAGCCGGCCCGGCGGGTGATGCTGCTCACTTTGGTTCGAATCCGGAGTAGATGCGGTGTAGCGGCGTGAGAATCCGAGGCGAGTATGGCCTTGTGAAGCAATTCGGACGCCTGCACCGAAGGCGTGACCCGATAGCGATAGATCAAGCCCCAGGCCAGCATCAGGGACACGGCCACAGGAACCCATTTCTTGGGATTATGCACGGGCCAGGCCAGCGCCTGTTTCAGGCGGTCAACGAGACTGGGCGCCGGCAGAGTGGCATCGACTTCGGCGAACGAGCGATAGATATCGGTCCAGGGTTCGGGTGGTGCGGGCAGGTGGCGCTGCAGAACGGTGGTGCGGTAGCGCACGCAGGCACGCACGGTTTTTTCAATCTCTTCGACGTTGGTGCGGCATTGCCAGCAGGCTTTGAGATGCGAATGCACCTGGCTGGTATTACGGCCTGGCAGTTCTCCATCGGAATAGCGCAGCAACTGTTCTTCACTGGGGTGGGGCATTAAGGGCCTCCTCATAGTTCACCCTTCTTCAATCTGGCGATGGCGCGTCTCAGAAACTCGCCCACCGCAGAAGCGCTGATACCCAGCGCGGAACCTATTTCGGGATATCGTAGACCCTCCAACCGGAGCAAAAGGCATCGCCGCTGCTGCTCCGAGAGACCTTGAACGGCTTGGTGGAAACGAATGTTATGCTCCCGTTCGAGCAAGCTTTGTTCGGGATTCAATTCAGGGCTCCGGAGCTTCAATTCCAGCTCGGCGTCAAAAGGAGCCTGGGTGCTTTGCTTGGCGCGGATTTTTAATCCGAGATTATGCGCAACGCGGAAAATCCATCCCCGGGGGTTCTGGATGTCTTCGCCTTTCTTGAGGGTGACATACAAGCGCAGGAACACTTCCTGGGCCGCTTCTTGCGCTTGCGGCGGATGAAGTCCGAGGCTGAGCAGGTAGCGATAAACGTCGTCACGCGATTCCTGGAACAACTGGGCCACTTGGTCCTGCAGGCTCATGGCCGCGCGTTCGCGGCCGGCCAAGCCCGTAAGCTCTTTTCCGAGTGAATAGGACGACATCGCGCCAGTTTCCCCATAAACCGACCGCCTTTCCCCTCGTCACCGCCAGGTCTAGGTCGGAGATCCCAGCCCGTCGAAAAGGGGGAAAGGCAACCGGTAAAGATACAACTATCTGTTCAAAGACCCCCTGGCATCCCGCTTGAACTACAGGGTTTGAAAAAAAATGCAGTTTGTCACCTAGAGTGTAGTTGAAATCTACCTCGCGAGGGTCTTAGAGACGAGTTGGCTCGATTGGTACACATATGAGCAGGTCGGTATGCGTCACTATTGTCACGTATAACACGCGGCAATACATCGAGCCTTGTCTAGAGTCCATACTGCAGCAACGTTACTCCCCCTTGGAAGTGGTGGTTGTGGATAACGCGAGCATGGACGGCACGCGCGGGATACTGGCGCGATACGAGAATCGGATTCGCGTTACCTACAACAACGAAAACGTGGGGTTTGCGGCGGCGCAGAATCAGGCCATGGCACGCAGCTCAAGCGATTGGGTGTTGGTTCTAAATCCGGATGTCATTCTTTCGCAAGGGTTTATCGAGCACCTCATGGCAGGGACCCAGGTGGACCCGAGGGTGGGAACCATATGTGGCCGGTTGCTCGGGATCGGTGCAGATTTCAAGACTCCCGAGAAGCCACTCATTGATTCTGCCGGGCTGTATTTTACCCCGGCGATGCGGCATTTTGATCGCGGCTGGCACGAGCCCGATGATGGGCGGTTCCGCGATCTGGAATACGTGTTTGGAGCTAGCGCCGCCGCGGCTCTGTACCGCCGGGAGATGATCGCCGATATTTCCGACGGCGCAAATTTCTTCGATCCGGATTTCTTTGCCTACCGGGAGGACGCGGATGTGGCCTGGAGAGCGCAGTTGTTGGGATGGCGCTGTCTCTACGTTCCTGGTGCGGTGGGTTATCACGTACGCACCGTGAATCCGGCAAATCGTCACGCTGTACCTGCCGTCCTCAACATGCATTCCGTCAAAAACCGGTTCCTGATGCGTCTTAAGAATATGACGTCCGGCTTATATGGGAAATTCTGGATTCCAACTACTGGCCGGGATCTTCTGGTGATCGGGGGTTGCCTGCTCTCGGAGCCGAAATCGTTGCCCGCGTTTTGGCACGTCGCCCGATGTTTTCGCCGTTCGCTGGCCTGGCGCCACAAAATTATGAGCCGCCGGCAGGTGACCGATGAAAGCCTGGCCCATTGGTTTAGTTCTCAACCGTCTGCACAGCCCGTCGACAAGGTCGCACTGGAAGTGGGTGCGACAGTCTCCTTGTGTAACAGGTAGTGGCCCCGAGCCCGGCGCCACTACCTGTATTTTCAAGCCTACGGTCACGGTTCTGCTACCGGCGCCTGTCCCCTTGCTTACGCGCGGGGCTACAATTCGGGCAAGACGACGAACCACCCACCGTGGCCCTGCGCGTCAGCTAGTGTTGACACCACGGCGGCCCTTCCGTTAATATGGCGTCATGCGACATGTCGCTGGACGACCTAAAGCCAAAGCCTACGCACTTCTGCTGCGGCTGTATCCTCGCGATTACCGGGCTATGTTCTCGCGTGAGATGCATCTGGCATTCGAGACAACGGCTGCTCAAAGGCGGGCTGGCGGACGTGCTGCGTTCCTCCGCTTCGCGGGCGCGGAACTGATTGGGCTGATCGGTGGGGCCGTTGCCGAATGGATTGCGAAGCTCATTACTGATCGATCCACGCGAGGGCGGGTCCTTCCCGATTTGGTAATGATGCGGCCTCCCGGCGTGCCTCGAGAGGTACACTTCGCGGGCCCAATTCTGGACGATTGCTATGTTGGTCGGACACCTGGGCGTCGGCCTGATCGGTAAGCGCGTGGAGCCGAAGATTTCTCTCGGCACATGGATGCTGGCGGTGTTGCTTGCCGACCTGGTGTGCTTTCCTTTGCTGATCGCTCGGATGGAGAGCTTTCGTGGCTCTGTCGGCGACATTCCGTATAGTCACAGCCTGCTGATGAACGCGATTTGGGCTGCGCTTTTCGCAATCGTTTATTTCGTGCGTCGGCGATATCCGCGCGGTGCTTGGCTGCTGTTCGGCGCGGTTTTGAGCCATTGGGTGCTGGATGTAATCAGTCACAGGCCGGATATGCAGCTTAGCACCGGGTGTAGATACGGTTTTGGGATTGGGCCTTTGGAATTCCGTTCCCGCGACGCTTGTCATCGAAGGTGGATTCTGGCTGCTGGCTATCATCATTTATATCCGCGCTATGCGTGCTAAGAATCGGGCGTTCTATTTCGTCTTCTGGATGGGGATCGCTCTGCTCACGCTGACCTGGTACGAGAACATTCGCCGAGGCATGGATCCCGATCCGGTGCGTGCAGGCGTAGGAGGCTTGATTTTCTTCTCGCTTATCGTGGCGTGGGCTTACTGGATTAATAGATTGGCGAGACCTTCCAGCTCTTGAGCGTTGAGATCGGACGCGAGCCACCATTCCAGGCCGCTGTGCGTCCAGTGCAGCATGTGGTAGCCCTGCATAGTGGATTGAGTGACGGACGAATTCGGTGCGCCTGGGGAGGGCCAGACGTAGGCATTGATCATGTGCTGGTGCCGCTGGTAAATCAGAACTGCAACGGTTCGGCCGTTTACGGAATCGAGGCGGCCTCCGGTGAGCGGAAATCCTTGGGCGGCGAAATCGGATACGGGCGGTGAGAAATCGAGCTTGCCCGCGAACCACGGCTTGACAGTATGGCGGTCTGACGATTGGACGTCGGCCAGATGACCGGGCATCAGGGAGCGCAAATGGCTATCCAGCACTGCTTGCGCGACTAGCGTCTGAGGCGCCGGGCGAGAAGCAAAGCGCACCAGGCGATCCACGAAGATGCCTGCCACGAGCAGGCTGGCGGCTACGGCGAGTATGGGCCAGTTGATGCGTCTCGATCCCCGCAACGTTCTTTTGACCCGTTCCTGAAGATGCTGCGGCGCGCGGTAATAGAGAGAATTGCCGCGGAGAGCGGTACCGAGGGTCTGGTGGTTCTGCAAAATGCGCGCGCACGCTGGACAGGTTTCCAGATGCTTGTCGATTTCAAGGCTCCGGACCAGGTCGAGTTCGCCATCCACATAGGCGCTCAAAAGAGCTTGCGCATCGTCGCAGGTCATGCCGCACCTCCTTGGAGAGCCTTCTGGAGGCGAGTTCGGGCACGGGCCAGACGGGACATCACGGTGCCAATCGGCACTGAGGTAATGGAACTGATTTCTTTGTAGGAAAAACCTTCCAATTCTCGCAGTACGATAGCTTCGCGAAACTCGATTGGCAGTTCCTCCACTGCGTGGCGCAGCATCTCGGCGTCGACATTTGCCAGCAGCAGTTCTTCCGGATTCGCACTCGCGCTATTCAAATCGGGCATATCCTCGGGGAGCTCCAGGGAGGGCTTGCGATTCTGCTGCAGCCAGGTGAAGCAGGTATTCCGGACGATGGCCAGCAGCCAGGCGCGCGGGTCGGCGCCACGGAAAGACTCCCAGAAGCGGAACGCGCGTAGATAGGCCTCCTGGACCACGTCTTCGGCGTCGTGATCGTTGCGGGTGAGCCAGCGCGCGAGATTGTACGCGGCGCCCATGTGGGGAACCACATTCGTTTCAAAGAACAGCTCTCGCCTGGCCAAGCCATACACAGGTTCCAGACTCATTCGGATAGGGTTTTATTCCCGAGCGTCCTAAATTGGTTCCACGCGCAGCTTGAGAGCTTCTACCGCTTTCACGCGGACACGGGTTCCGGGGCTGATAGCGGCGTCAGCCACGGCATTCCAATATTCGCCGCGGACCAGCACTTGACCTTCCGGCGCGAGCGGCGTGCTGGCGACCCCTACCTCGCCGATCATGCCGGTGACGCCCGTGAGCACCTTGTTTTTGCGTGCTTGAATGACGATGGACACCAGGAACATGGTGATGAGCGCGAAGGGAATGGCCACGCTGACGGCGGTGGAATAGTGGATGCGAACTTCGGGTGGTCCGTTGATCAATAAAACGGCGCCGAGGATCATGGATAACGTTCCACCGATCCCGAGCACGCCGTGAGAAGTATATTTCGCCTCCAGGACGAATAGGGCGACGGCCAGCAGGAGCAGCGCGACTCCGACCCAGTTGATGGGAAGAATGGATAGCGCCGAGAGTCCGAGCAGAGCCAGAATGGCGCCGGCCACGCCGGGGAAAATCAGACCGGGATTCGAGAACTCGACGTAAATACCGAGGGCGCCGAGCACCAACAGGATGAAGCCGATGTTGGGGTCGGCGATGGCGGCGATCAGGCGTTCGCGCAGCGTGAGGTTCGCTTCCGTCACGGTGGCGGCGGAGAGGTGCAGCACCTGCTTGTGGCCATCCCAGCGGGTGATCTCGCGGCCGTCGAGCTGCTTGAAGAGCTGCTGCTCATCGGGCGCAATCAATTCGATCAGCTTGTTGTCCAAGGCTTCTTTTTCCGTGAAGGCCTTAGCATCGCGGATGGTCTGCTCCGCCAACGCACTATTGCGGCCGCGGCGCGTGGTCATGCTGCGGAGCAATGCGGCGGCGTCATTCTCCACTTTCTTGCGCATGGTCTCTTCCATCTGCTGACCCAGCAGGACGGGCGAGGCAGCGCCGGTGTTGGTGCCGGGCGCCATGGCGGCGACATCGCCTGCTTCGAGCAGAAAAAATCCGGCGGATGCAGCGCGGGCTCCGCTGGGGGTGACGTAAGTGACAACGGGTACGGGCGCTGCCTCCAGTTCCTCAATCAAGTGGCGAGTGGCGTCGAGCAATCCGCCGGGCGTGTTGAGCCGAATCAGGAGCAGCTCGGAGTGTTCGGCCTGCGCTTGTTCGATGGCGTGAGCGACGATTTCCACCGTGACGGGATGCACCATTCCATCAATGTTCACCGCAAGGACGCGTGCCGGGGGCGACTGGGCAGCGGCCGAGAAAGCGAACACGGATATCGCAAAAAATGAAATGGTCCGCAAGCACCTTCAATATATCGCCTTTTCAGCTGTAACGCTCCCGTCACATCCTGGGGATGCGCACTGTTGTACACTTGCGTCAATGGATGAACTCAAGATCGAAACGCTGCCTGGAAGACGGCAGGGCGTCCGCATAATTCGCCTGGATGGGCCGTTTGTACTGCAAGGGGTTTTCGAGTTCCAATCGATCGCCCGGGCGGGGCACGATGCGGTAACAATTATCGATCTCACGGAAGTGCCATTCATGGATTCGGCGGCGCTGGGGGCGGTGATGGGATTGCATGTTTCCTGTCAGAGGCAAAAGCGGAAGTATGGGTTGGTGGGAGCGTCTGAGCGGCTTCGGACTTTATTTCAAGTAGCAGGTGTGGCGTCGCTGCTGGTGAATTTCGGCACGGTTCAGGAAGCGGAGGAGAAGTTGGCGGCTAGCGCGGCGGCGCAATAGCAGAATCCGGCGTTGGCAGACGAAAGCGTCTGCCCCGCATTGACGCACAGGCGCTTTGGCGTTCGAGCCTGCGGAGGCACCGGCGCCCTCACGCCGTGGTTACGGGCGCGGTGCTTAGGTAGCGGAGGGCTAGGACCGTGATATCGTCGGCTTGAGGTTCGCCGATGGCGAACTCCTGCACGGCAGCATGCAAACTGGCTACCAGTTGCTCGGCGGATTCGCCGCAGTGGGCTGAGAGAAGCTGCTCGAGCCGATTTTCGCCAAAAAACGTGTCGCTCTTATCGCGTGCCTCGGTTACGCCGTCGGTGTACAGCACTAGCGTTTCGCCCGGAGCGAGACGGCCGGTGTAGGTGTCGTACGCGAATCCGTCCATGATTCCGACGATGGGCCCGCTTTCGGTGGAGAGCGGAAGGGGCTTGCCATCCACCGACAGAACGTAGGGCCGGTTGTGACCGCCGTTCGCGAATTGAAGCTCGCCGGTACGGGTGTCGAGAATCCCGTAGAAAACTGTGGTGAACATGGCTGAGTCACTTTGGACCGCCAGGTTGCTATTCATGTAAGCCAGACACTCGCCCGGAGTGGCGCGGTGTTGCGCGAAAGCTCGCAGCAGCGTGCGGCTGACGGCCATGAACAGCGCGGCCGGGACGCCTTTGCCGCTGACATCGCCGATGACGAATCCGAGATGCTCGGGATCCAGCAGGAAAAAATCGAAAAAATCGCCGCCCACTTCCTTGGCGGGTACCATGGCGGCGTGAAGCTGGAAATCCTTGCGATCGGGAAAGGCGGGGAACTGATGCGGCAGAATGGATTGCTGGATTTGCGCGGCATGCGCCAATTCCTGCGCGCGCAGTTTCTCGGCCTGCTCGACCTCGATTAGCCGGGCATGCTCAATGCGGATGGCCGCCATGTTGCCCATGACGGTGAGCAGGTTGAGATCCTCGGTGGTGAATTCCTGAATGAAGCCGGGTGAATCCAGATAGATAAGGCCGCTGACGCGGTTTTCAGCTTGCAGCGGGACAGCCAAGACGCTGCGGATTTGTTGCGCGACGATACTTTCGCTCGCGGCTAAAGCTTCGTGCCGCAGCGCGTCGCGCACCAGGAGCGAACGGCGCTCTTTCAGAACCAGGTCACGCACGCGGGCGCTGATGCGAAATCCGGCGCCCTTGGACGCACGGACGCGGAGTTCGCCGCCATCCTCGAGTGTCATCAGCACGCCACGCGAGGCTTTCACCGCTTCCACCGAAAGATCGAGGATGAGCTCGAACAATTTCTCGAGCGGCATGTGGCCCACCAGTTCGCGTCCGGCGCGAACGAAGGCCTGCATGTGTCCGATACCTTGAATTTCTTTTTCGTCGCTGAGCAATCCATCGAGAGTGGCGGTCAGCGTGGTGCCTCCGGGAGGGGTGGGGGGCTTCTCGATAAAGACGACAGTTTGGTGCGCGGCGGCGGGGCGGGCGGCCTCGGTGAAAACGATCGCTAGTTGGCCGGCGGTGACCCGGTCATTCGCTTCCAGAATATGCGGAGCTGTTACGGGTTTTCCGTTTACTAGCGTGCCGTTGGTGCTTCCGAGATCGCGGAGGGTCCAGCTCGATCCGGTCCGCTCGAATACCAGATGCTCACGGGAAAGGCCACTGACTTCCGGATAACAGAGCTCGTTGGCGAGGGTGCGGCCGAGCGAATAACGGTCGCGCTCAAGCGTGACAGTGCGGGTGGTTCCATCGGGCAGTTGGATACGGAGCTCAGGGTGCCCAGTTTGGGCGGCCGCTGTCATGAATTAATTATAGGTTACGCGAAATGATAATTACGCGCTAATAGTTTTGCGGTATTGCTTTAGCAGCGGGTGGCCGGGTAGAATCACAGGATTCTATGCCGATGAAGCCGATGTTTCTTCCGGGGGTGGAGCAGAATCCGCAACCCGGCCCCTATCGCGACATGGTCCGGATGATGCAAGAAGCGGGAAGCGAGTATCCGCAAATCTGGCACATGTTTGCATTCTGGCCGCGAGCCACGGAGCATCTGGCGCGGTTCACGCAGGAGATCATGCGCGAGGAAGGGCCAATTCCGCCTGGGATTCGGGAGTTGATTGCCGCTTACACGTCATACCGGAACGACTGTCCGTTTTGACTGAAGTCGCACGCCGCAGTTGCGGCTGAATTGTTGGGCAGCGAGGAGTTGGTGTGGGGCGTGCTGAAGGATCTGGAAAGCTCGGCGCTCGCGGAGAAAGAGAAGGCGTTGTTCCGCTTTGTTGACAAAGTCAACCATGATTCTCCGAGGATTACGGCCGAGGATATGCAGCCGCTGTACGCGGTGGGCTGGACGGACGAGGCAATCTATTTCGCGATCACGGTTTGCGCGCTGTTCAATTTTTACAATCGATGGATTGATGCGTCGGGAGTGCATGCGCTGTCGGATGAGGCGCATCGGGCGGGTGGGAAGCGGAGTGCGGTGCATGGGTATGTGAGGAAGTAGCCGGGGATAATTTTGTCCCCTTGCTCGCGCGCGGGGCTCCGTCTGATGTTGAAAAAACGAAGCCATTATTTGAGGGTTCTGGGGGAACTGCTTTGTTTCTTGACGTGTTCGAGCGTGGCGGCGTTTTGGGATCGCGGCGATCGGATTGGATTTTGCGGAGTTGATCGACCGTCGGCATGAGTGCCGACGCTGCACGCTGAGAGCGTGCGCTACGTCATTTGTAGACGGTGGTGGTGGGGTTGTAGTGGCGCCAGTCGAACCAGTAGTCTTTGATTATGTAGACTGGCTCCAGGCAGGTGCCTGTGGCTTTGCCTTCGGTGGCGCAGCCTTGGAAGTTCCATTTGCTGCCGGTTGCTGAGTCCATTAGGAAAAACAGCCCGGCTTCCTGGGTGCGGTAGAAATCGTCGTGGGTGCGGAAGGCGCGGATGGATTGATTGTCGGGGCCGACTACCAGGATGATTGGCTCACTGCCGACATGGTCTTTTACCAGTTTTTCGCGCAGGATCGTTTCGTAATGGAATGCGCGGGAAGCACCGAAGGCTTGGATGCCCAGCATCAGATCTCGTGGGGCTAGGCCGGGCTGCGCGTAGCTCAGGACGGTGGGGGCTTTTTTCATTCTCACATCCCAGTTCTTGGGTGAATATTGGGAGGCGTAGGCGGGGACGTCCTTGAGGACCAAGCCCGAGGGTTGCTCCGATTTCCAGAGGGCGAAGGTTAGTTCGTCGGAGGGGATCAGCTTCAGCACTCGGCCGGCTAGCGGGCCCGAGACTGCAAGGCCCGAGATCTGCTGCCAGTAGGTTCCGGTTTCCTCGTCGCGCATGAGGAAATTTTGATTGTTGATTCCCGCGAGATGGAAGGTGAGCTTCAGCCCGTCTATTTCACGTCCTAACACCAGACCGGTGTGACAGAGCGTTCAATAGGTCGCCACGATGGGAACGCCGCCAACCACGTCGTTCACAATGTGGTGGTAGGAAACGATGCGGATGGGGTAGGCGCGGGATTCTCCACCGAGGTGGACAGCCATCACCATTTCATCGCCTTCCAATTTCGTATCGGTGATGGAGGCGAAGTTAGGACGGCCCATGGGATGGAACATGAGCTCGAACATCTTGACGCGTGAGAGTCCGGCGAAGAGAATGACCAACGCGACAGCGAGTGTAACGCCGATTCTGCGGAGCACTTTGGGTTGGACGCGGTAGTAAAGAAACAAGGCCAGTATGGCGCTGACAACGCAGACCATTTCCACGCCGTCTCGGAGGTGGAGAAGCTGGAGAGCGAACGCGAGCTCTCGGGGACCCTGGTGGCGAAATGGGCGGATGACGTAAAAGGGATAGGCCAGGAAGAAAAACGATATCGCGATTGTCGCTGCGATTGCCAGCAGGTAGTTGCGTTTTTGCAAGCTATTTGCCAGAGGCGTCCGCTATTTTCTCAATCACCAGGGCATTGGAGCCGCCGCGGGTGTACAACTTGCCGGTTACCGTGACGCGCTGGCCGGCGAAGGGGAGAAGTCGCTGGTTCTGGCCTTCAGCCGGGGTTTGATCGGAGATGGGCCAGTAGATGGTGCCGTCGTTTTGAAGAATGACGAGTTGGGATCCTTTGCGGGCGCAGGCTAGCGCGCAATCGCGGCTGATGGGTTTGTTTAGTCCCTTAGTGAAGGCGCAGGCGGAATCGAGGACCCAGCCGGTGACCGTTTTGTCCTCGGCGTTGGCGAAGGAAGTGGTCAGGACGAACAGGGCGAGCGTTGCGAAGATAGATTTCACAAAAGACCTTGGGGGTTGTAGGAAGTTTAGCGGAGTGGGGTGGAGTGGGCAATAGTGGGAATGTACTAGGGGGTAGTGGAGGCGAAGGCGGCGGCTAGTTTTTGGTGGGTTACCGAGAGGTCTTCGGGTAAGACGCGGGTTTCTGAGATGGTGGTGACGAAACTGGTGTCGCCGTACCAGCGCGGGAGGACGTGCAGGTGAATGTGGTCCGCGATGCCGGCGCCGGCGCTTTCGCCCAGGTTCATGCCTAAGTTGAAGCCGTCGGGTTTGTAGATGGCGGCTAGGTGGCGCTGGGCTTGCTGGGCCAGCAGGATCATTTCTTGCAGGGTTTCCGCAGAGGCCGCTTGGAGGGAGCCGATGTGTTCATAGGGGACGATCATGAGGTGACCGGTGGTGTACGGATACAAGTTGAGCACGACGAAATTGAGCTTGCCGCGATAGACGACGAATTTCTCGGGGCGGCAAAAAACGCATCCAATATCAGGCAGCTTTTTTTGAACGTACTGATAACGCCAGGGACTCCAGAGGTAGTCCATGCCGGGAGTCGCTATTGGGTTGCGGGCGGCTCGGCGGCAGGGGCTGGCTGCGCGGCGGCGGGGTCTCCAGCCGAGTTATTTACCAGATCCTTCAGTTCCTTGCTGGGCTTGAAGTAGGGTATGCGCTTGGACGGCACTTCGACGCGGGTACCGGTTTTGGGATTGCGTCCGACGCGCGGCTGGCGCTGCCGGGTGCGGAAGCTGCCAAATCCACGGATCTCGATTTTGTCTCCCCCGCGCAGCGAACGAACGATGCTGTCGAAGATTGCTTCTACGATCACCTCGGAATCCTTACGGGTCATTTCCACGACCCGGGAGACTTCCTCGATCAACTCGGCCTTCGTCATTTGTACTTTATCTCCCTTGTGAGGTCCGTTTTAACGGCCTTCTCCCTTTACTCTGATATTCATTACTTCTTCGATGGTCATAGTGGCTGCCGTAGCGTGGCGCTGGTAATCCTCCAGCCTGGTTTTCTCCTCATCATCGGAAAGCGCACGAATGCTGAGGCCGATTTTCTTTTCGCCTTCGTTCAGCTTGACGACCTTGAAATCCATCTCTTCGCCGATGGGCAGGGGCGATTCCTCATGGCGGCGCTCGGAAGACGCGGGAATTTCAGAGCGGTGGCACAGGCCTTCGACGCCAGGCGCCAATTCCACGAAAACTCCGAAATTGCAGGCACGGCAGACGCGGCCGCGCACTACATCGCCCACTTGATGGGCGCGGAAGAACGACTCCCAAGCGTCGGGATGGAGCTGTTTTACTCCGAGCGAAAGGCGGCGATTGGGGGCGTCAATGTTCAGAATGACGGCCTGCACCAACTGGCCCTTCTTGACCACTTCGGACGGATGTTTGACGCGCTTGGTCCAGGACAGATCCGAGATGTGGACCAAGCCGTCGATGCCTTCTTCGATTTCAACGAACGCGCCGAAGTCGGTGAGCTTGCGGACGCGGCCTTCAACGACGGAGCCGATGGCGTAGCGGTCCGCAACGGTGGTCCAGGGGTCGGCTTCGAGTTGTTTGATGCCGAGGGATACGCGGCGCTCGCGGGGTTTGACGTCGAGCACGACGGTCTCCACCTGATCGCCGACTTTGACCACTTTACTGGGATGCTTCATGCGGCGGCTCCAGGTCATTTCCGAGATGTGGATGAGACCTTCGACGCCGGGTTCGAGCTCGACGAAAGCGCCGTAATCGGTAACGCTGACGACGCGGCCGATGCAGCGCGATGAACGGGGGTAGCGTTGGTCGATGCTTTCCCAGGGATCGGGAACGAGCTGCTTCAATCCGAGGGAGATGCGCTCTTTTTCTTTGTCGAATTTGAGGATCTTGACTGTGATGGCGTCGCCAGCGCTCACCATTTCGGAAGGATGGTTGACGCGCCCGTAAGACATGTCGCTGACATGCAGCAGGCCGTCGATGCCGCCCAAATCGATGAAGGCGCCGTATTCGGTTAGGTTCTTGACAGTGCCCGTGACGACGCCGCCTTCTTCCAAAACCTGCAGCGCGGCGCTTTTGCGAACGAGGTGTTCTTCTTCCACCGCCATTTTGCGCGAGACGACGACGTTGCCGCGGCGGCGGTTGAGCTTGACGATTTTGACCGGGATGTCCTGGCCGAGGAACGAATCCAGATTGTGGGTGGGACGGACATCGATTTGAGAGCCGGGCATGAAGGCTGGGACGCCGACATCCACCGAGAGGCCGCCTTTGATGCGTCCAGTGACGTGGCCGGATACAACAAGACCGTCGCGATGGGCTTTTTCGAGATTGTCCCAACAGCGGATGCGGCTGGCCTTCTCGTGCGAAAGCAGGATGTAGCCTTCCGGCTGGATACCTTGCCGGTCGACCATGACGTCGATCAGATCGCCAGCTTGAATTTGGACGGTGCCATCGGACTGACGGAATTGTTCTATGGGTACCAGGCCTTCGGATTTGTATCCGAAGTCGACGATGACGTCGGTATCGTGAAGTTTTACAACGCGGCCTTGCAGCAATTCGCCTTCATGAGGCGGTGCGAAGTGGCCATAATCCTCGATGAGCTGCTCGTAATCCGCTTCTTCGGCGGACACGGGTAGTTCCAATTTGGGCTCATCAGCTCTGCTGGCCATTGCCATAACTCCCGCGTTCATGCTAACTGCGACGGCATGGAAGGGATACAAATCATTGATACGTCAGTACTTCAGAACTATAGCCGAGCCGGGGGCGGAAGTCAACCGCGCCAATTTCGCCCTTTTGCCATCGGGGCCAGCTTAAATCAAGCAATTGCGAATGCGTCATTCGCGGCCACATATGTCTGGAGTTCGGCACATTCCGCCGGGACAGGCGGGCATGGCCGCGCTTTTCGACTTTCCATTGGAATGGGCCGCAAACGTGGATAGCGCCGTGGCTAGGTGCGACTGGCCGCAACTTGGACAGGCAATCGCATCGCCATTACGAACCAGCTTCTCGAACTTGGTACCACAATCTTCACAAACGTATTCAAAGATAGGCATCTTACGGATTCCGACCCCCCCTTGCAGCGTCTGTATAATTTTAGCGCAGAGGGGAGGGGGGTGGGGGTGGCGGGAAGGTTCGCAGATATTCCTGGAGTTCATCGCGTACGCGGCGAAAGAATGCGAGACGGTCCGCTTCGGTGCCTGCGGAAGCGGCGGGATCTTGGAAGGAGTGATGATGCGTAACGGTTCCGGGAAAGCATGGGCAGTGGTCTTTGGCGTTATCGCAAACGGTTAGGACGTAATCGAAGGGCTGGCCACGGAATTCGTCTACGTGCTTGGAACGGTGACTGGAAATATCGATGCCCAACTCGCGCATGACGGCGATTGCTTCGGAACGAACGTGGCTTGGGTTTGTTCCGGCGCTCGAGACGTCGAATCGATCACCCGCGTCGTGACGTATGAGGCCTTCGGCCATCTGGCTCCGGGCGGAGTTTCCGGTGCAGAGGATGAGGACTCGTTGTTTATCGGCCATGGTTGTTTTCGGGCTGAGGGTGTGGCACAAGCCAGCGAAATAGCGAGGTCGCGGCGGCGCGCGCCAGGGTGACGGCGGGGTTGGCGAAGGACGTTGAGGATGTGAACCAATATGCTGCCGTGATGTAGGCGCCGACGGCGAACGCGACGGTTGGAGGACGGAGGCGCGCGCAACCCCAGATGATGGAAAGCAGTCCGAAGGTGGCCACAAATTCGCTGAAGAGCTGGGCGTTGCCGGCGCGAACATGCCGGGAGGCGGAGAACAGAGGCTCGTTGAACATCAGGTGGGCTGTGGCGACACCGGAGAACGCGCCTCCGATCTGCGCGGTGAGGTAGATCGGGACGTCGCGCCAAGCCAGCCCACCTTGCCAGGCGTCGGCGAGGGTGACGGCGGGATTAAGATGCGCTCCCGAGATGGGTCCAAGGGCGAGAATAAGGGCAACCAAGGCGGCGCCGGTGGCGATAGTATTGGCAAGAAGAGCGATGGCTACATTGCCCGCGGCCAATCGCTCACCCATGATGCCGGAGCCGACGACGGCGGCTAGTAGCAGCGCCATCCCCAAGGCTTCAGCTACAGCACGACGGGCCACAGCACTCTTTCTTCAATGGCTTGACGGCGCGGATGAAAGCGCTTTTAAATTTGCCGTCGACTTCGGGCGCTATTCGGTCTACGTCGATGCCTTGGGCGGTGAGGAATTGGCGGGCGTCTTCGATGGTGTAGACGCGAGTGGGTTCGATATCGATGGATTCGAATCCCGCGGCTTGCAATTTGGTCTGATATTCGGAATCTTTGAGAGCGCCGGCGATGCAGCCTACCCATAGCTCGACGTGGCGGCGGACTTCGGGAGGAACATCGCCTGTGACGACGACATCGGAGACGGCGAGGCGGCCACCTGGTTTTAATACGCGAAAGGCTTCGCGCAGGACACTATCCTTATCGGCCGATAGATTGATGACGCAGTTGGAGATGATGACGTCGATGGAATTGTCGGGGAGCGGGATATTTTCGATTTCGCCTTTGAGAAATTCGACGTTGTCTATGCCTGATTTGAGTTGGTTTTGACGGGCTAGGACCAGCATCTCGTCAGTCATGTCCAGGCCGTAAGCTTTGCCCGAAGGTCCCACGCGGCGGGCGGAGAGGAGGACATCGATACCGCCGCCGGAGCCGAGATCGAGGACGATTTCGCCGGGGCTCAGTTGGGCCAGGGCGGTGGGGTTACCGCATCCGAGAGAGGCTTTGACGGCTTGCTCGGGGAGTTGGCCGGTCTGAGTGGCGTCATAAAGGTTAGAGGTGATTGGATCGCAGCAGTCGGTTGCGGGCGATGCGCCGCAGCAGGAGCTACCGCCGGTTGAGACGCGGAGGGCGGCTTGGCCGTATTTTTCTTTGACTACATCTTTGATTTCCATGTGTGTCCTTTATTTGCAGACTTGAACGATGGCTTCGGGCTTGACTGCCTTGTTGCGGGTGCAGCATTCGGCGTAGAGAAAGCCCAACAACGCTTCCAGAGCTTGCGTGTTTGCGGTGTACCAGAGGAAGGTGCTGTCGCGGCGTACGCGCACCAGGTCTTCATTTTTTAGTTTCTCGAGGTGATGAGAGAGGGTTGAATTCGGGATGCTGAGCTCGGTTTGGATATCGCCGACGACCAGGCCTTCGGGGTGAGCGGAGAGGAGGAGGCGCAGGATGCGGAGGCGTGGCTCGGTGCCTAAGGCTTGGAACATGGCGGCGTAGCGGGTTACGGGCTCGGGTTTACGCTTCATTGTTTCGATGATAGCAGAAAGATGGAAATTCACAAGAGAAAAGTGTTCACACGAGTGTGAACACGGCACGCAAGAGTGCGTGCGCCACGAGGGTGTGTGAGCAGAGGGCAGAGGGTTAGTACAGGGCGTCGCAGGGACGTGCGAAGATGGGAGTTAGTGGCAGTGAAAGTTCAGGCGCCGAAAAAAGCCCGAAAGGTGCATTTCCTCATGCGCCCGGTAGGGAAGATCCTCCTACTTACCTTTACCCTCTTCGTCACCGTTGGTCTGTGCGTGTTTACGTACTACTACGTAAAGTACTCGCGGATGATCGAGGCCAAGATGGCGGGGGGGGCGTTTTCGAATACGTCAATGCTGTTTGCGGCTCCCCGGACTGTAGCGGTGGGGGATCTGGCCAGCCCGCAGGAGATCGCCATCGAGCTGCGGCACAGCGGCTACAACGAATCTCCGAAGAACCGGATGGGCTACTTCACGCTGAAGCCGGAGGAGATTGACATTTATCCAGGGCCGGATTCTTACTTCCGCCGGGATGAGGGCGTGATCAAGTTCCGCGGCAACAAAGTTTCGCAGATCATATCGCTAGCCGACAATACGGACCGGACGGAATACACGTTGGAGCCGGAGCTGATTTCGAACCTGTTCGATAAGAATCGCGAGAAGAGGCGGCTGGTGAAATACGAAGATATTCCGCCGGTGCTGGTGCACGCGGTGGTGTCGGCGGAGGACAAGCGATTTTTTCAACACTCCGGATTCGATCCAATCCGCATCGTAAAGTCCGCGTACGTGGATCTGAAGACGCGTCAGAATGCGCAAGGTGCTTCCACGCTGAGCATGCAGCTGGCTGGGATGTTGTTTTTGGACCGAAGCGACCGGACCTGGCGGCGCAAGATTCCTGAAGTGCTGATCACGATGCACCTGGAACAGAAGCTGACCAAGCAACAGATCTTCGAATACTATGCCAACCAGGTGCCGCTTGGGAATCGCGGAAGCTTTGGGATTCGTGGATTCGGGGAAGCGGCTGAAGTTTTTTTCGGGAAGGATGTCACGCGGTTGACCCTGCCGGAAGCGGCCACGCTGGCTGGATTGATCCAGCAGCCGAGCTTTATCAATCCATACCGTTGGCCGGATCGCGCCAAGCAGCGCAGAAATGTAGTGCTGAAGATGATGCGCGAAAACGAGTACATCAGCGATGCGGATTACGAGCATGCAGTGGCTGCTCCGCTGGAGCTGGTGCGGCAGGCTACGCTTGAAGCGAGCGATGCTCCTTACTTTGTCGATTTGGTGAATGACTCGCTGGTGGAGAAGTTCCCGGAAACCAATTTTCAAACCAGTCCGTACCGGGTGTATACCACGCTGGATCAGAACTTGCAGCGTGACGCTGCAGAGGCAGTGCGGATCGGCATGGAAGAGGTGGACCAGCGGATTAAGCACCGGAAGAAGAGGGATCCGAGTTATCCGGATCCGCAATGCGCCTTGATTGCATTGGATCCGCAGACGGGGGAAGTCCGGGCGCTGGTGGGGGGGCGCAACTACGGAGCGAGCCAGCTCAATCGGATTCTGGCGAAGCGGCAGCCGGGATCGTCGTTCAAGCCGTTTGTTTATGCGGCCGCGTTGAATACGGGTCTGCAGGGTGGAAACTTGCTGCTGACTCCGGCAACGATGATAACGGACGAGCCGACCACATTTTGGTTCGACGGGAAACCATACGAGCCGAGTAACTTCGAGCATAAATTTTACGGGAATGTTTCTTTGCGCGATGCGATGGCGCATTCCTTGAACGTGGCCACAGTAAAGGTGGCGGAAGAAATCGGTTATGACGCGGTGGTGGATCTGGCTCGCAAGGCGGGATTGAATATGGACATTCAGCCCACGCCGGCCGTGGCACTGGGCTCTTACGAGGTTACGCCGCTCGAGATCGCCGGTGGCTATACGATCTATGCGAACCATGGAATCTATTCGAAGCCGTATTTTCTGAGCAGCATCTTGAGCGACCGGGCGTCGAACGTTTTCGATGCTCAGCCGACGCATCGCCCGGTGCTGGATCCCAGGGTGGCGTTTTTGATGGATCAGTTGTTGGAGGAAGTGGTGCGGAGCGGTACGGGCGCGGGCATGTACGGGCGCGGCATCAATTTTCCGGTGGCGGGCAAGACGGGCACGTCGGATCACGATGGCTGGTTCGCCGGGTTCACGTCCAGATTGATTTGTGTGGTGTGGGTTGGCTTCGATGACAATCGGCCGCTGAATCTGGAAGGCGCGCACTCGGCTTTGCCGGTGTGGGCCGAGTTCATGAAACGGGCGCATGAACACCGGGAATATCGAAACGTAAGCGATTTTGAGCCGCCGGCGGGGGTGGTGAGCGCGCAGATAGATCCAGCATCGGGCCAGCTAGCGACGGCGGCGTGTCCCAAGGTTCGGACGGAGTATTTTATTGAAGGCACGCAACCGGTTGAGATGTGTCAACTGCACGGTGGTGGCGGCACGCAGGTGGCTAGTTGGGAGACTGCGCCGAGCGGGCAAGCGGCGCGGGATCGTTCGGCAGGGGCGGGGAATCAGCCACGGGAACGGGTGGCGCAAGACGTTCCACCGGCGGGGCAAGAGCAGGCACCGGCAAATCCTCCCAAGCCAAAAAAGAAAAGCCTACTTGACAGACTTAGGAGTATATTTAAATAGATGCGCGGGGGGTTAGGGTAGGGCGGTACCGGTTTGGTGGCGTTTGAGGCCTAATGCTTGGCGCAAATCAGCCGATGGTTACGAGGAGGCCGGGTATGGTTTCCAGGCTAAATTTTCTCGCAATTAGTTTTGGGATGGCGTGGGTGTTTCCCAACGCCTTCGGACAATTATCACAACAACAAGTGGCGCCTCAGGGCGAACTGGTGGCAGAGTCACGGACCGGGCAGCCGTCCGCAGTGCCACCGAAGCCCGCGAATCTGGTGACTCCGGAGTTGCGGGGCGATATTTTCATGGCCAAGAAGATGTACCGGGAGGCTGTGGAAGCCTATAAGGAAGCGCCACGCGACTCGGCGATCGTGCTGAACAAGACGGGCATCGCCTATCATCAAATGCTGCAATTGGACGTCGCCGAAAAATATTACCGGCTGTCAGTCAAGGCGAATCCGCATTATGCGGAGGCGATCAACAATTTGGGGACGATTTATTTTTCGCGCAAGAGTTATCGGCGGGCCGTGAGCGAATACAAGAAAGCGTTGCGCATCAATCCGCAATCGGCTTCCATTTGGAGCAATCTGGGCTCAGGCTACTTTGAGCGCAAAGATTACAATCGGGCAACCGAGTCGTGGCAGAAGGCGCTGGCGCTGGATCCGGAAGTTTTCGAGAATCGCAGCACGCAGGGTGTGTTGATCCAGCAACAAACGGTGGAAGAACGCGCGAAATATCACATATTTCTGGCGCGGACGTACGCCAAAGCCGGCATGAACGCGCAAGCTCTGACCTACATTCGTAAGGCGTTGGAGGAAGGCTTCAAGGAGAGGAAGAAGCTGCCCGACGATCCGGCGTTCGCGCAGTTGAAGGAACTCCCTGAGTTCAAGCAGCTGCTGGCCATGGAACCGCGTGTTCTGTAGGCGAGAGCTTTCACTTAGCACCATCACGATCCTTTTGATTTTGGCCCCGCTCGGCTGCAGCCGAGGGCGCAAGCCCACCGTGGAGCGGCTGGCTATTGTTCCGTTCGAAAACCTGAGCTCCGATTCCAATTTGAAGTGGGCTGGCCGAGCGATATCGTCGGCGCTAGTGTATGATCTTGCGCCGTCGCCCGATCGGAACGCACAGTTGGTGGATTCCAGTTCGAGCGCTTACACGCTGCGGGCATCGGAAATGTTGGAGGGATATTTTTCCGAAAGCCGCGGGCGGTTGGTGATGGTGGCAACGCTGGAGAGTCTGGGGAAGACCAAGACGGTTGCGAGCTATGAGCTAAGCGGGCCGGCGTCGGAGGGCGTGGTGCCGCTGGTGAACCAACTGGCCAAGCGGATTAGCACTGAAGCGCGGCCATTTGGGACCCGGAATCCGGAAGCTTTTCGCGCTTATGGAGGCGCGCTGACTGGGGCGGACCCAGAAGCTATACGCAAGGGCTTAGAAGCGGCTACCGCGGCAGATCCGCATTTTGCGATGGGTTATCTGGTGTGGGCGCGCTTGCTCGGGGCGCAAGGTCAACGCGAGCAGGCGCTGCAGAAATTGCAGGCGGGGCGGGCGGCGAATCCGGATGCGATTGATGCGGCGGAAATCGATTATTTCTCCGCCACCATTGCGGGCGATGTGGAAGGGCGAGCCAAGGCGCTGGGGGCTCTGACGCGTTTGACTCCCGCTAATGCGAACTGGTTCAAGGAACTGGCTGGATTGAAGCTGGCGCAGCGTCGATTTCAGGAAGCGGCGCAGAATTATGAAGCGGCGGCGCGGCTGGCAGGCGATGACGCCGAGCTTTGGAACCAGTTGGGGTACGCGTACGCATTTGGACAAGATCTAGCGAGCGCGAATCGGGCGTTGGAACATTATGAGCGAATGCTGGGACCTGAGAATTCGAACGCGCTGGATTCTTTGGGCGAGGTGAACTTCTTTCTCGGCGATTTTTCCGAGGCGGAGAAGTATTTTCTAGAAGCGGAGGAGAAAAATGGTGGGCGGCGCAGGGAAGAATTGATGAAGGCTGCTGAGTCCCGGTTGATGCTCGGAGATCTAGCGGGGGCCGACGGCATCTTCCAGAAGTACCTCGGGCTGGCACAAGCTGGGCAGCGTCATGCGGCTGGATTTGAGCAGGCGCAATGGGAGTTTTTGTCGGGGCGGCGCAAAGCGGGGATGGCAAGACTGGAACATCTGATTCCGTCGCTTGAAGCGGATGCTCAGTCGCTCGCATTATGCCAGCTTGCGATTTGGAAATTGCAGACTGGGGCGGCTGGGGAGGGTGCGGAGTTGGTTCGGAAAGCGGAGGGATTGGCGAGAAGTCCACGGACACGCAGTCTGAGCGCGATTTGCCGGATTGTTGCCGGAGGGCCTGGGGGCGCGGCTGGTTCTGGGGTGGCGTACGCCTATGCACTGCTCTTCGCGCGGAAGTTTGCGGACGCTGTGGGTCCGCTCGAGGCTATGTATAGCCAGACGAATCCTGCTGTGGACGGGCAGATCCGGACTTTGCTGGCGTGGGCTGATGTGGAAACTGGGCAGCCGGCGGAGGCGCGGAAGCTGGTGCAGATTTATCCGCTTCCGTTGTCGGCAGGCGATCCGGTGTTCGCTTCGCTTATATTTCCAAGGTTTCTTTATTTGCGGGGGGTGGTTTTGGAGAAGGAGGGGAAGAAGTCGAAGGCGAAGCAGAGTTATGAGCTGTTTCTGAAGTACGCGGGGGACGTGCCGGATGTGTTTGGGGATGAGGTGCTGGCGCGGCGGGCGGTTGGGGCTGGGGGTTAGTTGCTGGTGGCTGGTTGCTGGTGATTGTTGATTACTTGGGCATGCTTTTCACGTCGTGGTTGGCGTTTCGCTCCCTTCCGGTCGCAGCTCGGAAACGCTCGGCGTGCGGAAACGTTCGGTGTGTTGTTACGCGCTGGCGGCGGGTTTGTGGTCCCAGGGTTTTGGGGACGGGGGTTCGTCGCGGTGTTCTACGCGGTCATAGAGGTGGAGGTCGGAGGTGGTTCCCAGGCTTTCGTTGTAGAGGCTGGGTAGGCCTAGGGCTTCTTTTAGATCTTCTTCGAAATTGTGTAGCGCTTTGAGGTGCGTGGCTAGGGCGGGGACGCGCTTGCCGTTCGGTGTTTGCCAGAACATCTGGTATCCGTGGTTGACTAGCGCGCCGATTTCATCTCCGACAATCAGGCCGGCTTTGTTGACGTGGGAGCGCTGGCCGGGACGGTCCTCTATGATCGCACCGATTCCGTCGCGGCTCACTTGCGCGCTTCCGGAGTTCAAGAGATTGATGGTGAATCCAAATTTCTTGAGGCTCTCGATGCGTTCGGCGAAAGACGGCTCGCGCGGGGTTTCTCGGCGGAAGAACATGTCACTTACTATAATGCCAGAGTGCCATTTCTCTTGTCGCTAGATGAAGGAACTACGAGCGCGCGGGCGGCGCTTTATGACGAACAGGGGCGACGGACGCTCATGGAGTCAGTCCCGATTGAATGCCGCTATCCGCAACCTGGGTGGGTGGAGCAGGATGCGGAGCAAATCTGGAGATCGCAACTTGAGGCGGTGCTGCGCGTAGTTGCGCGGGAGAGCGGGGGCGCGCGTTCGATTGCGGCTATTGGGGTGACGAACCAGCGCGAAACTACGATTGTGTGGGATCGCAAGACTGGCAAGCCGGTAGCGCCCGCGATTGTATGGCAGTGCCGGCGGACCGCTGGCTACTGCAATGAGCTGGCTGCTGGGCCCGGGGCGCGGATGATCACTGAGAAAACCGGGTTGGTGATCGACGCTTATTTTTCGGCGAGCAAGATCCGGTGGATTCTCGAGAATGTTCCGGATGGGCAGCGTCGGGCGCGGGATGGCGAGCTGCTTTTTGGCAACGTGGATACCTGGCTGATCTGGAGGCTGACCAACGGTGCGGTACATGTAACGGATTACTCCAACGCGTCGCGGACGATGCTGATGGATCTGGCGTCGGGGGAATGGGACCAGGAGTTGCTGGAAACTTTTGGAGTACCGCGGGCGATGCTGCCGAAGATTGTTCCGTCGAGTTTCGTGGTGGGCGTTACGGCGGCGGAGCACTTGGGCGTGGAGATTCCGATCGCGGGGATTGCGGGGGATCAGCAGGCGGCGCTGTTCGGGCAGGCTTGTTTCCGGCCCGGGCTTTCTAAAAACACGTATGGCACCGGATGTTTCGCGTTGATGCATACGGGAGGGCGCCGGCCGGTATCGAAGAACAAATTGCTAGCGACGCGGGCAGCATCGACAGGTGGTGCGGAGTTCGCCGTGGAAGGGAGCATTTTCATTGCGGGCGCGGCGATACAGTGGCTGCGCGATAAGTTGGGAATAATTGCGAGCGCTGCGGAGAGCGGGGAATTGGCTCGGTCGGTGAAGGACACGGGCGGAGTTTATTTTGTGCCTGCTTTCGTTGGGCTGGGTGCGCCGCATTGGGATTCCAATGCACGGGGGATGCTGACGGGGTTGACGGCTGCAACGGGGCGGGCGGAGATTGCGAGGGCGGCGCTCGAAGGGATCGCGTATCAGACTCGGGAATTGGTAGAGGCGATGGAGGCAGACAGCGGCGAGACGCTAAAGGAGCTTCGAGTGGATGGAGGAGCGGCCGCGAGCGATTTCCTGATGCAGTTTCAGGCGGACATTTTGGGGAAGAGAATTGTTAGGCCGGCGGATAGCGAGACTACGGCGCTGGGCGCGGCTTATCTGGCTGGGTTGGCCGTCGGGTTCTTTAAGGGGTTGGAGGAAGTGGAGCAGTTTTGGAGGGCGGAAAAGGTTTATGAGCCGGCGATGGGGGTGGAGCGGAGGGAGGAGTTGTATCGAGGGTGGAAGGAGGCTGTCGCGCGATGCCGCTTTCAGGCGTAAAGAGATTTGCCACGGATGGACACGGATAAACACGGATAAGACATCAGAGGTGTTTGGATAGGAAGTCGGCGGCGGCTTGATAGGCTTGGAGCCAACGCTTTTCAGTTAGGAAGCCGTGGATTTCGTCTGGGAAGATTAGTTCGTCGAATTGGACGTTTTGCTTGCGCAGGGCTTCTACCAGCATTACGGTTTGGGAGAACGGGACGTTGCGGTCGTCATCGCCGTGGATCAGTAAGACTGGGGAGTGCCAGGTACTGACTGAGGCCATGGGAGAGGATTCGAACGCGGTGCGGATGGCGTTCTGGTCAGCGGTGCGATCGGGGCCGCGGAAGGCGCTCCAGTCGTGAACACCGTGGAAGTCCACACCGGCGGCGAAAAGGTCTGAGGCGCGCGCGAGGCCGAGCGCTGTGAGATAGCCGCCGTAGGAGCCTCCCCACAGGCCGATGCGTTTGGGATCGACATCCGGGCGGGTGCGGAGATACAAGCCGGCGCCGAGGACATCGTTAAATTCGCTGGCGCCGAATGCGCCGTAGTTGAGGGCTTCGCGGAAATTCAGGCCGTAGCCGATGCCGCTGCGGTAGTTGACTGAAAGTACGACGTAGCCGAGGCTGGCGAGATACTGATTCATCCCGTAGGCGTTGTGATAGTAATCCATGTAATGCCATCCGAGCAGCATCTGCCGGCGGGAGCCACCGTGGAAAAAGATCATAGCGGGATGTTTTTCACCGGGGGCGCTGTCGGGGGGCAGAAAGAGCTGGCCGTGGATACGCATGCCGTCGGCGGCCGAGAGGATGACTTGCTGCGGGACTATCAGTGAGGCGGCTGGGAATTCTGCGGGGATGGAGTTGGGAGCGAGGTCGCGGACGGTGTTATTGGCGGCGGTGATGGCTGCTCGCGCGGGATTCTTGGCGTCGGAATGGAGCATGACGACGGACTTTCCGTCGCTGGTTTCGGTGGGGGACCATTCGATTCCATCGCCGCGCGTGATTGGAGTTAGATTCTCGCCGAGGACCGTGACGCGCCACAGATGCCGATGATCGATGTCGTCCTGGTTGGAAGAGAACAGGACGGTTTTGTGGTCGGCCGATATGGAGACGTGTTCGATTTCGAAATCGCCCGCGATGTTTAACGGCGTGGGCGCGTCGCCGTGGGTGGAGATGGAATAGAGGTGTAGCCAACCGGTGCGTTCCCAGGGGAAAACGACGCGGTCGCCTGCCCCCCAGAAGAGCTGATTGTCGGCGACCATGGCGTGGAAGGCGCTGCCGGGGCCTTCGGCCGCGCGCCAAAGTTGGCGGCCATTTCCGGAATCGACGTCGGCGAGACGAATGGACCAGGGTTGCTCGGCTGTGCGATGGGGGCCGAAGAAAATGCGGCTGGTGGTGGCTGCCAGGCGGATGAAGGCGATCTGTTTTCCATCGGAAGACCAGGCGGGGTTGGTATCGCGGTCGACACTGGGGTCGAGGTAGAGCAGAGATTTCGCGGCTAGGTTATAAACGCCGATGAAGGAATGGTCGGTGCGGGTGGTGACGAGAGCGAGGCGAGATCCATCGGGTGACCAACGCAGCTCACCGGCCTCACCCTTGGTGTGGATGAGTTGTGCGGGCTTGGAGTCTTCATCGAGGCCAACGGACCAGATTTCGTCTTTCTTCAAATAGGCGATTAGATCGCCTTTCGGCGATACAGCGGGCTGGCTGCCTTCCGCGATTTTGCGCGGTGCGCCGCCCGAGACGGGGATGATCCAGATGTCCTGCTCGACACCTTGCGGGAGGCTGGCTGGATTTGGATTGTCGCGAAAGGTTTCGAAATCGCCGCCGCGGACATAGATGATGGAACGGCCGTCCGGGGTCCAGGCGATTTGGGCGATCTCCTGGCCATCGTCATCGTGATAATCGGTGAGGCGGCGGCCTTTGTAATCCGGCGCCTCGGCGACCCAGATGTTGCGGGCTCCATTTTGATCTAGGACCCAGGCTACTGCTCCGCTCTTCGGGGCCGCGGTTAGATCGGTGGGAAATGGGGCGCTCATGATTTGTTCCAGGGTGAAGCGCTTTGCTGGAGCGGCGATGGTGGTGGCTGCGGCGAGCAGGAGGATCAATGGAATGCGGAGGGTCATAGGGTATGTTATACACTGAAACGGCTGGACAAGTCAGAGACTTGTCCTACTTATGCTCAGTTACGCAAAAGGTCCGGATGCTGCGTTGTTGGAGACCACTATCTCGGAGGCTTTTCAGGAGACAGTGCGGCGGCTGCCGGAGCATCTTGCGCTGATTTCGCGGCATCAGAATTTACGCCTCACTTTCGCGGAATTGAGTTCGGAAGTTGAGCGGGCGGCGCGAGGGCTGGCTGGGCTGGGGCTTGGAGCGCGGGACAGGATCGGCGTGTGGTCCACCAACTGCGTGGAATGGGTTGTGTTGAATCTGGCTTGCGCGAGAATTGGCGCGGTGCTGGTGAATGTCAATCCGGCGTATCGCGCTTATGAACTGGCGTTCGTGTTGCGTAAGTCGGGGATGAAGGCGCTGTTTCTTTGGGAGCGGGACTCGCGGGCGGATTACGAGGCGATTCTTCGGGAAGCTATGACGGCGGGGAATCACGCGATGGAGCACGTGGTTTACTTTGGGACGGAATCGTGGGATCGAATACGGGCGAATGGCGCTGAGATCGCGAGGGTGGATATCGCTGCGGACGACGTCACAAATATCCAATACACGTCGGGAACGACGGGATCGCCTAAGGGTGTGCTGCTGACGCATTCGAATCTGCTGAATAATGCTGCCGTGATTGCGGGCGGGATGAAGATCACCGAGCGGGATCGGGTTACAGTGCCGGTGCCTCTCTATCATTGTTTTGGGAGTGTTGGGGGGACGTTGGTGATGGTGGTGAGTGGCGCGACGATGATTCTTCCGGCAGCTACGTTCGATCCATTGGCTACGATGCAGGCAATTCACGATGAACGGGCAACCACGATCTACGGGGTACCGACGATGTTCATCGCGGAGTTGGATCATCCGGAGTTCGGCGGACTCGATTTCAGCTCGCTGCGGACGGGCGTGATGGCGGGCGCGCCTTGTCCGATTGAGGTAATGAAGCGCGTGGTGAGCGAAATGCATTGTGCGGAAATGACCATAATGTACGGGCAAACGGAAAGCTCGCCGGTGATCACAATGTCTTCCGTGGAGGACAGCCTGGAGCGCCGCGTTTCCACTGTGGGAGGCGCGTGCGCTAACACCGAGGTGAAGGTTGTAACGCCCGCGGGCGAAACGGCTGCGGTGGGGGTGCAGGGCGAGCTGTGCACGCGTGGATATCTGGTGATGAAGGGTTACGATCAGGAGCCGGAAGCAACCAAGCGCGCGATTGATGATGACGGATGGCTGCACACAGGTGACTTGGCGACGATGCGTCCGGACGGATATTTTCGCGTGACGGGACGGGCGAAGGACTTGATCATTCGGGGCGGCGAAAACATTTATCCGAGAGAGGTGGAAGAGTTTTTGTATACGCATCCAAAAGTAGCGGATGTGCAGGTGATTGGTCTTCCGGATGCGAAACTGGGTGAGACGGTGGCGGCGTGGATACGGTTGAAGGAGCCGTGCACGGAGGATGAGATTCGAGAGCATTGCCGGGGGAAGATTGCGCATTTCAAGATTCCGCAGTTCATTCGCTTTGTGGATGTGTTTCCGATGACGGTGACCGGAAAGATCCAGAAGTTCAGGATGCGGGAGGTTGAGATTCAGGAACGGGGCTTGGAGGCAGTGTCGAGGATTCAAACGGCGTGAGGCTGAAGCAGAAAGCAGGCGGCAGGCGCCAGAGAAGCAGATGGTAGGGAAGCAGGTATGAGGCGATTTTCGATTTTGTTTTGTTTGTGTCTGGTTGCGGCTCAGACGCGGGTTTCCGTTGAGGAGAGATTGTGGCAGCATCGCAATCTGGGGAAGGCTTACTACGAGAATCAGACCACCTACGCGCAGGCTGTCGGGGAGTTTCAGAAAGCGTTGTTGCTGGCGCCGAACTCGGTGCGGGAGCGGCTGAATTATGGATTAGCGCTGCTTAAGGCGGGGCGGACCAAGGAAGGAGTGGCGGAATTGGAGAAAGCGCAGAAGCAGGACCCTTCGCTGCCGCACACGTGGTTTAGTTTGGGAATCGTTTTCCGGAAGGATGGGGACTTCGAGCGCGCGATCACGCAGTTCGAAAAGATGGTTGAGCTGGTGCCGGGCGAGCCGGTTTCGCACTACAACCTGGGTGTGCTTTACAAGCAGGTGGGCAAGTTGGAAGACTCCGCCAAGCAACTGGAGACCGCGGAAAAGCTGGATGCTGAGATGGAAGCGCCGCACTTTCAGCTTTACAACATCTACCGGCAGGGTGGACGGCGCGAGGATGCCGCAAAGGAGCTGGCGATCTTTCAAGGGCTCAAGAAAGAGCATGAGGGCGCGGCGATCCCTCAAGATCCGGAGTGGTGCGCGTACGCGGAAATTTACGATCCCATCGATATAAAGGATGGGCGGCGTCCGGCGGAAATCGAGCGTCTGCTGTTGCCACCGACGAGCGAAGGGCAGTTGTTGATTGATGTTGACGGAGACGGCAAGGCGGAGCTGCTGGTGTGGAATAAGGATGGTTTAACCGTGCTGCGCGGCCACGAAGCGATGAAGAATACGGGCCTCGAAGATGTGCGGGAGGTGGTGTCGGCGGCGTCAGGCGACTTCGACAATGATGGCTTGGCGGACTTGTGCGTTCTTACGGAGAGTGGGCCGCTGTTGTATCGGAATGCGAAGGGAAGGTTCGAGAAGGTGGACGCGAATTTTCCGGCCGGGAGATTCGAGAAGGCAGTCTGGCTGGATTACGATCACGACTACGATCTGGACTTACTGTTACTGGGCGAGAAGCAGGTGTTGCTTCGGAACCAGGGGACGGCGGGGTTCGTGGATCACACTAGTGATTTTCCCTTTGTTGAGGGGCACGCCATGGACGCGGTGTCCTATCGCCGGATGGCGGACAGCAAAGCCTTCGACTTAGTGGTGAGCTACGCGGACCATGCAGGTGTTTTGTATTCGGACAAACTAACTGGGAAATATGAAGCGATTCCGCTGCCGGAGCTGCCTGCTGGAGCGAAATGGCTGGATGCGGCGGATGTAAATGACGATAGCTGGTTGGACATTGTAAGTTCGGCTGGGACGTTGTTGAATCGGCAGGGTAAGTTTGAGCGAGCGACGGCACCAGTAGGTAATGGGAGTGTCGAGGATGCGGCTGCTGCCCGCACGGGTAAGTGGATTCGAGTTGCGCTCACTGGCGTTAAGAATTTGAAGCTGGGCTACGATTCTGAGGTGGAAATCAAGGCGGGAGCGTCGTACCAGAAGAAGATGTATCGCGGTGTGCCGTTGATGTTTGATCTGGCGGGCCGCCTTGCGGCGGACACAGTGCGGATCACTTGGCCGAATGGACTGATCCAGAACGATGTCAAGCAATTGGCCAATCATTCTTACACATACAAAGAGGAGCAGAAGCTTTCGGGGTCCTGTCCTATGATCTGGACTTTCGACGGCAAACAATTCCGTTTTATCAGCGATGTACTGGGTATTGCACCGCTGGGAGCTACATCCGGCGACGGAAAGTATTTTCCGGTGGACCACGAGGAGTATGTACAGATTCCAGGCGATGCATTGAGGGCTGTTGACGGTAAGTATGAGGTTCGAGTTACTGAGGAGTTGAGCGAGGTGTCGTATCTGGATCAGATCGAGTTATTGGCAGTGGATCATCCGGAGGAGACAGATATTTTCACGAACGAGAAGTGGAAGGGACCGCCGTATCCGGAGTTCCGATTGTTTGGAGTTAAGGAGCGAACTTACCCGAAGAGCGCAAGGGACGGTGATGGCCGGGACGTCTTGCAGGCGCTGCTGGCACGGGATCGGAAGTATGTGGATACGTTCCGGCGCACTCGGGACGGTAAAGCGGAATTGCATGCGCTTGCGCTGGACTTCGGGAAACAAGCGGCGCCGCACAATCGGGCGGTGCTGGTATTGAATGGTTGGGTGGATTGGGCGGACGGAAGCACGTTTCTCGCGGCCGCGCAGGAAAGCAAGGAAGGATTGATTCCTCCCTACTTGCAGGTGAGGGATGGGGCGGGGAATTGGAAGACGGTGATTCAAGACATGGGGATGCCGGACGGCAAGCCGAAGACGATTGCCGTGGATCTTTCGGGTAAATTCCTGTCAGAATCGCGGGAGGTTCGAATCGTTACGAACCTATGCGTGTACTGGGACGAAGTTTTTCTCGGCAATGATGTGGATGCGCCAGAGGCGGTGATTAGCCGGGTACCCGCGGTATCTGGCGAGCTTCGATTCCGCGGATTCTCGGCGACGAAGATCGATCCGGACCGGAAACAGCCGGAGGAGTTCATTTATGCAAAGGTGGGAGCGGCGTCGAGCTGGAACCCCACGCCTGGGCTCTATACGCGCTACGGGGATGTGAATGAGCTATTGGAGAGCGTGGATGACCGGTTCACGATTCTAG